>Ga0163153_10008354_pt1 | contig 10807 bp, 13 predicted proteins | sample OliLakLV19MP6IB1_FD_148629 | JGI IMG/M metagenome (GOLD analysis project Ga0163153, IMG submission 148629) | Freshwater microbial mat bacterial communities from Lake Vanda, McMurdo Dry Valleys, Antarctica - Oligotrophic Lake LV.19.MP6.IB-1 | ecosystem: Environmental > Aquatic > Freshwater >...
CGTGGGGGTGCGGGTCCATCGGTGGCGCGGGTGTGCTGGTTCCATGACCAGGCCGATGCGCACGCGAGGGTTCCCGTGCGCCCATCGGCTTTCGTACAGCGTACCGCCAAACACCGCCGGACTCGATCCCTCGCGCTTACAAGGGTTTCTCGGGGTCGACGGTCAGGTCGAACGCCTGCTCATCCCCCGGGTCCTCGAACTTCGTCACGCGCTTGGGTGCCGGCCCGGGCGTCATCGTCCTGGGGTTGTAGAGCAGCCCCGGGTTCCTGTGAGTCCGCGCCACGTGGCCCGGCTCGGGCTCGGGCGCGGGCGTCCCCTCGGGGTCGAGTCCGTACGGCCGGTCCGCGTCGGGGCTCCCGCCGAACTCGGGGTCCGTGAACTTCACCCGCTTGGGCGCGGGGCCGGGCGTCATCGTCTTGGGGTTGTACCGAGCCTTCTTCGAGGCCGCGACGTTGGGCAGGTCCACGTGCGGCACGATGTCCGCCGGCCCCGCCGCGAGCGACTCGGCCCGCTCGCGTTCGAGCTTCTCGCGGTCGCGACCGACCTTGCCCGCCGCGCTCTCGCGGTTGGCGATCGCCCAGACCGCCGTCGCGCGCTGCTGCAGGAGCGCCCACAGCGCGAACACCACCGGTGCGCCGACGAACGCGAGGAACAGGACGACGAACATCACGCCGCCCGCGATCGCGGCGTAGTTGGCCGTGATCCCGTCGGAGATCCCGATGTTCCGCCCGATGACGACGAGCACCGTGGCCATCGCCATCGCGACCCCGGAGGCTCTCCAGATCGGCGACGCCTGATGGTCCCCCGCCCAGTGCGCCACCTCGAACATGTAGAACGCGTACGCGACGAACCCGGCCGCCGCCGCCAGCAGCCCCACGTCCCCCAGGATCCACAGCTGGTCGGTCGGCAGCCCCTTCACCGGTCCGCCACCCTCGCTCGTCGCCAGCAGCACGCCCAGCGGGATCGCGACCGCCGCGCTGAGGATCCGCGCCAGCGCCCGGCGCCAGAACCACTCGCGGCTGGGGCTCGTCAGCATGTCGGGCATCGGCGGGCGCGGGCGGGTCGTGATCACCACCCCCAGCCACCACGCGCACCCGGCGGCGAACGCGAACGCCGCGACCTCGCGCGACCCCGTGATGCACCGCAGGACCGCCCCGCCGACCATCGCCGGCCACGCGAGGAACGCGAGCGTCGCCCCCAGCGCGTAGACGGTCAGCCACGCCCTGGGCGCCGCCGTCATCGTGCACTCGCCATAGGCAAGCCGCCGACGCTTACGGATCGGCCGCCCGCACTCGGGGCACCTGCTGTTGACCTTCAGCCCCTTCAGGTTGTACCCGCACCCGCGGCACGCCGTGTCCTCACCGATGATCGGCTCCATCCGCGCCGCATCCCGGATTCGCTGTTCGCCTGTGTCCATACTCGGCCTTCCGGTCATTCGCCCCCACACATACCTACCGACCGGTACGACGGCGGTTCCGCTTCCCTTGCCCACGAAGCCCGGCGAGCTCTCCGCCTGCCAAACCGGCAGCCCACCGGGGTACCCCTGACAGGGCGGTGACAAGATCGCTCGCCAGCGCGCGCGCAGAGGCGGACTTTGGGGCGCCCGGTTCGGCGACAGGCTGGCACCGCTCTTGCCCTTCTCTCCGGCACGTTGCCCCGCCGGCGCACTGTCGGATCATCGCCACGGGTCAACGCACACGACAGAACCCATACACGGAGCTTCCTTCATGCCCGCCAAGCAGCTGACGTTCGATGTTGATGCCCGCCAGGCCCTGATGTTGGGCGTTGAGAAGCTCGCCCGCGCCGTCAAGGCGACCCTCGGCCCCCGCGGCCGCAACGCCGTGCTCGACAAGTCCTGGGGCGGGCCCACCGTCACCAAGGACGGCGTCAGCGTCGCCGAGGAAATCGAGCTCCGCGACAAGGCCCAGAACATGGGCGCCCTGCTCGTCAAGCAGGCCGCCAGCAAGACCTCTGACGACGCCGGCGACGGCACCACCACCGCCACGGTCCTCGCCGAGGCCCTCTTCCGCGAAGGCCTCCGCTACGTCTCCTCCGGCGTTGAGGCCAACACCCTGATCCGCGGCATGCGCAAGGGTGTCGAGGCCGCCGTCGACGCGATCACGGACATGTCCAAGCCGGTCAAGGGCAAGGCCGACATCCAGTCCGTGGCCAGCATCTCCGCGAACAACGACCCCGAGATCGGCCAGATCCTGGCCGACGCGTTCGACAAGGTCGGCAAGGACGGCGTCATTACCGTCGAGGAAGGCAAGAGCCTCGAAACCGAGGTCAAGGTTGTCGAGGGCATGCAGTTCGACCGCGGCTTCATCAGCCCCAACTTCGTGACCAACCCCGACGACATGCTCTGCACCCTCGACAAGTGCCTCGTGCTCATCCACGAGGACAAGATCGAGAGCGTCAGCAAGCTCATCCCGCTCCTCGAGAAGGTCATGGCCGCGAAGAAGCCGCTGCTCATCATCGCCGAGGACATCACCGGCGAGGCCCTCAGCACGCTCGTCATCAACAAGCTCCGCGGCACGCTCCAGGTCTGCGCCGTCAAGGCCCCGGGCTACGGCGACCGTCGCAAGGCGATGCTCCAGGACCTCGCGACCCTCACGGGCGCCACCGCCGTCATGAAGGACCTGGGCACCGAGCTCGGCGACATCGAGCTGGGCCACCTGGGCATGGCGAAGAAGATCGAAGTCGACGCCGACAACACGACCATCATCGAGGGCGCCGGCGAGGGCAAGGAGATCCAGGCCCGCATCCAGCAGATTCGCCAGGAAATCGAGTCGACCACGAGCGACTACGACCGCGAGAAGCTCCAGGAGCGCCTCGCGAAGCTCGCCGGCGGCGTCGCCCAGATCAACGTCGGCGCCGCGTCCGAGGCCGAGCTCAAGGAGAAGAAGGCCCGCGTCGAGGACGCGCTGCACGCCACCCGGGCCGCGGTCGCCGAGGGCGTCGTCCCCGGCGGCGGCGTCAGCTTCATCCGCGCCCGCGCCTCGGTCGCGGCTCTCAAGGAATACAAGAAGGTCTACGGCAAGCCCGGCAAGGGCGACGAGCAGAGCTCCGAGGACGTCGGCCAGTTCGCGTACGACTTCGCCGCGGGCATCGACGTCGTGTACAAGGCCCTCAGCGTCCCGACCCAGACCATCGCCGACAACGCCGGCGAGAAGGGCACGGTCGTTGTCGCGAAGGTCGGCGAAGGCACCGGCTCGTTCGGCTTCAACGCCCTCACGCTCGAGTACGGCGACCTCATGAAGATGGGCGTTCTGACTCCCGCGAAGGTCGACCGCTGTGCGCTGCAGAACGCCGCGAGCGTCGCCAGCATGCTCCTCACCACCAACTGCATCATCACGAGCAAGCCCGAGAAGAAGGATGACCACGACCACGACCACGGCCATGGCGGCGGTGGCGGCGGCATGCCGGGCATGGGTGGGATGGGCGGCATGGGTGGCATGGGCGGGATGGGGTTCTAAGTTCGCCCGCCGCCGCGCACGTTCGCAGCCAGCACCACCCACGCACAGTTCCCACGAGTCGACTGACCCGCAATGCAGCAGATCTTCGACAACCTGAAAGACATCCTCAAGGACCTCCCGGGGTTCCTGGATGCCTTCACACAGAACCACGGCCCGTGGGTCTATCTGCTGCTTTTCGCCATCATCTTCGTCGAGACCGGCCTGGTCATCATGCCCTTCCTCCCGGGCGACTCGCTCCTCTTCGCCGTCGGCGCCATCGCCGCCCGCGGCTCGCTCAATGTCTGGACCATCTCCCTCGTGCTCATCATCGCCGCAATCCTCGGCGACGCCGTGAACTACCACATCGGCAAGTGGCTCGGCCCGAAGGTCTTCAAAGCCGGAGCCGACGACACGCTCTACGAGCGCATGCTCAACCGCAAGCACCTCGCCCGCGCCCACGAATTCTTCGAGACCTACGGCGGCAAGGCCGTCATCCTCGCCCGCTTCGTCCCCATCGTCCGTACGTTCATCCCGTTCGTCGCCGGCGCGGGCGCGATGACCTACTCCAAGTTCTTCCTCTACAACATCGTCGGCGCGATCGCCTGGGTCGGCCTGTGCGTCGGCGCGGGGTACGCGTTCGGCGAGATGGCGTTTGTCAAGAAGAACTTCGAAGCCGTCCTCATCGCGATCGTCGTCGTCTCCTGCATCCCCGTGGCGGTGGAGTTCTTCCTCGCCAGGCGCCGGGCCGCGCGTGCGGTTCCGGTAGCCATCACCGAATCAACCGGGCACGGCGCCCCGCGCTCGCCCTCGACCGAGTCCCCCAAGTAGCCACGCGTCACCGCACGTCACCACACGTCACCAAGTCCGCTCATCATCGGAGAGCCAACATGGCCATCAAGCCCCTCGAAGACCGCGTCCTCGTCAAGCCCATCGAGTCCGAATCCAAGACCGCCTCGGGCATCTACCTCCCCGAGTCCGCCAAGGAAAAGCCCGTCCGCGGCGAGGTCGTCGCCTCCGGCCCCGGCAAGCGCCTCGATAACGGCAAGCGCGCCGAGATGAGCGTCCGCAAGGGCGACACCGTCGTCTACGGCAAGTACGCGGGCACCGAGGTCGAGATCAAGGGCATCAAGCACCTCATCCTCCGCGAGAGCGAGCTGCTCGGCGTGATCGAAGGCTAAGGCGGAGGCACTGGGCACTGGGCATCGGGCACTGGTGAAGCATGTCTGATATCAAGTCACATCGAGGTCTCGTTGCTTGGCAGAAGGCCATGGACCTTGGTCTTGAGGTGTACGCGCTTACCAAGAGACTCCCGGAATCTGAGCGGTTTGGCCTGGTATCGCAGCTACGCCGGGCCGCGGTTTCAGTCGCGAGCAATATTGCCGAGGGGTACGGACGCGGCACCACCGCCGATTACATCCGATTCCTGAGAGGTGCCCGCGGTTCGCTCTACGAAATCGACACCCAGGCCCTGTTCTGCGTGCGTCTCGAGTATGTGCCCGCTGACACGTACACCCCGATTCTCGATCGCATAAATGAGTGCGGCCGCATCCTCGCGGCGCTCATCCGAAGCCTTGAAGACAAGCGTTCAACGTAACACAAACCGCATCGTGCTCCGGCCACCAGTGCCCAGTGCCCGATGCCCAGTGCCTGAGAGGTAAGAAATGGCAACCAAGCAAGTAATGTTCCAGGACGCGGCCCTTCTCGAGATGAAGAAGGGTGTTCAGCGTCTCGCCCGCGCGGTGAAGGTCACCATGGGCCCCACCGGCCGCAACGTGATCATCCAGAAGTCGTACGGCAGCCCCAGCGTCACCAAGGACGGCGTGAGCGTCTCCAAGGAGATCAGCCTCCCCGAGCCCTTCGAGTCCATGGGCGCCAAGATGGTCAACGAGGTCGCCAAGAAGACCGCCGACAAGGCCGGCGACGGCACCACCGCCGCCACCGTCCTCGCCGAAGCCATCTTCTGCGAGGGCCTCCGGCACGTCACCGCCGGCGCCAACCCCGTCCAGCTCCAGCGCGGCATCAACGCCGCCGCCACCGCCGCCGCCGACGCCATCGACGCCATGGCCGTCAAGTGCAAGGGCATCGAGGACTACCGCAAGATCGCCACCGTCTCGGCGAACCACGACACCGCCATCGGCGCCCTCATCGCCGAGGCCATCGACAAGGTCGGCGCCGACGGCGTCGTCGAGGTCGAGGAGGGCAAGTCCGCCACCACGACCCTCGAATACGTCGAGGGCATGGCGTTCGACAAGGGCTACATCTCCCCGTACTTCATGACCGACCCCAAGACCGGCGAGTGCATCCTCGAGGACTGCCTCATTCTCATCAACGAGAAGAAGATCGCCAACCTCACCGACCTGCTCCCCCTGCTGAACAAGGTGGCCACCGCCGGCCAGCCCCTGCTCATCATCGCCGAAGAGGTCGAGAACGAGGCCCTCGCCGCGCTCGTCGTGAACCGCCTCCGCGGCGTTCTCAAGATCTGCGCCGTCAAGGCCCCGGGCTTCGGCGACCGCCGCAAGGCGATGCTCTCCGACATCGCCACGCTCACCGCCGGCACGTTCTTCGCCGAGGACCTGGGCCGCTCGCTCGACAGCGTGCAGCTCTCCGAGCTCGGCAAGGCCAAGAAGGTCGTCATCACCAAGGACGAGACCACCGTCATCCAGGGCGCCGGCAAGAAGAAGGACATCGACGCCCGCGCCAACCAGATCAAGGCCCAGCACGACAAGTCCACCAGCGACTACGACCGCGAGAAGCTCATGGAGCGCCACGCCAAGCTCACCGGCGGCGTCGCGATCATCTCCGTCGGCGGCGCGACCGAGATCGCCATGAAGGAAGTCAAGGACCGCGTCGACGACGCCCTCCACGCCACCCGCGCCGCCGCGAAGGAGGGATACGTCCCCGGCGGCGGCGTCGCGCTCGTCCGCACCCAGGACGCGATCACCGCGGCCCAGAAGAAGGCCAAGGGCGATGAGAAGATCGGCTTCGACATCGTCCTGCACGCCGTCGAGTCGTGCCTCAAGCAGATCGCCGAGAACTCCGGCTACGACGGCGACCTCGTCGTCGAGAAGGTCAAGGAGAACTCCAAGCCCGGCTACGGCTTCAACGCCGCGACCGGCGAGTACGAGGACCTCGTGAAGGCCGGCATCATCGACCCCGCCCTCGTCGCCAAGACGGCCCTCATCAACGCCGCCAGCGTCGCGGGCCTCATGCTGACCACCGACGTCCTCATCAGCGAGCTCAAGGATGAGGCTGAGCCCACCGTGGGCGCGGTGAGCTGAGTGAGTTGTCTTGGTGGCACAGGCCTCCCGCCGTGTCCCTACCAAACCTCGTGGGGCAGGCGTCCCCGCCTGCCTCTACTTCCTTCTACCTCTTCTTCCTTCCTCTTCCTTCTCTACCCGCCGGCATCGCAGCCCTTCCGAGCCCACGCCCGAAAGGTCGTGGGCTCGATTTATGAACGCGGTAATTGCCCAGGCCGATTCGATGTCAACGTCTGACCTGATCACGCTGGTCGCTACGTGCGTAATCGCCGTCGCTACTGGCATCTACACATGGTTTTCAGTGGTACTTACGCGCGAAACAACTCGACTACGACAGCTGCAGACGGATCCGTACGTGATCGTGCGGGCACACCATGATTTGGAAAGGCCGAACATCCTCTGCATTCTGATTGAGAATATCGGTAACGGGATTGCTCGCGATGTTCGCTTCCACTTCGACAACAAGCCGCCGTTGCGAGCTTGGGGGCTCGGCACTCAAACCAATCCCGCGACAGAGGAAATCGCTAACGGTCCCTTAGTTCATGGGATTCCCTTTCTTGCGCCTCGGGATCGCCGCATGATCGACTGGGGGCAGTATGGAGGGTTGCACGCCAAGCTGGGCGAGGCGCCCATCAAAGTGCGGTGCGAGTTCGTTGACACGGATGGTGAGGTTCATTCCACAGCCTGCGTGCTTGAGATCAACTCGTTCTTGACCACTGGGGCGAATCGTCCCGCGCACGTTGAGGCGACCGATCACTTGGAGCAGATCAGCAATACGTTGGCCAAGCTCGCATCCGGATTCAATTCGATCTCGGTTGTTGTCAAGGAGACTGAGTCCACTCAGCCTCGGGTCGGATCGGCTCATTCGGTGGTTGCTTGATCATGCCCGCCCAACGCGACTACTACGAAGTCCTCAGCGTCACCCGCACCTCCGACGGCGAAGAGATCAAGCGCGCCTACCGCCGCCTCGCCATGAAGTACCACCCCGACCGCAACCCCGGCGACACCGACGCCGAGCTCAAGTTCAAGGAAGCCGCCGAGGCCTACGAGGTCCTCTCCGACGCCGACAAGCGCAAGCGCTACGACACGCTCGGTCACGAAGGCGTCCGCGGCCAGGGCGCCGCCGGCCCCGACTTCTCCCGCATGAACGTCGACGACATCTTCTCGATGTTCAACGACATCTTCGGTGGCGCTGGACGCGCCGGCGGCGGCGGGCGCGGCCGCGGCCCGGCCCGGGGCTACGACCTCGAAACCGAAGTCGAGATCACCCTCGACGACGTCCTCAAAGGCACCGAGCGCCAGGTCGAGTTCACGCGCATGGACGTCTGCGCCACCTGCACCGGCAGCGGCGCCAAGCCCGGAACCAAGCCCGTCCCCTGCACCACCTGCGGCGGGCGCGGCCAGGTCCAGCAGACCGGCCTGGGCGGCATGTTCCGCATGGTCACCACCTGCCCCGCCTGCGCAGGACGCGGCCAGGTCGTCAAGGAATTCTGCCCCGACTGCCGCGGCAAGGGGCGCGTCTCCAAGAAACGCACCATCGCCGTCAAGATCCCCGCCGGCATCTCCGAGGGCCAGATCGTCCGCGTCCGCGCCGAGGGTGAGCCGCCCCCCGCCGAGGCCGACCCCAGTGGCGTTGGGCTGCGCGGCGACCTGCACGTCGCCGTCCGCGTCGAGGACCACAAAGTTCTCCACCGCGAGGGCAACCACCTCGTCATCGAGTTCCCGATCACCTTCGCCCAGGCCACCCTCGGCGCGGAGGTCGACGTCCCGGGGCTGGACGCCAGGCACAAGGTCACCATCCCGCGCGCCACGCAGCACGACACGCTCATCCGCGTTCACGACGCGGGGCTCCCGGACCTGCGCAGCGGCCGGCGCGGCGACCTCGTCGTCATCACCAAGATCCAGATCCCGCGCAAGCTCAACCCGCAGCAGGAGAAGCTGCTGCGTGAGTACGCCGCGACCGAAGACACCGCCGTCCTCCCCGAGAGCGACGGGCTGTGGAAGAAAATCAGGGACACTTTCAGCGGGGGCTAACACACATGTTCGGACGAAAGCACAATCCAGGCGATCCAGCCTCGGGCGACCCGTTTCGCGACCAGCCCACCGACGGCGGCGGGGAAGGATTCAGCGGTGATTCCGCAGAGTTCGGCGGCGAGGACGCGGGGGGTGCGGGCGGCGCGGCCGCGGCTCTCGAGAAGCTCCGCGCCCAGCGCGACGAGTTCAACGACAAGTACCTCCGCGCCCTGGCCGAGTTCCAGAACTACCAGCGCCGTGCCCACAACAACGAGAAGGAAGCCCGCCAGCAGGGCGTCAGCTCCGTGCTCGGCGCGATCATCCCGGTGATGGACCACTTCGACATGGCCCTGGGCCTCGACCCGACGAAGGCCTCCGCCCAGCAGGTCATCGACGGCGTCAAGGTCATCCGCGCCGAATTGCTCAAGGCCCTGCAGTCCAGCGGCATCGTCGTCATCAACCCGGAGCCCAACGACGAGTTCAACCCCGGCCAGCATCAGGCGATCATGCAGCAATCGGCCGAAAGCGTCGAGAGCGGCCGGATCGTGAGCACCTTCCAGCCCGGGTACGTGCTGGGCGAACGGGTCGTCCGCCCGGCCAAGGTCATCGTCGCGCCGTGATCGTCGAGAACCCCCCGGCCCAAGCCGGGGGTTGGACCTCCCCCATGCCAACCTACGAATACCGCTGCACCGCCTGCAAACACCAGTTCGACCAGTTCCAGTCCATGAAGGACAAGACGCTGCGCAAGTGCCCCAAGTGCGGCAAGAACGCCCTCGAACGCCTCATCGGCGTGGGCGCCGCGGTGATCTTCAAGGGCTCGGGCTTCTACCAGACCGACTACCGGTCCGAGTCGTACAAGGCCGGCGAGAAGGCCGCGTCTGGTGACAGCAAGCCCGCCGACGCGCCCAAGACGACCGAGACCCCCACGAAGGACGCCCCGGCGAAGCCCGCCGAATCGCCGCCGCCGTCCAAGGCCGAGGCCAAACCCGAGCCCAAGCCCGAGACGCCCAAGGCGAACAAGTCGTCACGCAAGACGAAGAACTGAGCCGCCGGTGTACAGCGACACCTACCGCAAGGTCATGAACGCGTTCGAACGCAGACCCCGGGTCCCCGGTGCGGTCCGGCGCCCGATCGCAGCGCTCGTAACGGCGCTGACCCTCGGCGGCATGTTCGTCGCGCCGTCCGTCGTGCTGCTCGTCCCGGTGAACTTGCTGAACCCCGCCCTGCAGCAGCACATCCCCGACTGGCTCTCGGGTGTCGCACTGATCACGGCCCTGCTCGCCCTCCCCTTCGCGCTGGTAATGACCATCGTGGGAGCGATGAACTTCCAGACGACCCATCAGCTCGAAAACCTCGTGATAACCTTCGGCCTCGCGTTCTGTTTCACCATCGGCCTCTGGTTCTTCATCGCGTTCACCCACCACGCGGTGATCAACGGGACGACACCGGCGGTACGCCCCTGACAGCGGGTCCGCCGCGGGCGTTCTTCACGCCCTCCCGCGCTTGTGCCACAGCTCCCGCTCCCACGCCGGCCGTCCCGCGTCCATGAGCTTCACGCCCTCGTCGGGCGACATCGTCCCCTCGGCGACGTACGCCGCGATGTCGCGCCGCGTCTTCTCTTTCTCGCGCGTCTTGAGCACCGACTGGGCCACGCCGCCGGCGATCGACGCCAGGGTGATGACCACCACCCCGACGACGCCGACGATGATCACGAGCATGATTTCTTCGGGCACGGGGCGGCTCCACAGTTGGGGAGTGCGAGAGATCGCGTCAGCAGCCGGCGCGGTCCTTGCTCGGTGAGAGCCCGGCCCGCAGGAGCCGTTCGCCCTCCTCGGCGCTCATCGAGCCCTCGGCCACGTACGCCGCGACTTCCCGGCGTGTCTGCTCGCGGGACCGGGTCCTGAGCACCCCCTGCACGAACGAGCCCACCATGCCGATGATCGCGATCGCCAGGCCGCCGCCGATGGCGAGCACGGGGATGACGTCGCCGTCGATTTCCATGGCCAGGTCCTCCGGTCAGCACCCCGCGGCCGCCCGGGTGATTCTTGGGGGGCTGCCTGCCCGGATTTCACCCCGCCCTTC
>Ga0163153_10008357_pt1 | contig 10803 bp, 12 predicted proteins | sample OliLakLV19MP6IB1_FD_148629 | JGI IMG/M metagenome (GOLD analysis project Ga0163153, IMG submission 148629) | Freshwater microbial mat bacterial communities from Lake Vanda, McMurdo Dry Valleys, Antarctica - Oligotrophic Lake LV.19.MP6.IB-1 | ecosystem: Environmental > Aquatic > Freshwater >...
ATGTGGTTGACAGCGTCGAATCAATTCGACGCCTGCTATGCCAAACCTGCTTAAGCAGGTTTTTCGTGGCAGCCGCCGGTTTCAACCGGTGGTATCCTTGTCAACCACATGGATTCCAAATGAGCCCTAATTTCTTGTCGGTTGTTCAAGTGTTTGACTGGTTAGATACTAAGGGCCAGACGATTCAAACAGGCTCGTTGGGTCGAGACCTGTCGGGTTTTCAAAATCTGACAGGTCTGCCGGTGACGAATGATTAAACCGGCTCTAAGCTGTTGAGAGTTTGAACAAAAGACAAAACCTTTAATTTACACGGATAGGAAAAAAACCTGTTTAGCAAGAAGAATATCGGTGTTTTTTCCTATCCGTGTAAACTTGCTTTGGTTTTGGCTTCGCCAGATTAGGAGGTGTCACTTTGCCTATAACAACTTCCGATATTATGCGACCCGACCGTGAGCTCATCGAAGGCTTGCGCACCATTGGCAGCGCGACGGCCAGCGGGGAACTCTACCGGCTTGGCATCAAGCACCCGCACTTGGTTGGGTTGACCAGTTGGAACAAAGGCAAGTCCGTCGTGGGTCCGGCGCTCACCTTGCAATGGATGCCCAAGCGCGAGGATATGAGCGCCAACCATGAATATGCCGAGACCGAATTGCAGTTACACCGCCATGCCATGTATCACACCCAGCCCGGGGACATCATCGTTGTGGATGCGCGCGGCGATATGGCGGCGGGCGTCTTCGGCGAAATGATGCTGACCTATTTCAAGGGGCGCGGCGGCATCGGCGTGGTGATCGATGGTTGTGTCCGCGATTGGCCGCATGTGGAGCCGCTCGGGCTTGGTATGTGGATGCGCGGTGTCACGCCGAACCATGGTTGGCAAAGCGGCATCATGCCATTTGCTGTGAATGTGCCAATCGCCTGTGCAGGAGTGTTGGTCATGCCCGGCGACATCATCATTGCCGATAACGATGGTGCGATCGTCGTGCCTGTCCAACTCGCGCCCGAATTGATCAAGAAAGCCAATGAAAAAAACGAGTGGGAAGAATTTACTCGTCTCAAGCTCTCTGAAGGTGGCGATATGCGCAAGTACTACCCGCTCAACGAGGAGGCCCAGGCCGAGTACGCGGTCTGGCGTGACGAGCAGGCCAAGCTTGCACCGCGCAAGGCAGCCTCCACGCGCGCCGGCAAATCTAACAAGAAAAAAGGTAACTAGCAAGCCACCCCCTCCGCGCCCAGAGGCGGTTGCCTTCTAGGCGCGGAGGGGTTAGTAGTTACGAATTGTCATACGATTTGCCTGCGCGAGGCGATGAATCACTGTTTGGAGACAGGCGGTCGCCACACCGAGCCAAGCCATTTTCGCTTACTGATCAACTGTGCGGAGATCTGCCAGACCAGCGCCAACTTTATGCTGAGCCATTCTGAATTGCATGCCCGCGTCTGTGGCGTCTGCGCCGAGGTCTGCGAGGCATGTGCGCGCAGTTGTGAAGCGGTAGGCGAGATGGATGAATGTGTAGAGACTTGTCGCCGTTGTGCTGAAAGTTGTCGGCAACTGGCGCAAAATAGGGGATAAAAGGAAATTTTTTCTATGACAGATGTGGTGTTAACTGTAAAACCCATGTTGGAGCGCTTTCGCCTGGACGGACGCGTTGCTTTGGTGACGGGGGGCGGCCAGGGCATTGGTCGCGGCTATGCGCATGGCCTGGGGGAAGCCGGCGCGGCGGTGGCGGTGGTGGATGTGGTGCAGGCGCGCGCGGATACAGTGGCGCATGAATTGAGCCAAAAAGGCATCGACGCTATTGCGCTCACCTGTGATGTAACCCATGAAGAGCAAGTGCAGGCGATGGTGGACGCGGTGCTGAAAAAGTGGGGCAAATTGACCATCGGCGTCAACAATGCCGGCATTGGTCTCTGGCAAGATTCCGAAACGATGACGCTAGAACAGTGGCGCAAGGTGATCGACTTGGACCTCACTTCCGTCTGGCTTTGTGCCAAATATGAAGCACAGGTGATGCTGCCGGCCGGCTATGGCAAGATTATCAGCACAGCCTCCATGTCCGGCAGCATTGTCAACACACCGCAGAATCAAGCCGCCTACAACACCGCCAAGGCCGGCGTGATCCACCTGACCCGCAGCTTGGCCGCCGAGTGGGCCACGCGCGGTGTGCGTGTCAACTGTATCAGTCCCGGTTACACCCGCACTAGCCTAGTCGATGACATGCTGAAAACACCCGAAGGACAACGCGTCATGCCCGTTTGGATGGGGATGACGCCCATGAGCCGCATGGCCGAAGTGACCGATCTACAGGGCGCCGTCGTCTATCTAGCGGCGGAAGCCTCCGATTTTATGACGGGGCATGATCTGGTGGTTGATGGCGGGTATTGTGTCTGGTAACATGAGCATCTCGCCTCGTCAAACGACAACAGTAGATTCGCGATCTGGTCACCGGCCGACCGCCGCGCCCAGTGGGCGCGGCGGTCTACCTTTAATTTAACGTTGTCGTATTACTTAATCGGCAGATAAATGTCTGTGCGCAACTGCTCTGGTGCGACTTGGCTGGGGTCGTCTATGTAATCTTCAAAGGGGATCGCGTCACGCAGTTCGTGCCCAGAAGTGGGTAGCCAATCGCGATAGGTGGCTTGCCAGGTCTGCCACAGCGTGTCATACGGCCCAACATGGCGGAAGACTGCCCAGCGTCCACCAGGCAGCGTTTGATAGGCCAGGCCATCGCCGGCGGCGGGTTCGGCGCCTTCGGCAAAGATCGCGCCGGCATCAAAGCGCGCCGCTTTGCCCACTTCAACTTCATCGGGGTAGATGGCGACACAGTGCTTCATCTGCGCCATCTACCCGCTAGCGCCGAGAAAACCCATCAATTTGCCAAAGGCTTCCTGATTGGCAGTCTGAAAAGCTGGCGTGGTCATCACTTCAGTGGCACGGGCATAGAGCACCTTCATATCGGGCAAGGTACGGATTTCGAGTGGTTGCATTGCTAGTTCCTTTCGATTAAAGGGTATACGTCGGTTGATCAAATGGGCGGCCGCAGTAGGATTGAGTTCGCGAAACTCGCTGGGACTGACGCCAAAGTACTGTTTGAACGCTTTGCTAAAGGCCGAATGGGTCTCGTAACCGGTGTCGAGCGCGATTTCTGTGACGTTTAACCCATCAGCCAACAGTTGGCGCGCCGCTCGCTCCATGCGCATGCGCCGTACATAGGCTGTGATGTTTTCGCCTACATGCGCGGTGAAGATGCGATGAAAATGGGGCACAGAAAAGCCTGCGATTTGCGCCAGTTCCTCGCGTTGTAGCGGTTCATCCACATGTTCACGGATATAGCGCTTAATCTGGTTGATGCGTTCGTAATGGTTCATTTGCGTTTCAGTCGCCATGCGTTTACTATACCATATAGCACATTCGTTCGCTGTTTCATGTGTATCATTTTTGACAGGCAACTTCACATATTTGACACCAAGGCGTTTGATTAGGATAATTTTTTCATGAATATTGCCCTATCGCGACTGGCAAATCAAGGCATCGCCAACCCCACGTTCGACGAGCCAGGCGATGTAGTCACTTGGCTGGGTGCGCTGCAAGCCCAGGACTATCTTGGAACGCTTTGGGCGATTGGGCTACGAATGACCAATGCGAACGAGCGACGCATTGAACAGGCAATTGCCGATCGCACCATCGTTCGCACTTGGCCCATGCGCGGCACGCTGCATTTTGTCGCGCCGCAAGATGTCCGTTGGCTGCTTGAACTCCTAGCCCCGCGGACGATCACAAAAAGTGCCGGTCGCTACCGCCAGCTTGAACTGGACGAAGCGACATTTACGCGCAGTAAGGAGGTGTTTGCCAACGCTTTACAGGGTGGCAAACAGTTAACTCGTGATGAAATGGTTCAATTGCTGGAGCAAGCCAATATCGCCACGGCCAGCCAACGTGGCTACCATATCCTCGGCCGGTCAGCGCTAGACGGGCTGATCTGCTTTGGCGCGCCCAGTGGCAAACAACAAACCTTTACCCTGCTGGATGAATGGGTTACACCGACGAACAGATTGGCGCGCGATGAGGCGTTGGCGGAGCTGGCCAGGCGTTATTTTACCAGTCATGGGCCGGCCATGCTGTCAGATTTTGTCTGGTGGTCAGGATTAACGATCACAGACGCCAGGGCCGGTGTCGACCTGGCAAAATCGCACCTCGACCAAGCAATGATTGAGGGTCAGCGCTATTGGTTCTCCGCAGCGATGCCGAGCAAAAAAGATCATTCAGATCCTCTTTACTTACTACCTGGCTTTGATGAGTATATGTTGGGATATATGGATCGTCGCGCAAGCCTGGACGCGCTCCATACCAAAAAGATCCAACCGGGCGGCAATGGCGTGTTCAGCCCAACCATTGTGATCGATGGTAAGGTCACAGGCACCTGGAAACGCACCTTCAAAAAAGGCATGGTAGTCATCGAATTGGCACCCTTCCGACCCTTGACCCCCGCTGAGATCAACGCGTTCAGCAGCGCTGCACACCGCTATGGTGAATTTCTGGGAATGCCAGTCGTGCTACCATAATTCAAATGTGGTTCAACCGGATCTCAGGGGGTTGACAAGCAACATGGAATCGTAGGTGCGGTTTGTAACCGCACGGTTCCCTGGAGCACGTGCGGTTACAAACCGCACCTACGGTGTCAACCCCTTGAATTCCTGTTGAGCCTCAAATGTTTACGGAACGCACCTTGCGCGATGAACTGCGCGGCTATGCGGCTTATATGACACAGGTGAAATATCGCCTCATCCCGCATTTTTGGTAATGGATGTACATTGATCAAATGGAAAGGGACAAAACATGGCACTCGACCTCTATATGCTGGGTCTGATCGTTGAAGATATGGAGAAGTCACTCGAATTCTATCGCCGGCTGGGGCTTGAGATTCCTGATGGGAGTGAGAAGATGAGCCACGTTGAGATCAAAATGGGCAATGGTCTCACATTTTTCCTCGATTCCAAACCCTGGCGCTGGGACCCCACTCATGGGAGGAACACCAGCATGGCGCATGATGAAGCAGCAGAGAATTATCGCTCTGTGCTCGAATTTTATTTGCAAACGCAGGCAACTGTGAAAGCAAAGTACAGCGAATTAATCGCCTTTGGCTACCAAAATCAGCGCGCGCCCTATGCAACGGCTTTTGGGATGTGCTTTGCTATGGTCAAGGATCCCGATGGGAACACGATCTTGCTCTCTGGTGATCTGGCAGAAAACGAGCCTGTAAATTCAATAGAAATCACATAACTAAGAGATCTGGTTACTCCTTCACCGTCTACGGCGCTTGCCCTCGCACCACATAGTTCGCGGCGGCGTTGCTGTTGGCTGGGTGGGTGAAGATATTGTAGAAAATGAGATTGAGGTCATTGCCGGGGCCGGCGGCGATGGTCCGTCCATCCAGGTTCACATCACTGGGACTGTAGCCAATCACAACGTAGTTGACATTGAAGCCGCTGTTGTTGGGGGCGTTGAGCACTTTGGCAAAGAAGCCGTTGCGGTCATTACCCGGCCCGGCAGCGATCACCTTACCGTCGCCGTTGGTGTCGCCCATCCACAGAACGTAGACCCCGCCCATTTGGCGTTGCCCATACACGCCATAGCTGTTGCTCATGGTGGTAAAGTCTACCGTAGTGGGCGTAGCGCTCAGCATCACTGGTGCGCCGGTCATGACGCCCAAGTGGTTGCGATGCTTCACCGCCACATGATAGCTGCCCGGCGTGAGCGTGAAGCGCAGCGGCGATAGCCCATCGACCGGGGCAACCACATCGCCATCGCGCTGGAGCAGCCCAGCCTGGCGCGCCACTACTGTAGCCGGGTTGACGCCGTCGCGCACCTCCACCAGCACCCAACTGTGTGGCCCCTCCAGGGTGCCGGTCAGAAATGTACTACCGGTGGGCGCGGCCGGATAAGCGGGCGACTGGGTCAGGTCGGCCAAGGTGGTGCCGTTCATGTTGGTCCACCATTCGTAGGTGAATTTTCCGGCGCCGTCACCGCCCCAGCCGGCGGAAATCTGAATATCTTCCACATGGCGATACTTGCCCTGTGGCGGTTGATGGAGTACGCTATTCGGCTCCGTCAGGCCGGCGAGTTCATTGTGCAACCGGCCAAATTTTGAATAATAGTCCGCTGTAGCCAGGGCATTGGACGCAATCGGTCAAATGACCGTCGTATGCTGCGACAGTTTTATCTAAAAACGTCCATAAAGCTCCCGATTTTACCTGTGAGGATGTATTTGCTGCGCTCAGCCAGGAGATTGTTTAAGAATTTGGCATAATTTGTATACTATGTTATATCATAAGCATACAGGAGGTATGATGCCGTTTGATCCTACGCTTGACCCGGCGGCCATCTTGATAGCGCTTGGGGTCAACAATGCGACGACTATTACACCCGTAAGCGGTGGCTCAGATACGGCGCTGTGGCGGGTGGAGTGTGGACAAACCACCTATGCGCTGCGCGTCTTTCGCCAGAACCAGGGCGACACCTACCAACGGGAGTTGGCCGCGATGACGCTGGCGCACGAAGCCCACCTGCCGATTCCAACCGTCCATGCGACAACCCTCTGGCAGGAGCGACCGGCCCTGCTCTTATCCTGGTCTCCCGGCAATCCGTTGGGGCCGCTCCTGCAACAGCAGCCGTGGTGCGTCTGGAGGTTGGGGCGGGCCTTTGGCCGGATGCAGGCGCGCATTCACGCCGTGCCTGCGCCTACCCTTGGCGCACAGCCCACGGCGGATTGGATCACATGGGCGGGAAGTGACGAAGCCAAGCTCCAAGCCATGCTGCGTCGTATCGCCAGCAAAGAGGCCGCCTTACTCCATCTCGATTATCATCCGCTCAATGTCCTCACCGACGGCACTGCGATTACGGCCATTCTGGACTGGGCGAATGCGCGGGGCGGTGATCCACGGGCGGATGTCGCACGGACCTACACCATTTTGATGGTAGAACCGTATATGCCTGGACGCCAACCCTTACTGTTGGGAATGATGCGCCGCATTTTCACCTGGAGTTGGCAGCGTGGCTATGCAGAAACCGCCGGGCCGTTACGCCAGATGGCACCATTCTATGCCTGGGCCGGTGCTGTAATGCTCCGTGATCTCGCGCCACGGGTGGCAAACCCCACTTCATGGTGGCAACCGCACCATCTTGCGCAAATTCAGGTGTGGGCAGCGCACTGGAAAGGGCATGCCGGGATCGTCTAATAGCGTACCCACGGTTGACAATCTTTTTTTATGCCAGTAAACTTGTTGCTAATGCCAGCAAAACTTTCCATTATGACGTTGTCAAACTAAAGCAAAAAGCAGAGGAGTTTACTTTGGCTGAAACGTGGTTCTTGATGAGCTACAGTATGCTGGCGCAGAGCATCTTGACGAAGCCTATGTTAGGCGGCTACGACCGCAAGGCTACGTTTGACCCCATGGATGACATTCATAAACTTCGACAGCTTGGACTTTCCAAAGCGTCAAACGTTATCGATTTTGGCGCAGGGAGCGGAACCTTTGCGCTGGCCGTTGCGCAATATTGCCGGTCCGTGGTTGCCGTAGACCCCTCATCGGCGATGAATGCACACTTGCAAGTCGCAAGGGTAAAAGCTGGTATCAACAATTTGTCGGTTGTTACCAGTGGCTTTCTAACCTATCGCCACACCGCAGAACCGGTTGATTTTATCTTTACGCGCAATGCACTCCATCACCTACCCGATTTTTGGAAAACGCTGGCCTTAGCGCGCATGCACGCGTTGCTTGTGCCCAATGGCATCCTGCGGATTAAGGATCTTATCTTCGATTTTAGCCCCGATGAAACAGAGGCAAAACTGGCGGAATGGATGGCAGGGGCGGTTGATGATTCTGCTGTGGGCTGGACTGCCGATGAATTAGCCGAGCATGTGCGGAAAGAGTACAGCACATTTAGCTGGATTTTTGAATCCATGCTTCAGCGTACCGGCTTTGCCATCCTTGATCGAGCGTATCAACGCCATGTGTATGGGGCCTACACTTGCTCTGCCATTGATCGATAGCCTGTTCAATAACCATAGATCCGCTAGAGGAAATTTCATGGAGACAGATACCACAACCAGTTTGTCAAACGATTTATCAACCCGCCCGCTATCACTGTGGCTGTTGACCGCGGGCGGGTTCTTTGCCTTTTTCACCTTTGGCTTTGTCGATAATATCAAAGGGCCTACGCTACCCAACCTGTTGCAGGATTTGAACTTCAACTATAGCCAGGGCGGCGGCCTGCTCTTTGGCGCCTATTTGGGCTTTATGCTTGCTACACTGCTGGCAGGACCCCTTTCCGATCGACTAGGCAATCGAATGATCTTGTTCGCCGCAAGTCTCTTTATCGCACTGGGCACGGTGGGGCTGAGTAGAGCGGCAACTTATCCGTTACTCTTTGGAGCAACGCTTGTCGTTGGGTTGGGAACGGGTGCTATCGAGGTGGGCGGCAATGGGCTGATCGTCTCCCTCCATCGCCAGGCACAGGGGCGCTTTTTGAACTTGTTGGCGACCTTCCACGGCGTTGGCTCGATGCTTGCGCCGCTCTATGCCGCCTGGATTTTGACCGGGACCGGAAGCTGGCGCCAAGTCTTTCTCTATAGCGTGCCGCTGGCTGTTGTGATGGCGCTGATTTTTCTTATCCCATCAGGGCCGGCAGTTACCAAGCGTGAGGGTCATCGCTTTGATTGGGCAACGTTACGCCGCACGGGCTTTACCCAGACGATGATTTACTTCTATCTTGCCATTGGCCTTTACGTGGCGGCAGAGTTGGGCATCGCGGCCTGGATTGTCGAATATCTGATCAAGCAGAAAGGCATTGCCCAAAGTACGGCTTCCTACTATCTTGCGGGTTACTTTGCCTTTGTCATCATCGGGCGGCTGGTTGGCAGCGTTTTTGTCGAGCGGATCGGCTATCTGCGTTCGGTACAATTGGCAACGGCCGGCGCGCTGCTTTGTATCCTCATCGGGATCTTCGCCCCGCCGGTGTTGGCAATTTTTCTGCCCCTAAGTGGACTCTTTTGCTCGATCATCTTCCCCACTATTACCGCGGCGGTCTCGCGCCTGCATCCACAGAATACGGGCACGATCCTCGGATTGCTCTTCACCGCCGCTGGGCTGGGCGGCACGCTAGGGCCAGCCGCTATTGGGGTTGCAAGCGATGCCCTAGGGATTCAATGGGGTTTTGGCTTGAATGCACTTTTTTGTGCTGGGGCGATTGTAGCGATAGGGGTGTTGATGAGAGAGCGAAGAGTAACAGAGTAAAAGCTTCAACAGAAGACACGAGTTGTTTTGCATCGAATTTCTCGAATTAAGTTATTCGAGAAATTTGATGCAAAACATGATTCTGACTTACCAACGCTTTAGTCCTAGCAGCTTTTCGCCCAAGTCGGTTAATTGGGCGGGTTCTGGCGCAAAGGTCAGCCCAAACTCGGCGCTGAGCAACGCGGCGATTTCCTTACTCAGCAGTTCAGCCGCCAGGAAACGACCCCCAATGCCATAGCGCTTGTGCAAGGGTTGGGCGTACACAACTTTGGGATGGTTCCACGGTTGCGCATTTTGCAGCAGGGCCGGCAGGGCTTGCAGTTGGTCGGCGCTCAACTGGGGAGTATAGCGTGCCGCCGGCAAGGGCATCACCTTGGTCGGGTCAGCCAGAATGCCATTGAGCCATTCGGAGGCAATGCCTTCCGGCACTCCTAGTGCAGCAGCGACCGCCCCAGGATAACCCCCATTGCACCAGGAATCGATGCGGGCTTGGCGTAGTTCTTCACCACCATGCACTAGGCTGCTGGCGCGCGTTGTGCCTTCGGGGGTGAGCGAAATATATTGGGCCAAGCGTGGCCGGTTGGATAGATTGCGCCCATTGCCGTGGAGCGTGGCGACATCCCAGATCACAAAATCACCGGCTTTGCCGACAATTGGTTTGGTCTCCAACCCATCCATCACCCAATCTTTGATCGGATGGGGCTTCTGCATCATCCAGTCGCCTTGTGTGCCCGGGTAGGGCGCGCCTTCTTCCGGGCTGTGCGTGGCCTGCCATTCGACCAACCGACGCTGCGATCCAGGAGCACATTGAAAGCCCCCCATCTCCGCCGTGGTATCGGTGAGATAGAGGACGCCCTGATACATCGGCTCCGGCGCCTTGGTCGGGTCCATGTCCCAATGTAGAAAACCACTGTGATCCCAGCCCGGCGCAACCGGCGGATTCATATTGACGCGATCGAGCACCACCCAAAGCTTCTCCGTACCCCACAGTTCGCTAAAGATCTCGTAAAAGATCGGCGCTTGGCGGTTATCCCACATCGGCTGGTTGTGGGACATATTGACCATCGCCCCTTCCAGCAGCGGTGCTTTATACCAGTCGGCGCGCTGGTTGGCATCTTTGCCCGTGTAGCTCCAAATGGTATCGATCACCGCCTGTAACTTTTCCTGTGGCACCGCGTTGGGAATCACGACGTAGCCGTTCTCTTCCCAAGATTTTCGATCAAAAGACATGGATGTGTACTCCTTGGTTATTATACTCTTTAAGGACACGTTGGCAATAAAACCGTCCGTAGACAAGGTGACTCACCTTGTCACCTTGTCTACGGACGGTTTTATTATTTTTTCACCCCTTAACCCTTTAACGCGCCACCAATCAGCCCCTTGCCCATAAAGCGCTGTACGATAAAGGTCAGAATCAACACCGGTAACAAGATCACACTGCTCGCGGCATAAAGCCGACCCCAGAGGATCGCTTTGTCCGTAATATAGGAAAGAATCGATGGCGCCAACATC
>Ga0163153_10008360_pt1 | contig 10801 bp, 7 predicted proteins | sample OliLakLV19MP6IB1_FD_148629 | JGI IMG/M metagenome (GOLD analysis project Ga0163153, IMG submission 148629) | Freshwater microbial mat bacterial communities from Lake Vanda, McMurdo Dry Valleys, Antarctica - Oligotrophic Lake LV.19.MP6.IB-1 | ecosystem: Environmental > Aquatic > Freshwater > Lake...
GGCGGGGTCGTGGTAGTGGTCAGCAGGCAGTAATCATCGCTGGCGTATTGCAGGCTCGACCCCAACATCGCCAGGGCCGTGTTCGACTTGCCCGACCCGCCGCGCCCGGCCAGCAGCACGCCGCCCTCCGGCCGCCCCACCGCGCCCGCGTGTACCAAATGCACGCCGCGCCGGCTGAGCCAGGTGTGCAAGATGATGCGCAGCGGCGAGCCTCGGTCGTAATACGGCACCTGCGCCGCCTGCTTCACCCAGTAGTAGGCCGTGTTGTTAGTGTGGTGGATGACGCTCAGCGCGTTGCTGCCCAGCTCGAACGCCACGCTCAGGGGGTCGGCCTCAAAGCCCTCGATCAGGCTGTTGGGCTGAAAGTTGCTGTAGGCCCAGGCCGGCGGCGGCGCGGCCCGGCCGGTGGTCTCCATTTCCCATAGGTGGATGGTCAGGGCGGGGGGCGCGTCAACCTGCCCTAGTTTTTTCAGGGTCGGCGGCGCGGCCAGGTGCGCCAGGGCCGGCGTCAGCACCGGCGGCAGCGCCGGCCCCGCGAACCGCAGCCGCACGCGCTGCCCGGCGATCACGTAGTCGGCTTCGATGCGCCCGGCCCCGGCCTCGGCCTGGGCGTAGGCCAGCGCCACCTGCTGATAAAAAACGTCCGGGTCGCCCCAGACGTAATGTGATTGATCCCCTGGCACTTCGAGCGGTATGCGGAGGGGCGGTGTCGGCGTCACCGGCCCTCAGGCCTTTACGCTCGGCCAGCCCGTCTCATCCACTTCGTGAATCGGGTCGAGCAGCAGCAAGTCTTGCATGTCGGTGTGTTTTTGCAGCACCGGGGCCACAAACGCCGCGCGCTGCCCAGTGGCGGGGCTGGGGGGCTGGGCGGCGGCCGGCCCGGCTTCGCGCACCAGGTCTTCGGCCACCAGCGCCGCCACCAACGCCTCTACCGCCGCCGCCGCGTCGCTGCCGCCGGTGACGTAATGCGCGTCCACGTAGCGCGCCAGGTCGTCCAGGCCCTGGCCGCGCTCCAGCTCGGCCCACAGCGCCGCACCGGCTTGGTCCAGACTGTAATACGCGCCGCTGTCGAGATTGATGATGACGACTTCGCCCTCAATCGTCTCGTGGACGACTTTGGGGGTATTAATCCGATAAGCAGTGTTAGACATCCGATTCCTCAACAGGGTGCGGCGCGGGTCGCCTACACAGAAAGGTTGGGCCAGGCCGCATTGGTTGGGGCCAGTATATTCACCTGGGGGGGTCTGTCAACCCATTGCTATAATACAGGGACGGACTTTTCCGTCTTGCGGGGTAGCCATGTTACCTATCAGTAGTTCGGCGATGGTTGGAACGGATGACATCAATCGGCTGCGCGCGGCGGTGCAGCAGTTCATGCAGGTAGATGACACGACCGAGGGCGAGGGGCCGCAGTACGCCGTGCGCTTTCGCGGCCGGCTGACGCAGGACTCGGTGACGGCCTACGCGCTGGCGGCCCGCCTGTTTCGCGAGGCCGGCTACACGCCGCTCTTTCGCCCCGACGGCGACCGGCACGCCGTGCTGGCCGTCAAGGGCACAATTGACCCCAAGCCCAGCCGCGTGCGTATCAACGTCCTGCTGTTCGCGCTGACCGTCATCAGCGTGCTGTTCGTGGGCGGCACGTATGGCTACGCGGGCGACGCGCCCACCACAGTGGGGGGCTGGATTAATTTGATGTTGGGCGGCTGGCCTTTCGCGACAGCGCTGCTCGGCATCCTGCTGGCGCATGAGTTCGGCCACTACTTCGCCGCGCGCTATCACAAGGTCGCGGTCACGCTGCCCTACTTCATACCCTTTCCGAGTTTGTTTGGCACCATGGGCGCGTTCATTCAGCTCAAGGCTCCGCCCACCAACCGCCGCGTCTTGCTCGACATCGGCGTGGCCGGGCCGCTGGCGGGCCTGGTGGTCGCCATCCCGGTGCTCATGTACGGCCTGCTGACCTCGCCGGTCTCGCGTCTGCCCACCGTCCTCCCCGCCGGGGTGAGCCTCTCGATGGAGGGCAACTCCATCCTGTACGTCATTATGAAGTTCCTGGCCTTCGGCCGGCTGCTGCCCGAACCGGCCGGCTTTGGCAATCTGCCGCCGCTGCTCTACATGCTGCGCTACTACCTGATCGGCTATCCCACGCCGCTCGGCGCGCTGGATGTGCATCTGAACCAGGCCTGGGCCGGGTGGGCGGCCGGGCTGCTGGTCACCGGCCTAAACCTGATCCCGGCCGGACAGCTCGATGGCGGCCACGCGCTCTACGTCCTCATCGGCCAGCGGATGCGCCAGGTGCTGCCGGTGATCCTGGTCATCCTGGTCGGCCTCGGCTTCTTCTGGAGCACCTGGTGGCTGTACGCCGCCCTGATCTACTTCCTCGTCGGCCGCGTCTACGCCGAGCCGCTCGATCAGATCACCGACCTTGACCCCGGCCGGCGGCTGTTGGCCATCATGACGCTGGTGATCTTTGTGCTGATCTTCATGCCGGTGCCGCTGTCCTAGTTTGTGAGGTCCCCATGATCCCTGAAATCACCCCGCGCGAGTTGGACGAAAAACTCAAAGGCTCGAACCCGCCGCTCCTGATTGACGTGCGCGACGCCGACGAATTTGCCTTCTGCCGCATCGCGGGCGCGCAGCTCAAGCCGCTGGCCCAGATTGCCGCCTGGGCCACGGAGCTAGACCCCGCCGCCGAGATCGTGTTGAGCTGCCACGTTGGCGGGCGCAGCGGCCAGGCCGCCCAGTACCTCCAGCGCCTGGGCTTCACGAACGTGCACAATCTCAAGGGCGGCATTGACGCCTGGTCGCTGCAAATAGACCCCGACACCGAGCGCTACTAGAGCGCCTCGGTCACCGCACCAGTGGTGCGTGTGATTGTGTGTACGCCCAGCATGGGCATTGACTAAGAGGTGCACGACCTCGGCGGAGGTTGATGGCACTAACCGCTAGCCAAAGGCAAGGGCGTCGCCGTGAGGCGGGGTCCGAAGGCAGCCGGCGGCAAAACCGCGCCTGGACGCTACGCGACACGAACCCGATGTAAGGCCGCGCGCTCGGACGAGTGGGCAACAAACCACGAAGTCCAGGCCATCAAAGGGCAAAGCGGTAAATCGGGCCAGGGTGCGGGGAAAGTCAGTGTTCTTATCTGGGGCGACCTGCCGCCGGGCCAGACGAGCGGTAACTCGCGCTGCAAGGCACGGTTGAAGCGGCAGGGGTCAGCCGCGGCCACAGTACCAGCCCCCGTCATGGGTTGGGAAGGGCCGAATGTGAGGAGTGGATGGACTTGAGCAGTTCGCGGGACGCGATACGGCGGGCTTGGGCGCAGTGGGCACCAGCCCCTGGCGCATGGCCGCCTCCCCGGTGGTGAACATGGCCCTCAGCAACGCCTACTTGCGCCGCCAAGGGTTAGTGAGTTTGGCCGAACGCTACCGACAACTGCGAAGTACCTGACGAACCGCCGGATGCAGACCCGCACACCTGCACCCACCGCAGCTACGGTGGGTGCGGTGGTGTGAGAGGAGCGGCGGGCGACCCGCCCCTCCTACTCGATTGCGGCTTTCAGCCGGGCCTAGTCGTCGCTGCTCTTGCCGCTAGACGCGCTGGTGCTGCTGCTCGTGGCCTCGCTCTTGGCGGCTTTGCTGTCGGTCTTGGCCGGCTTCTCAGACTTTTCCGACTTCTCGCTCGCGCCGGACTTCTCAGCCTTCTCGGCGGCCTTGTCGCTCTTCTCGGACGACTTGTCGCCGTTGCTGCTGTTGCCGTCGGCGCTGCCGCTAGTGTCGCTGTGGCTGGCGCTGGAGCTAGAGGCGGTCTTCTTGGAATTCGAGCGGTGGTCGGTGATGTACCAGCCCGACCCCTTAAACACAATCGCGGAGGCCTGCAGCACGCGCCGGACTCTGTTCTTTTTGCACTTGGGGCAGCGCGTGACCGGGTCATCGGCAAACTTTTGGACACGCTCAAACCGGTTACCGCAGTTCGAGCACTCATAGGCATAGGTGGGCATACGGAAAAGACTTTCCTCTCAGGCGAAAAAATCATTATAGCCACCGCCCCCCGTTCGGTCAATGGAAGGCCGAATCGCCCAAGTGCATTTCAGTCAGGGTGCGATCTTTCGGTCTGGCGCTGATGGTCAATCTGAGCGCCAGGCTGAGGCCATCTGGTTCGGTGTTATCCGGGGTGGGATTCCTCACCCCGCCAACCCGGCTACGTTGCTACAAGGCCGCGAGCGGGGGTTCGGAATGACAAGGTCAAAAGGTTTTTCGGGCAAGCCCCTAAACTGCAATGCACCCCATCGCCCAGGATAACGCGCTTGTATTGGCGGCGCGTTAACGGCGGCTTAGGCCTCCGGCCCATCGTCGGGGCCGGCACCCCCCGCGTCTTCGTAGCCGGCATACAGCGGCCGGCCCAGCAGCCGGTTGAAGCCGGTCCACGGCTGGTCGCCGTCGCGGCGGGTGGCCAGCAGGTCGCGGAAGCGCGCGATCTGGGTGTTGGCGCTCTCAATGTGGTGCAGCGCAATCGCCTCCAGCGTCATCGGCTCGCGCGGCGCGCCCCACTCGTAGCGCCCGCGATGGCTGATGAGCATGTGCCGCACGCGCAGCGCCAACTCCGGCGGAAAGTCGGGCAGGCCGGCCAGCGCCTGGGCCACGGCCTCGTCGCCCAGCACCACGTGGCCCAACAGCCGGCCCTCGTCCGAGTAGTCTACGGCGCGCCCCCACTTTAGCTCGTGTACCTTGCCGGCCGAGAGCAGCAGCGCGCCGGTGCGCAGCAGGTCGCCGTTCAGCTCGGGGTGCAGCGCGATGGCTGTTTCCGCGAACGCCAGTACCTGCGTGAGGTGTTCGAGCCAGCCGCCGAGGTAGGCGTGGTGCAGACGGCGCGAGGCGGGCACCTCCGCCAGTTGCGCGGTGAAGTCGGGGTCGTCGTAGAAGTGGCGCACCAGCGCGGCCAGGTGCGGCTCGGTCAGCCGGGCGACGACGGCCTGCACCGCGTTGACCATCTCTGCCACGTCGCGGGTGGTGGCCGGCAGGAAGTCGGCCAGCAAGAACTCGCCCTCGCTCGCTACGCGCACCTTCTGCACGATCAGTTGGGTGCGGCCCTGGTACTCCTCCACGTCGCCGGCGATCTTGAGCACGTCGCCGACGGCAAAGGTCTCGGCCATCGCTGGGGCGTTGTCCCACACCCGCGCCAAAATCTGGCCGGTGCGGTCGGCCAGCATCAGGGTGAGGAACTCGCCCTTGGCCCGGTCGCGGAACGGCTCCAACTGCTTCTGGCGCACGAGGAAGTAGCTGGTGACGCGCTCGCCGGGTTTCAGGTCGCTGACGAAGCTGGTCTTGGCTGAGCCTGCGCTACTCATGGGATACCTCCTAGAATCAAAAGTAACGGGGGAATTGTATCTTGCCGCTGCTTGTCAGTCCGGCGGTGTCTGTCAATCTGAGCGCCAGGCTGTGGCCAGTTGGGCTGTTGTTATCTGGGGTGGGATTCCTCACCCCGCCAATCACGCTACGTTGCTATGAGGCCGCGAGCGGGGGTTCGGAATGACAGGGTCATAGGGCGTTTTTTGGGAAGCATCCAAATTGACATGCGCCCGATGCGAACACGCGCAGCGACTAAGGTGTAGCGGTGCGGGTGGCGGTCGCGGTCGCGGTGGGCGTGGGGCCGGTCGCCGTCGGCCCCGGCGTTTCGGTCGGCAGCGGTCCAATCTCAGTCAGGCGCGCGACGACGGTTGGCACGCGCGGGTCGCTGTTAAAGATGAGCGCGCGCAGCGTTAGCAGGTCGACGGCTTCTTCGGCGGTGCGTCCGGCCGCGCGGTAGACCTCGGCGCGCCACTGGTACACCGGCGCCTGTTCGGCCGCGCCGTGGGCGAGGGGCAGCGCCGCGTTCAAGGCCGCCAGGGCGTCATCCAGCTTGCCGTTTTGGAACTGCGCCTGGCCCAGGCCGAGGTTGGCCGCAAAGCCGTCCGGCGCAATATCCAGCGCGGCCTGGAAGGCGGGGGCCGCGCCCTCCGGTTGGGTCAGGCCCATGAGCGCTTGCCCTAAACCTACATACGTCCGCGCCAAGGCCGGCGAGCCGGGGGCCGATCGCTCGAACAGGGTGATGGCGGCGCTGTAGTCGGCCCGCGCGGCCTCAAAGCTGGCGGCGCGTAGGTACAGGTCGGCCCGCGCCCGAAAGGCTAAGGCGTTCTGGTCGTCGAGTCCAATGGCCTGGTTGAGCAGCGTCAGCCCGGTGGCGTCGTCTCCAATGGCGATTTTGCCAGCCGCCGTGAAGTAGAGCACGCTGGCCTGCCATTGCGCCGGCAGCGGGTGATCGAGGGTGAGCACATATTTGTAAGACAGGCTCAAATCGGCCTCGCTCTCGGCCGGGTGCCCCAGCGCCAGAGCCACCCTCCCGCGCGCAAAGTAGCCTAACGCCAGGCCGGGGTCTCGCGCCACCGCCGCATCGGCCATCGCCTGCCCATCGCTCGCCCGGTCTACGGCCACATACGCCAATGCCAGGTAGGCCTTCACCAGCGCGTTGCTGGGCGCTGCCAGGCGGGCGGCTTCCAGGTCGGCCACGGCGGCGTCCCATTTGCCCTCAGAGCCGGCCAGCGCGGCCCGGTCCAGATAGGCGGGCACAAAGGCCGGGTCGGCGCTGAGGGCCTTGTCAAAATCAGCCCGCGCTTCGTTGAGCTTGCTCTGCGCAATTTCCACCAACGCCTGGCCCCAATAAGCCGGCGCGAAGTTGGCATTCTTCTTAATGGCGGCGCGGTAGTTCTTAAGCGCCTCTGGCAGGTTGCCGGTGTGCCGGTAGGCCTCGGCCACGTAGAAAAACACTTCGGCGCTATCGGCCAGGGTGGGATCGGTCGTCACGCTGGCCGCCCGGTCTACGATGCGGTCCCACTGTTGTTTGGTGTAGGCGCTTTGAATCGTCTTAAAGTCTTCGGCGGCGAAGTTGACGGTCGCGACCGGCACGGGCGTCGCGGTCTGCGTGAGGCACAGGTAGGCGGCCAGCGGCGTGGCCGGGTTCGGGTCGGCCGGGAGGGTACACGCGCCCTCCGGCAGGGTTGTAACGGCGGCCGTGGGCGGCGCGTTGGTCGGCGGCGGCGTGGAGGTGACGACCACAAAGTTCTGCCGGGGCGCGAACGGCCCCAGCTTGAAGACCGCGAAAAAGGCCGTGAGCAGGACGACGACGGTGAGCAGCCCCAGGCCAAAGATGGCGAGCCGTTCGACGTTGCGCCGCTGGGTGAGCAGCCCGCCCAGCCCGCCGCCCGGCCCGATGGAGGGCAGCCTGACCGGCAGGTCTTCTAGTTCGTGGGCCGGGGGCAGATTGGCCTCTTCCGGCCGCAGCGCGCCCATGACCACCAGCCCGCGCCGGGCCGGCACCGAGTTGGGGTCGGCCTTGAGCGCGTTTTGCAGGCAGTAGATTTGCTCTTTCTCGGTGTCTACGGCGGCGCTCATCCACAGCCAATAGTCGGCGTTGGACTGATCTACCTTGATCAGGCGCGTCAGCAAATCTTTGGCGCGCAGGCGTTGGCCGGCCTTGAGCGCGGCGACAGCTTCTTTGAGCATCTCGTCGGACATTGCGCGGGAGTTTAGCACAGGATGAGCGGACGGGTTAGCAGAGGGTTGGTGGAGGCGGGGACTCGGGGGGAGGAAAGGCTTTGGCCACGAATCGCTTCGCGCGAATTACATGAAGGGGCAGCGGGAACAGGAGTCTGCGCCAGGAACGTGGTGAGTGTTCTTGTTGAGAGATGTGTTGGTTTTGCTGTCGCGCCTGTCACGGGTGTTGGTCTTGCTGTCGCGCCTGTCGCGCCTGCCACGGGTGTTGGTTTTGCTGTCGCGCCTGTCGCGCCTGCCACGGGTGTTGGTTTTGCTGTCGCGCCTGTCGCGCCTGCCACGCGTGTTGGTTTTGCTGTCGCGCCTGCCACGGGCGTTGTGGAGGCCAGCGCAAAGGGCGCGCTAAGGTGAGGCGTGGCGGTAACGGCTGGGCGTGTGGTGTGGGCAGCGGTGGTCATGTGAATAACGATAGGAAGTAAATATTACATTGGCAAGAGGCAATTTCCGCTTGAAAACAAGGCGATTCGTGATCGCCGGGACGCGCTGCGAGCCGGCAGCCATTCACGATGCAACCGCGACCGCCGCCCTTGCGCCAGATGAGCGCCGGCTGAGAGAGCACGCTTCGTTATTGATCAGAAATTCATCAGAGCGCAACCGCTGCGGTCAACTCCGCTCGCACTATTAATCAATATCAGTGTGAGAGCTAAGCCACGCTTAACCTGCCAGAACGAAGATAGGCAGCGTAGGGCAAGCAGCGACAACTATCTCAGCAGGAGTGAATGGTATGACTGTTCGACGCATCATCTTAGCGTGTTTGGCTGTGGCGCTGATGGGCGGCTCGGCCTTGTTGGGCGCGGCGGCCGGCGGCGCGGCGGTGTTTGTGGCCGCCCGCGGCTGGCTGGCGAGCGGCGCGATCCCGAACGTTGATCCGGTGGTGGGCAATTCTGTGGCGCAGAACAACACCGTGAACGTGGACATCAACTCGGCCGTGGAAGGCGCGGTCACGCGCGTCAGCCCGGCGGTCGTCACCGTCATCAACGACCTGGGCGGCGGCCAGAAGGCCTCCGGCTCGGGCGTGTTCATCTCGGCCGACGGCTACCTGATTACCAACAACCACGTGGTAGACGGCAACCAGAGCCTGCAAGTGATCTACCAGGACGGCACGACCGTGGACGCGCGCCTGATCGGCACCGACCCCTACGCCGATGTGGCCGTGCTGAAGGTGGCCGGCAACATCCCCGGCTACGCCGAGTTTGGCAACTCGGACGCGCTGAACCCGGGCGAGACCGTGATCGCCATCGGCTCGCCGCTGGGTGAGTTCCGCAACACCGTCACCGTGGGCGTGGTCAGCGCCACCGGCCGCGCGATTGACACGGCCGCCAACTTCCAAATGCAAGACCTGATCCAGACCGACGCCGCTATCAATCACGGCAACTCGGGCGGGCCGCTGGTGAACCTGGCCGGGCAGATCGTGGGCATCAACACGCTGGTGCTGCGCAGCTCGGGCACCAGCGCCGACCAGGCCGAGGGCCTGGGCTTCGCCATCGCCTCGAACGTGGTGCAGGCCACCTCGGCCCAACTGATTGAGAAGGGGTTTGTCTCGCACCCGTACCTGGGCATCGCGTGGGACAGCGTCACCCCGGCCATCGCCGACCGCTACAACCTGGGCGCGCAGTGGGGCGTGTATGTGACCGACGTGTCGGACGGCAGCCCGGCGGCCGCCGCCGGCTTGCAGGTGGGCGACATCATCACCGCCGTGGGCGGGGTGAGCCTGGACGACACGCACGCCTTTATCAATACGCTGTGGGCGCACGCCGTCGGCGAGAGCGTGAGCCTGACCGTCGTGCGCGACGGGCAGACGCAGACTCTGACGGCCAGCCTGGTTGAACGACCGCGCTCGTAACTCCGCGACGGCGCGTTAACTCTCCTCTCCGCCCCCGCTTGCTGGCACAAGCGGGGGCGGCCGCTTTTAAGATGGCGGGATTGTTGATTGTTGATTTCTGATTTCTGATTGCTGATTGGTGGCCACGGCAGATGGCCGGCTGCTCGCAAGGCGTCGCTGTCAACGTCGAGAGGGGTTCTCGCCGCAAGTTGTACTGGTGCGAGTCACTATCAACCAAAATTTTCAAGCATGGGCGGGCAAGCCCACCCACGCTTGAAAATTTTGGCGGCTGGCCCAAGTCGGCTGCGGCCAATGACGAGCGATGCACTCCGGCATCCGGCATCCTGCTGACTGCTGACTGCCGACTGCCGACTGCTGACTGCCGTCTGGCCTCGGACCTCCACTTGCCCACCCGTAAGATATAATCGCTGGGAATGCGTCGTCTGCTGTTCGCCCTAGTGCTCCTGCTGGCTGTCTACTTGGCGCTGTCGCGTTTTACCGAAGTCCAACAGGTGGTCGAGACCCTGCAACGCGGCAATGGCTGGTGGTTGGGGCTGGCCCTGGGGCTGCAACTGGCCTGGCTGGTCAACATTGCGCTCACGCTGCGCGCTATCTACCGCCTGCTCGGGCTAAACACGCACCTCCGGCACCTGCTGCCGCTGGCGATCAGCAACAACTTCGTCAACATCGCCGCACCGTCGGGCGGCATGGGCGGCATGGCGCTGTTCATCACGGACGGCCGCCGCCGGGGGCTGTCGCCGGCCCGCGTCACCATCGCCGGCGTGCTGTATGTGCTGTCGGAATACTTCTCGGTGCTGGGCGCGGTCGCGGTCGGGCTGGTGGTGCTGTTTCGCCGCAACGACCTCACCGCCGTCGAGGTGGGGGCCGCCGCCTTTTTGCTGATCGCGGCCCTGGCGCTGTCGGGGCTGCTGGTGCTGGGGGCCAGCTCACCGCCCACTTTTGAGCGCGTGCTGTTAGGGCTGACGCGCACCATCAACGCGCTGCTGCGGCCGATCTTGCGCCGCCCGTACCTCTCGGAGGCCCGCGCGCACGAGTTCGCCCAGGAGGCGTGCGAGGGTCTGGGCGCGCTGCGCACCAACTGGCGGGCCTACGTGCCGGCGGCCCTACTCTCGCTCTTCGGCAAGGCGCTGCTCATCGGCCTGCTGCTGGTGATCTTTCTGGCCTTCGACGAACCCTTTTCAGCCGGGACGCTGGTGGCCGGCTTTAGCATCGGCCACCTGTTTACGCTGGTCTCGCCCACGCCCTCCGGCCTGGGTGTGGTGGAGGGGGCCATGACGCTGGCGCTCGGCACCCAGGGCGTGCCGCTGGCGGCGGCCACGGTCATCACCCTGGCCTTTCGCGGCTTCACCTTCTGGCTGCCGTTCCTATATGGCTTCTT
>Ga0163153_10008361_pt1 | contig 10801 bp, 10 predicted proteins | sample OliLakLV19MP6IB1_FD_148629 | JGI IMG/M metagenome (GOLD analysis project Ga0163153, IMG submission 148629) | Freshwater microbial mat bacterial communities from Lake Vanda, McMurdo Dry Valleys, Antarctica - Oligotrophic Lake LV.19.MP6.IB-1 | ecosystem: Environmental > Aquatic > Freshwater >...
AAGAAGCTAGGACCATGTCCCTAATTTACACGCGCAACCCTGCTCCTGTCATCCGTCATTTAGACCATTTGCTCTGTCTAGCCGTAAAACCGCATATCTTATTGCTTATATAGACCACGGCGGCAGCTTTCCTTGAACATATCACTAGACAGAACCCTCTACCTAGCTCCCCATGATCCTCGATAAGAACATTTGTTCTAGATAGATTAGTTTGCGCGAACTAGAATAGGTTGAATCTTCTATAGAGAACACGTGTTCTCTCTGTGGCTAGCCAACCTAGGAGAACGGTTAACGCGAACTGGCTTTTTGTCGGTTTACATAGAATGGTTGGCGTGAATAGAATAGGCAGAAGACTTTGCTGGCTTCGTAAAGTCTGCCCAAATCATACACGAAACCTAATCAAAAAGCGGTAGTGGTTGAATAGCGACTGGTCGTAGGTGCGTGCTTGGAGCCGCACATTTTTCAATGTACGCCGATGTGCGGCTCCAAGCACGCACCTACTTACTCTGTCACCAGTCGCTATTCAACCACTACCCAAAAAGCAAGCGTCAATTTTGTGTTTTTTTGTGTGATCTCCTCCAACGCGCAACCACTCATCGCGGTCAGAAAACCGCATGGCAAAACTCACGCCGCCACCGCAAGCGCCCAATCAACCACCTAAACTGCTCGATCGCATCCGCATTGCCATTCGCCTCAAGAACTATTCGGGAACCCCTTGAGCGCGAACTGAAGAAGCTTACGTCAGGAGTTGGTCAAGCTGAACCGCACAGTCCATCGCCGCAACCCCGGCCACCCTCCGCACGACAGCCGGTGTTACGACGATGGGGGAGTTCAGTGGGACGGTAAATTGGTAAATAGGTAGATAGGTAAATCGGTCACTATCTACCTATCTACCTATCTACTTATCTACCTATTTGCCTGTTTACTCTCTCCCTGTTTACCGAACCTTCACAATCAGAATCTGTAATTCGAGCACAGCCGCGCTTGGAGGATTCCATTGACATGGGCCGGGCCAGAGAGACGAATTTCGCGCAGGGGACCGACAGGGGTGTGATCATGTTCACCAACCCAGGTCAGTAGGGAGAGAATGGCATCGGTCATGCCGGCATAGAGACCTTCGTAAATGACGGCAGCCGCGAGATCGACAGAGGGAAGTTCACGAAAGACGATATGATCAGCCATTCGATCAACCAGTGGCGCGTTGGCAAGCCAGTGGTCGGCAATGGTAACGGCGGCTTCGGTGTCGAGCTTTTCTTCCGTATACTCTTCCATATGAAAGACGGTGATCTCCTGACCCGTATGGTCGAGCCCCAATTGGTGGAGTCTGGTATAGAGCTGTTCACACAGCACACGGCAATAGTAGTTCATTTCGCTGGCATGGGGCACGATCTGACGCACCGATGCTACAGGAATCGGCGCCACAGATTTGACAACAACTTCATAGGGTGAAGGCTGACCTTCCTGCTCGATCTGGCGCAGGCGCGCCTCAACACCGGTCAATTGCATCTGCTTTTCGGACAGATCTTGGGCAATCTGGACTTTGCGCATGGTCAACATACCGCGCAGACGGTCGACGGAGACGCTGTTGTCATCCTGAAGCAGTTCGCTGATCTGTTGCAGCGTCAAACCCAAGTCGTTCAAAGCGACAATGCGATTCAACCGTGACAACTGATCAATGGTGTAGTAGCGATAGCCCGTCCAGCGATCCGTGTGGCTGGGTGTGAGCAGACCAAGCTTGTCATAGTGGCGCAACATGCGCACCGACACCTGACCAAGTTTGGAAAAATCGCCGATTTTAAACATCTTGTCGATCCTTGTAGACTATATATACCGCAATAGCTTATAGATGATAATGCACTTCTCGTGTAAATATCTGCATATATTTATCATCTATGGCATTGCTCAGTATAGGCAAAAATCATTGGTTGTGCTTACTACACTGTTTAGTCTATTTCTGAATGCGCGTCTCTATGCTAGAATAGCAGAAAGACCGGCAAGCAACAACTACGATTAGCGCGATAAAGGAGTCGATAAACAATGGACATCAATGCCACTTTACAAACATGGATCAATGTGCTGACGCACCCAAGTGAAGCTACTTTTACGGAAGAGCAGAATAAGCCACAAGCCAACTTTACCACGGCAATCATCTGGATGGTGATCACCGGTGTCGTTACCGGTATCATGGGCTGGTTATCCTTTACCCTCTTTTTTGGTTCCGGCAATGGTTTTTTGACGATGATCGACCAAATGAATCTGCCACCGGAGGTTGACCAGCAGATGCGCGAAATGCTATCGAGCGGGATGATGGGGAGGATGATGGGTGGCGCCGGCTTTGGGTCGATTATCATGACCCCGATCTTCTTTCTGATTGGAGCCGGCATTTTCTATTTGATCGGGCGTCTCTTTGGCGGTAGCGGCGATTTTGGGCGCTACGCATATCTGCTAGCTTCCTTTCAAGCGCCGATTGGTATTATTGGCGCTTTGCTTGGTCTGATCCCTGTGGCCGGCAGTTGTCTGGGTCTGATCCTTTCGATCTATGGCCTGGTGTTGACTTATTTTGCCACAAAGGTTGAACTCAACCTCACCAGCGGCAGAGCCATTGGCGTCATCTTGACGCCCGTGGTTATCTTTTTGTTATTGATCTTCTGTTTTGCTGTGACCATGTTTGGGTTGATCTCTTCCATGCAAAACTAGGTTCTGTTGACATTTGAGGAAAACACACCTGACAGGTTTTGAAAACCTGTCAGGTGTACCTCTGGCGTATCACGAAATGTCAACAGAACCTAATAGTCAATTTTCCCAAATAGGAGCCACACTATGTCAACCAACACAACTAATATAACCATCGGAATTTCACAAATTGGGCAAATTGCGATCACCGTTCAGGACCTTGATCGGGCAGTGGCCTTTTATCGGGATACGCTGGGTCTACCCTTGCTCTTTCAAGCGCCGCCTGGTCTGGCCTTCTTTCAATGCGGCGAGGTTCGTTTACTACTCAGCCGGCCAGAGGGTGTAGAGAGCAGTCAGGCTGCTTCTGTCCTCTATTACAAGGTGGCGGACATTCAGCAAGCGTATGCTACGTTACAACAGCGCCAGGTGGACTTTATCGATGAGCCGCACCTGATCGCCAAACTACCCGACCATGATCTGTAGATGGTCTTTTTCCGCGATTCAGAGGGAAATATGGTGGCCTTGATGAGCGAAGTGCGGGGCGGGTAAACGGCTGCTTCATCTCTTGCATCGCGCCCAATGGGCACCCACACGAATTAGACGAATTTTAATCATTCGAGAAATTCGCGCGGGGCCCACTGGGCGCGATGCGGAAATTGTTGCTGAGTTGCGTAAATAAAGTTAGACCAATCGAAAGAGGTTATTGAGATTCGGTCCCCAGATCGAAAGGGCGAGCAGCAGTTGACCGAGCAGTAGGAAGCCGGTAACAACCACTTTGCTAAAGCGTAGGGGTTGATAGAAGCGATCAAACCCCTGAAAAATTTCTGCCATCACCAGCAAGAGCGCGCCGCCAAAGAGTACCAAACTCCAGAGTTGACCAGTCACAACCAGAACTTCCAGCGCTTGCCAGAGCATGAGCAGAAGAATGACGCCATAGAGCGCCACGGAGATTTGTAACTCGGCTAAGGTTGGGGCTAGTAACCAGGCTATGCCGCCGGCTCCGACTAGCAGGAGTAGCAACCAGGGCGTGGGCCATTTCAGCGGATGAAGCGCGGCGAAAGCAATCATATAGAGCGTCAGCACAATCACCAGATGGGCCTTCTCTACAACTGGCGGTGTCCCCGGTAGTAAGCGTAAGAGCGTCGCTAACAGGGATAAGATCAACCCCAATGATAAGGCTGCTTTATAAAAAATGGAGACGGGAGCTGGCGTAATGAAGGCAATCAACACGGTCAGTAGGAGCGTGGCGGGTAAAAAGTAGGGACGCGCACGGCTATCCCTGTTGGTGTATTCACCCCACAAGTACAGGAAAGTTGTGGTCAACGCGCTGATGCTCAGTAGTAGCGTAGCATAGACATGAATCATACCTCTATTGTACATGAAATTCTATAGGAGCCCAATCCGCAACATGTGATAAAATAGCCCAAAGTGAGCTTTTATTTACATGACAAAGGAAAGATTTATGGACCATCCTGCGATTGCCCGCCAGCTCCGCCACCAAGCACAGACAATCCGCACCCTGGCGACGGATATCACCGAAGCCCAGGCGCGCTGGAAACCGACACCGGAAGCATGGTCACTCTTGGAAGTGATCAACCATCTCTACGACGAAGAACGCGAAGATTTTCGCCAACGCGTTGACTATGTGCTTCATCGTCCTGGCGAAGATCCACCCGCCATTGACCCGGTGGGCTGGGTGACAGCCCGCAGCTATAATCAGCGTGATCTGGCCGCATCTTTACAGAATTTCCTCGATGAACGGGATCAGTCGATTGCTTGGCTATACGGCTTAATCGACCCAACCTGGAGCAACAGCTACCACCATCCCTCTGGTTTTAGCATCAGCGCTGGTGAACTGTTAGCCTGTTGGGCCGCGCACGATTTGCTACACCTACGCCAGTTGATCGAACTGCACTATGCATGGACTCAGCAACAGGCCATGCCCCTTTCGCTTGCCTATGCCGGAGATTGGTAACAAAAGGGCAGGTATTGGGTATTAGATAATAAAGAATTATCCACCATTCACAAGTAAAGAAATGCTCTATGAAAATCACTGATATCAAATGTTATCCTGTCTGGGTTGGTCACCGCAACCAATGTTTAGTTAAAGTTGAAACCGACGAAGGCATCTATGGCTGGGGCGAAGCCGGCCTTTCCGGCCGCGAACTAGCGGTGGCCGGCGCAGTCAAACATTATCGTGAGTTTTTGCTTGGCCGCGACCCCATGCGTATCGGCGCGCTCTGGCAAGAGATGTATCGCAGCCAATATTTTGAAGGTGGCCGCGTCCTCACGGCGGCGATCGCGGCGATTGATATTGCGCTCTATGATATTGCCGGCAAAGCTTTGGGTGTGCCGGTTTATCAACTGTTGGGCGGCAAACAGCGCGACTTTGTTCCTTGCATTTTGTCCAGATGAACCAACCTTAGTTTGGGGAAAGCGACCTGTCTGGCGCATGCCTATCTATCTTCGCCTGCGCGGATATGGTCAGATTACACTGTCAGGTATGATCGATGTAGATGCGATGACGAGAGAGGTCATCGCCCTAACAACCAACCAAATCATCGCAATACAGGATCAGGCTGATGAACTTGCTACCTATCTCACACCCTCTCAATAAATAATAATCCAATTAGATGAAATTGAAACGAGGTAAACGATGATTATCGACAGCCACTGTCATGCCTGGCGCGATTGGCCTTATCAGCCCGCGGTGCCCGATCCCAAATCGCGTGGGCGGGTCGAGCAGTTGCTCAACGAGATGGATCTACATGGGGTTGACAAAGCGGTCATCATCTGCGCCCAGATTGACCACAATTCCGACAACAACGATTATATTGCCGAGGTTGCGGCTCAACACCAAGATCGACTCTATCAATTTCCCGATGTCGATTGTTCCTGGTCAGCCACCTATCATACCCCTGGTGCGGCTGACCGTCTGCGCGCCATTGCCGATCGCTGGCCGATCAAAGGCTTTACCCACTACCTGAAGCATGAGGACGATGGCGCTTGGCTCTATTCAGCCGAAGGATTGGCCTTTTTCGGTGTAGCAGCAGAGTATAACCTGATTGCCAGCATTGCCGGTCGCCCCGAACACCAACCGGCTATTCGGAAAGTTGCCGAGCGTTTCCCCACCATGCCGATCCTTTGCCACCATCTGGCCGGCGCGAGGGCGGATGAAGCGCCGCCCCACGCTGGGCTGAAGGAAATCCTCACTTCAGCCACGCTACCCAACATTTATATCAAGCTATCCGGTTTTGCCTACTGTTCGCTGGTAAAGTGGAACTTTCCCTATTCCGACACGCACTGGGTTATCCGCTCCCTCTATGAACACTTTGGTCCCTATCGCATGTGTTGGGGATCGGACTATCCAGTCGTACGCTTCTATATGACCTATCAACAGTCCCTAGAAGCCTTCCGCAGCCATTGCACCTTTGTGTCAGAGCATGATAAGGGTTGGATTCTGGGCCAAACGTTGGAGCATCTGCTGAACAATGCACGCGCCTAGTAGACTGACCATTTAATTTTGTACACGGCACCCAAAGGGTTCCCGCGCGGATAAACACGGATTTTCTTGTAGTTCATCTGTGGTTATCTACTTTTATCCGTGTACAAAAATTAAACTGACTTCTGCCCACTGGTTATGGGTATTTTCGCTTTTCATCACTGCGCTTTATCCCAATCGGCTGCCCACAAAGTGGGGCGCGCCGTTGCGAAAATTATGAATATCCATCGGGCGCTTACCAGCCGGCTGCACGGTGCGCAGTTGCAGCAAGTCCGTTCCCGTACCCACGGCCACGCCGTCGGCGGTTTCTACAACCAAACCCGGTTCGGCATTCCCGGCAACAATCGTGGCCTGCCAAATTTTGAAAGTTTCACTATGCCAGGTGGTATAAGCCGAAGGCCAGGGGGCATAGGCGCGCGTCATCCGCTCAATGTTCAAAGCCGGCTGCTGCCAATTGATCTGCCCGGCTTCCTTGCGGATCATGCGGCAGAGCGAGGGTTCGCCCGGCAATTCATGTTGCGGCATCGGCGTGATTTGTCCTGCCAGCCAAGCCGGCAGGGTTGCCACCAACAGGTCGGCGCCCAAATCCGCTAGGCGTGGCCCCAAGGTTGCTGCGGTCTCTTCCGGCGCAATGGCAAGACGGGCCTGGGCTACCACCGGCCCGGTGTCCATCCCCTCATCCATCAACATCAGCGAAATCCCCGTCTCTGTACGCCCATCCAAGAGCGCCGCGGTGATAGGAGACGCACCACGGTAGGCCGGCAGCAGACTGGCGTGGACATTGAGCGGGCCATGGGTGGGAATCGCCAACACTTCTGGCCGTAGAATCTGTCCATAGGCCGCCACGACAAAGAGATCAGGGGCAAGATTGCGCAGCGTTTCAACCGCTGCCGGCTCCTTGCGTAGACTGGCCGGCTGTAGGATCGGTAATCCCTGCGCCAGTGCATATTGTTTGACGGGGCTGGCCATTACTTTGTTGCCCCGTCCCGCCGGTCGATCGGGCTGGGTGACAACCGCGACAACTTCCCAATTGTATTGGGCAGCCTTTTCCAGCAAGGTGCGTAAACTGGGTACGGCAAAGTCCGGTGTACCCATAAAGATGATGCGTATCAGCTTTGTCATGGTTTATACCAGTGTTTATACCACTCGCTCCGGTGGACGATCCATCGGCGGCGCCGAGGCGGTAAAATCCAGGGCGATCCGCTGTACATAGTCATGCAACAAGCGCTGCACCCGCGCATGATCGGGTGATGCCACAATCATACCGACATGATTTTTCTTGTGGAGACGCCAAACGATCTCTGGGTCATTATAGGCGCGCGTGTCCGGCTCTTCTTGACGCGCCAGGGAAACTATCAGTCCAGCATAGTGTTGACGTAGTGAGGGTAATGTATAGGCTTCATTGCGTAGATGAGCAATTTCAAGCCGCGCCCATTCATCCCAGGGATTGAGGCCGGTGGCATGTTCAACTAATAAATCAATGCTCGCGCCCCCTACGCGCGCGGCTATCTCTAAAAAATAGTAGCGCCCATCGGCATGACCCCGAATAAACTCGGCGTGAGTGACGCCATGCGCCAACCCCATCGCCCCAATCAGTTGACGGTTGAGGGCTTGGAGCGCGCGATCTTCTTCCCCAGCATAGGGCAGCGTCTGTGTCACAAAGACCCCACCACCCTGATAGACAGTCATCGGCGGCGTGCCATATTTGCTGGCTGCAGCAAAGAGCACCTGCCCTTGATCCACAATCGAGTCTACATGATAGACATCGCCGGGGACAAACCTTTCCAATAAAAAGAAGGATTGGCGATCCCCCAACGCTTCCAGCATCGGCCAGAGTTCATCGGCGTGGTGGAGCTTTTTGATGCCCATGGCGCTGGCTTCACCGCGTGGTTTTAGCACCCACGGCGGCGGCACGCGCGCCATAAAGTCGCGCAGCTTATCATAGTTCAACACCTGGATAAATTCTGGTACCGGAATGCCCTGCTCCTGCGCCTGCACGCGCATAGCCAACTTGTCACGGAAGAAGCGCGCCTGCGAATCGCCGATCCCCGGCAAGCGCAGATGCTCACGTAGGGTGGCCGCCATCTCCACATCAAAGTCATCTAGTGCAATAATTTGGTCGATCTGCCGCGTGCGCGACAGATAGCTGACGCCATGAATTACATCCGCCGGCTTAAAGAGCGTTGGCATCATAAACAACTCGTCAATCGACGCGCGCGGCCAGGCTTCGTCGCGCAAATCTTCTTTGATCAACAAGATCGTGTGACAACCCAACCGTTTGCACGCTTCTATCAACCGCCCGCCCTTGAAATAACTGGAGATACAGAGAATTGTCTGTTGTGTCATGTACGCCCTCCGTGTGGGAAAAGATGACAAGATGACAAGGTGATTGAGCTTGTCGAAATCACCTAATCACCCAATCATCGATTGAGACTGCCACTACCACCGGCCAACAAACTTTCCACCTCGTCGCGGGTGGAGATGACCATGTCGCCATGCATACTGAGACACAAGGCTGCCATGACTTGACCAACTTCCAGGCCATGCAGCAGGTTACCGTCCAGCCAACCGTGAATAATGCCGGCGGCCATCGCATCGCCGGCGCCCAGGCGATCAATCATCTCGACGGGGCGCGCTGGCATATGGTGCATGGTTTGGCCGTCCCACGCCATCACCCCTTCATCGCCGACCGAAACGATCACGGTCTTGGCCTTACTCAACTCGGCCATCGCCCAGACAATATCTTGGGGAGAACCCCCACAGCCAAAGAGCAACTTAGCGTCACCCTGACCACAGAAGAGCAGATCAATTCCCTGGATCATCGGTTTGATCACCGCCGCAGCCTGAGCCGGCGTCCAGAGCTTGCCCCGGAAATTCACATCAAAACTCACAGGGACATTGGCGGCTTTGGCGCGCTGCAGAGCTTCTTGAGTCAACGCCAAACACGATGCCGACAACGCTGGGGTGATACCGGTGAGGTGGAGTACCCGTGTATTTAGCAGAAACTCCCAGTCAATCTGGCCAATTTCCAGGCGCGCGGCGCACGAATTGGCGCGATCATAGTAGACCTGGGTTGCGCGCGGGGGTGTGGCAAATTCCAAATAGTAGGTACCGACGCGCCCTTCATCAAACCAGACGACACCATCGGTGTTCACCCTGGCCAGGTGTAAATGATTGGTGATAATCCGCCCCAGTGGATTACTGGGTAGACCACTTACCCAGGCGCACTGTCGCCCCAAGCAACTCAGCCCGCCTAGCATGTTGGCTTCCGCACCACCGGGATGAATGGCCAATTCCTGGGCACGTTCCAGCCGTGTCCCCACCGGCACACTATAGCGCAACATCACTTCCCCAATCGCGGTGACATCAAAACGCGGTGTTTGCATGGTAATCCTTTCTAGTGATGGGGGTGATAGTCCGCAGTCCAGAGTCGCGTGGTCTAAAGGTCGCGCACTGGAATCACTACTTAGAACTACCCGACTTATGACTACCCGACTCCGGACTTTGGACTCTTTGTTATCCACAGTTTACCCTGAAATAGAGACTTGTCAAAACGTATTACGCTATGCTATCGTGCTAACCGCTTTGATGGTAAAATAGGAAAGTTGTCCAAGGCTTACTTGGGCAACCTGTGAGATAGCGCCGACTAATAATTAATAATTAATTGTTGATAATTAATTATTTGATGCTCTCTAAGAGGTGTATTATGAAAATTCGCCAAAGTAAAGGGTTAACCTTTGATGATGTGTTGTTGATTCCAAAACGATCACAAGTAGCCTCGCGCCAGGATGTTACCACAACGACGCGCTTGACCCCTACCATTGATTTACAGATTCCTATCCTGAGCGCCAACATGGATACGGTGACGGAGGCGACGATGGCTATTGCTATGGCGCGTATTGGCGGCATTGGCATCATCCATCGCTTTATGACCGTGGAGCAGCAGGTGCGCCAGGTCAAGCAAGTGAAGCGGGCGGAAGGGTTTGTCGTCGAGCAACCCTATACAATTTCCAGCGATGCCACGATTGGTCAAGCCAAGCGCGTTATGCAGCGCTATGATATCGGCGGTCTCGTGGTTGCCAGTGGCAGCGAGCAGATGGTAGGTCTGGTGACCCAACGCGATCTATTGTTGGCCCCTGATGATCAAGCTTCCGTGCAGACGGTCATGACGCTGCCCAACCGCATTATTAGTGGCAAACCTGGCACGACGCTGGAAGAAGCACGCGCCATTTTACACGAGCATCGGTTGGAAAAGCTGCCCTTGGTTGACGATAGAGGCAACCTGGTCGGTCTGATCACGGCCCAGGATGTGATCAAACGCAGAGAGCACCCCGAAGCGACCACCGACGAAAGGGGTCGGTTACGCGTCGGCGCGGCGATTGGCGTCAAAGCGTCCGATGTCGAGCGGGCCGACGCGCTGCTTAAAGCGGGCGCGGATGTGCTCGTGCTTGACATTGCCCACGGCCACGCTGATCATTGTATCGCGATGGTGCGCACCCTCCATCGCAACTACCCCAAGGCGCAGATCATCGCTGGTAATGTAGCCACGGCGGACGGGGCGCGCGAACTGGCCGAAGCCGGCGCTAGTGCGATCAAAGTCGGCATCGGTCCCGGCTCGATCTGCAC
>Ga0163153_10008365_pt1 | contig 10798 bp, 9 predicted proteins | sample OliLakLV19MP6IB1_FD_148629 | JGI IMG/M metagenome (GOLD analysis project Ga0163153, IMG submission 148629) | Freshwater microbial mat bacterial communities from Lake Vanda, McMurdo Dry Valleys, Antarctica - Oligotrophic Lake LV.19.MP6.IB-1 | ecosystem: Environmental > Aquatic > Freshwater > Lake...
GGGTGGGACTGTCACGGGCTTCCCGTCGAGGTCGAGGTCGAGAAGGAGTTGGGCTTCTCGGGCAAGGCGCAGATCGAGGACTACGGCATCGAACGGTTCAACGCTCGGTGCCGCACTTCGGTTCAGCGCTACGTCGAGGATTGGCAGTCGCTGACGAGCCGCATCGGCATGTGGCTCGACACCGCGAACGCGTACTGGACGATGTCGAACGAGTACGTCGAGAGCGTGTGGTGGCTGTTCGCGCAGATGTGGAACAAGGGCCACATCTACGAGGGGTTCAAGGTGGTTCCGTACTGCGGGCGGTGCGGCACCGCGTTGTCGAGCCACGAACTCGCGCAGCCGGGTGCATATCAGGACGTCACGGAGCCGTCGATCTTCGTGCGCTTTCCGCTCGTCGACCGCGACATGGATTTGCTCGTGTGGACGACGACGCCGTGGACGCTGCCGTCGAACATCGCCGCCGCGGTGGGGCCCGACATCGAATACGTGCGGGTGAAGGCGCCCGACGGCGGGCGCGATCTCGTGGTGGCGCGCGCGCTCGTCGCCGACGTGCTGGGCGATGTCGACATGGTCGGCCCGGTGCCGGTCGCCGAACTCGTCGGTGCTCACTACCTTCCGCCCTTCGACCTCGTGCCGGTTGAGGGCGACGCGTTCCGTGTTGTCGCCGACACCTTCGTCACGATCGACGACGGCTCCGGCATCGTCCACCTCGCACCCGCGTTCGGCGAGATCGACCGCGAGATCGGTGTGCGCGAGGGCTTGGCGTTCGTGAACCCGGTGAACGACGCGGCTCGCTTCGACAAGGTCATCGGCGGGCCGTACGCCGGGAAGTTCGTCAAGGACGCCGACCCCGCGCTCGTCGACGCGCTCGCCGCGTCGGGCCGGCTCGTGAAGGTCGTCGACTACACGCACTCGTATCCCCACTGCTGGCGTTGCGATACGCCGCTGATCTATTGGGCCAAACCCACCTGGTTCGCGCGCACGTCGGCGCAGAAGGACGCGCTGCTGCGGGAGAACGAGAAGATCAACTGGTTCCCCGAGACGATCAAGCACGGCCGCTTCGGCGACTGGCTCGAGAACAACGTCGACTGGGCGCTTTCGCGCGACCGCTACTGGGGCACTCCCCTGCCGGTGTGGCGATGCAGCGCGTGCGAGAAGGACACCGTCGTCGCGTCGCTGGCCGAGCTGCGCGAACGGTCGGGTCGCGACCTCACCGACTTCGACATGCACCGGCCGTACGTCGACGAGGTGAAGATCACCTGCGAGTGCGGCGGGTCCGCGTCGCGGGTCGAGCCCGTCCTCGACGCTTGGTTCGACTCGGGGTCGATGCCGTCGGCGCAGTTCCACTACCCGTTCGAGAACGAAGCGCTGTTCGAGCGCCGGTTCCCGGCCGACTTCATCTGCGAAGCCATCGACCAGACACGCGGCTGGTTCTACTCGCTGCTCGCGGTGAACACGCTCGTCTTCGACCAGACGCCCTACCGCAACGTGGTGTGCCTCGCGCACATCGTCGACGGTGACGGCAAGAAGATGTCGAAGACGCGCGGCAACATCATCGACCCGTGGATCGTGCTCGACTCGCGCGGCGCGGAGGCCCTGCGCTGGTACATGTTCTCGTCGGGTTCGCCCTGGACCCCCAAACGCATCTCGGTCCAGGGCGTCGACGAGTCGATGCGGTTCCTGCTGACCTTGTGGAACACGTACTCGTTTTTCGTTACCTACTCGAACCTCGACGGCTGGACGCCCGCCGCCACACCTGCAGTCCCCACGCACGTCCTCGACCGGTGGATCAGGTCGCGCACACACAGCACGGTGCAGACGGTGACCGACGCACTCGAACGGTTCGACGCGCTCGCGGGCGCGCAGGCGATCGGGTCGCTCGTCGACGACCTCTCCAACTGGTACGTGCGCCGGTCGCGGCCCCGCTTCTGGAAGTCGTCCGACCCGGCCGCGCACGCCACGCTGCACGAGGTACTCACCCTGATCTCGCAGCTGCTCGCGCCGTACACGCCGTTCATCAGCGACGAGCTCTACCGCAACCTCGCGCAGACGCCGGAGTCGGTGCACCTGACCGACTGGCCGGTGGCCGATGCCACCGCCATCGACGCCGCCCTCGAAGCCGAGATGACGCTGGCGCGCACCGTCGTCTCACTCGGGCGTTCGGCGCGTACCGACGCGAAGATCGGAGTGCGCCAACCACTTCCCCGCGCGATCGCGTTGCTCGGCACGAGCGAGGCGATGCGCGACGAAGTGGTTTCGGAGATACGCGACGAACTGAACGTGAAACGCTTCGAGGTCGTGCGTTCGCTCGAAGGCCTCCTCGACTACCGGGTTGTGCCGAACTTCCGCGCGCTCGGTCCGCGTCTCGGTCAGTCGCTCCCCCGCGTGAAGGCATTACTCGAGGAGGTGGACGGCTCCGACGTCCGGAGCGCATTCCTTGCCGGCCGGCCGTTCGTGCTCGACGTCGACGGGACGTCGGTCGAACTCTCCGAGGACGACGTCGAGATCCGCGCTGTGCACCACGAGGAACTCGCGCTCTCACAGGACGGGCCGCACGCGGTCGCGCTCGACCTCAGCCTCGACGACGCGCTCCGAGCCGAAGGCGCTGCACGCGAGTTCAGCCGCCTGGTGAACGACCTGCGCAAGGCCAACGGGTTCAACGTCAGTGATCGCATCCGCGTGCGCTATCGCGCGTCCGGCGCACTCGGCCCGGCGCTGGAACAGCACGCGGGCTGGATCAAGGGCGAGGTCCTGGCGACGGAGCTGTCCGCCTTCGAGACCGACGGCCCTGCTACCGGAGCCGTGCACGGCGAATCCGTGTGGGTCGACCTCGAGCGAGCGACCTAGTCAGCCAGGGTGACCTCAGCGGTTCTTATCGTCGTTTTCTGAAGACGTCCCGAAAGGAGCCGCGGTCGGCGTCCTCCTCGTCGAAGAACGACATGCGACCTTCTTCGTCGCGCGGTCCGAGCGGCGAGTCGTCGTGGACCGCCTCCCGCAACGTTGCGAAGAATGCGTCGTCGTCGAGCACTTCGGCTTCGACGCTCGAGTCGTCGAGATCGATCGAGTGCCGGTCGCGGCTCGACGTGTCGATCTCGGGCGCCGGCGGCGCGGGTGCCGCCGTAGACGACGGTGTCGCAGCGCGGATCTGCTCCTCGAGATTCGACATCGGAGCCGGAGCCGGTGCGGGCGCCATGGGCGGTGGAGGTGTCGAAGCGACCGGTGCGGGCGCGACGGGCGGCGCCGGTGCCGCGGGTGTCGGCGGGACTTGCTGTTCGATCATCGCGCGCACGTCGACGGCCGCGGTTGGTTCGGGAGTTGGCTCGCGGCGCGGCGGCTCGGCCGGAACCGGCGCAGTCGTCGGCATCGGTGACGGCGTCGGGATCTCGACGTCGGCGGTCAGCGGCCGCGGACCGGGCGCGGCCGCGGGCCGTGTCCGCAGCGCGGCGAGGTCGGCTTCGAGCGCGCGCACCATACGGTCGCGGTACTCGGCTTCGAAGCGCGTCATCGCCTCGACGTCGGCAAGCAGCGCGTCGCGGCGTTCGGCGAGTTCGATGACTTCGGCTTCGAGCTTTTCGCGTTCGGCGTCGCCGCGGCGCTTGGCCTCGGCTTCGGCGTCGGCGACCATCGTGCGCGAGCCCGTCTCGGCATCCTGGAGCAGCACGCGCGCTTTCTCGTGCGCTTCCGCAACCGCCTCGTCGGCGGCGCGCTGTGCGAGCAGCAGCGTGCGGTGCAGGATGTCCTCGGTCTCGCGCGTCCGGCCCGCTTCGGCCTGGACGGTGTTGATCTGCTCCGCCGCCTGGCGCATCCGGGTCTCGGCCAGCTCGAGCGCCGCCGCCGCTCGTTCCAGCATGTCGTTGACGACATCGCGGTTGTAGCCACGGAAGGCCTCTGCGATCTCGATGTCGCGGAGTTCGCGCGCTGTTATTTCCATAGGGAAAAGTCTACGCCCGCCACCGAGCGCGGTCGCGCACCCTTAACAGCCCAACACCTGGAGCAAAACGAACAGAATGATCGACAAGACCATCACCGATAGGTCGAACGGCCCTGCGGGAGGAATGACACGCCGCATCGGAACCAGCACGGGCTCGGTGAGATCGCGCAGGACCAGGTTCACGGACGCGATCGCCGAGCCCGACCGAACCGGAAAATAGGACAGGATGACCCGCGCGATCAGCACGACGATGTACGCCGTGACGAGCGCGCAGAGAACCGGCTTCACGAACGCGGCGCGCGGTACAGGCCTCGCGCCTGGAGCCGCTCCTTCTCTTCCTCCGACACCTCGACATTCGAGGGCGTCAGCAGGAACACCTGATCGGCGGCTTTGGACATGGCGCCGTTGAGGGCGTACGCAAGTCCGCTCGCGAAGTCGATCAGGCGGCGCTGGAGATCTCGGTCGACGGCCTGCAAGTTGAGAATGACGGGTTGTCCCGCCTTCAGGCGGTCGCCGACCTCTTGCGCGTCGTTGAAGCCCTTGGGCTCCATCACATGCACCCGGGTCGCGGGCATCGGGATGGGCCGCACGGCCGAGGCCCGGGGCACGGCGGCGACCTGGCCGCTGTCGTCACGATCGCGCCGGCTGCGGATCACGGTCACGGGGCTCGTCGCGGTCGTGGTCGCGGTCGCGGTCGCGGTCCCGCCGCCGACCGGGGCGGCGCGGCGCGCCGCGCGCGCGGGTGGTGCGGGCCGCTCCTCTTCGTAGGCGTCGTCGTAGTACTCGTCGTCGCCGTAATACCGCTCGTCGTCAACAAGGCCGAGGTAGACCATCGCCTTCTTGAAAACCGACATGGGCGAATCCCTCCGCGTCGATGTGAGAGCCTACAGCGGTGGCCCGGTCAGGCTCGGACGAGCCCCGAACACTGCGGTTCCGACGCGCACGATCGTCGCCCCGGCGGCGATTGCGACCTCGTAATCGCCAGTCATACCCATAGAGAGTTCGGCCAGCCCCAGACGTTCACCGAGCGTCCGTATCGCCTCGAAATGGGGTCTCGGATCCTCGCCCACGGGCGGCACCGTCATGAGCCCCCGCACCAACAGCCCGTGCTCCCGGAGTTGGTCCACCAACGCCGGGGTCTCGGCGGGCGGGCATCCTCCCTTTTGGGGTTCCGCGCCGACGTTCACCTGCACGAGCACCTCGGCCCCGGGCGCGTACCGGGCGATGACCGGTCCGAGTTCGGGGCGGTCGACCGACTGCCAGCAGGACACGATCGGCGCGATCGCTTTCACCTTGTTCGACTGGAGCCGGCCGACGAAGTGCCAGCGCAGCGTCTCGTCGGGGACGGCGGCCGCGTGCGCCACCAACTCCTGGGCGCGGTTCTCGCCGAAGTCGCGCTGCCCGGCGGCGACGGCCTCGTCGATCGCACTCGGCGGCACTGTCTTCGACACCGCCACAAGGGTGACCGACTCGGCGCGGCGTCCCGCCTGCCCGGCGGCCACGGCGATGCGTCTGCGCACGTGGGCAAGGTTCTCGTCGATAGTCGCGCCGGTCATGGCAGCACCACAACCGTGACCTGGCGGCCGGTGGTGCCGTCGCGCCGGTAGGAAAAGTATTCACTCGACGCCGAGGTGCACACGCCGCAGTCGTCGAACGCGTCGACGTCCGCGCGCTCGAGCGCGATCCGCACCCCCGCGGGGATGTCGAGCGCAGGCTTCCCCGCGGCCGTCCTCGCCGCGACGTCGGGACCGAGTGCCTCGACCGCGTGGGCGAGTTCGTCGCTTCCGAACTCGTAGAGGTCGGGGCGGATGCACGGCCCGAGAAATGCGCGCACCGGACCGTTGCCAATCGCGCGCAGTTCGGCCATCGCGTTCTCGATCACACCGTCGACCAGGCCCCGGTGACCCGCGTGGACGACACCCACCGCGTCGTCGGAGACGAGTGCGATCGGCGCGCAGTCCGCGGTGAGGATCGCCAGCGGCAGCCCCCGCGTTGCCGTGACGGCCGCGTCGGCTTCCGGGGGTCCGGCCGTGGGTCCCGTCGCCACGTGCACGCGCGTGCCGTGCACCTGGCGGAGCCAGACCCACAACCGTGGATCCGGGAGCCCGGCCGCGCGTGCCACGCGCCGCCGGTTCTCACCGACGGCGACGGCGTCGTCGCCGACGTGGTCGCCGACGTTGCACCCGTCGAACGGCGCGCGGGACACCCCGCCGCGCCGGTCACTGCACCAGACGCGCGCCCGGCTAAACCCCGACGGCCGCGGATCCACTCGGCTAACGCTTCCCGGCTGGCGCTTCCGGGCTAGCGCAGGAACTCGGGGACGTCGAAGTCGTCGTCGCCGAGGTCGAGTGCGTCGTCGCCCATCAACGAGTCTTCGTCGTCGAGACCGAGCGTGGTCTCGGATGCGAGCGGGCGGGCCCCGCGTTGCTGTTCACCTTCGAACCGGTCGAAACCGGCGGCGATGACCGTGAGGCGGACCTCGTCACCGAGCGCGTCGTCGATGACCGCACCGAAGATGATGTTCGCGTCGGGGTGGGCCGCCTGACCGATGATCTCGGCCGCTTCGTTCAACTCGAACAGGCCGATGTCGGACGGGCCGCTGACGTTGAGCAGGATGCCGCGTGCGCCTTCGATGCTCGCTTCGAGCAGCGGGCTCGAGATCGCGGCGCGGGCCGCCGCGACGGCGCGACCGTCGCCCGACGCGTAGCCGACACCCATGAGTGCGGAGCCCGCGTTGGTGAGGATCATCTTCACGTCGGCGAAGTCGGTGTTGATGAGACCCGGCGTCGTGATGAGGTCGGTGATGCCCTGCACACCCTGGAGCAGAACTTCGTCGGCCATCTTGAACGCGTTGAGCATCGAGGTGCGCTCGTCGCTCACCTGGAGCAGTCGCTCGTTCGGAATGATGATGATCGTGTCGACCTTGTCCTTGAGTTGTTGGATTCCGGACTCGGCTTGCACCGAGCGCCGGCGTCCTTCGAACCCGAACGGACGCGTCACCACGCCGACCGTCAACGCGCCGATGTTCTTGGCGATCTCCGCGCCGAGGGGCGCGCCGCCGGTGCCGGTGCCGCCGCCCTTGCCCGCGGTGATGAACACCATGTCCGCGCCCTTGAGCACTTCCTCGATTTCTTGGCGGTGCTCTTCGGCGGCGGCCCGACCGATGTCGGGGTCCGATCCGGCGCCGAGTCCGCGCGTGAGCTGACGACCGATGTCGAGCTTCACGTCGGCGTCCGACAACAACAGCGACTGCGCGTCGGTGTTGATGGCGATGAACTCGACGCCTTTCAAGCCGGCATCGATCATCCGGTTGATCGCGTTGCAGCCACCGCCGCCGACGCCAACCACCTTGATGACCGCGAGGTAGTGCTGCGGTACGCCGAGCATGGTGACAAACCCTTCCCTACAGGCCCCGGGTAAGGTCGAAACTCTCGACCTCAGGTGCAGGTTGACTGTTATGTCAACCTGCGGTATGTGTCGAGACTGTACCGGAGCGCGACCGTTGATTCAACGACCCTGGTCACTTGACGGCGGGTGTTTCGGGCACGCGCACGTCGATGTATTCGAACGGCGCACCCGCGAGTTGCTCGAGTACCGCGAGTGCAGCCGCGGCCTTCGCGTCGACGTCGTCGAGGGTGCCGAGCCGTATCTCTCCGCCGCCGTCGAGGTCGAGCGCGACGCCGTCGCCGGCGAGGTCGATCGCGACGACACGCGTTGCGAGTGCAGCGGGCAGGCGCGTGACGATGCCCGGCGCGTCGGGCGGCGACACGATGCCGTCGACGGCGGGCGGCCGCCGCATTCCGAGGATCTCGACGACACCGGGCGGCGGAATGTCGGCGTCGGCGACGACGCGACCGTCGGCGGCGAGCAGCGCGGCCGAACCATTCGCCCGGCGCGCGTACGCAACGGCGTCGAGTTCAGTCACCTCGATGCCCAATGTTCCGGGAAGTTGCCACACAACCCGGGCGTTCGCCACCCATGGAACTTGTTCGACGCGCCGGGCCACCGCGCCGGTGTCGACGCGCAGCAGCGGGTCGCCGGTGTCGACCCCCGCCGCCTCTCGTATCGCGTCGATGTCGGCGTTGGCCGCGCCGGTGACACGAACGTGGTCGACGTCAAGCGCCGGAGAGTCGATCGCCAGGTAGACAAGTCCGGCAACGACGAACACGCCCGCGATGCCGAGTCCGATGCGAACCCGCCGGCGATCGGCTTCTCGCTTGACCTCGATACGGCGATCGCGGATGCGGGGATCCTCGTGAGGATCCTCGTTCGGGTCCGCGGGGACCGTGGGCGGGCGCGTGTCGGTGGAAGTCATTGATCCTGCGGTGCGAAGCCTACGAGGTGGAGTTCGGGCTCCAGGTGTATCCCCGTGTTCATTTCGACGCGCTGTTGCACTTCGCGGATGAGGGCGACAACGTCGCCGGCGCGCGCCCCCGGCTCGGCGACGAAGAAGTTCGCGTGCTTCGGCGAAACGACGACCGCGCCCACGCGCAGGCCTTTGCACCCGGCGGCTTCGATGAGACGACCGGCCGCGTCACCGGGCGGGTTGGTGAACACGGACCCGGCGTTCTGCCCGCCCGGTTGGTGTTCCCGCCGCCAGCGGACGATCTCGTCGACGCGCGCTTCGCAGTCGGCAACCAGACCGGCCCGACCCTGGAACACGGCACCCACCACCACGGAACGGGGGTCGACGGCCGAAGCGCGGTATCCGAGGTCGAGCGCTTTGGTGTCGACATCGCGAGCCGCACCGTCGGCCAGCGAGAGCACCCGGGCCCGCACCAGCACGTCGGCCGTCTCACTGCCGTGGCCGCCGGCGTTCATACGTACCGCGCCGCCGACGCTTCCCGGGATGCCGACGAAGAACTCGAGCCCGGTGACGCCCGCTGCCGCCGACCGCCGGGCGAGCACCGGAAGCGGTGTCGCGCCGCCCGCGACGACGACGGACGTGTCCGTGTCGATCTCGACACCATCGAGTTCGCCGCCGAGCACGATCGCCACACCGGCGAACCCGGAATCGGCGACCAGCAGGTTGGAACCACGCCCGATGACCACGACGGGTACGTCGCCGTCGATCGACTCGGCGAGGGCCAGGACGTCATCTTCGGAGTTCGCGCGCACCAGCACCGCGACGCGACCGCCGCACCGGTACGTCGTGAGCGGCGCGCTCGGCGCGTCGAACTCGACCTGCGCACCCAGCCGGTCGGCGAGCCGGCGCCCGACTGCATCCATCACGCGAGCCAGACGTCGGGCATCGTCGTCAGGTCGCCGGCACCCAACGTGAGGACGAGATCGCCCGCCCCGGCGAAACGGGTCGGGAGATCGGCGAGGTCGGTCATGCTCGGCACGTAGTGCACGGCAAGGTCGGGGTGCCGTGTCGTCACCGCGGTCGCGACCAAGCGGCCGCTCACTCCGGCGATCGGCCGTTCCCCCGCCGCGTACACGTCGGTCACCACGACGACATCGGCCCCGGCGAACGCGTCGGCGAAATCGTGGCCGAGCGAGCGTGTGCGGGAGTAACGGTGGGGCTGGAACACCACGACGACGCGTTTCCACCCGGCCTCGCGCGCCGTCGCGATCGCGGCCGCGACCTCGCCCGGAAGGTGGGCGTAGTCGTCGACGAACGTGATTCCGTCGCGAGTGCCACGGAACTGGAAGCGGCGCGCCACGCCGGCGAATCCGCGCAGGGCTCGGGCCGCGTCCGGGAAGGCGACCCCGATCTCGAGCGCCAGCGCGGTCGCACCCGCGGCATTCGTCGCGGCCTTGACACCGAGGGGCACCGCGAGTTCACCCAACTCGACGCCGTCGCCCACCAGCGTGAACGTGCAGCCGTCGGCGACGGTGCGGTAGTCGTGCACCCGGTAGTGCGCGTCGGCGTGCGCTCCGTACGTGCGCACGCGGGGCCGGGCGCCGGCGATGGCGCGGCTACCCGCGTCGTCGGCGGAGGCGACAATCGGCCCTGGGACCGCGTCGACGAACTCGTCGAACGCTCGCACGAGCGCTTCGAAGTCGCCGTAGTGGTCGAGGTGGTCGGGTTCCAGGCTGGTCACGATGGCGGCCTCGGCCGGGAGGTGCAGGAACGTGCCGTCGCTCTCGTCGGCTTCGACGACGAGCCACTCGCCCGAGCCGTGGGCGGCGTTGGCCCCGACCTCGTTGACATCCGCGCCGATCACGAAACTCGGGTCCCAGCCCGCGGCCCGCAGGATGAGCGCCAGCATCGACGACGTCGTGGTCTTCCCGTGCGAGCCGGCGACGGCGATCGTCCGCCGCGTCGCGGCGACGGCGGCGAGCGCCGCCGCCCGGTGCAACACCGTCAGCCCGCGCTCGCGGGCCGCGACCAGTTCGGGGTTCGAGCGCGGGACGGCCGTCGAGTACACGACAGCGTCGGCGAACGCGGGCACATTGTCGGCGTGGTTCCCTCGCTGCACGGCGACCCCGGCCGCCTCCAGTCGCGCCAGCACGGACGAGTCCTTGATGTCCGAACCACTCACGTCGTTGCCCATGCGCGCGAGGAGCAGCGCAATCGCGCTCATGCCCGCGCCGCCGATTCCGACGATGTGGATGCGGCGCGGCGCCGAGAGGTCGAGGCCGGGGATCTCGAGGTCGCGCCCGCCGGTTTCAGCCACGGGCGACCGCTTCGACGAGGTCGGCCAGCCGGGCCGCGGCATCGGGTCGCGCGAGCGCACGCGCCGCGCCGGACATCTGTCTCAGACGCTCGGGGTCGACCAGGAGCTCGGCCAGCATGGGGTCGAGTCGCTCGGCGCGGGCACGGTGGCCGAGCTGGCCGCGGCCGGATTGCCGTCGGTACTCGTCCCGCTGCCGGGCGCGCCGAGCGACCACCAGACCCGCAACGCCCGTACGCTCGAGGAT
>Ga0163153_10008367_pt1 | contig 10797 bp, 9 predicted proteins | sample OliLakLV19MP6IB1_FD_148629 | JGI IMG/M metagenome (GOLD analysis project Ga0163153, IMG submission 148629) | Freshwater microbial mat bacterial communities from Lake Vanda, McMurdo Dry Valleys, Antarctica - Oligotrophic Lake LV.19.MP6.IB-1 | ecosystem: Environmental > Aquatic > Freshwater > Lake...
AGATATTTTTGAAGGAACTGGTGCAGTTTTTCAATGGATATTTAAAGGAATGAAATCTTTAGGCCATGGGCCAAACGTTTTTATCAGTGCTTTTATCATTATCCTTTTGGCTTATTGGTGCATGCGCATTGTTCGCTATAAAAAAGAAGCAGCGCGCAACGGCACTTTAGAATAATATTTTAAACAGACCCTTTGTAATCGCAAAGGGTTTTTTATTGCAGTTAAATGAATAGATTGGTAATAGTTGGCGTTGGAATTTTAATTGCTTTATCGCTTAATTCGTGTTTTTCAAAATATATCTTAACCGACAAAGAACTTGAAGAGCATTACGCGCAAAAGAATTTCAAACCCGTTCATCATTCATTAAATTACGCCAAAAAAAAATTACATTACGTAGAGTTTGGCGATTCAAGTAAGCCTTTACTTTTATTGATACACGGAGCACCCGGAGCATGGTACACTTGGATGAATTTTACCGATGATGATTCTGTTAGAACTAATTTTCATGTGATAGCAATCGATCGTTTAGGTTATGGAAAAAGCAATTATGGAAAAGCCGAAAGAGATATTATGGAACAAGTGTGTTCCATTCAATCTGTTATTGATCAATTTCCAAATAAACAATTACTTATAACAGGAAGATCTTATGGCGCACCAATTGCCGCGGTTTTGGCCGCTATGAATGAACGCAGATGCACAAGCCTGTATCTGTTTTCACCCGTGATCTCTCCATACAAAGAAAAAATGTATTGGTTCTCGGGCTTAGGAAAAGTTTTCTTTGTAAAATGGATGTTGCCTAAAGCCCTTAATGTGGCTACTGTGGAAAAATACGCACATGTTAGTCAAATGAAACAGTTACTAGCGTTTTACCCCGAAGTAAAAGCTAACACGGTTATAGTTGCCGGTGAAAAGGATTGGGTGGCCCATCCATCCAATTATAAGGTCTGCGATTCTTTGGTTTGTGGGCCCCAAAAAAGGAAGGTTTTGATAAAAGAAGGCAACCATTTTTTAACCTTTCAATATCCAAAAACCTTATCCAGCCTTATTTATAAGCCTTTTGCAGCAATAAATGAAGAACAAGTGAACCTTAATGCAAAGGCCGAGACCACCGAAAAACAAGCCATCTCAAAAAAGCGGTAGTTTATTGACTACCAGAACCTTTAAATACTTGTACTAATTCGGGAAAAAACCTATATTTGCATCCCTTTTTCATAGGAACAGACGAGTATGGGGAGAACGAAGTACATAATACATACGGGAAGCTTGTCTGTTGGTAATCACGAATTTGAGTTCGAAGTTACCGGTAAGTTCTTTAAAGAGCATGAAGCATCAGAAGTGAATGATGTTAATGTAAAGGTAAAAGCAGTAGTGCTAAAACAAAACAATGCAATGCAGATCGATTTTGATTTGCAAGGTACTGTAGCTGTTGATTGCGATAGATGTTTGAAAGGATTTGATATTCCGATTTCCGGAAAAGAAAAATTGGTTATCAAATACGCAAACTCAAGCGAAAGCACTGATGATATAATGGCAGTGCCAGAAGGAGAAACGGCTTTAAATATTACTCAGTATATTTACGAGTATATTTTAACCGCGGTTCCAGCAAGAAAAGTACCTTGCGAAATTGATAAGAAGTTATTTAAATGTGATAACAGCATGTTAAAGAAACTCAATGAGAATAGTGGGCCTGAAGAAAGTGAAGAAACAAATCCTATTTGGGAGAAACTAAATAAAATTAAGTTAAACAAGAATTAAAATAAGAAACCATGCCAAATCCAAAACGAAAACTATCAAGGTCGCGCAGAGATTCGCGCCGTGCTACATATAAAGCACCAAGTATGACCATTACAAAAGATCCTGTAACCGGGGAAGCACACTTAATGCACCGCGCTTATTGGTTCGAGGGGAAACTATATTACAAAGGAAAAGTAGTAATGGAAAAAGCTACTGCCTAAACAGGTAAAGAAGTCTAAAAAAGCGGCATTTTATGCCGCTTTTTTTATTAAAAATCCCTTTGTGAACAGTTAATAACAATTCTTACGTTTTTTCGAGGATATTTGTTACTTTTCGACTTTGTTTTACAATTGTAACTCGCTCTTAATTAAGAATATTTATTGATCGCTTATTTATGAAAATTGGACTTGATATAATGGGTGGTGATTTTGCACCAAAAAATTGTTTGGATGGTGCTGTCCTCGCTCTAAAAGAACTTCCTCCAGAAGTAAAGATCGTTTTGATTGGCGATAAGGATTATGCACAAAAGTATTTCGAAGAAAATAAAGTAGATGACAGCGCGTTTGAGTATATTCACACCAAAGAGGTGATTGAAATGGCCGAACATCCAACAAAAGCTTTTTCTCAAAAACCACAGAGCAGTATTGCTGTTGGGTTTAAATTATTAAAAGAACAACAAATAGATGCGTTTGCTAGCGCCGGAAATACAGGAGCAATGCTGGTTGGTTCAATGTTCTCAGTAAAGGCAATCCCTGGAGTTATTCGTCCTTGTATTACCACCATTCTCCCAAAAATAAACGGAGGATTTGGTATCATGCTAGATGTGGGTACAAATGCCGATTGCAAACCGGATGTATTATATCAATTTGGTATTCTAGGTTCTATTTACGCCAAAGAAGTTCATAAAATAGAAAATCCAAAAGTAGGCTTATTAAATATTGGCGAAGAAGCCGAAAAAGGAAACCTTGTTACACAATCGGCTTACAATCTCATGAGGGAAACAAAGGATTTTAATTTCATTGGAAATGTAGAAGGCCGTGATCTGTTTGGAGATAAAGTTGATGTAGTTGTATGTGATGGATTTGTTGGCAATGTAGTTTTAAAAACCGCAGAGGCTTTTTACAGATTGATCATGAAGCGCAAACGCAGCGATGAATACTTTGATAAATTTAATTACGAATTATACGGCGGTACACCAATTCTTGGGATCAATTCTACTGTAATGATCGGCCATGGAATTTCTAGCCCTGTTGCATTTAAAAATATGGTTGTGCTTGCCAAAGATGTTATTGAAGCACGATTGAATGAAAAGATAAACACCCACTTTAATTGATATATGAGTAAAGCCGCTATTACCGCCATTGGGGGATTTCTTCCGGATAACATTGTTACTAATTTTGATTTTGAAAAGATTTTAGATACAACAGATGAATGGATAATTACCCGAACCGGAATTAAGCAGCGACACATCGAGAACGACCCAACCAAGGCAACTTCTGATATGGGTGCTAAAGCTGTTCAAGAGCTTTGTAAAAAAAGAGGAATTTCCCCCGAGGAAATAGATCTGTTGATCGTAGCAACAGTAACACCAGATATGGTATTTCCGGCAACTGCTAATCTTATTTGTTCTAAAGTTGGCGCTAAAAATGCTTGGGGATTTGATCTTGGTGCTGCATGCTCAGGATTTATTTATGGATTAGCTACTGGCTCGCAATTTATTGAAACCGGACGCTACAAAAAAGTAGTGATCGTTGGTGCCGATATGATGAGCCGCATTATTGATTACACAGATAGAACAACCTGTGTGATATTTGGAGATGGAGCCGGAGCAGTTCTTTTAGAACCAAGCAATGATGATAACGGCATACAGGATTTTATTTTGCATAGCGATGGAAACGGCGCCGTGCACTTGCATATGAAAGCGGGCGGTTCATTATTGCCTCCATCGCATGATACAGTTAATGATCGTAAGCATTTTGTGCATCAAGAAGGTCAAGCAGTGTTTAAACACGCCGTTTATAATATGGCCGAGGTGAGCGCTAAAATGATGGAAAAAAGTAAATTAACTGCTAACGATATCACGTGGTTAGTTCCGCATCAAGCAAATAAACGCATAATTGAAGCAACTTCTTCACGAATGGGAATTAGTACGGAGAAAGTAATGATGAATATTGAGAAATATGGCAACACAACCGCAGGTACACTCCCCTTACTTTTATGGGATTATGAAAAAAGGTTAAAGCCCGGCGACAATCTTATACTTTCTGCATTTGGCGGGGGTTTCACCTGGGGCTCGATGTATATTAAGTGGGCTTACGATGGAAGCAAAAGTGGTAAATAGGTGTTAAAAAAACCAAAATTTTCGCTAACAAAAAAGTTTAGCATGCCGTTTGAATTGTTCTTGGTATCAAACTTAAAAACATAAACATGAAAAAAATTCTAGCACTAACATTCCTTTTCACAAGCATTGGAATTAACGCACAAAACAACCTTGTTGTTTTTTCCGATAACGGAGAAAAATTCTTCCTGATCATTAATGGCGTAAAGCAAAATCTGGAAGCAGAAACCAATGTAAAGGTTACTGATCTTATTCAGCCAAATTACAAAGCAAAAATTGTGTTTGAAGACAAAGCCAAAGGTGTTGTTGATCAAAACATTTATTTTATGCAAGGTGGTGAGCCGGTAAAAAATCACGAATTTGTATTTAGCGTTGGCATCAAGAAAAAAGGAGGCTACAAAGCTCGCCCTGTAAGCGCCGTTGCAATTGGTCCTCAAACAAAAGCAGATCCTGAGCAAACTGTAGTACATTATAGCACAACCGAACCTACTACAACAAATAATAATGTAGTAAACAATGGAGTAAACAATTCGAGTAATGTTAATGTAGCCGACGATGGCACTTCGGGAAATACAAATGTTCAGGTAAATCAAACTGTAACCGAAACTAAAACCGCCGTAAATAACGCTAATGCAAACACTACAAACGTAGACGTAAACATGAATGGTTTAGGTGTGAACATTAATATCAATGATAATATGGGTGGAATGGATAATACATCAACAACCACTTTTCAAACTGTTACAACTACTACAACATCTTCGGGTGGAACAACATCAAATAACTCATCTACCGTTAAATCGAGTAATTCAACAACCGGCACAACAAAAAATTCGGCAACAACTTCTTCAACCAAAACAAAACCGGCTGTTGATGTATACGAAAAAAGTAGCACCACAACGGTTGCCTCAGGGTGTTCAACGCCAATGAGCGCTGCAGATTTTGATAGTGCTAAAGAATCAGTTAATACGGGTGGAATAGACGATACGAAACTCAAAATAGCAAAACAGGTTGTGGATGAAAATTGTATGTCAACCGAGCAAGTTAAGGAAATGATGGAGCTACTTAGTTTTGAAAAGGCAAAATTAGATCTTGCAAAATATGGCTATAGCCGTGTTACTGATAAAAGAAATTATTACAAGATAAACGATGCTTTAACATTTGAATCATCAAAAACTGAATTGGATACCTACATCAATTCAGCTAAAAAGCCGTCAGCCAAGTAATTTTTAATATTTCGTTGTAGATTTTAAGTGATATAAAAGCTGACGAATATCATTTGTTGTTAGTTCATTAAAAACCCCGCTCAAACTCATGTTTGACGGGGTTTTTGGCGTTTTTCATGTTTTTTCCCCAAATCCCGGTAATGACAATAGAATGACACAAGAAAGAGAGTGTTTTATTAACTTTGACCGAATTGGAACACTTTAAGGTCATATCCTTCAATCATCAAAATCTGCCATTAGAATTGGTAGGAAAATTGCATTTAGATGAATACACACAGGCCTCACTTTTAGGACCTGTAAGAGCTAATTTCCAGTTTGATGAGTTAATGTTCCTGAGTACATGTAATCGTGTTGAGATCTATGTATGTACCGAGAATGAGATCTCATCTTATATAATTGAAAAGGTAATTTCTACCATAAATCCCGCACTTCCAAAAAGTATTATCGAGGAACTAGCTTCTAAAGCTTCAGTTCTAAATTATGAAGCGGCAGTGAGCCATGTTTTTAAAGTAGCGTCTTCATTAAATTCCTTAGTGGTTGGCGAGCGCGAGATCATTACACAATTACGCAAAGCTTACGATCTAAGTAATTCAATGAAGTTAACAGGCGATTTTATTCGCATCTTAATTAAGCAAACTATTGAAACCGCAAAGCAAATTTTGACTCAAACGGATATTGCAAAAAATCCCGTATCCGTTGTGTCATTAGCATATCGTCAATTACGTGATCTTGGAATTAGAACCGATGCGCGTATATTGATTGTTGGCGCAGGGGAAACCAATACCAAAATGGCTAACTATCTTCAAAAACATAAGTTCGCTAATTTTACTGTATTCAATCGCACTTTAAGCAAAGCTCAGGAGCTTGCTACAATGTTGAACGGAACAGCTCAGTCACTTGAAGATCTGAAGTCGTATAATAAAGGTTTTGATGTATTGATCATTTGTACATCAGCTTCAAACTCTATAATTACACATAACATTTACAAATCGCTGCTTCAAAATGAAACTAATAAAAAAGTATTGATTGATCTTTCTATCCCTGCAGGAATAGAAGCAAGTGTTGTAAAAGAATACCCATCGTTTTATATTGATATAAATTCCTTAAAAGAGCAAGCAGAAGTAAATATGAATTCGCGTTTATCAGAAATGACTAAATGTGAAGAGATCATTAATTTTAAACTCGAAGAATTCAAACGTTTGCAAAAAGAACGCAGGGTAGAGCTTGCTTTTGGTGAGATCCCGCGACAAGTACGCGCCATTAAAGATGTAGCAATAACCGAAGTTTTTGCGAAAGAGATAAGTGAGCTAGATACCAATAGTAAAGAGGTTTTAGATAAAGTAATTGGGTATATCGAAAAAAAATACAATGCTGTGGCAATGAAAACAGCAAAAGAGGTATTCCTTAAGGATGAATAAAATTCCTTAATTTCGCACAACATTCATGAAAAAGATCATCATAGGCACCCGTGGCAGCGACTTAGCATTGTGGCAAGCAAACTATACCAAAGAATTATTGGAAGGAAAAGGTTGCGAGGTAGAGCTCAAGATCATTGAGACCAGTGGAGATAAAAGCCAAGAGTGGAATACAAGTTTTGATAAACTGGAAGGAAAGGGTTTTTTTACCAAAGAATTAGAAGACGCTTTATTAAAAAAGGAAATTGATCTGGCAGTGCATTCGCATAAAGATCTGTTAACAACAAATCCTGAAGGTTTAATTATTGCCGGTGTATCAAAGCGTGGTAACCCTTCCGAATTATTATTGATTAAAAAAACATCTGTAGACCCGGATAAGAAATTTTCTTTAAAAAAAGGCGCAGTTGTTGGAACATCTTCGGCACGTCGCAAATCGCAGCTACTAGCATTTAGACCCGATGTTGAAACAAAGGATCTGCGAGGTAATGTTCCCACACGTATAAAAAAATTAAAGGAAGGTGAAATGGATGCTATTTTAATTGCGCTTGCAGGACCTGAGCGTTTGGAGTTAGATCTAAGCGAATTTCACGAAGAGGTATTAGATCCAAAAGTATTTGTACCGGCGCCTGCACAAGCCGTTTTAGCATGGCAAATTCGGGAAGACGATGATGATCTGTTCAATAAGTTTGATGATCTTACAGATATTGATGTACAAACACAAGTGCGAATAGAACGTGGCGTTTTGAATTTAATGGAAGGCGGTTGTCAATTGCCTTTAGGAGTTTATGTTGATACCGAATTTGATCACGAAGATAGACCAGTGTTTCATACCTACGTAAGCATTGCAAAAAAGTGGGACGAACAACCCGTTCAGCTATACATTGCAACTGGAAATTCTGAAGATCTGGCCGAAAGAATTGTAAATCATTACACGAATTTGAAACCACAAAAAGTTTTTGTATCAAAGGATTTTAGAGAGAAAGATTATTTACCAAGTGCTTTGGGTAAATTAAAATTTGATGTATTAGGAAAGAGCTTGATCGAGTTCAAAGAAATTAAAATAAGACTACTACCCGTTACCGAATGGATCTTTTTTAGCAGCAAACACGCAGTAAAATATTTCCTTGGGCAAAAGCCGGATATTGGCAAAGTAAAATTTGGATGCATTGGAAGTTCTACATCGCAAGAGTTAAGATCATTTGGCTATAGAGCCGATTTTATTGGACAAGGAACCGATACAAAATTAATTGGTAAACAATTTGCAGCAAAAGTAGGGAGCAGTAAAGTTCTTTTTCCTATTGCAAAAGATAGCATGCGTACTGTGCAATGGCAAATGCCTAAAAGTGATAATGCCATTGATTTGAATATTTATTTTACAGTAAAACACAGCATTGAATTAGATGATACATACAATATTTTAGTATTTACAAGTCCGAGTAATGTAGAAGCTTTCTTTGAAAAAAATAAACCAAAGCCCCATCAAAAATTAATTGCCATGGGCGATGCCACAGCGCTTGCTTTAAAAAAATTGAAGATGAAGGAAATTACAAAACCCGCTTCTTTTGATGACCTGGGCTTGGTTCAAGCTATTTTAGGAAGATCAGTTTAGCCTTGATGCGCTTAATAATTGCTTGCCGCCGAGGCAGCGAGTTGAATGGATAACCTTTAAAAAAGCCAATCTTTAACTCTAAATACGCCAAATTTTAGCCCAATTGCGCCTAAACTACTGATAGAGAGCCCTTAAATTCTGGTTTAATAGCAAAATAGTTGTATCTTTGCGGCCTTAAAAAGTACAAACATGTCTGAAATTAGAAACATTGCCATTATTGCACACGTTGACCACGGTAAAACTACCTTGGTAGATAAAATTTTACATCAATGTAATTTATTCCGCGAAAATCAAGCAACCGGAGAATTGATTCTAGATAATAATGATTTGGAACGTGAGCGTGGTATTACCATTCTTGCAAAAAACGTTTCCGTTAAATATAAAGGAACTAAAATTAATATTATTGATACTCCTGGTCACGCCGATTTTGGTGGTGAGGTAGAGCGTGTAATGAACATGGCGGACGGTGTTATTTTGTTAGTGGATGCTTTTGAAGGACCAATGCCTCAAACACGTTTTGTTTTACAAAAAGCAATTTCTGCCGGTAAAAAAGCAATTTTAGTTATTAATAAAGTTGATAAACCAAATTGTCGTCCTGAAGAAGTGCACGATAGTGTTTTCGATTTATTTTTTAACCTCGAGGCAACTGAAGATCAATTAAATTTTCCAACCGTTTATGGGTCAAGTAAGCAAGGCTGGATGGGACCTGATTATAAAACACCTACTTCAGACGTAACTCATTTATTAGATGTAATTATCGCAAATATTCCTACAGCACCAAAAAGAGAAGGAACGTTGCAGATTCAAATTACCTCGTTAGATTATTCGTCATTTATTGGTCGTATTGCAGTTGGTCGTATTTTCCGTGGAATTATTAAAGAAAACATGCCGGTGAGCGTTGTGAAACGTGATGGTAAAATTCAAAAATCGCGAATTAAAGAACTATTTGTATTTGAAGGCTTAGGAAAAATGAAAGTTTCAGAAGCTGAAACAGGTGATATTTGTGCCTTTACGGGTATTGAAGGATTTGAAATTGGTGATACAGTTGCTGACTTTGAAAATCCGGAAGGAATGCCAACCATGCACATTGATGAACCAACCATGAGTATGTTATTTACAATTAATAACTCTCCATTTTTTGGAAAAGATGGCAAGTATGTTACATCTCGTCATTTACGTGATCGTTTATTCAAAGAGCTAGAGAAAAATTTAGCAATGCGTATTGAAGAAACAAACTCACCTGATTCGTATTTAGTGTTTGGTCGTGGTATTCTTCACTTATCTGTTTTAATTGAAACCATGCGCAGAGAAGGTTATGAATTACAATTAGGACAACCTCAAGTTATCGTTAAAGAAATTGACGGAGAAAAGTGTGAGCCAATTGAGGTGTTAACTGTGGATGTTCCGCAAGAATCATCAAGTAAAGTAATTGACTTAGTAACTCAACGTAAGGGAAATTTATTAGTAATGGAACCAAAGGGAGATCTAACTCATATTGAGTTTGAAATACCTGCTCGTGGAATTATTGGTTTGCGTAATAATGTTTTAACTGCAACAGCCGGTGAGGCTATTATGGCGCATCGTTTTAAAGCATATGAGCCTTGGAAAGGATATATTCCAAGTCGTATTGCAGGTGTATTAATTAGTAAAGATAAAGGTTCTGCAGTAGCTTATAGTATTGATAAATTACAAGATAGAGGTAAGTTTTTTATTGAGGCTGGAGAAGAAATTTATCCGGGGATGATCATTGGAGAACATATTCGTCCTGACGATTTAGTTGTAAACGTTTGTACTGAAAAGCAATTAACAAACATGCGTGCGAGCGGAACAGATGAGAAAATGCGCATAGTTCCAAAAATAAAATTTAGTTTAGAAGAATCAATGGAATATATCCAATGGGATGAATATGTAGAGATCACTCCATTACACATTCGTTTGCGTAAAATTCATTTAGATGAGAATACTCGTAAACGAATGACGAAGTCAGTAGAAGCTCAATAATATTCTCCTTTGCGGAGGTGCCCGAAGGGCGGAGGAGGATCAAAATTTTAAAAAAGAGTACTTAGATTTAAGTCCTCTTTTTTTTTGCTCTAAATTTTCTTTGAATTTTTTAGAATCTTCACTTTCCGGAAATAAGATCTTATGATCTTCAGAAGAGTTTATTTGCTGTAATTCAACATTCAGTTTTTTCGTTTCTTCAGTAAAATAAGTGTCCGAAAATTTTTGCCAAACGTATTTAATGGCTTCGTTATTTGGGTGAGCCATATCATTTTTGTAAAAGCGATAATCTCGTAGATCGTCGTTCACTAATTCATAAGCAGGAAAGTATTCTACATCAAATTTATTTTTTAATTCGTTGATGGCAAGAAGAAGTATTGCTTTGCTGAGGTTGTTTTCTTCAATGCCGTCTTTTAAATATTTAACTGGTGAAACTGTAAATATGATCTTCAGTTTAGAATTAAAGTTTTTAAGTTT
>Ga0163153_10008369_pt1 | contig 10793 bp, 10 predicted proteins | sample OliLakLV19MP6IB1_FD_148629 | JGI IMG/M metagenome (GOLD analysis project Ga0163153, IMG submission 148629) | Freshwater microbial mat bacterial communities from Lake Vanda, McMurdo Dry Valleys, Antarctica - Oligotrophic Lake LV.19.MP6.IB-1 | ecosystem: Environmental > Aquatic > Freshwater >...
GCCCACAAGCTCCACAGCCACGACGACGACGGGTATAGATACGGTTGCTTTTCCAGCTCAGAATAGTACGTCAGAATGCGACACCCTTCAGTGTAACTGAACGGCCACATCGTAAGTGCGAGCCAAACATACGTGATTTCAATCATTGGGTGTGAGGTCAGCCGACTAAAAGCCAACGCCCAGCTTGATCCGGCTGATACTGTGCCAGCCATCCTGCTAGAAATTGTAGGTAATGGGTTACTTCGTTATGGACGAGAGGGGACGATTGAGTGGCCGCACCAACTCTTTCAAGAGTACTATGGTGCTGAGGAACTTGCCAAGAGATATGATTCTGGCAAAGCAATCTGGCGAGACCTAAATAGCAGTGACTGGAAGGAGGCAGCAATTATGGCCGCAAGCTTTACGACGCGGCCGGCGAAGTATGTAGAATACGTTCTGAACGGATGGCGAGGATGGATTGGCTTATTGTTCTTTCAGCCACCACGTGCTCTCTTGGCCATCAAGTGTGTTACAGAAACAAAGTTAGCCGATGATAGGATGTTGAGAGATGACACACTTGGGAATGCGCGTAAGCGGCTGAATACTGGTGTGAACTACAGGCTTGAGAGAGTTAATGCATTCCTACTTAGGTCGTTTGGTCGACCAGCATCACGGTTATTTTTGCGAGCGGCAGCGACTTCGCATCAAAACCAGTATCTATCGCGGATGTTGGCTTGGATTTTTGGCGTGCTACAGGATTCACGCGCTATTCCCATTTTGCAGAAGTACCTCCGTCACAAAAATCCCAATGTAAGGTGGCATGCAGCTTCCTCACTAAGAAAAATACGCAATTCCGTATCCTTGCCTAGCCTGATCGAAGCCCTAAACGACTCCGATGGTGATGTCCAATGGATCGTGATTCAAGCGCTGATCGACATAGGCGACTCAAGCGCCGGGTCGGCGTTAGTGCCGTTACTATATTCTCCAATCACAGATGTCCGTTGGGCTGCTTCATTTGCATTGGGGAAAATTGGCACACAAGCAGAAATCGCGGCGCTTAATGGAGTCGCAAATTATGACTTTGCGCAGGTCTGGTGGGGTGAGACCATTAGCCAAAGGGCAGAACTGGCCATGGCTGAAATTTGGTTGAGGAACACCTCCGCTTCGGACGACAACGGTAAGGGCCAAGCCGACATGTCAGACCACGTGTACTCATAATTTTCTAGCTACCGGACACTTTGGCCTCCGACAAGACTCGGAGTTGGAATAGGTAGTTGGCGCGCCAGCGTGAAGCAACGGGTGAGTGTGTCGAGCGCGATGCGAAAGTGGCTGAGATCACGGCGATTGTGACGGTCAACCCAGGCGCGGCAGCCGGCTTTCACCAGGCGCGTGCCCCACAGCACTAGCCAGACATACAGCAAGGCCAACGCCAAGAGCAAGCGCGAGAGCCGATCGGGATGGCGCAGGTGCGTACTTTCGAGATCCCAGCCATGAGCCTTCCAGTCGCCGAACATTTCTTCGATCCACATGCGCCGGGCGTAAGCTTGGCGGGCGCGATAGGCACTCGGCAGGTTGGTGGTCAGCAGCCAAGGGTGCTCATAACCACGCTGCCAGACGGCCAACACGTTGGTCGGATGCTGCCACTGCGCCGTAAACTTCACTCCCGGCAACCAGACCTGCTGGCCGGGTGCCGTCACCAGGCCGTCCAAACGCTCGTCGGTGGCGGCCCCGGCGCGCTGCACCCGGCTGCTGCCCTTCTGGCGCAGGGCGTAGTTCCAACCCCAGGCGTCCAGCTGTTGCAGCACTTTGACACTGGAAAAACCGGCATCCCCCACCAGGGTGATCTGGCCACCGGCCGGCACCAAGCCGTGCAGGCGCGTGAACAAAGTCAGTTGAGTGGCCGTGTCCACGACCCCCTTGGCGTAGGGCACCCACGCCCAGGCGAGGGGCAGCGTGCGTCCCTGCTGGGCCAGCGCTACCTGTACCAGTTGGTGCCTCGCCCCGACCTTGCTCGCATCTACCACCAAGGTCAGCGGCCGCTGGGCGGCCGGGGCCAACAACTGCCGGGCCACGCGCCGGAAGCGGACCGCCGGGCGGATGGCCGGGTTGTCCAGAAAGCGGCTCAAGCGCCGCGTCAGGCTCACACTCTGCGCCGCCTGCGGCCAGCGGTTGACGATCGCGCTCAATTGCACGCGCTTACCCTAGTACAATCCGACAATCAGCCAGATCAAGTTCGTGCGCCGAGTCTTGCGTTCGTCCGGCAGCCATTGCGCCAACAGCCGCTCCCAGATACCATACAGCTTGAAGGTGGTCATCGCTGCTCCCAGGGCTTGGTTTGGTCCGCTAACCTAACCTTACTCCGGGTCGCCGCGTTCGGCCACCTTCATCCGTTTACCCAAACTGTCCGGTAGCTAGTCAGAAGATCGAATGTGTTGGCAGTGCAATCGCGTCTAAACTCGGAACATTGTCAATTCATGAGTATTCCAGGCGGCTCGTTTTTCGTACGCTTTTCGCGGCAGAAATCAATTGCCTTGAAAACGAGAACAATCGGAGACTGCGCCAAATAGGACGCGATTGCCCTGGCTGTGTTAGCTACTACCTTCATCCGCGCGAATTTACGGTGTAACCGAGATCAATAATGGGCAAACCCCGACATTATTTACAAGGGAGCTTAGTGGCGAACATTATCATCCTTGACCGATTGAGGGACGTCTTATAACAAACGCGCAGGTACGCAGGGACGACCGCTTGATGTTGCAGGAGGTGTCTGGGAGACATGGCAAGTGTAACTTGCGCAAAGAAGACGTCGGTATGTTCGTCGTCGGGCTCATAACCCGGAGGTCGTGCGTTCCAATCGCACGCCGGCTGCCCGAAATAGGATTGGAACTGAAGAGCTGTGGGTCTGAGGTTTCAGTCCTGTTTTCGTTAGCCCGAAACACCGTCATCCAATTTGAGATGGATGCCATTGTCTGCGTTAGTCAACAGGTACCCATGGAGCCCTACGGCGCGAGCTATGGACTGGTGGTCTGTAGTGCAAGTGTTGCAAGGAATTAGGCCCGGCATGCTGGACAGCCACAGGCGGAAGTCGCACCGGGTCCAGTGCCATTCAAACGGATGAGCGAAGCAGCGATTGGATTCCGTGCAACTGCGGCCAATATGGTTAATCATTTGCTGGCGACTGGTCCAGGTGCCCCGCACCAGGTAGCGGCTGCTGAAAACCGTCCACAGCGCTTCAGCTTGGTTGAGCCAGGACGCGTCCACCGGCGTCAGCAGCACCCGCACGCGCGGTGCCAGCTCCGCCAGCATCGCCTCGGTCGAGCCGCCCACTTTTTCCTTATCTTCGGCTCCTCTTTAGTGATCTGCTTCATCATCTTGATGAGCTCAAAGCAGTCCTTGCGTTTTCGCTCGTCAACGACACTGTTGAGAAATTTCGTCACACTGGCGTCGTTCACTTTGGTTTTGAGTTCAGCCTTGGCCATATCTACCTCCGATCATTGGACTTATCCAGAGCTCTGGCTTCAATTATAGCCATTGGACTTTTGTAATGAGCGCCCAACCGGCCCCGAGCTGAGCCGCCTGGCCAGCCCAAGGCTAGTATCGCGCCAACGTCGACACCCGGGCTGGCCAGGTCGGCTCCAGGGAGTGGTTAGGCGCCAGGGGACTTCCTTCGGCGCACTAAGGCTTGGCGCTTAGCATCATTGATGCTGTGAGGAAGATTGCGTAGGTAATCCAAAACCCTTCCTCATCCTACTCCATTCATTGCACTCAAGTTTCTCCCTAGATCGGCAAGCGTCGATCCACCACCTATGTCGAGCCAGTAATGAAGTTTGAACTCCTCAAGTATGCCTGGTAAGCTGTTGATGACTTCACCATATAGCTTCGACCTTCAATCACAAAACCGTCCAAATTGTGCTGTATCGCATAGGCCGAGAGATCGGTCATGTTGTTTATGAATCCCCTCCCCTTGAAATTCAGGGAGGTATTACACAAGACACCGTAACCGGTACGTGCCTTGAATGCCATAAGCAGCTCATGCAAGTGCATGTTACTCACAGAGGACACCGTCTGAATGCGCGCCGTCCCATTGACATGTGTCACCGCAGCGAGCACATCCGTAGAAACGAAATGAGTGTAAAGCATGAAGGGACTCGGGTGATTGCAGCCAAACCATCTAACAGCATCTTCCTCAAGGCAGACGGGCGCAATTGGGCGAAACTGTTCGCGCTGCTTAATCTCATTTAGCCGCACCCTAGTGCTATCCTCGAAAGGCGAAGCAAGAATCGAACGATTCCCCAAGGCGCGTGGTCCGATTTCGTACCTTCCACTTACCCATCCGATGATCAAATTGCCGGCCAACATGTCGGCAATCACCGCGTAGTTCGTTTCATACTCATCAAATAGAGTTGCGTCGAATGCGTCATTGGCTATGAATTCAAGACCAGCGTAGACATTCCAATCTATCTTAGGGTTGCCAGTGAAATGGAACTGCGCGTCAACTGCGGTACCGATCGCGGAGCCCGAATCGTTAGCAACAGGTGGAACGAATATCTCGGAAAAAAGATTGGAATTCTTCCACTTCGTGTTCCAGTCACAGTTAAGTCCGCAGCCTCCGGCGATCAGCAAGGGCATGCCTCTCATCAGGTTTGACTTGGCAAACTGATAGAAACGATCGAATATTCTGTCGCTGAATATCCCCGCGAAGTTCCGAAACTCGGGATCATCCAACCCTACGTTGTAGTATCGACTATGCCTTAGTGCCTCACACTCCTTCGGCTTTAGATGCGGGCAGTCCTGCATAAGAAAATCGATCAGTTCTTCCTCGTCATCCGAAGGCTTGCTTCTCCTCGAGAATGAAGCCAATGCCATGAGTTTTCCCGCGTCGGAAAATCGGGAAAATTCGGCAACACTCTTGTCAAAAGTTGGGTCAGCCAAGCCATAGAGCAGGGCATAACGATGCCCAGGTTCAGGCATGACATCAGCAAGCTTCGTCACATGGAATTCGGAATCGATCTTGTAGAATGATCCAATCACTCCTTCCCAAAGTAGCGCATAGCAAGGGGTGCCTTTGGGCAGTGTCGACATGCCAAAGGCACAGAGAAGATGGGAACGTTCGTGGGATGAGGAGAAGTATTGAACCGTCTTCCCCAATAGGCGTTTTTGACCAACTATAGTGTCACTGGTACTGACGCCATGGTATCCAGCATAAGATTGCTGCGCAGACAAATGCGTGTCGCTAGGCCACCAGCCACCGCTACAAAGAACGTCGGGGACTTCGTTGAGTTCACTGAGAACACTGAATACATCCGGAACGGACAGTGGTGAGTATCGATAACCTGATTGTTTCTCAGCCTCAATTGCTGCTACCAAATGCCCGTCCTCAAGATAGGCGAATGCGCCATCGTGGCCTGGATTGAACGATAGGATCTTCATTGTCCTGGCTGACTCCAATTGAAACTACCAAGCCTAGCTTCCCGACTCAGATCATCTGGCCCGGGTGAGGAAATAGCGGAATTTGCCTCCAGAGCAATCGAGCGTGCTATCGTGGTTGCCGGGAGCCGTCGGTTGTTGATTCGCCCCGCAAGTTCGGTGGAACTCGATAACCAAATGTTGACATGGAGCGACAGTGGAAGGTCGGGGATTGGTGTCGGATCCCAGATTACGCGCCTATGGACCAGAACATCGTCGACTAACCAGCGGATCTCGCACGGAGTCCATTCAATTCCGTAGCGGTGGGTTGCAGTGGATGCGTCAAACCCGAGTTCAATATAGCTTGGAGCACCTCTGTAGCCATAGTCGAAGTTAGCTCCTTCGCCACCCGGGTTGTAGAAGACATTGACCAAGAGACGATCTGGTCGATTTCCCGCGATCTCGATATCTATCTCCTGTCGTGGTGAGTTGCGGTGGAGAAAGAAGCCGGTGACTACCCCGGGCACGTTTGATGCCTGGATGGTCGCTTCGAATTTCCCGAACAAGTATTGGTCCCGACTGCATAACGAGGCGGCGGAGTAGTCGCGAACGCCTAGGAGCTCCCTTTTGACGGAAAGCGCAGCCCCGATTCCGGAACTGAATTCGACATTCGAGGGGCAAAACAACGCCAGATTGCCCGAGAACGTGTCGTTTCTTAGAAGCCAGCGTCTCGTGTCGAGACTTACTAAATCATCTGTAAATCTAACCATCTTTCCAGTGGCCATGGGCCCGCCATCTGTCGGGACAACGCTGATTCCTTGCCACCGCCTACGAGGCTCAACGACCCATGGCGACTCATCACGCCTAGGGCTCTTGCATTCTAAGACCTGGCTCGCTTGAGATATCCTATCGAGAATTGGTCTTTGACCAAGGTCCTTTAGCGCAGGGTAGGAGCAGGTGGGCGGCGCACATCTGAGGTGTTCGCAAACGACTTGCCATTTACTTAGTTCCTCTGAATGAAGCACAGCGATGTCGGCACCATTGAAGTCGTCCTCAGCACTGAGGGAAGTGCCTTCTGCGGGGATGCCCTTGGTTGCAGTAAGAACGAACTTCGCTTTTGGGTAGCGACTCCGGAGTTCCCTGACGCGTTCGCGCAAAGATCCTATGTTTACATATGCGTCAAAAACCCGATCGCCTCTTGCCTCAAGAAGGCGTTCTAGTTCATGAGTTGGTAATGCCTGGAGATCACTGCAGCATCTGTATCCTAGCATGGACAAAGCCATTGCAAGCGATGAAAGGCCGGAGCCCTCCGGCCCAAAAGCAAACACGGGTTGTTCAATTGGGCGGATGCTAAACAGAGATGCTCCTTCACTAGTGATCGCGCCAATTGCAGTGAGCGTGGGAAGTATTGAATACGAGTTGGTAGATATCGCGTCGCGTCGTTGGCTAACAAGAGGCCGTCTAGCAGCGCATACATCCAGTACTTCGAACTGGTGATTCATCCAGAGGTCAATAGGGCCACGACAGGGAAGTAGGCGCAGGAGTTTCTTAGCCCCCTGGCGGGAAAGAACGTATCCGGACAGATTCCAGAGTCCCCGCATTGGGCGGAACACGTTACTTGAAAGAAAGGTCTTTGGCGCACCGTGCTTCACTTCGGCATACGACACATACAGAACGTCGAATCCGCCTTTCTTATCATATTCGGCCACGACTTCATCCCACACCTGGTCTAGATCTCCTGCAAACCCGGAATGAAACCATATATCGTCTTCAAGGATCAGCACATACTCATGATTGCTCGCTGCAATCTGCTTCCAAACACTGATGTGTGATAGAGCGACTGCAATCTCAGGTCGACTCATCCGAATTGGAGTATTGAGTTCGAGACGCGTGGGAAGAACTAACGGTTGGGGTTCTACAAAAAGCTGATCTCCAAGCGAATAGAACGGATCAATGTCGGCGTCCTTGGATGGCTCCTGCGAGAATCTGAGAGCATCGACGGCGACATGCCGCTCAGTCAAGCTTAAGAGTTCAGCTCCTGACGAGTCCAATATGTGCCTGAGCTCCTGCTCCATCTTGGACCAGCGGCCCGGTTCACGATCGAGGTTGATGACATAGACCTTCTCAATCCTAGGGCCTTTCTCCGCATCTTGGACACCGAATGTTTGACACTTCTGCCTCGGCAAGAGCCTCCGAAGAGTAAGCCAGAATTGGAAAACATGTCTGATAGGTGCTATTAGAGTGCGCTCGAGGTTCATCGCTCATCCGCAGGCGGTGAGGCCCGATACGCTTGCTGATTCGAGAGCCTCCAGTTCCTCGTATCATTGCGGTAACTGAGTGGCCACCTACTGGTGGAAGTCTTCTCCCAATCGTGCACAACGAGGAGCAACTCCTCCGGGCAGCTTTCATCCGCGATCACTTCGAATAAGGATCTGGTGAGGTTGCCGGGGCCCGTAGTTGCCTGGACTTCAGGCAACTCGCCTTTTGAGTCTTGCTCAAGGGCTGTCGTAGCATTCAGAAGCGCACGCTCTATGATTGGATGATTGCGAACCGCGATCAAGGGGGTGGTGTTGAAGTAGAAAATCCAACTCAATTCGTTTGCTCCCGGAGTGACAAAAACTGAGGGCGGAACCATCTGAGCTGTCGCAATATCATAGCAGAACGGTTGAAGCTTCAGCCGCCCATCGGTGAAGAGGTGATCAATTGTCGTTCCATGATAGACGTCGTCAGCGTCAATATAGAATCCTCCCTCTACGAAAACATAGGAGTAACGGAAGTAATCTGACTTCATTGAAGGGTGATAGCACTTGTCAAATGCTTTCTCAAATCGCGAACCCAAGTGGACTCGGATGAATTCCCTCGCAGAATGCTCGTCGAAAACCTGAAGCTCGAATCCGGATTGCTCGAGTTTCTTCCAGGACTCCATGCACTCCCTAACGTCTCGGGGCAATTGGCCAAGATCATCCCAGAACTGCACTATGCGTCTTGGAGGTGTGGCTAGGTGCGCTGCGGGTGCGCGGAATGGTCTGATGGGGCGTTGCACCAACTCCCGGACGAAATCGGAGCGCGCACGATCGTCCTTTCCTAGGGGATCTGCTTCACTGGATTCGTACATAGGCATGGGATCGATCATTGGTGACCTGCCTCCAAAATTGTTACCATCGGAATGAAAGTCCCGCAGCGTGTCCTCAGTTCGTAACTGCCTCAGCCGCGACCTTGGCGGGCGTCCGGTAGCCCAGGCTGCTGTGTGGGCGTTCAGTATTGTACTGCTGACGCCAGGCTTCGATCACCTGCGCGGCCTCCGCGCCCGACTGGAACCATTCGCGGTTGAGACACTCATCGCGAAAGCGGCTGTAGAAACTTTCGACGTAACCGTTTTGTCAAGGGCGCCCGGGCGCGATGAAGGCCGGACCGGTGATAGTTTTGCAGCCCCTTGCTCTTACCCAGGGTCAAGCCGTTATGTTACGTCAGGGCTAGCCCAGCTGCGAACATAATCACTTTTGACTGATTGAGGGACATCTTACAACGAAGACACTGGTAGGGGGTCGAAAGGCCAATGCCCCAAGGGATAATTTGTCCGAAATACGTGGTCGCATCATGAGTATAGCCAATATGGCAACGAAAATCCTACCACGGGCACTGGGCCGGAAACTTCGTGGGGCTGTAAATGATGGCTCGTAGACTATAGTTTATTTAGCACTTACTCACTTGACCGGGCCTTCCGCAACACTTCGCTGCTTGCCTGCCATTTCATCAATTCCGCCAAATGGCTAATCGAGGCATCGTCCAAGAGCTCTAACAAGATTGATCGAAGCGCGATAGGCATTTCCAGCTCATTCATGCGCAGTTTGATATCTGCAATATTCTGAGCGATCTGAGTCATCGCATTATGGTCATTGAAGATCTGATCTGGCTGCATGTCGCCACGATCGGCTAACAGATTTTTCAGGGGTGCTGAGCGTTCTGACTGCAGATAGTCCAGGATAATTGCCATTTCGTTTGGCCTGCTTGACAGAGCCATAGCCATGCGGCCTGTGGCTAATGTCTTCCATGTGTCAGCATTGCTAAATGCACTATTTAAAAGAGTGGGCAGCCTACCTGGAATGGTGCCTTGTTCGAGATCGAGTCCTATATTCTTGAGTGTATGCTTCATAATTGCTTCTTCACTCGGCTCGGGCACGGAAAAAACCGGATCGCCGTTGGCGCCGACACCTAACTCAGACAATGGGACGTATTCGCGGGTTGCGACGGCGTGCAACGTGTTGTCCCAATCATCGAAACGAAACATGTATAAGCCAATCGCTAAGGTACTCAGTAGCCCAGATAGCAGTTCATCTACCTCCAGGGTGTCAGTCGTGAAGGCGTACAGGTGGCGGGGAGTGCCAGCCTGCATATCAAGTATGGCGCGTTGTGGACCTGTAAGTCGGTAGCGCTTAGGCCTATTCATGATGTCAGCAAATACGCCTTGATCGAGAGACGGCTTGGTACCAGCCATCGGGCGCAGGGTATCCCACAAAATCCAAGTGTCGTGAATGCCATGTTGGGCATAACGCAGGTGGTTGCTTGTGAGATGAGCCGGATTTCGATTTCCATGCACCATCTCAAACACCCACTGCCTACCGTCCGAGTGTCTCATGTAAATATCGGGCTTGAGGCCAACAGGTCTGATAACCCTGCCCTCTGAGAAGTGCATCGAAGGATCAGGGAAAAGCTGACGTAGGCGTTTACCAAGGGCTTCTACCATTGCTTGATGAGCTATGCCTTCTTTTGCCATGTATGTAAGTCTTCCCGTCCTCTACTTCCAGGTTGGAGTGTTTGGTTAGCTGTTTCTCAATCAACCTGGGGTAATTATCACAGCCACGAGCGCGGCAATGCGGTGATTTGACATCGGATCCTCTGTAGGATGATGCACCGGGAAGTGCAAGGCTTTGGGCCGATAGCTGAAACGCCGCCCGGTAGGCCACCTTTAAGCTACTGGTTGTTCCAGGCCCTTATGAGTAATGAGACACCCCAGTAGAAGACGCCTAGCACGGCAAACGGCATTCCCCATCGGAACAGTAATTGGGCCCAAGCCTCGGATCCAGCCAGGAAGGGTACTAACCCCGGCCATTTCCAGATCGCCAGCATGAAACTCAGCATGGCCGCGACTGCAATAATGGCTGCCCAGCCACGTTGATTTCGTGACATTTTGCCTCCTTACTAGGGTTTAGTGCACGTGCCGTCGCTGTAACGCCAGCATCTGACCCCGCCATGATGTGAGCATGCGCCACTTCCAGTCGCACCGTTCAGTTACACTGAAGGGTGTCGCATTCTGACGTACTATTCTGAGCTGGAAAAGCAACCGTATCTATACCCGTCGTCGTCGTGGCTGTGGAGCTTGTGGGCAATTGGCGCTCTTCCAATTGTCC
>Ga0163153_10008371_pt1 | contig 10791 bp, 11 predicted proteins | sample OliLakLV19MP6IB1_FD_148629 | JGI IMG/M metagenome (GOLD analysis project Ga0163153, IMG submission 148629) | Freshwater microbial mat bacterial communities from Lake Vanda, McMurdo Dry Valleys, Antarctica - Oligotrophic Lake LV.19.MP6.IB-1 | ecosystem: Environmental > Aquatic > Freshwater >...
ATGCACAATAAGACCGCTGGATCCCCAGGAATCCAGCGGTCTTATTGTGCATTGATCTGATCAATGTGGGCGGACTCTACTTGTCCTTGCCTACGCTGGTCATCAGCTTCTTTGCTTGAACAAGGTGCTTTTCGGTGTTCGTTCGGCCTTCACTGAAGATCTGCGCCAACTCCCCGTCGACTGCGCCTTCATAGACGCTCAGCTTTGCGATCATTCCGAGGTGTGCACCAATTTCACATCCCAGAAATGCTTCATCGAAATTGCCCGCTTCCTTTGCTTCGGTGAGTTCTTTCATTTTCAATGACAGGCATTCTTCCGCGACCTGACGTTCAATGGAAATGAGGCGATCCTCGTTCGGGTTGCCGCGATGGGCCGTCGTTACCGTCTCACGCGCGGCTGCAGTCGTGACGTCGTTTTTCCTGGAATCAGTGGTCTGGTCGGCGTCCCGCTGCGGTTTTGCGTCGTCCTTACCGGAGGTCTGTTGGATCTTGCTTTCCGCAGGCGAACTCGTGCGACGATTCTTAGCCGAACCATCGAACTTCATGCTCGCTGCTTCCGGAGCGAACTGTGCCAGCTTTTTTGCGCACTGCGTGTGCTCTTCAATCAGCATCTCAGTGAACTGCTTGACCTCGGGATTCTGAATGTGGTCCAGCGCAAACCGGCACATGGCAAGCTCATGCTGATTGCCCATGGCAATGCATGTCGCCAGCATCCGCGAGACATTCTCATCGGCGTCGCCCGTCTGTTTCCCGGCGTTGCTCTGCTCCGTCCTGTCTTTTTCAGTTGGGACCGGTTTCGAGTCCTGATCTTTCTTCGTCTGTTGCGCCGATGCGGCGGACACAACGCTCGCTGCCACCAATGCAGCCAGACAACATTTCGAAAACATCAACTTCGACATCTGCAAATACTCCCTGAAAACGGACGTTCCTCCTACAGCCGCTGAAGATATCAGCACGCTGAACTGACCGGCCCGGCGTTGAACGACAACTCGGATCGAAATCTGCTGCTCTGCGACTCGCGGCCCTGCTTTTTCAGAAGTTCACGATTTTACGAACGCGAGTGCAGATACTTGGGTCCCCAGCACGTCCGATGCCGCTTCACGCGATCTTCGCCGCATGAGGGCGATCGCTACGGTGGAGACACTTTTCGGGTATCCGTTGTTAGTACTGGCCAGCGGGTCCATCCTATTTCTCCCACTCTCTCGTCTCAGCAGGCGTCCATTCGGACGAGCAGAAGCACGTTTGCGGCTTGCCAGCGACCGGATCGGACGATTTTCAACCAGCATTCTGCCGCGACAGAAAGGAAAGGAGCGGTATGACCTGGAGCGACGCTGAACGAGACCGACCCACCCGTTTGGAACAGGAGTTCGCTGGCGTGAGTATCCAGCGTCTGGCCATTCACATCAGTTTGGGGATTCCCATTCAGCTGTTTCCAGTTTTTGCAAGACTGCATCCGGCTGAACGTCTTGCTTCAGGTCCTGAAGGTCGGCGATTTCGGTCGTATCGACTCCAAGACGATGCGCGATCGCATCGGTCAATCGGAGCAGCCGAGTGATTTCGTGCTCGGCCAGCAAATTGATCTGCACATCGAGATCAGCGCGTTGATCAGCGATCCGGGCGTCGCGATTCTGGGACATGAGGACGAATGCTGACAGAAATATGGCCTCCAGCGAGACGATTGTGGTCAGCGTTCCGAAGGGAAACGGATCGAATGCATTCCCGCTTGAGAGCGACACATTCCAGAGGATCCAACCGCCGAACCAAATGACGTGCAGAGCAAGGAACGCAGGGCGTCCGGCGAATCCTGTAATCGCATTCGCCACGCGAGCTACGATTCCCCGTGCACGCTCCACTTCCTGCCGTGCCGCAACCATTGCCGAAATATTGCGTTCGATGGCAGGCGCAACCGAGCGAGCTGAGTCCGGTTTTGGAGTTCGACTTCGAGAGGACATCACATCGGGCTTCATGAAAGAGAATAGACTGAACTTCAGCTTGCCGACCACTCCTAATCCCGCGGCCCGGACTGTTTGACAAGTTCTCGCCTGGTCATCGGGACCGCCTGCTCAGTGGCGACGATCGGGCCTCGAGTGAAGTATCGGGTCTGAGCCCGGATCAGCTCTGCCCCGAAAAACAGGATCTGTGATGAGTAATAGGTCCAGACAAGCACGACCACCAGCGATCCGGCCGCCCCATAAACCGAAGCAATCCCTGCACTGCCGATATACGCGCCAATCAGAGACTTGCCGATCATGAACAAGACTGAAGTCGTCACCGAACCAATCCACACGTCTCTCCAGCTGAGAGATACATCCGGCAGCAACTTGAAGATGAGCGCGAACAAGAACGTGATGACCACAAACGAGACGATCAGATCCAGAAGAAAAGCTGACCAGACTGTGACTGGCATCCATCGGCCCAGCCACTGAGTCAATGCAGTCAGCATCGCCGTCAACAGCAGGGAAACCATCAACAAGAAGCCGGTTCCGACAACGACTGCGAATGATAACAAGCGAGTCTTTAGCGCAATCCAGAGCCCGATGCCTGGCTTGACCTTCACTTCCCAGATTGTGTCCAGCGAATCCTTCAGTTCAGCGAAGACGCCAGTTGCAGCGAACACGAACAGGCCAATGCTGAGCATCGCGGCAATCCGGCTGTGCTGGGGAGCGCTGGCCTTCTGAATCAGAGATTCAATCGCGATGGCCCCGTCCTTGCCAACCAGATATCGAATCTGATCGACGATTCCTCCTCGAGCTGCTTCTTCGCCGAAAACATACCCGGCCACCGCAATGGCGATGATCGTCAATGGTGCCAGCGCCAACGTGGTGTGGAATGCCAGAGCTGCCCCCAGTCGCTGCCCCCGATGCGAGGTCCAGCCGCGTGCCGCCTCCTTCAGTACTAAACCAATGATGCCGATGCTCTTCATGAAAAGCCCTTTGCCCGCGTTGATTCCCGGCACCTTCGCCCCTGCCTCCCGACATTGGCGACTCGCTGCGTTTCACACGACCATTCACTGAACTCACAGGGATTCAAGCCCCAGAGATGATCGCTTGCCGCGCTGATGATGCAGCTGCCACATCACTGAAAATGGCGACAGCAGCAGATTCGACAGAGGCTCCACTTCTTCGCGGAATTCTGCGAGCAGCAACGACTCCTCAAACCGCGGCACAAAGAGGTCGTAAGGGCGTGACTTGAGCTCTTGAACGAGGGCGGACAGATACCCCGCCGGATTCTGCGAAACAGACGGTGTTCGCAGCCACTTCGTCTGCGCAATCGCCTTGCCAACTGACCACCAGTGATGATCAGCTGCCGTGACACTCACGCCGCGCGAGGTAAAGCCCTGAATGAGTCGCGCCGTGAAGAACATCGAGGTTCCGGTAACGAGAACTCGCATGTTGCCATCCTCGGTGTCAGGACAAACAGCAGAACGCAGAATTTTCCTTGAGGACTGTCAGTCCTCCAGCACACCAGAGAAACCTGAAGGCAGCGTGAAAATCGGTTTTCCTGAACCAGTGGCAAGCAAGTTGCATTCCAGTGAACGCAAAAGACAAGGCCACAGTCCGGGATTGCCATCAGCTAACCTGCCGAATGTCCCAGAGATCCTGAGGACCTTAGATGCGGCCGGAAAGCGTTCGAAGCGATTGTTGGACGACCGCGCTCGGACCCAAACCGCTTACGACGCCCCTCGAAGAATTCGTTTTCCGTGCCTGCTTCGTAATCGTGGTGAGCGGGGTGGAAAGTTCGTGAAACGGACACACTTCACATGCATCGACACAACAACTTATCGCGGCTGCTCAACGTACTCGGACGCTCGTGCCTGCTGCCATACTATCGGCGAAAGCTGCGGCATTTCGAGCACAGTTTGCAGCACGCCCGGCATGAGCAGGACTCAGTTCGAACCCGGATCCTGAACTATGGAACGAAGACTGCTTTCGGACGCGATTTCAACCTCAAGCAGATTCAGACTCGGGAGGATTTTCGCCGACAGATTCCGATTGCGGAGTTTGATCAATTCGCTCCGTACATCGAACGTGTCGCGGCGGGCGAAACGACCGCCCTCTTTCCCCCCGGTGAAACTCTGCTGACGTTCGTGGAAACAAGCGCCACATCCGGCCACGCCAAGATTCTTCCGGTGAGCAGGACCTGGTTTCGGCATTATTCACGAGACTGGGACGTTTGGGGCGTGAAGGCCTATTCCGATCATCCCGAAATGATGGGTTCAGCCATTTTGCAACTCTCCGGCCCCTGGAATCTCGCCACCACTTCAGGAGGCTTCAATATCGCATCAATCAGCGCCATGATCGAGCGCTATCAGTCGCGTGTAGTCAAACTGACGTACGCCGTCCCGCCGGAAGTCAAACACATCAAGGATCTCGATGCGCGGGGATATTGCATGATCCGTGTTGCTGCTGCGCAATCGATTGGAATGATCAGTTCTGTGACACCCTCATCTGTACTACAGATCGCCGAATGGGTGGCTCAGTTTGGCCCGCGTCTGGTGCGCGATCTTGCTGAGGGGACCCTTGACAGGAATTTTGACATTCCAAGTGGCATCCGCGATCAAATTGCGGCGCGAGTGAGTCGCCGACAACCCCTGCTCGCACGCAAGCTCGACCAGGCGATCGAGCTTAATGGGGTACTGCGTCCCAAGGACATCTGGCGGCCATCCATGATCTCATGCTGGCTGGGTGGCACAGTCGGATACTCATCAAAACGTATTCCAGAACACTTCGGTGACAGTCCGGTTCGCGACCAGGGACTGTTGTCCTCCGAAGGGCGGCATACTGTCCCGCTGGCAGACGGTATTCCCTACGGACCCCTGGCCGTTGGCAGCAATTATTACGAATTCATCCCGGTCGAAGAAACCGTGAACTCGACTCAAAATGTGCTCGAAGCTCACGAACTGGAGGAAGACAAACTCTACCGAATTATTATGACGACTTTTGGCGGCATGTATCGCTATGACATTGGCGATATTGTGAAATGTGTTGGCTATATGGGTGAAGCTCCCTTGATTGAATTCATTCAGAAGGACGGCAGCTACTGCGATCTTGAGGGAGAAAAGCTGTCTGCGTTCACAGTATGCCAGGCGGCAAGCAAAGCCGAGGCTGCGGCAGGACTGGCAATTTCGTGCTTTACAGTTGCCCCGCGCCTGATCCCAGGCCAGACGCCGCGTTACTGTATTATCGTGGAAACTCAGGAAGCCGACAATCATCGGCAAGCGAGCGAGTTTCTGCGTGCTTTCGACTCGGACCTCTGCGAAAGAGTCCATGTTTATGGAGTGTTGCGCCGCAATCGCTTACTCGAGATGCCACTCTTCGCCCGGATCCCCACCGGTGCATGGCGTCAGTTCATTGCGAGGGAAGTGGCCAGTCGCGGGCGCGGCGACAGTCAATACAAGCATAAGCCGCTCGTGGCCGACCCCCAATTCCTCAGCCGCCTCAGGGTCATCGATACTCTGGAACTCGAAAAAGATGGCCAGGTTCGATGTGCCGTCAGCTCCTGACCGCTCTCGGCCAGCAGAAATTCAGATCCCTGCACCAAGTCGCTCTTATGCCGAAAAGGAAACCACCGATCGCGGAACCTTCATCACTTCGAGCAGGGAATCCATGCGGATCGGTTTTGAGAACCAGCCATCCACGGGCAGTGTCGAACTGAACTCGTCACGGGTCGAACCGCTGACGCCGAAGACTCGCAGGTTGTGCAGCCTGATGTCGTCACGGATCAACTTCATAAAGGAAGGGCCGTCCAGTTCCGGCATGTGCATGTCGAGCAGTACCAAGTCGGGGATTTCGTGGTCATGCAAGTAGTCGAATGCTTCACGACCGTCGCCCGCGGTTGTGACTCGAACTCCAGAAAGTCGCAAACAATCGGCAAGCAATTCTCGCTCGTTTGCCTGGTCTTCTACGATTAGCACTTGCAGAGAGTTCAAGGGCAGCCGCTGGTCGGGAGTCATCCGTTCCAGATCGTTGAGTTCAGACAACACAGTGGTCAACCGGCCGTCAGAGTCGGTCGCGCGGCCCAGTTCAAGTTGCCGCTGCAGTAACTGCAGTTTCAGAGTGAGTTCGTTGAGCTTGTTCTTCAATTCGTGCTGTCGAACCCGTTCCCCGGGTGTCATGGCGATCGTCGAGCTGTCATTCTCCAACGCCGGAGTTCGGTCCAGCACTTCTTCACGCATGATTTGCACGTCTACCGGTGCTTCAATCCCCAGTTTGGTCACCGAACCATGTGACCGCAAAACTTCAACCGAAATGCCAAGCCCTGGAAAGACAATTTTCTGGCCGGGCCGTCGAGAAAGTACAAGCATGACACTCACCTCCATGAACCATGTCTTCAGCCACCGACGATGACTCCTGCCATTCAAGATTCGGTGAACAATCCTTCGCGGTGTGCATCATGCAACCACTATACCAATCCGGGGTGAGTTCCATCCCAACCATGGGAAAGGTTACCCGCCTAAGGTGCGTCTGCAAGTAGAAAACAGGTCGAATCTCACTCGAGTTCAGAAAAGGGACTTTTTCCTCGGCGGGCCCGCGAAGTCGTTGTTGCCTCTGCGGTGGAAACGACTCCAAGGGTCATCGTCTCCGTTTCCCCGCCTGTAATCAGCTTCCACATACAACTGCCGCTTCCGAAGGGATTTCCTGGCGTCGGCGGAAATTACCCTGCTTGCCCACACCGCGGACATTTTGTGGGTCATCCTGCCGTGACATCCGTATGAGATGGGCGAACCTTGTGTTGATCACTCATGAACCGGTCGCAACGTTGGCTGTCAAACGCGAGGCTGCGGAATTGTTTTGGCCTCGGGACACAATTGCTATCGAGCTCTCGGGCAGCATCAGTGGAAACCGAGACTCGAGCAACTGACAGGTTTCCATCAGCGTGGTCGTTACGAAACTGGCCCCGGCCTGTTCGAGACGCTCCCGGTCGAGCTTGCTGTTACGCCGCGGGCTCCATCGTCCCACGATGATCTGGAGCTCTGGAGAGGCCGCTCGCAGCCGCTTACATAAGTATCGGGCATGGGCCAGTCCGCCCGGAGGCAGCGACGCAATGCAGAGGAAGGCAGGAGGATCCTCGGCAATACGAGCCACAAGCTCCGACGTCAGTGTCTCCACCGCAGTCACTTCCAGGACCCAGCGAGTCGGGTCGAGGAGCTGCCGAAGCATTTCCAGTCCGACGCAGTCCATGTCGTCCATAGCGGGGCAGCCGAGAATCTTCACGGGGTTCATTGCAGCCGGTGAGATGCTGCTCCCATCGTCGGGCGTTGGTTCCTTGTCATCCTCTTTGGCGGCAGCCGTCCGGAGGAATTCATCGGTCTGACGCAATGAGTCCCGCATGCGCTTGAGAACCAGACGGCGGTCATCGTCAGTCAAATACTCTCGCAGAACATCCCGCTTTGTATAGTTCAGAGCGGGCACCAGCATGTCATCAAACACCTCATCAGCGGGAGAATCCTTCATGCGCTGCAGGACCAGTCTGATGGCTTCGTGCTCATCCCCCTGCATCAGACGCAGGTAGATCCCGACATTCTCGCGGAACGCCGGTTCGTCGCCCAGGAGCAGATTGAGGAAGCTCAGCTGCGGAATATTCTTTCCCAGAACGACAAGGCAGACGGCGAACGGCGCCGACAGCACGAGGCCGATCGGCCCCCAGAGGAACAACCAGAATGCCGCTGAGATCAGCAGGGCCGTGGGCGAGACGCCGGTACTGCGGCCAAACACCAATGGCTCAATCACGTTGTTGCTGACCAGCTCCAGGACCGCGATGTATGCGAACACCGCTATTGGCTGACCCCAGCCGACGGAAATTGCCAGACTCATGACCATCGGGAATATAGCACCGACCCACGGGCCGATGTAGGGGATAAACCGCATCGCGGCTGCGATGAAGCCCCAGAGCAGAGCATAGGGCACTCCGCAAAAGTACAAGCCGGCCGTCAACATGATTCCATAGCCACCATTGACGATCGCGACCATGACAATGTAACGGCTGATCCGATCGGTGACATCTTCCAGGGCTTTGCTCGTGAGAGCCAGCCTTGCCTTGCCGGCCAGCAGCACAATCCGGTCCCTCAGGTCATCGCGCTCGATGAGAAACACCACGAGCAGTACCAGCGTAAACGCCAGTGTGGCGAGGACTTCAAACACAGATCCCAGATAACCGGTGAGACTCATCCACGGCGTTGACTCTGCTCGCACAATGACCGTTTCGGCGGGAGCTTCTGATGGCAGATCCTCGAGGGGGGATTCTGCGTTCACAGAATCCATCTCGCTGGGAGGCACGTCTGATGTTTCAGTGATCTCTTCGACCATCTGCCCGAACCGATTGGCAAACGGGGAGGCCGCCAGCTTCCGCAGCGTTTTGACCTTCTCCTTGATGTTAGCCGTGTTTCGCGGCAGCTCCGACATCATACCCGTCACCTGCCGGGTCACGATCCAGCCAAGGGACAACAGAATGATCGCTGCGACTGAAACCGCAATCATCACGGAAAAGAGTCGCCCGAGCCGCCGCCGCTCCAGAAATCTGACAATCGGATTGAGCAGAAAAGTCAGGAGAATGGCCATGGCGATGGGTATGAGAACCGGCCGCCCCGCGTGCAGACAGAAAACCGCCACACATGTGACAACCGTGCCCGCCAGGACGAACATGGCGCGTTGCCAGAGCGGAACCGGTAAGACTTTAGCCATGATCCTTCAAACTCCCAGGAGTGATCGCATTACTCATCTTAGATCGGTTCCAACGGTGATTCGGCCGGTCCGGCGATCACTTTTCCAGTCACATCGAAACGTGACCCGTGGCAGGGGCAATCCCAACTGGTCTCGGCTTCGTTCCAATGAACGATGCACCCGAGATGCGTGCAAACGGCCGACAATCGCTGGACTTCACCCTGCGCATCGCGATACGCGGCGACTCGGTCTCCGTCGAGTTTCAGAATTTTCCCCTGGCCGCGTTTCAGACTTTTCAGCGATTTGCCTTCGCTCGCGAGAAGGCGGTCCTTGATCATATAGTAAGGGTATTCAAGGTTCTCGGTGATGTAGTTCCACATTCCTCCGCGTACTTGCGTTCGCTGCGGGTCGAACAATTCCCGCCAGGGATTCTTCCGGCCCTTCACTGCGTCGCAGATCATCATGCCGGACAGCGTTCCGAAGGTGATACCGTTTCCCGAAAAGCCCGTAGCCACGTATTGCCGTTTGGCAGTCTCCCCGATGAGCGGAAGTCCGTCGTGGCTTTCAGTGACTTGACCTGACCAGCGTCGATCGATCTTTGCATCCGGCAGAAATCGGTGCAGAGTTGTTTCGAGCTCATCAAAAAGACCGTCGGTATGCTCGACCTGCCCCGTCTTGTGATCGAGTCCTCCGAAGACAATATATTGCCCTCGGCGCCGCCGATCAATGCGAAGGTAATAGTAGGGTTCGCTGGTGTCCCAGAATGACGCTTCCGGTGCGACCTTCCCAGGCAAAGTCGCGCCGATAACGTAACTGGTGTACGGGGTGAGCTTGCTCTGCAACGAGGCGGCACTGGCGGCATCGCTCAAGCCTGTCAACGGCACATCAGTGGCAATCACGACCGCATCGCAGGTGATGGTGTGTCGATTCGCCGTGACGCGCACGGGACCGTCGTCGCCCTCGGCGTCGAATTCGAGTGCTTCGGTGCGCTCAAAGACGTGACTGCCCTTGCCGGGAATCCGCGTCACCAGTTCGGCCAGGTACATGAAGGGATGGAATTTCGCCTGGTTGGCGAAACAGATCCCAGGACGCGCAAACACTGGCACGGAAGGCACGTACTCGGCCTGAATGCCCAGTTCGTCGGCAATTTTCACGTCCCGTTTCAGATCCTCCGTTTCGTCCTTTGCGCTGTTCAGGCGAGCGTGGACGTATCCGGGAATTCGGGTGAATTCACACGAAATATTCTCTGTTTTGATGATGTCGTGGATCTGGTCGATGGCGGCAAGTCCGGCATCCCAGACGGCTTGTGCATGGTCCCGGCCAAAGGTCTTCACGAGTTGATGCAAACGCAGATCCGTAACGCATGTGAGATGAGCCGTGGTGTTGCCCGTATTCCCGTATGCACAACGATCTCGCTCAACGAGCGCCACTTTTCTTCCTGCTTTCTTGAGCAGATATGCAGCAGTAATACCTGTCATGCCTCCGCCTACGACGAGCGCGTCCACTTTGAGCGATTTGCGCAGGGGTGCGAACCGAGGGATTCGAACCTTCTTCCAATGCGAGAGCGTCGCCATTCGCGATCTCCAGATGCGGGAACGTCTGAATCTCAGTAGTCGTCCCTGAAAAACTGGTCATACGAGGCGCAGCGGACTTGACATGAATAGTGAGTGACGTCCCAAAAACAAGTCTTAACTTCATCTCCACGGGCGGTGAACTTTAAGCCGCAACACATAAAACGATTCACGCTGCCGCAGTTCGCGACAGTGCTCGCTGTTTCAATGTCAGGCGGCATCTGGCAACGATCGATCGGGTGATCGTGCCGATGTCAGAGCACGAAATAAAAGAGTGCGAAAACTACGCGGAATCTCACTCCGCTCCTGATCTGACCGGAGTCTGCGAGCTGCGCATTGTGTCCATAGAATCAGCGCTCGACGACTTGGCAACTGTCAACACCACCAGCGGAGGCATTCGACATCGTTTGTTGCCATCGCTGCGGTTTCGAAAACTCGGCATCTTCAGATTGAGGCACAGCTTTTTTGCGAGTGAGATAGTCTGTCAGCTCGGGGACAACTTTGGCTGCGGCGTCCTGAAGGATGCCGATGACAGCAGCGGTGGCGGCACTGGTGAGCTGC
>Ga0163153_10008373_pt1 | contig 10789 bp, 8 predicted proteins | sample OliLakLV19MP6IB1_FD_148629 | JGI IMG/M metagenome (GOLD analysis project Ga0163153, IMG submission 148629) | Freshwater microbial mat bacterial communities from Lake Vanda, McMurdo Dry Valleys, Antarctica - Oligotrophic Lake LV.19.MP6.IB-1 | ecosystem: Environmental > Aquatic > Freshwater > Lake...
GGCTTCTAAGGCACGGTGCATCATCAGTTGGATGGCGACCACGGTCACATCCTTGCCCTGGCGGCGCACTGTGGCCTTGCCCAGTTCCAGGGGGCCGGTATTGTCGGGCACCTCCTCACTTAGGTTATACAACCCCTTGTGTTCCAACACAAAGACCGGATTGTTCTCGCGAATCGCGCCGCGCAGCAAGCCATAGGCATCAGTCGGCGTGCCCGGTGAAACGACCTTGATCCCTGGCGCGTTCATCAGCCACGACTCGGCGCATTGGCTGTGTTGCGTGCCAAAGCCGCCGGCCACCCCTTGCGCCGCCCGAATCGTTAGCGGCACTATAAATTGACCGCCACTCATATAGCGATATTTGGCAATCTGGTTGACAATCTGGTCCATCGCCACGGGAATAAAGTCAGCAAACATCAGTTCCGCCACCGGTCGTAGCCCAGTAATCGCCGCGCCCAACGTAGCGCCAATAATGGCCTGCTCAGAAATCGGTGTATCACGCACACGGTTAGGTCCAAATTCTTGAAACAGCCCCGCCGTCACCTTAAAGACCCCACCGGCTTCGGCCACATCTTCACCAAAGAAAATCACATCAGGATCGGCGCGCAGTTCATCGGCCAGCGCCTTGCATACGGCTTCACGATAGGTCATGGTTGTCATAATATCTGCTCTCTTATCTCTATGGTATGAGATAAAGAGATTGAGAGATTCAGTCATTCTTCTAGCTAAACTTACTGTAACGAGTCAGCCTTTGAATCAGTTCCAAATTTTAGGTTTACACGGATAAGGAGAAACACGGCCAAGGCTATTCAGAAAAAATAACGATGCCAGGACGGGTACGAGGTGCGGCGGATTGGGTCACGGTACAATCGTCAATGATCTCCGCCGCACCTCATACCCCTACGATAGGCGGCATACTTTATTTTTCGGAACCGCCTAAACCGTGTTCTTTCCTATCCGTGTAAACTCCTTGTCGGTTTGAGGCAACGCTTCGCTGAATCGTTACAACTTAATCTCTTACTCTCTCAATCTCTCAATTTCAGGCTTCGTAATAAATATGGTCCCACAGTGCTTCCACGGGCGGGTACGGCTCGGCCTTGGCGTATTCGATGGCGTCAAAGACGAGTTGCTCGGCGGCGCCTTTCATCTCATCAAATTCGGTCTCGTCCAATTGACCATCAGCCATCATGCGCTGCTTTAAAACATCAATGGGGTCGCGCTTCTGCCATTCCTCCAATTCGCCGGCTAGGCGATAGGGAGCGGTGTCGGTGCGCGAGTGACCCCGATAGCGATAGGTCTTGAACTCAATCAGCGTTGGTCCTTCGCCCCGCCGCGCCCGATCGAGCGCCGCTTTGGCCTCGGCATAGACAGTCTCGGCATCCTGCCCATCCACGACAATGCCAGGGATATTATAGGACTTGGCACGCGTTGCAATGTCTTCCACCGGCGTGGTCTTGTGTTGGGCGCTATATTCGCCATATTTGTTATTTTCACAACAGAAGACCACGGGCAATTTCCAGATGGCAGCCATGTTGAGCGATTCGTGAAAGGCGCCGATATTGGTGGCGCCTTCGCCAAAAAAGGTGACAGCGACATGGGGCAAACTCTTAACTTGATAGGTCAGCGCCGCGCCCACCGCAATCGGCAACTGTGCCCCCACAATCGCATTCGCGCCGAGCAGACCGATGTCGGCGTTGGTCATGTGCATACTGCCGCCCTTGCCCTTACACGCGCCGCTTTCCTTGCCCATCATCTCTGCCATCATGGATTTTACGGTCATGCCCAAGGCTAACGCATGACCGTGACCGCGATAGGTGCAGGTGACCGTGTCGCCCTTTTGCATAGCGTGGGCCATCCCAACCGAACACGCTTCCTGTCCCACACAGAGATGGGTTGTGCCACGGATTAAATTTTGCAAAAATAATTTCTGAATTTCCTCTTCGGCGCTGCGGATTTCCAACATGCGCCGCAACATGTCCTGTCGTGTGGTTACGTCGAGTGCTTGTGCCATTGGGTTCCTCATGAATCGTGTTACGAATTACGAGTTACGAATTACGGGTTGAAAACTTCGTAACTCGTAATTCGTAATTCGTTTATTTACTTTGGCTAAAATTATCGAGTTCAGTTTGGAAGGCGGCCATAAAGCGGCCTAAGTGGGCGCCATCAATCGCGCGATGATCACCGCTGAGGGTAAGGTGGACGGTGTGACGGATGTGGAGGCCGCCGTCGATCACGACGGGGCGTGGCTTGACCGCACCCACGGCCAAAATCGCAACCTGGGGCGGGCTGATGATCGCCACGAATTGATCGACTTGGCGCACAATGCCGAGGTTACTAAGGGTAAAGGTGCCACCTTGCAGGTCATCTGGTTGCAAGCGATTGGCACGCGCCCGCTGAATGAGCGCCTTGCTTTCCTGGGCCAGCCCTTGCAAGGAGAAGCGTTCGGCACCATGCAACACGGGGGTGATCAATCCCTCGTCACGCGCCACGGCGACAGCGAGGTTGACTGCGCTATACTGATAAACCGTCTCCTCCTCAAAGGTGGCATTTAGCTCTGGCACCCGCCGCAAGCTCTGCACCGTCAAATATTGTATCAGATCATTAAGACCAGGCTGCGGTGCGGGCATGATCGGCAAACGCTTGCGCGCGGCTTCTAAATCAAACTCCCCCGTGACATAGAAATGGGGCGCTTCCCGTTTGCTCTCGACCATACGCTTGCCAATGATCTGGCGAATACGGCTCAACGGAATGGCCGTAGCACCTTCACGGGTCGGCGGGACGCGCGGAGCAGAAACGGTGGGCGCGACTGGTGGTGTAACAACCGCCGGCGTCGTTCGCGCCTGGAGATAAGTCTGCAAATCGGCCATGCTTGTAATGCCGTTCTGTCCCATCGCCGGCACATCGGCCAGATTGACACCCGCATCTCGTGCCGCCTTCCGTACCTTGGGAAGGGCCAGCAGGCCGACGCCATCACTCCCTTCCCTTACCAAGGAGAGGGCTGGCGTCGACGTGAGCTCAGCCGAACGGGAGGGGGTGTTGGCTGTCATTGCCGCCTCAACATCCTCTTTCATAATGCGCCCGCGCGGCCCACTGCCCTGCACCTGGGCGGGATCAATCTTGTTGTCGGCCGCCAGTTTGCGCGCAATGGGCGAGATTTCAACCGCCGCTGTATTGACAGTGGTGGCAACGTTACTAGCCGTTGCCGGGACGGGAGTGGATTGACGCCCTTCTTCAGGCGAACCGATCCGAGCAATAACCGCGCCAACAGGCACTTCCGCTCCTGCCGCTGCCAACTGCTCCAATAAAGTCCCACTGGCAACGCTTTCCAGTTCCACGTTGGCCTTATCCGATTCAATCACCGCGATAAGGTCACCTTTTTTCACCGCGTCACCCGGCTGTTTTAACCATTCAATCAGCCGGGCAGCCTGGGTGTCAAAGCCCAGATTAGGCATTATAATCTCAGTTGCCATGATCTCTCGATTCTTACGTTATTGCTTTAAACGCAGCCGCGCGTTTGACATAAGTTTCTGCCGCGCGCCGGTTGTGTTCGATTTCTTCGGGGGTCAACGCCCGCACCACCCTGGCCGGGCTGCCAATAATCAATGACCCAGCAGGAAAATGCTTCCCTTCGGTCACCAATGAATTTGCCCCCACAATACTATCCGCGCCGATCACCGCACCATTTAAAATGGTGGCGCGCATCCCCACAATTACATTATCGCCGATCGTTGCGCCATGCACAATGGCGCCATGACCCACCGTTACACCACTACCTACCTGCACCAGAAAGCCTGGATCGACATGAAAGATCGCGCCCTCTTGAATATTCGTGCAGGATCCAATAAAAATCGGCTCAACATCGCCACGTAACGACGCATGAAACCAAACGCTGCATTCTTCTGATAGCGTCACATCGCCGACAACAATTGCGCCTTGGGCCAGAAAGACCGTCGAATGAATTTGCTGCGGGCGGAATTCGGTATGAAAGTTCATAGCAATGGTCAATCTTTGATTATTTGTCTCTGCCATTATGGAGCTTTCCGATCACATTGTCAATGAAGAGCGAAGTCTGGCCCGTGTAATTGGCTGGGTCGAGAATTTGACGCAACGTTTCATCCGAGATGACAGCCGTAATTTCCGGCAACGCGGCCAGCACACTGTAAAGGGAACGATTTTCCTGCAATGCCTGCGCGCACGCCTCATAGACCACATCATGCGCCTGCTGCCGTCCGATAAATTGCCCTAGGTGCATCATCACCGCTTCAGCCACGATCTGACCATTGGTCAGTTCCAAATTCTGTCGCATCTTTTCGGGATGGACGACCAAGCCATCAAAAATCGCAACACTGTGTTGCAGCGCAGCCCCGGTCAGTTGACAAGTATGGGGCAGCAGATCCCACTCCACATGCCACTCCCCCATGGCCCGTTCATGTTCCGGTTGCATCGCACTGAGCATAGTCGGTACATGTTGGCGCACCAGTTGAGCAATACCAATCACCGCTTCACACAGAATTGGATTGCGTTTTTGCGGCATAGTGCTCGAACTACCCTTACCATGAACAAACGGTTCTTCCACTTCGCCAAATTCATTCTGCTGGAGCACAGCCACCTCACGCGCCATTTTGCCCAATGTCGCTGTCAGCAAGCCGCATAAGGAAACAAATTCGGCAAAACTATCACGCGCTGTATGCCAGGCAATCGCTGCCGGTTCCAACCCTAACTCGGCCGCCAACGCCTGATGCACTGCCCAGCCTTGTTCCCCCAACGAGGCCAGCGTCCCCGCCGCGCCGTTAAATGAACAGCACAACAAACGTGGCCGACATTGCGTAAAGCGCTCGGCATGACGTTGCAGCTCATCGATCCAGACAGCGACTTTGAAGCCAAAGGTGATCGGCAGCGCGTGTTGACCATGCGTGCGCCCGGCCATGACTGTATCGCGATGGCTTTGCGCCAACTTTGTCAGTGCCGTAATCAGTCGTCCCATCTCCTGCTCAATCAGAGTGAGCGCTGCACGCAACTGCAAGACATTGCCTGTATCCATAATGTCCTGTGTCGTTGCGCCCCAATGGACATAACGTCCCGCCTCACCGGAACAGCGTGCCGCCAGTTGGCGAACTAAGGGCAAAATTGGATAACCGACCAGATTCGTGCCGGTGCGTAGCTTGTCATAATCAATCCCCTCCGCCGTGGCTTGACGGGTAATTTCATCAGCCGCCGTTTGGGGAATAATTCCTATTTTCGCTTGCGCACACGCCAACGCGGCTTCGACATCACACCAACACTGCACCAGATGCGCGTCATCAAAGATGGCGCGCATGGCATCGGTACTGTAAAAATCACGAAAGATCAACGAGTCGATAATATGGCTTGGCATGGATCGACCTCAGTTCATTTCATAGCCGCCATCGACGTTGAGCGCTTGCCCAGTGATGCAATCCGCATCGGCCGAGCAAAGAAACGCCACCGCGCCGCCAATATCTTCGGGGGTGGAGGCGCGCTTAAGCGGAATCGTATTGACAAAAGCCGCCATCGCTTCTCCCGGCTGTGAACCAAAAAGCTTGCCACGATCCTCATCAATCTGCTTCCACATAGCCGTGGGCACGACGCCAGGGCAAACGGCATTGACCGTGATATTGTAGGGGGCAAGGGCCAGCGCGGCTGACTGCGTAATACTAATCACCGCCGCTTTACTGGCCGAGTAGTGCGCTGACAGGGGGCGGCCATGGCGACCAGAGATCGAAGACATATTGACGATCTTGCCGTTGCTTTGTTGATTCATACTCGATGGCTGGGCCGAGGCGGGTTTCAGATTCGTAATATCGGCCAGTTTGGCGCCGGCGCGCAATTCTTCGGGGATCTGGCGGATCATCTGGGCGGCTACCGCTTGTAGACAAAAGAACATGCCGCGCTGATTGATATCGATCACCCGATCCCAATCGGCCTCTGTCAGGTCCAGCAGCGGCTTGGTTTGGGCAACGCCGGCATTATTCACCAGAATATTGATCTGACCAAAGTGCGCCATTACCTCTTCCACCATTTTCTGAGTCATGCTTGGGTTGCTAATGTCAACTGGGTAGCCCAGCGTTTTGGCCCCTGTGGCCTGGGCAATTTCTTGTGCGGCACTGGCCGCTGTCTCTGCGTTGTAATCGGCAATGACCACCGCCGCCCCTTCACGGGCGAGGCGTGTCGCAATCCCTTTGCCGATTCCCTGTCCTGCACCCGTGACAATCGCAATCTTGCCGGCAAACCGTTGTTCCATAAATATATCCTCTCAGATTACGGATGAAACCATGCATCCGTTTTGATAGCTTCTAAACATTCGTCCAGCGATTGATCATGATAAAGTTCAACCCACTCTCCGGTGTACCGCATAAAAGAAAGGGTAAACCGATCCCCACCCATAAAGGTCAGCCGCGCAAATTTGGATTCAAATGAGGGTGCGATTGCATTGGGACCAGGGACAGCGTACTCGGCGGAAAAGTAGAAATAGCTACGCCACCACTTGGCAGAAATATCCGTAATATAATTAAACTGCGGATTTTCCGGCGGTGGTTGCACATAGGTCGGTTTCAAAACCGTATCGATCAGTGCTTGCGCTTTCTGGGTAACTTCCGCTTTCAAACGGTCAGTGATCTTCGGTGGCGTTGGTTTGCTTGGGCTATAAACCCACTGCTTTGCCATAGGTTATCTCCAATCAGTATAGTCTATCTGTAGCTCGGCAAATGCTTGCTGCACAAATTACTCACCCACTCCCTATCGGCAATGATAGTGTACCACAACCCGGCTTCTTGCCGCATACAGGTCGATTTTATATTTATCTACTGTTGATCGCTGGTTATTTTGGGATACTCTGTAATTTACCACAGAACAGCGTCCCATTAAAGTCACCAATTTGTTGTGCGCAGAAAAGATTACTGGGTTCCTATGACGTTGGACATGACCTTCGGCACTGTGGCATATGACTGGCGTAGGCATATACTGTAGATCAAGTAGTATAATCACTTTCCAATTCGCCTTATACAGTGGAGGATCTATGACAAATCAAGCACGAACAAAGCTCATGCCCCAAGCAGACCGCTGGTCATTTTTATGGTTAGCCATCAGCGCAGGTTTAGGGCTATTTGCCTTTGGGTATTGGGTGATTCCCTTGGCGGCGTGGTTGACGACAGTCTTCACGCTGCGTTTTCTGCGTACCCAACCGGTGCTGCGCGGCTTCACCTTGATGGTCATCACGTCGATTGCCGTCAATGCCTACGCTGGGCGGGATCTGATTCCCATGCCCTTTCCCATGTCCCTTGGACTACTGGCGGTGCAGATTCTACTGGGTAGTTTGCCCTTTCTGGCCGACCGCTTGCTTGCGCCGCGGCTATCGAGCTTTGCCGCCACGTTGATCTTTCCCCTGGCCGCCACTGCTTGGGAATTTCTCAACCTGACCAATAGCCCGCTTGGAAGCTTTGGTGCAGCCGCCTATGCGAACTATGACAATTTACCGCTGATGCAGTTGGCCTCCCTGACCGGCATTTGGGGTATTACCTTTCTCATGCACTGGTTCGCGACCACAGTCAATTGGAGTTGGGGGCGCGCTTTCGAGCCAAAATTAATCTGGCGCGGGGTTGCGCTTTACGTCGCAATCTTCGTCCTAGTCTTGGCCTATGGTAATGCCCGCTTATTGTTTGCCACCCAGCCTACGCAAAGTGTACGCATGGCCGGCATCACCATTGCGCCCAAACCACTGGCCGAGTTGATCCCTCTCTATAACACAGACGTAGCCGCGTTTCGCGCCGAGACCCGCACTATCCATGAGCACTATTTTGCCGCCACCCTGCGCGAAGCGCGCGCCGGTGCGCAACTGGTGAACTGGCCGGAGGGCGCCGGCATTGGCGTCGCTGAAGATGTGGATGCAATGATCACCCAAGCCCAAGCGCTTGCCCAACAAGAGAGCATCTATCTGGCAATGCCTACCTTTAAGCTTTTTCCTGGCGAAGAACGCCCGGCTGAAAACCGGTTAATTCTAGTAGATCCCACGGGTCAGATTGCGCTCGATCATGTCAAATATGGCGGCAACTTTCTCGAAGGAACATTGCTCGGCGATGGCGTCCTCCATACGGTGGAAACCCCGTTTGGGTTGCTCTCCGGCGTCATCTGTTGGGATGCCGATTTCGTGAGTAACATGCGGCAGGCCGGACGGCAAGGGGTCGATCTCATGGTCATCGGTGCCAACGACTGGCCCGGCATCAATGCGATTCACGCGCAAATGGCGGTCTTTCGCGCCATCGAAAACGGTACAGCCATCTTCCGCCAGGCTTCCAACGGCACCTCTATCGCAGTCGATCCCTATGGCCGGGTGCTTGCCTCGCTTGACCATTTTACCACGAGTGACCGCGTGCTTGTGGCCCAGATGCCGGTCAACGCCAGTGTTTTTACCCTGTATGCAGTGATTGGTGATGCCTTTGGCTGGGCAACCGTCATTGGGTTTGTACTGGTGGTACTCTGGGTTGTAATTCGCAGTCGTTTCAGCAGGACAGCCAACAAAACCATCGGTCAAGCTGATCCTGTCACTGTTTAACAAGCGCGTGCATTGCACGGGGTAAGACCAAATTGCTTAATGTAACCTTCCTTTGCCCCGTGCGATGCACCCTAAGCCTTTACAGCGGTGGCGGTTGGATCAGTTCCAATGTAATCCCGTCGGGATCGGTGAAGTAGACGGCATAACCGCCTTTATTTACCCCTTCGGCAATAGTATTCGGCTCAGACTTGAAGTTGACCCCCAGCGCTTTCATGCGCGCATATTCCGCCTGTAGATCATCGACTTGAAACGCCCAGTGACCAACGCCGGTGCGGTTGGTGTCGAGGGGAATATCCTCACCCCGCGGGTTCACATATTCAATGATCTCAATATGATGCATGGATCGGGGAACCGGCAGCCCAGGCACCCGCAACTGCGCTACCTTTAGATGCACATCGGGAAAGGCCACCAGCTTTGCCGTATAGGCATTCGCCTGAATCTGACCGCGCACATACTCCAACCCCAACACCTCGGTATACCACTTCACCGACTGCTCTAAATTGCTGACGGTGAAGGAAACGTGCCAAAAGCCTTGAATCATAGTTTGCTCCTGTTTTGCAGCCTTGAACTAAAGTTCAGGCTAATAACCAAAGTCCACTAAAGTGGACTAACCGTGGCAGTCGTCTTTAAACGACTTGAGCTATCAGCCTGAACTTTAGTTCAAGGCTGCATTCCTCACCTCTTGAAGAGCGACAGACCGACCGGCAGCGACTCGCCAAAGAGCCATTCCTGTTCGGCCTTATCTAGGGTGCTGACCGGATTGAGCAGCAGATCCTGAAAATGCGCAGCATCCGCACGCTGCGCCAGCCAGGCGGCAACACGCTCGCGCAAGTCTTCGAGAATATCCCGTGACCGATCATCGGTAAAGCGTGCCAGTAACACCAGGGCATTGGCAGCACTATTGGTTGGATCGATAGTGAGCTTTAACAATCTTTCCAGCCAATTCGCCACTTCAGCACTGGAAATCAGACGGTCAAGCGGACCATAGATCGGGGTGCGCGCCCCCAAGCGACTCAAAGCCCATAACTCTTTGGGGTGTGGTTTACTCTTGCCCCACTTCTGCCATAGTTCACGCCCCAGTTCGACTTTGGTCTCAGCCGCAAGCCATTCCAAATTAGCCAGCATCATCCAAAATTCAAGTTCTTCGCCCGCGCCAAGATAAGCACCAAAGTGACTTTTAGACTTCTTCTGTTTTTTGTTGGAAGGGAGATAGGGCCGCGCCTGTTGATAAAGTTGTTGTTGTTGCCCCACATTCAGACCACCGGCCACCCGTTGCCAGAAGACCCACCACTCAGCACGATTTTGCACCTGGCGCGCAAAGGTTAACCCTTGCAATTGTAATTTCCAAATCTCTTTCATGCGCCATTCATCAAGCGCATCGCCATAGCCGGGGCGCAAGCAAAAACCCAGCAAATTATACCAGCGCATTTCGTGTTCAGCGCTCAACTTACGCTGTTCGCTCACCTCCAGGAAGGCATCCGCCAGGGTGCGCAGCAATGGCAATGGCCAATCTTCCTTGGGTAGATCAAGCGTCTCTTCCAGGCTCTTGCGCAACGCTTCCGGCGGATAGCGTTTGCGTTCTTCACCTGATTGAAAGGTTCTGCGGATGAGCGCCTGTGCCTTGGCCACGGTTTCTGGCGCAATCGTCGCCACCACTGGCGTATCATCACTCTCAGCCGTATCAGTCAGTTGCGCTTCTAGCGGCTGGCGCACATCAAAGCGCAATTGCCAACGATGGTTGCTTTGCTGGGATTCACACCAGAGTTCTATCGTGCCGACCTCAGTCAGATGCACGGCCAGTTGTACCGGAATGCGTTGAGCCAAGCCTTTGCGTCCATAGCGCAACACTGTGCGAATCGGCGGCAACTGGCTAATCTCATCGGTCACTAATTGTACGATCTCACCCGGCTGATCGCCCAGGCGCGTGCTGGAGCTAAACATATGGAAAGAAACCGGCTGATTCGTTAGCGCTTCAAATTGCGGTTCATGTAGCTGGAGCCGCAAGCCTTCCTCGGCCCCGCGTGGTGCAACACAAACCGCGCTTTGCGTTGTTACATCAGAGGGCGCCACTCCTGCTTGACCACCTCTATCAACCGCAATATAGTAGGCGCGTGGACTGCCGCTACCGACGCGCACACCTTCACCCAGCCGCACCAGGCCATAATAGGCTGCGCCAAAAGCAACCGCTAACTCTGGGTCTGGATTATCTAGTTCAAGCGGCAGCCA
>Ga0163153_10008378_pt1 | contig 10778 bp, 11 predicted proteins | sample OliLakLV19MP6IB1_FD_148629 | JGI IMG/M metagenome (GOLD analysis project Ga0163153, IMG submission 148629) | Freshwater microbial mat bacterial communities from Lake Vanda, McMurdo Dry Valleys, Antarctica - Oligotrophic Lake LV.19.MP6.IB-1 | ecosystem: Environmental > Aquatic > Freshwater >...
CATGTGGTAAGGCTTCCTCGAAGGCGCGATCGCGTTCGAGTCGAAGACGAAGGCGCAGAAGGTCGTGAACCTGCGCCGCGACCCGCGCATGACGTTCCTCGTCGAAACGGGCGAGACCTACGACCAACTCCGCGGCGTGACGCTCGTCGGGCGGGGCGAGATCATCGACGACCCCGACCGCATGTGGGAACTCGGCATCAGCGTGTTCGAGCGCTACACCGGTCCGTACACCGACGAGATGAAACCGTTCGTCGAGACGATGCTCCACAAGCGCGTCGTCGTGAAGCTCCACGTCGATCGCACCATCTCGTGGGACCACCGCAAACTCGGCTTGCCGGCGATGTAGCTAGAACCCCTCGAAGCCTGATGGTTCGTGGGGGCCGATGACGCCGTGCTCGAAGATGCCCCAGCCCTCGTTACCATCGAAGGTGACCTGCGCGACGTGGTCCCACAACGAGAACGACGCCCGGCCCTTCACCGCTTCGTCGTTGTAGTCATACACCGCGCCTTCGACCCAGTCGTCGCCTTTCCAGAGGCCGTGCGTCCAGTCGGGGTCGGCGCCGTAGCCACAACCGACGTTGAGTGAGATGCCGATGACGGGCTCGATCTCCAACGTGTGCAGCTTGCCGTCGCGCCCGGTGAGTTCCATCGACGCGCGTGTCGGGTGGCGGGTGCCTTCCTTGTACGTGATCTCCGGCAACGGCCAACCGAGTTGCTCCGGCGGTTTGCCGGTGGCGGCGGGCCACACGCGCATCGCGTAGTTCGTGTTCCGCAACCCGGTGCGGTCCTCTTCGAGGATGACGTGCACGGCGAAGTCGTCGAAGCGCAGCGGGATCCAGCACCACCACATGCCGCCGAAGTCGTTCGGCCGTTCTGCCGGCTCGGATTCGCCGACCGGGCGGATACCCCACGACCGGTCGCGCGTCGCGGTGAAGCGGTCGGGCGTGACCGCGATGGTGTCGCCGTCGACACGAAGCTCGCCGGTGAACGTTCCGACGCCCGCAAAACGCGACGCGTCGAGCAGGATGCGCTCGCCCTGGCGCCGGATGTGCTGCGGTTCGGCGATCGGTCCGTACTCCGACTCGTACATGAGGTCGAAGCCGATGCCGTGCTCGTCGGCGTCGCAGACGAGGCGGATCTTCCGGAACGGCTCGATGACCTCGATCCGGTACGGACCGACCTGTTGCGACATCTTGTCGTCAGGGCGCGATCCGGACATGCGCACAGCCCACTGGCGGTCGCCCCGCCGCACCGTCGCGTACGCGTCGATGATCCCGAGATTGGGGTACACGCCCAGCCCGGTGATGAAGTACGCGTCCGCTTGGTGGTCCACTCCCTGGTAAATGCACCGGTCGTAGACGTTGCGGTCGCTCGACGCCACGTACCGCATCGGAAGCGGCAATTGGTGGATCGGGAACTCGTCCAGCGGGTCGAAATCAAGCATGAGCGGAATCTACGCCGAAGCCGATCCCCCCAGCATCTGCGCAGATTGCGTAGTCTCTAGGCCAGCCAGCAGCACAGGGAGGCGGAGCACTGTGGGGCTGTTTTCACGACGGCAACGTGGAACGAAGCGCGCGGACCGGCAACGGGACGCCGCGACGCCCGCCGCCCCGGCGTACCTCGACTGGATCGAGCACTACACGTTGCCGCGCGAACCGGCCGCGACCGAGCCACCCGCGTGGAGCCCGCCGTCCGAATCGGAGACCCGCAAGGTCTCGTAATCCTCAGCGGGTTTCGGTCTTGCCGAACGCGCCGGCGTCGCGCGCGGCCGCGATGCGGGCGTCGTCCCAGCCGAGGACCTCGCGGAGCACTTCGTCGGTGTGCTGGCCGACCGTCGGCGCCTTGCTCGGTTCGGGGAGCTGCTCGTTCTCGAACTTGATCGGGATCGGCAACATGTCGGCGCCGAGCCGCTCCGCCGGCAACCAGTCGAACCGGGCCTGAAACTGCGGGTCGTTGGGCAGCGTCTTGGGCGAGTTGGCCGGCACGATCGGCGCGTTGTGCACCTTGGCGAACTCGGTCCACTCCGCGGTGGTGCGCGACGCGAAGATGTCGCGCAAGATGACGCGCAACTCGGTGTTGCCGCGCGCGTGGTCGCCGTACTGCGAACCCGGCCACTTCTCGAACAGGTCGGCGCGGTCGACGCCCTCGCAGAAGTTCTTCCAGAACTCGCGCTCCGACGCCATGAACAGCACGTGGCCGTCGGAGGACTTGTAGAACTGATAGCGCACGCCTTGTTCCATGCCGCCGGTGCCGGGCGCGCGCCGCTCGAAGTTGTCGGCCTCGTTTCCGGTCACTTCCGACTCGGGCCGTTCATACGCGCGCCATGTTTCGCTGCGCAGCCAGTCGATTGCCGCGGCCGCGTCTGACTGCGCGATCTCCAGGGCGCAACCCTCACCCGTGACGCGGGCGCGCGTGACGCCGGCCAGCAACCCGAGCGCGCCGTACACGGGACCGGCGTTGATGCCGATCGACACGTGCTCGGGCATGTACTCGAAGCCGTCGTCGTCGGTCTTCGGTTGCACGATGCCGGCCCAGGCGTCGTAGGCGATGCCGTGGCTCGGCATGTCGCGGTAGGGGCCGGTGGCGCCGTAGCCGGAGATGGTGACGAACACGATCCGCGGGTTCACTTTCCGCAGTTCGTCGTAGCCGAGGCCTCGGCGTTCGAGCCCGCCCGGGCGCATGGCCTCGACGACCGCGTCGGCGTCGCGGACGAGCTCGACGAACGCGTCGCGGCCCGCGTCGGTGCGGAGGTCGAGCACGACGCTGCGCTTGCCCCGGCTGACATGCAGGAACAGCAGCGACACGCCTTCCACGATGGGCCACGTCATGCGCCGGCCGTAGTCGCCCTGCGGCGGTTCGACCTTGATGACGTCGGCACCGAGGTCGGCGAGGTGGGTGGTGAGCGCACCGGGCCCGAGCATCGACACTTCGACGATGCGCAGGCCCGCGAGCGGAGCCGGTCGAGATGCAGCCATGGGGTGAGAACGTACTGTGACGGCGTGCGTCTCTCCGAGTTGGTCGACGGGCCGGGCGCCGACGTCGTCGTGATCTGCGACGGGGTCGAGACGACACGCGCCGAGCTGGAGCAGCGGGCCGGGGCGGTCGAGCACGCGGTGCGCGAACGCGATCTGGGCGGCCGTGCTATCGGAGTGCTGCTGCCCGGCACTGCGGCCGCGATTGCGGCGTGGGTGGGCATCTGGCGGGCCGGTGCGACGTTCGTCCCGCTGAATCCCCACGCCCCGGCCGACGAGATCGGGCGCGTCGTCGACGGCGTCGGCATCGCTGCCGTACTCACTGCCGTCGATCCCGTCGCATTTGCGCCCGGCGCGGACGAACCCCGTCGCGCCGACCCGGCCGAGGCGATTCTCCAGTTCACGTCGGGCACGACGGGGCGGCCCAAGGCGGTGCCGCTGCGCCACGACACCGTGCTCGAGCTCCTCGACTCCGTGATCGGTTCGTTGCGGGGCGGGCGCGACGGCGGCGCGCGGATGCCGAACCTCGTCCCGATGTCACTTGCGCTCTGGGCCGGCATCTACCAGGTGCTCTTCGCGTTCAGACTCGGCGTGCCGGTGGTGCTGATGGACCGGTTCGAGCCGCGCGAGTTCGCCCGGCTCGTCGCGCAGTACGGGATCAAGTCGTCGGTGCTGCCGCCCGCGGCTCTGGTGATGCTCGCGAACGACGAGGCGATCACGACGCTCGAACCGCTGCGGTATGTCCGCAGTGTGTCGGCGCCGCTCTCTCCCGCCCACGCGCGCCGGTTCCACGAGCGCTTCGGGGTCGCAATTCTCAACGGCTACGGCCAGACCGAACTCGGGGGAGAAGCGATCGGCTGGACTGCCCACGACTGGAAGGAGTTCGGCGCGACGAAGCTCGGCGCGGTTGGCCGTCCGCACGCCGCGATCAGCGTGCGCGTGCGCTCCGACGACGGGTCGTTCGCCGGAACCGGCGAGATCGGCGAGATAGAGCTCCACTCGACCGCGCGCCTTGCCTCGGAAGACGCCGCGCTCGAAGGCCGCGTCACCGACGACGGCTGGTTGCGCACCGGTGACCTCGGCCGCGTCGACGCCGAAGGGTTCGTGTGGATCGACGGGCGCGTCAGCGCCATGGTGAACCGCGGCGGCTTGAAGGTGTTTCCCGACGAGGTCGAGGAGATCCTGCGCGGCCACGGCGCGGTCGTCGACGTCGCGGTGGCGGGGGTTCCGGACGACCGGCTCGGCGAAGTGCCGTGGGCGTTCGTGGTCGCGTCCGAGCCGGTCGCCGCCGCCGCCTTGTGCGCCTTCGCCCGGGACCGGCTCGCGCCGTACAAAGTGCCCGCCGGAGTCACGTTCGTCGACGAGCTGCCGAGGAACGAGGCGGGCAAGGTGCTGCGCCAGGAGCTGGTCGCGCTTGTCGAGGTCGATTGACCTTTGAGCCAGTGCTGATGCCGCTACCTACCGGTAGGTAGGCTAGGGTCGACCTCGTAGAAACGGGTGGCCAGGAGGGTTCGTGACTGCAGCTCCGGTGGACGTAGATCTCGTGCAGGCGCGCAAGGTGCAGTGGAAGGCGTCGATCCCATTCATCCTCGCCAACCTGCTGCCGCTGCTGGCGATCTGGACCGGCGTCACGTGGAAAGCCGCCTTCCTTTTCGTGTTCCTCTACTGGACGCGCGTGTTTTTCATCACCGCCGGCTACCACCGCTACTTCTCGCACAAGACGTATCGCCTCAACCGTTTCTGGCAGTTCGTGTTCGCGTTCGGCGGCGCGAGTTGCGCACAGAAGGGCCCGCTCTGGTGGGCGTCGAACCACCGCGTGCACCACAAGTACACCGACACGCCGGGGCGCGACCCGCACACGCCCCGCGAAGGCTTCTGGTGGAGCCACGTCGGGTGGGTCGTGTCAGGGCTGTACAAGGACGTCGACTACGACGACATCAGCGACTTCTCGAAGTATCCCGAGCTCCGCTTCCTGGACCGGCACGACTGGATCGCACCGTGGACCGTCGGCATCGCGGCGTTCCTCTTCGCCGGCCTCCCGGGGCTGTTCTTCGGGTTCTTCGGCTCGACGCTGTTGCTGTGGCACGGCACGTTCCTCGTGAACTCGGCCGCGCACGTGTGGGGCACGCGGCGGTACGACACGCCCGACCTGAGTCGCAACAACTGGTGGGTCGCGATCATCACCATGGGTGAGGGGTGGCACAACAACCACCATCACTATCCGATGTCGGCGCGCCAGGGTCACCGCTGGTGGGAGTGGGACCCGTCGTACTACGTGCTGCGGGGCCTCGCCCTCGTCGGCATCGTGAAAGACATCAAGGAGCCCCCGGCCCGGGCCCTCGAGAACCGCCGCATCGTGAAGGGTGCTCCGATCGCCGTCGAGGAAACCAAGGAACCGGTTTCGGTTTCGTAGTTGTTCGTCGCCGTCGCGACGGAATCGGCGATTCCGTTCGGCCACCGCTGGAACATTCAGACGCCGACGCACGACGTGAGCCCCGAGGAGATGCAGCGCCTCATGGAGGAGTAGCGCTACGGGATCTCGGCGTGGCCGCCGAACCCGCGGCGCATCGCGGAGAGGATCTTCGCCGCGAACTCGCCGCGGCCGCGCGACTCGAACCGTTGGATCAGTGACGCGGTGATCACGGGGGCGGGAACGCCCTCGTCGATCGCGGCGATCACGGTCCAGCGGCCTTCACCGGAGTCGGAGACGCGGCCGCTGTAGTCGTCGAGGGTGGGGGAGATCGCGAGCGCGTCGGCGACGAGGTCGACGAGCCACGACTCCACGACCGAACCGCGGCGCCACACCTCGGCGACCTCGGCCACGTCGATCTCGTACTGGTACGCCTCGGGGTCGCGCAGCGGTGTGGTCTCGGCGTCGACGGCGTGGTCGAGCGTGCCGATGTTCGCGTGCCGGATGATGCTCATGCCTTCGGCGATCGCGGCCATCATCCCGTACTCGATGCCGTTGTGGACCATCTTTACGAAGTGCCCGGCGCCGGCGGGGCCGCAGTGCAAGTAGCCCTCGGGTGCGGTTCCCTCACGAGTGCGGTGCGGGGTCGGGTCGGCCGCGTCGACGCCGGGGGCGAGGGTCTTCCAGACCGGGTCGAGGTGGCCGACGATGTCGGGTTCGCCGCCGATCATCAGGCAGAAGCCGCGGTCGAGGCCGAAGACGCCCCCGGAGGTGCCGACGTCGACGAAATGCAGCTGCCGTTCCGCCAGCGCCTTCGCGCGCGTGATGTCGTCCCGGTAGTAGCTGTTGCCACCGTCGATCACGATGTCGCCCGGCGCCAGAAACTCGACCAGCACGTCGACGTTGGGTTGCACGATCGCGGCCGGCAACATGACCCACGCGACGCGCGGCGGTTCGAGCTTGGCGGCGAAGTCTTCGAGTGACGTCGAACCGACCGCGCCTTCGGCCGCGAGTGCGTCGACGACCGCCGGTGCGATGTCGTAGACGACGCAGCGATGACCGTCGCGCATGAGACGGCGCACCAGGTTTGCCCCCATGCGGCCGAGGCCGACCATCCCTATCTGCATGCGCTGCTCCGTAGCCATCAGCGGGGAAACACCGTGCGCTCGACGGTTTCGCCCCGGGCGACGAGGATCACCGCGACCAGATCGGGGGCGAACAGGCCGTGGTCGACGATCCCCGGTGTCGCCGACAATCGGGCCGCGAGCGCGGCCGGGTCTCCGACGGGTCCGTGGTAGTCGGCGACGATCCCGCCGTCGGGCGTATGAGGGACGTCGCGCAGGGTCACGTCGGGGCCGAGCCGCCGCAGCGTGGCCGGGAGGCCGAACGCGAGCAGCTCGAGCGGGATCGGTGCCCCGATGGCGGCGACGGGTTTGGTCGAGTCGGCGATGACCACGAACCGGTCGGCGGCGGCGGCGACGATCTTCTCGCGGGTGTGGGCCCCGCCGCCGCCCTTCACGAGCCACCCGTCGGGGGCGACCTGGTCGGTGCCGTCGATCGCGATGTCGAGGTGGTCGATCGCGCCGAAGTCTTCGACCGGGATGCCCAGCGTGCGGGCCGCGTCCTCGGTGCGGGGCGACGTGGCAACGCACCGGATCTCGAGGTTCCGGTTGGCGATGGCCGTCAGGAGGTGCGCGACGGTGGAGCCCGTGCCGAGCCCGACGGTCATGCCGTCCTCGACCAACTCGGCGGCCGCCTCGGCCGCGACCTGCTTCTCGCGCTCGACCGGCATGGCTCCCTCGCTCGCCGCGTCGGGGCCTTCGGCCGGTGGGCAACTCGCTGCGTCCGCACGATCATCCACGCTGGTCTCCATCACGACTACTGGGCTCGCGGCACGACGGAAACGTAGCTGCGATGAGCGAGCAGCGGCGCCATTGCGTAGCGTGGGTGCCCGTGGACACCGTCACACCCGTTCCGGTTCGTTCGACCGCCGACCGCTGGGCGCGCCGGGTGCTGCTCCTGCCCGAGGACGGGCCGAAGGTCAGCATCATGGACGCCCAGAATGCGTTCAGTACGTCGATCGCGATCTCGGCGACCCGGTGCCTGTTCACCTACATCTTCGTGCCGTTCATCGCGCCGCTCATCGGGCTGCACGACGCGATCGGACCTGCGTTCGGGCTCGCACTCGGCCTGATCTCGATGGTTGCCATTGTCTTTGCCAGCCGCCGGTTCTTCGCGGCCGACCACAAGTGGCGCTGGTACTACGTCAGCCTCGGTGCAGGGGTGTTCGTCCTCCTGATCTGGCAGGCCGTTGTCGACCTCTCCGACATCTTCGCCTGAGCGGAGTCGCGTCCCCACGGGACTGCGCCGGTGGTTGTGGTTCGGCGCGGGGTGGGGCGCGGTCGTGCTCGGCACCATCGGCATCGTCGTACCCGGCTGGCCGACAACGGTGTTCTTCATCGCCGCCGCGTCGTGCTTCGCGCGGTCGTCGCCTCGCTTCGAGCGTTGGGTGCTCAACCTCCCGAAGATCGGCCCCATGGTGCGCGATCATCGCGCCGGACTCGGCATGCCGCGCTCGGCGAAGGCGTGGGCGATCGGCATGATGGTCGTCTTCGCCGGCTTCAGCGCGTACTTGGTGCGCGACCTCTGGTACGTCAGCGCCGCGATCGTCGCGCTCGTCCTCGTCGGCATCTGGTACATCGGCCGGCGCGTCCCGACCCGCCGCCCCTGAATCGTTCTGGACGCGCGTATCTGTTGCTGGCAACAGATACGCGCGTCCAGAAGCAGGTCTAGAGCGATCGGGGCCGGCGGCGACGAGTTGGCTGCGTTGACAATGGCGCCGATTGTGACTGTTGTGATGTCGCCCACGGCGATCTCGACGTTCATCGGCAGGCCCGGCACTGGCGGAATTGTGTCATGGGTCTTATGTTGCCTCTTGGCTGGAGAGCACGGACGCTCGTTCTCTGTGGGGGTGAGCGATGATCCGTCGCGCTGGTGTCCTATTGGTCGTGTTGGCGTTCTTGGGTGTTTTCGCCCAACCGGCGGCGGCCGACCTGGTCAAGATCACGAGCTTTTCGCCGCTCAGCGGTCCGCCGGGCACGATCGTGACAATCAACGGTGGTGGTCTCGGCACCACAACCAAGGTGCAGTTCAACGGCGTGAACGCGACGTTCGTCGTGCACACCGCGCGCAAGGTGACGGCCGTCGTGCCGCCGACCGCGTCGTCGGGCCCGATCACCGTGACGAAGGCGAAGCCGGTGAGTAGCGCGACGAGCGTCAACGATTTCACGGTCACGTTGCCGCCGGACACGACGCCGTGGCCGATGTTCCAGCACGACCCGCAACACACCGGCAAGAGCACGGGGAGTGGACCGTCGACGAGCGCGGTGCGCGCGAACTGGGAGTTCAAAGGCCCGAGTTGGATCAAGAACGAACCGTCGATCGGTCCCGACGGCACCGTCTATATCGGTTTGGCGCGCCACCCGTTGTGCGCGCTCGAAGGGGCATCCGGAACGCAGAAGTGGTGCACGAACATTGGCGGGTTCGTCAACCAGTCGTCGGCCACGATCGGCAACCCGTTCATGAAGACCGACGCGCAGGGCACGCGCAAGGTGCAGACCGTCTACATGGGCGACCGCAACAACGTGTTCTGGGCGGTCGATTCCGAGGGCGATGACCTCTGGAGCTACAAGATCAACCTCGACGGCGACGTGCGCGCGTCGGCGATCATCGGCCCCGAGCCGACGAACACGATCTACATGATGTGCGGGTGCACGACACGCGCGGTGATGCACGCGCTCGCGCCGGACGGGACGTTGAAGTGGTTCCTCAACCTCCCCACGTCGCGCGACGCGTCGCCCGCCGCGATCCAGTTCGGGCCGCACTTCCGGCTCTACATGGTCTCGAACAACGCCGAACTGGTTGCGATCGACGACCTCGGCACGAGTGGTGTCGTCGCGTGGACGTTGCCGCTCGCGACGCTCAGCGAACACAGCTCACCGACGATCGGTCCCGACGGCACGATCTACGTCGGCACCGAAGACGGTCTGTTCGCGGTACGCGACAACGGGACCTCGGCTCAGGTGCTGCCGGGCTGGCCGTTCCCCACCGCGGGCGGCGTCGACACAACCGCCGCGATCAGCAGCGGCAAGGTCTACGTGAGCAGCCTCGATGGCGGCACCCGCACCGTGTACGGCATCAACCCGGCGACGAACCCGCCCACGCAACTGTGGAGCAAGACCGGACCCGGGAGCGGCTCGACGAGCTTCGCGCAGACGCCGTCGCCGGTGATCGGGAGTAACGGACTCGTCTACGCCGCGATCGGCAAGCAGGTGTACGCGTTCGATCCCGCGGTCGCGAACCCGGCGGCGACGCCGCGGTGGCAGTTCACCCTGCGCGACGACGCCATCGCGCTGACGGTCGGTGACGGCGTGCTCTACGTCAGCGCCAAGGACTCGCGCGTGTACGCACTCATCGCCGGACCGTGATCGCGGGGTCATGAACGAAGCTCGGTACCGCGAGGCCGAACAGCGAATGTGGAAGTCGGTCGGGGTCGAACCGACCGAACGGCGGATCCATCTGCCGCGCATCGACGTGACCGTGCGCGTACAGGAAGTCGGTGAGGGGCCGCCGATTGTGTTTGTGCACGGCGCGTCGAACAGCGGTGTGAGTTGGAGTTCGCTGGCGCGCGACCTGCCGGGGTTCCGGTGCATCCTGCTCGACCGTCCCGGCTGCGGGCTCAGCGACCCGCTCAAGACCTCGTTCGCCGACGTCGGCCGGCTCGAAGCGTTCGGCGACGCGCTCGTCGTCGACGTGCTCGACGCGTTGGAGTTGGACACCGCGTTCGTCGTGGCGACCTCGTACGGCGGCTACATGGGTCTGCGTGGTGCCGCCGCGCACCCCGACCGGATCGCGGCGACAGTGCTGCTGAGTTGGTCGCTCGGCGTGCCCATCGCGAAGACTCCGTTCCTCATGCGCGTCGCGAGCATCCCGTTCGTCGGCAGGCTCGGCGCACGGATGCCGGCGAACGAACGAACGGTACGGATGATCTTCAAGCAGATCGGTCTCCGCGGCGCGCTCGAATCGGGCCGCATCTCGCAGGAGCTGATCGACACGTTTGTCTCGTTGCTGCGCGACACCGACACGATGCGGAACGAGCTGGCTGCCGGCCCGCGCATCATGACGTTCTTCGGCGGCATCAACGAGAGCGTGCTCATCGGCGCCGACGTGCTCGGCAACATCTCGAACCCGATGCTGTTCATCTGGGGCGAGGACGACCCCCAGGGCGGTGCCGACGCCGCCCGCCGCTTCGTCGCGCAGGTCCCGGGTGCCGAGCTGGAGATGATGGCCGGTGGTCACGCCCCTTGGCTCGACGACCCCGACAAGGTGGCCACGAG
>Ga0163153_10008386_pt1 | contig 10771 bp, 11 predicted proteins | sample OliLakLV19MP6IB1_FD_148629 | JGI IMG/M metagenome (GOLD analysis project Ga0163153, IMG submission 148629) | Freshwater microbial mat bacterial communities from Lake Vanda, McMurdo Dry Valleys, Antarctica - Oligotrophic Lake LV.19.MP6.IB-1 | ecosystem: Environmental > Aquatic > Freshwater >...
TGGGTTGTGTTAAAAATACTATATACCATAACACCCGCTCTGTGCAAGCCCATGACCACAACTTCCGGTCGAAAGAAGAGCAAAAAGGCACAAAGCAGTAACACAACACCAGCAATCAGTTCACGGTTGAGCGCGCCACCGGTATAAAACGCCACACCTGTAGCATCTTGGGCAGCACTGGGGTCGGCGTTACAAAGTTTACAATAGCGAAAAATAGAACGGGAAAAGATCGCATCGATGCGCTGCCGTCCCCGTTCGGCATGGTGGATCTCCCAATGAACGTGCGGCCCAAAACTGGTCATGCCCGTCCAACCCACGCGGCCTAAGGGCGTCCACGGATTCACTTCATCGCCACTCTGTACCCGGACGCGCCCACCTTCGTCGATCATATGGGCATACAGGCTTAAGTAGCCATCTTTGTGGTCAATCAGCACCCAGCAACCATAGCCACCAGCATTATTGCACCCGGCATAGCTGACCCGACCAGAGGCCATCGGATAGATCGTTGTGCCCAAGGGGACACTAATATCCCACGCAAAGACAGAGCCACGGCCCACATGATCCTGTTCGTCGGAGGTGAGCAGGCCACCCGCCACGGGTGTCAGCCATTTTCCATCACGCGAGGAGACACGACCACTCGCCACCGGCCAAAATTGCGCTGCGGCAGGTGTGGACGTTACAATCATTAACCCCAAAACAGCCAAAATTATGCATGTCAGGCGTCGCCACACCACTTTTTACCTATGGACGAATCACAAGAGATCTGCGCTGAATGATTGAAGTCGGACTACCAAAAGATCGCCCTCATGTGCGAACAGGCCAGCCTAGCGAAAGTCCTGTGAACACCGTTCGTCTTCTACCCTTGCTAAGTATACCAGCTTCTCGTGTAGATGCAAACCTTACTAGGTGCGTTGGGTATAATGTAGGTTTCAGGTACAAAGTTCCAGGTTCAAGTGACGATATTCTAAACCTTGAACCTGAAACCTTGAACCTGAAACCTGAAACCTTGAACCTGAAACCTAAACCAGCAACGCCATGCCGTCGCTGCCCGTGTCAACTGCGCCACTCAGCTTGCCGCTGGCCGGATCAATCGCAACCGCGCTCACCAGGGCAAAACCGCCGTGACTTTGCGGGATACGGCTAATTGGATGGCGTTTGCGCACTTCGGCGCAAACATACTCAGGGATGGTGGCGTGACAGCGAATGTCGGCCACCTGGCAATCAAAGCGCGGGGCATGAACGGCATCAGTCATGTTCATGCCAAAGTCGAGCGCATTCAGAATCACCTGGAGATTCGAGGTGATAATCCGTGTGGCGCCGGGTGAGCCAAGCACCAACACCGGTTTCTCGCCTTTTGTCACAATGGTCGGGCACATACCCGTAGTGCGCCCTTTGCGTGGCCCAATCGAATTGGGGTGACCAGGCAACGGGTGAAAGTTGATCATTGAATTGTTATACATAAAGCCCATCCCCGGTGTGATGACGCCCGAGGAAGCGCCGAGCGAATGAGTCAGCGCCACACAATTGCCCTGGCCATCCACCACGGTGACATGGGTGGTATCGGGTGTGCCGGTGGGCATAAAACTGGCATCGATTGGTTTGCCGGCGTCGATATGGTCGCGCCACTGTGCGGCGCGCTCCTTAGAGATCATCCACGCCACCGGCACATCGTTAAATTCGGGGTCGGCCATCGTTTGGTTGCGATCGGCAAAGGCCGCCTTCATTGCCATCGAGACCAGGTAGATATAGTCCGGTGAATTGTGACCCAGCGCGGCCAGATCATAGCCTTCCAGAATGTTGAGAATGGCGATTAAGGTGGGGCCGCCGTGGGGGGCCGTGGTGCTGGTGATGCCATAACCGCGATAGCTGCCAGCCACACGCATCGCTTCCCGTAGTTTGTAAGAGGCCAGATCGTCGGCGGTGACAAAACTGCCATTGGCGGCCAAATCGGCTAGCATTCGTTCCGCCAGTTCACCTGTATAAAAATCTTCTGGACCCTGTTTGCCCAAATGGCGTAGGGTGTTGGCATAGTCAGGGTTGCGCAACCGTTCGCCCATTTCATAGGTGGAGCCGTCGGCTTTCAGGTAGATGCGCTGCGCTTCGGGGTTGGAATGAATATAGTCGAGCAAAGAGCACGCTTCGGCATATTTGGCCTTTTGCGGCCACCGCACCGCCAACCGTTCGGTGACGATAAAGCCTTCTTCGGCAATGCGCGCCGCCGGTTCCAGCGCCTGTGCCCAAGAAATCGTACCCCAGCGCTCCAGAATCGTAGACATGGTCTTAACCCAACCGGGAGTGCAGATCGAAGTATAGCCGGCATCATTGACCTTGCCCTTGAGAAAATAGCCCCAGCCATCAGGGCTTGGCCCCAACACCCGATCCACCCACATCTCTTCGCTGACGTTGGCGCCGGCCAAGGCCGGGCCATCAATAGCAATCGACTGGTTTTGCACCGTCAGCCCAAACGAAGTAGAGTTACTTACCGGTGCATTGGCCAAGTGCAGATTAAGCAAGGCATAACCGCCAATGCCACACGAATGCGGGTCGAGAATACCTTGAACAAAAGCACAGGTAACGGCCGCGTCAATCGCGTTGCCGCCCTGCATGAGCACTTTGGCACCTTCTTCCACTGCCTGTGGCTGGGCGGCGGCGATCATTCCATGCATGTAGGATCTCCTTGTCAAAGGGTAATATTGCACAAACCTAGATGAATTTCAGATTGCGTTTTGATCAATTTGAAATGGGTGCATTTCATTTGAGTTGGAGGAGTCAGCACGCCCACGTGCTGACCCGTTCGCACGTGGGCGTGCGAATTCCCCGTTCAACTCAAATGAAACACACCCATTTCAAATTCATATCATTGGCATACCACCTGTTGAAGTGATGGTGAAAGGACATTTATTTTGCTGATGAGAAATATTTCATGTACCATGCTCCGTAGTATACATGTAGTGCGCACAAGTGACAAGGAGTTATGTGATGATGCTTGAACTTATCGCTGCCGATAGTAACAGGGTCGCTGTCGTTTTACCACCGGAACTTCTTGCCCAGGTTGGTATAGGGGTTGGCGATCAGGTTGATATTATGCTAATTGACCGGACAATTATTCTGCGCCCTATAGATGAGGCTGAACGCGTACAACGGATTGAAGAAATTACCGAGCAGCTATTCACACAACGTAAGTCAGTCTATGAAGCGCTGGCAGAAGGCGCTTTGTAAAGATGCAGTTTCTTTTCTTACGCAAACTTGAGATTCTTCTTCTTCATCGTCGCTTGATTGAAACATTTGGTGGCACACATTGGCCTACGTGATGAAGGCACATTGGAATCCGCGTTGGCTGCGCCAGAAAATCGCGCCCATTATGAAGCTGCATCACTACCTATTTGTGCAGCAACTTACGCCTATCATGTAACGCAGGCTCATGCCTTTCTAGATGGCAATAAACGTATTGCCGCAGCGGCCACTGAGCTATTCATAGCATTAAATGGTAGCCACATAGGTGCAACAAACGAACAACTTATTGAACTATTCTTGAAAATAGCTGCTGGTGAGTTAACCCGTTCTGATGTTGAACAACAATTTTCAGCTTGGGTTGATCAGTAAACAGATTGGGCAAGATAGGTCAACATCATCCGAATTTGTTGAGGGTGCCACGCGTTGCGATGGTGATCGTTGAGAAAGTCATCATAGATGCCTACCGGCACGGCTTCATCAAAGGGGAAATCTACCAAGGTCGCTACATCCACTTCATTTGGGAGAATATTTGGGAGAATATTTGGGGACACAGCCGGTGTGCCTTGGGCCAACGCGGCGCGACAACGGGCTTCCAGTTGGTCAAAATAGGCAATGTTATCAGCGAGCAGTTGGGGGCCAATCATTACCGGTGCATGGCAGTAGAGCACGGTTTTTGGGTTGAGTGCCGCCATCTGCGCCAACGAGCGCCGCATAATCGGCAGCCCGTCGACAGTACGCGCCAACGGAAAGGGCAGTTCCGCCCCATCCGCTGCCAATAACGTCGCGATTTCCGGAATGTAGAGCGCCAAATGGTCAGGCGTGTGACCGGGGGTGGCAAAAAGCACCAGGGTTAAGTCACCGCCATCGATCAATAACTGCTCATCAAAGAGGATCGTCGGCGGGGTAAGGATCACCTCACCAAAGATCGCGGGCTCCTGGCTTTGCCTTTGCTGGAGCGAAGCTGCGGTCGCGGTGCTTTGGAACTGCGCCGCACATAGACGCGTGGCGATAATCGGCGCCGGATACTCAGCCTGGGGGCCAGCAAAAATCTGGTTGCCCCAAGCATGATCATAGTCCGCATGAGTATTAACCACCAATAACTGACGACCGTCAACCAGATAGGGCCGGGCGTACTCCACCATGGCGCGCGCCGTCGCTGGGTTGATGACGGTATCAACCAACACAACATAGCGCTCTGTCACAATGATAAAGGTATCGACCAACCCGCCATTGCGACAGACCAAAATGCGTTCATCCCAGCCCTGGTTGGCAATGAGGTCGAGCGTATTGGTGTGCGACATAAGGCTCTACTGCTTTACAGCTTCTGGAAAGAGCGCAAGATAGTCGCTATAGCCTTCTTCCTCTAGTTTGTCCACTGGGATAAAGCGCAGTGAGGCCGAATTCATACAATAGCGCTGACCCGTGGGCGCTGGGCCGTCATCAAAGACATGACCCAAGTGAGAATCGCCCTGTTTGGAACGTACTTCGTTACGCGTCATCCAGAGCTTGCGATCGGTGCGCGTGGCGACATTCGCTGGCTCCAATGGCTTGGTAAAGCTGGGCCAACCCGTGCCCGAATCGTATTTATCTAGCGAGCTAAAGAGCGGCTCGCCCGAGACAATATCGACATAGATGCCCGGTGCTTTGTTGTTCCAATGTTCATTGCGAAAGGCCGGCTCCGTCGCCTCATGTTGGGTCACCTGATACTGCTCACGCGTAAGTTTTTGACGCAGTTCCGCGTCGGATGGTTTGGTGTAGGATTTCATTTAGCTTGTCCTATAACTCATTAATTACTACTGTTACCATTACTGTCATTCTTCTCTATTGCTGTTGACATACTCATTTTCAACAGCAGTTCAAGTAGACGCTTTCGTTTTTCTGGTGTTAGCACTGTTAGCAATTCCTCAGCGCTAGCTCCAGCCATCCGCTCTTCAAGGGGCAAGAATGCCATGAGTTCACGACCGATATCATCAGCCATAAACTCCAAATCTTCTCGTGACAAAGTTGCTGAAATTCCAGCCATTGTTAGCACCTCCTTACCCCTTAAACTCGATCTGATTATGCCACAAAAGGTAGAAAAAAGGCGTGTTCGTCCGTACAGTTTGCCAAGATTCTTCACCTTCTATCATGATGATCGCGTCAATGGTACGAGGAAGACGGCTAACCTCAACTTCGGTCTGTAAAGTAGCAGGCAATGGGGCTAGCTCATCGATCACCGTTTGCTTAAAAACTGGATCGCTCTGCTGGTGCTGCTCTGACATTGCCCTACCCATGTTGGGGGATTTCCTGTTGTGTGATGGTGGATGATGCGCTCATTATAACAAGCGCACCGACTTTTGACAACATAGCGCGGGGTTCAAACCCGCGACCAAGCTCCAGTCGCTGAGGCGACTTCTCGCTGTTAGCCGCAGGTTTGAACCCCGCGCCGTTTGTAGAAGCGCACGAGAACAAGACCATCGGGCAGGACGGTGCGTTCCATCAATTGATAACCATGTTTCTGGTAGAGACGCACCGCTGGCAAATTTTTCTCGGCGGTGGAAACGGTGAGTTGCATTCCCGCAACGGCGTGGCTCTCAACCGCAACGAGCAGCCGACTGGCAATGCCGCGGCGAAAGAAAATCGGATGAACAATCAGCCGTCCAATATCGAGCAGAGCCGGCGATAGCGTGAAGGAGAGAACGCCGGCCAGTTGGTCATCCAGCCAGCAGCCAAGAAAGGTCTCTTCCTCCTGTTGAATGTCGTGTGCGGTGACAGAAAGGGGTGGAAAGTCAGGATAGTCGATCAGATCGCGTTCAATGGCATAGGCGACTTGTTGGAGTTGGTAGATTTGTTCAGCCATCTGTGGATCGCGCTGATCTAGGATCGCAAGCATCGGTCAGACCTTTGCTTCGAGGATCGCTTGCACGCGGCCCACTTCACCCGTTTCCAGCCGCACTTTGATGCCGTGGGGGTGGGTGGATGAACTGGTTAAGATCTGTTTCACCACGCCGCGAGTACGTTTTCCGCTGCGTTGGTCTTCTTTCATCACAATCTCGACTGTCAAGCCGGGTTTAATGTCCTTGCGGTTCTGGCCGTTCATAGCAAAAAATTCCTTCCTGCTGCCTTTTCCAAATAGAGATGTAGCACTATAGCGCCATTATACCCCGCTTGTCAATCACCTTGAAACTAAGAAAAAGCAAAAATTGCCTCTTGACACGCCTCCTGACCCATGTTACACTTTAGCTTAATCTAGCAAAATGCGATGATGGAGCAGAGTAATCGTCGGAACGTTCTTTTGTCTAGAAAAATTTTGTCCCATTAGTTTTAGAATGTAGTTTTAGAATGTGGTACGAAATTTTTCTGGGAAATGACAGCGAGCCTGGGATGGTGGAAGCCGGGTGAACCCTCCAACGATGAAGATCCCTCCGGAGCAGCGGTCTGAACAGGATAAACTCAGTAAGCGCCGCCGGTGTCATGAACCGTTATGATCGTGGTGAACTCGTAAAACGTGTTGCGTGACTTCGGCGTGAGCTCAGTCGAACGCTTGCTATTGCGTAACAGGTTGCGGCTTCGCAACAAGGTGCTTGCCGATCAAGGTTTGTTGGATTGATCGACAGGAACTGGGGTGGTATCGCGGACTATCTAGCCCGTCCCCGTTGTGGGGATGGGCTTTTTTTATTGGGGGATAACGCGCTGTCAGCGGTGTTTCCATTTACCGAGAGGTTCGGTTGTATGACACACTATCTGTATTACGAAGACGCCTATACGCGCATGTTCGACGCCACGTTGACGGTGATAGATACCACTGGCCCGCTGCGTGTGGCGTTAGATTGCACCGCCTTCTATCCCGGTGGTGGCGGTCAACCAAACGATGAAGGATGGCTCACCATTACAGATAGTCGCTATCGCGTCAGTGCGGTGAAGAAAGAGGGTGATCACATCTGGCATACCCTCCAATTGGAGAATGGTAAAGCGAATGTGACAGCGGATCTGTCAGTTGGTGACCGGATCAGTGGTACATTGGATTGGGATCGCCGCTATCAACTTATGCGCACCCACACCGCTATGCACATTCTTTGTGGCGTGGTCTGGCGCGATTATGGCGCTAGCGTCACTGGTGGCAACATGGACCCTGGCCAGAGTCGCATGGATTTTGAGTTTGCCTCGCTCACGCGCGATCTGATCAGCGAAATTGAGGCCAAGTGTAACGCTGAAATTGCCGCCGCCCGTGAGATTCGTGCGCAAATTTTGCCCAGAGACGAGGCGTTTCAGATTCCCGATCTCATCCGCACCAAGGTTAACCTCTTGCCGGCAGGGATTACCGAGGTGCGCACTGTCGAAATTGTGGGGCTGGATCTGCAAGCCGATGGCGGCACCCATGTCCTCAACACACGCGAAGTCGGCCATATCAAGGTCGTCGATTATAAGAGCAAAGGCGCCATTAATAAGCGCGTTTATATTGAGATTGAGAGCTAGGACGTAATTACGAATTAGGAATTACGAATTAGGAATTACGAATTATGGTCACCTACGCCGATCTCTTCACCCCTACCCTCTTTTTTGTCACCAATCGCACGGTTGGCGGGGAAGCGTTGTTGGCTAATGCTATGCTGATGCGGGTGTTGCAGGTGGTCTTGATGGCAGTCAAGCAGCGCCATGCGTTTCGGTTGGTGGGTCATCTCTTTTTGCCGGATCAGATGCAACTGCTGTTGGAGCCGGCGCAAGGCGTGGTGGTTGATCAGGTGATGGCAGCCGTGCAGCAGGGGTTTCAAACGGATTATCATCAGTTGAATGGGATGCCCGGGGCCATGCTGTTGTGGGAAAAAATGTATCGCACCCAACGGTTGAAAGATGAGACTGACTTTGCCAATCGACTGGATGCGATCCATTATGCGCCAGTCCAGCAAGGATGGGTAGATAAGCCCGAAGCGTGGCCCTATAGCAGTTATCGCACTTGGCTGGCCCAAGGACTCTATCCAGAGGGGTGGGGGTGGACACTACCAGTGAATCTGGCGCTACATTGGGCAGGGAAAGGGAAAAGGGGAAACCGATGAATACCAATCTTCATGTGTTGATCGCGAGTGATGCTGCCGCTTATCAGACGTTACGCTTGCGTTCCCTTCAGGAACACCCCGAAGCCTATGGCTCCGATTATAGTGACGAAGTGACCCGTCCGCTGGAAGCTGTGGCGGAACGGTTGCCGGACTTGCCTGATCGTTTTACGCTGGGGGCATGGTCGGCGGGACAACTTGTCGGCATTGTTTCCTTTTACCAGGGAAATGGCAAGAAGATTCGTCACCGCGGTGGCATCGGCGGCATGTATGTGGCCCCAGAAGCACGCGGTCAAGGGATTGGATCGGCGCTGCTTACAGCCTTAGTGCAGCGGGCAAGCAAGTTACCGGATCTGGAGGAAATTATTCTGGCGGTCACGGTGGGCAACGTGACTGCCAGAATAATTTATCTAGCCGCCGGCTTTCAACCATCCCATGTGGAAAAACGCTACATCAAAGTAGCTGATCGCTATTATGATATTGAATGGATGACATTGAGTGTAAAGTAGGTAGACAGGTAGATAGGTAGATAGGTAGATAGGTAGATAGCATGTCCTTATTTACTGAATCATGTTACGCACGGTGCGGCAGGGGTTTCAACCCCTGCCTGGTACAGAAAGTGCGTTCAAACGCACTAGCCCATTAACCCGTTTGAACGGGTTTTCTGTACCAAAGGGTGAATTTATTCATCCTTTAGCGCTGCGTAACATGTATTTACTGATTTACCGATTTACCTATCTACCCCAGAGGAGCAATTATGACAACGGAAACAAAATTTACCCCCGTTCCCTCTTCCGTCAACTATCCGGCGCTGGAAGAACGGGTGATGGAAATGTGGGCCGCGCGCAACATCTTTGAGCGCACGCTGAGTGAGCGCGCGGATGGACCGCGTTATGTCTTTTTTGAAGGCCCGCCCACGGCTAATGGTCGCCCCGGTATTCACCATGTGCTGGCGCGCGCCTTCAAAGATATGTTCCCGCGCTATAAGATCATGCAGGGGCATTATGTTTTGCGTAAAGGTGGTTGGGATACGCACGGGCTGCCCGTCGAGATCGAAGTGGAAAAGCAACTGGGGCTGACCGGCAAACAGCAGATCGAAGAATATGGCGTCGAGGAATTCAACCGCCGCTGTCGCGCCTCGGCCATGGAATACATCAAAGAGTGGGAGCGGGTCACCGACCGCATGGGCTTCTGGGTGGACAAGGAAGATGCCTATATCACCTTTCGCCCCGATTATGTCGAGTCGGTCTGGTGGGTCTTGCACCAGTTCTGGGATCGCGACCTGCTCTATCAAGGGTACAAAGTGGTTCCCTACTGCCCGCGCTGTGGCACGCCCTTGAGCAGCCACGAGCTTTCGTTGGGCTACAAAGATGGCACAGTTGATCCGAGCGTCTATGTGAAGTTCAAGATCCGCTCGCCGCTTTCGAGCAGCGGCGGCAAAGATGAAGGCCGTGAAAACGAATACTTGTTGGCTTGGACCACTACGCCGTGGACGCTACCCGGCAACGTGGCCCTGGCCGTGGGCGAGAAGATCAGCTATGTCAAAGTAAAAGATGTCAGTGGCGACATCCTTTATTTGGCCGCGGCGCGTGCGGAAGCAGTGCTCAAACCGGGCTATGAAGTGCTGGAGACCTTATCTGCCCGTGACCTGCTGGGCTTGCACTATGAGCCGCTCTACCAGTTCTACCCTGTCGAGCAGGATTATGCCTATGTCGTCACCGGCGACCATGTAAGAACAGAGGATGGCACCGGCATCGTTCATATCGCGCCGGCCTTTGGCGTCGAGGATATGGCCGTCGGTCGCGCCAACAAGTTACCCTTGCTCATGACCATCGATGGGGCGGGCAAATTCAAGCCGGAAGTAACCTGGGCGGGTCTCTTTGTCAAGGATGCCGATCCACTGATCGAGCAAGAGCTAGCCAGTCGCGGCCTGCTCTATCGGACGGGCACCATGGAACATACCTATCCCTTCTGCTGGCGCTGTGACACCCCTCTGCTCAACCTTGCCAAGCAGACCTGGTACATCCGCACCAGCGCGCATAAAGATAGACTGGTGGCGCTCAACCAAGAGATCAACTGGGTGCCGGAGCATATCAAGAATGGTCGCTTTGGCGCCTGGCTAGAAAACAACATCGATTGGGCGCTGGGCCGCGACCGCTATTGGGGCATCCCCTTGCCGGTCTGGAAGAGTGACGCGCCTGACAGCACCTATATGGAATGTGTCGGCAGCCGGGAAGAACTGTCCCAAAAAACTGGTCGCGACCTGAGCGATCTCGATCTACATCGTCCCTATGTGGACAATGTCACCTGGCCGGCGCCCGATGGTGGCACCATGCGTCGCGTGCCGGAAGTGATCGATGTCTGGTTTGATAGTGGCGCGATGCCACTGGCGCAGCACCACTATCCGTTTGAAAATCAGACGCTCTGGGAAGAACAGCAGCAGGCCGACTACATCTGTGAAGCTATCGATCAGACGCGGGGTTGGTTCTATTCACTCCATGCCATCA
>Ga0163153_10008387_pt1 | contig 10771 bp, 6 predicted proteins | sample OliLakLV19MP6IB1_FD_148629 | JGI IMG/M metagenome (GOLD analysis project Ga0163153, IMG submission 148629) | Freshwater microbial mat bacterial communities from Lake Vanda, McMurdo Dry Valleys, Antarctica - Oligotrophic Lake LV.19.MP6.IB-1 | ecosystem: Environmental > Aquatic > Freshwater > Lake...
CAGTCGCCGTGGCTGTTTTTGTACAGTTATTCGCTCCGGTGACCGTTACGGTATAGGTTGTTGTGGTGGCTGGGCTAACGGTAATCGATGCCGTAGTTGCGCCAGTATTCCATAAATAAGTACCACCGCCGGTAGCGGTCACTACGCTGCTTTGACCGACACAAATAGTGGGCGGTGTAGCGGATGCCGCGGCATTTGGAGGAGTGAGTACCGTTACAACACGTGTCGCAGTAGCTGTACAACCCAATGAACCTGTTACCGTTACCGTATAAGTAGTGGTAGTGGCTGGGCTGACCGTGATAGCCGCCGTGGTAGCGCCGGTGCTCCATACGTACGGACCGCTACCGGAAGCTGTCAGCACCGTATTTTGCCCTGTACAAATGGAATTAGTACCTGTGATATTGACCGTTGGAGGCAGGTTCAAACAAGGGATACAGGAATTGCCGGAAAGGTTAATGTTGATGTCGTACTGGGCGCCTGCTGCTATGGTGTATGCCGTATTGGTTGGCTGGCTGACAATGTTAACCAGGCTGAGCCACCCCGAAGCGCCATACACGTTACTGTTGCCATTGGCCCCGGTTCCCACCTGGAAGGCCGGTCCCATGCGGACAAAAGTAGCCTGAGCGCCTGCAAGATTTCCCAAACCATTTACCACAGCGGTCGTGGTGGTGTAATAGTAATAGTCGGTTGTACTGGGCGTGTAAGCGCAGTTGGGCGCATGCGGACTGCCGGACGGTGTTGTGGTAGTTCTGCCGGAGAATGACACATTCAGGCTGAACTGCGAACCCTGTGCATTCGTAATAGTACCCGTAAACAACGCAGTACCATCGGAAAACTCTTGGAAGGTAGGCGATGACAAGGAGTAGTACTCACTACCGGAAGATCCGTCGCCATTCACCAAATTGTTAGCGAAAAAGCCATATTGCGTACCGGCGCATTCTGTGGAGTTGGATGCCGTGCGGGTGTAACAAGGCGCGTCACAATTAGTTACCTGCACCGCCTCCGAAGCAGTAGCCGTACAACCGGCAGCATTGGTGACCGTTACCGTATATATGGTCTGCACACTCGGGCTGACGCTGATGGCAGCTGTTGTAGCGCCTGTGCTCCAGAGGTAGGAAGTGCCGCCCGATGCAATAAGTGTGGTCGAAGAACCATCACAGACGATATTTGTCCCGGTAATAGCAGGCGTAGGAGTGCTGCCTTTAGTGACTGTCGCCGTTGCCGTCTTGGTACACCCATTGGCGCCGGTGACCGTTACGGTATAAGTAGTGGTGACTGCAGGACTGACCGAAATGGAAGCCGTGGTGGCACCCGTGTTCCAGATATATGTGCCGCCTCCCGATGCAGTGATCGTACTGCTTTGGCCGGTACAAATAGTAGCCGGCACAGCAGTCGCTGCCGCATTGGGCAGAGCATTAACCGTTACAGTTCGGGTGGCCGTCTTGGTACAACCATTGGCGCCGGTAACTGTAACGGTATAGGTCGTCGTGCTGACTGGACTAACCGTTATGGTCGTCGTGGTGGCGCCCGTACTCCATAAGTACGTGCCGCCGCCGCTTGCCGTCAGCAAAGTACTGCCGCCGCCACAAATGGTGCTGGTACCTGAAATAGAAGCATTGGGTTGTGGATTGACCGTCACCGTTATCGTTTTGCTGGCCGAACAACCATTTCCATCCGTCAGCGTGGCAATATAATTGCCCGCCTGGGTAGAAATAATGCTGGCCGATACCACGATGTCATTGACGCCGGTCGCGGTGAAACCGTTTGGCCCGGTCCAGTTGACCGTACTGACATTCGGATTCACGCTCAACTGCAAATGGCTACCCGCACAGACAGCAATGCTGCAATCTGCATCGGTCACCCAGCCGGCGTTATTAATGTTGGCTTCGCACTCTATTGTGGGTTTTGGATTAACCGTGATGGTGATAGCATTGGAAGCACCGAAATAATCGGTACAACCGGCACGACGCGCACGACGCAGGAAACAGGTGCTCTGCGTCAGTACGCCGGGCGAATACGTTACGCTGTTGGCGCCAGAGATGGGCATCCAGGAAGCTGAGCCGGCAGCCGGACATGGTACAGTCGTACTTTGAAACCATTGGTACTGCAATGTACCCGAACCGCCGGATGGTAAAGTTACACTTGTAAGCGAGGCGGGTGTTTGTCCGCTACAAATCGTTTGACTGCTTCCAATCGTACCACCGCTGGTTACATTAAAACATTTGGTTACTGTAAATGTAAAAGTAGCCTCGTCGCATAGTGCACCCTGGCCATCATCTTGGGAATACACCTTTATATTAACAGTGTACGTACCGTCGGAAGGATTAAAGGTGCCATTCCATGGAACAGTATTTTCAGTATTGGTGGTATTTTGTTCTCCTGTGACTGTAAAAACTACACTTTCTACAGTACCGGTGACTGTTGCTTCCAGGTTATAATTGCTGGAAATAGCATCGTACGAATAAGTTCCCCCATTCGTAATCGCAATATCATTGGTGCCCGTCATATCATTAAAAAACAACCCCGTAATGCTTGCATTACAGACTTCTGTGGTCAGGCATACCCCGTCTATTTTTATCCAGTCGCCATTGGCTTTGGCTACGAAACGCACATAGTGCGTACCGGTGGGAACCGTTGCAGTTAAATTGTACAAGCCCATTGAAGGCAACTGACTGTTCACTTCGACAGAAACACTGGTGTTTGGAATAAGCGCCCAACCGCTGGTGTAGAATTCAAGACCAACCGTAGCATAGTAGCTCGTATTGTGCACACCTGCATAAACGGCCAATGATAATCCCGTTCCTGGAGCAATACCAGTCTTATCCTGATACATACCACCGTCGCTGCCTGTTACCTCCAACTGGCCGGAATTGGAACCGCAAACTGCCGCATAAGTACCGGCATACAGGTTACCGCCCCATTTACTCCAACCGGTGGTGCCGCTTTCAAAACTGGCATTGGTAATAAGATTGCCGGGACAGGAGCAGGCCGAATTTACTGTAATGGTAACCGGATTAGATTCGCCGTCATATTCGGTACACCCCGAACGACGCGAACAACGCATAAAACAGGTACTCTGCGTCAGAGGACCTGGATCATACGTTGCTGAATTAGAGTTGGATATGGATTGCCAGGAAGTACTTCCCACTGGCGGACAAGGAATTGTTGTGTTACTCAGCCACAAATATTCGATCGTTCCACTGCCGCCGGAGGGCGTAGTCACATTGGTCAATGCGGCCGGGTCACCGCCGCTTGATATGGTTTGGTTGGAACCAATCGCACCACCGTTGGTGATATTCAAACAGGTAGAAAAACCCTCGGTAGTGGCCGGGGCGCTACCATTCATCATGAAATGACCACTAAGAGTGGCCGGATCTAACCTGTCACCGGTTGTCGAAACTTCGGCAAAATAGTTAAGCCCGAAAACAGGCTCAAATGAATCCTGCGCCTTCATCGACACCGGGTTCAGCACAACGAGCAATAACGAAACAACTCCCAGCATAACAACTGCGGAGGATTTCGATGGTTGAGATGAAACCTTGCCTGAATGCTTCAACAGACCCTGATTGGCCGAAGAAGAAACGAAGTTTACCGATAAATAAAGAGCTTGTGACAACGCGGTGTAGACGTTAGACATAGTGTTTGTTTTTTGCTAGTGTTTGTTTTTTGTGCAATATCAATTGCGTCTCTGTTGTGCCATTGCACACAGAAAAAAGTATATACAGCCCATTATCCTCAAGAGGATGGAGCTCAAAATATTATTAAACAGGAAGCGCGAAAAAAATTTGCAGAAAAAAACCTCAGGAAAGATTCTGAGACCTGCAAAATACCAGACAATTATGACCTGAAACGTCGAATGACATCAGGACCACAGATAAAATAATCTGGGACACAAGGGAAGAAGGACTGTGACAATTAGGAGGGAAGATTAAATATTGATTTGATAAAATCCTCAAAATCAATGGTATAGACTTGAAGTGATTTTAGCAAAAGTCCTTATCAGACATTCAATCACTTAAACTTGAATGCAAATGTAGAGCTTGGTTTTAATAAACCAAATGAAAGAATTATTTTTTTATAAAATAATAGCCGGATTTAGTCGGCGGAGGTTTTGAATACCCTTCGGATTGTAGTCCCTTCGTTCGTTTTGCACTGAACAAAATACACACCGGGCGCTACATTGGGCAATTCAAGGCGATAAAATCCGGGACTCAGATTTTTCTTCGGAAGGAGTAAGGCGGCTAATCTGCCAGACTCATCGAGCATTTCCACTGCGAGCGTAGTGCTTTTTTTCAATTCAATATCAAGCGTCGCTTTACTGATATATGGGTTGGGATATATTTTCAGGTCGAACAGCTCGTTTTTTTGACCGCCGGTACCGGCATATAAAATTTCCTCGCTGCGTTTCAGTACTAAAGGTGTGGCGGCAGATTCTGTGTCAATACCTTTTTCCGCCAAAACAGGTTTGCCCTGCAAGGCCCAGCGAATCGCATTGAGCAACATTTGTGTCGACTCTTTTTCGTCAAAATAGTATTCAAAGCCTAAGTAAACGACATGGCCTTTCCCGATTGGTTTGTAACCCAGCACAGGGTAGCCTTGCACATCAGCCAGTACTACAAAGTTGGGGTCTGAAATATCCAAAGGGTAGGCATAGTTGCGCATATTGAATTCTTCCGCCGTACCAGTCAGCACCGGATGTTCCGGGGATGTTTCATGGATCGTGGGCGCTTTACAGAAATACCCAAAATCAATATCCAGCAACCCAAAATCCTGCAATACGGCGTACTGATCTGTGCCGGTAAAAATTACCATGCCGCCCTGGCGAACAAACTTCGCCATTTCCTTACCGTATTGTTTGAGATGATCAGAATTTCCGGTGGCGGGATAAGGCACCACCACAATATCCTGGCCGGCAAGCACTGCGGACAAATCGGCGGCGCTGCCTTCCCAAAAATCAGTTATCTGGGACAGCGGAAAACTCCGCTGAATCATTCCCTTCGTTTTCTCCGGATATACATTGTCGTAGGCGCTGTAATTAAGCATGAGAATTTGCATACTTAATAAGGTGTCCGGTTCGGGCACCCAGTCCTCGTCGTACATGTTGGTAAACTGACGCTCCCCGGAGAGAAAGAAGCGCGCGACGGTGGTATTTACAGGAAACAGCTGATCACCGAACTTCGGTTCTACAGCACGATAGGCGCTCAGGACAATGATGCCCGAAACCAGTGCGAGAAAAGAAACAGTGCGGAGCATGTGAGGTAAAATTTATTTTATGCCGGTATAACGAGTAAAAACAAATGTTCTTGTATAAAGCTGCAAAGGTAAGTCCAATTTTGAAAGAAGACTCATTTTGAGCACCTAAACCATCCAAACTACTCCAACTACTCCAACCCGGCGATACATACAAAAAAGAGGCTGTCTTAAAAGGTTGATAAAAGTTGATAAGGGTTTATAAAAGTTGATAATAGCCACTCAATGAAGTAATTTCCCTCGTTTTGGGGTGCTATTATCAACTTTTATAAACCCTTATCAACTTTTATAAACCTTTTGAGACAGCCTCAGTCAGACGCCAAAAAAAATGCCGGGTCACTTCTTTGCTACCAAAGATACCTGAAGGTCAAACTCATCATAGATGGTTTTATCACCCAGGCCGTCGAAGAAAGAACCGGAACCGTAACGAACATTGAAATCCGAACGGTCGATGGTCATCTTGCCGGAAGCAGTCACAGAACCTGCATTTTCGCTTACTGCAACCAGGAATTTAATTTCTTTGGTGGTTTCTTTGATGGTCAGGTTGCCTGTGATCTTGTAGTTGCCTTTGGTATCCTGCGGGATCGCGCGGGTAATGACAAACTTGGATGTAGCATATTTGGCAGTGCCGAAAAAATCATCGCTTTTCAGGTGACCGATCAATTTATCCGCCCACTCGCCTTCGAGGTCGGTATCCTTGATGGAGTTCATGTCAATGTCAAAAGAACCGCCGGTAAGTACGCCATTATCCATAACCAAGCTGCCATTTTGAACTTTTACAGTACCGGTGTGCTCACCTGTTACCTTGTAACCTTTCCAGACAATAACACTGGAATTCGTGTCTACTTTATAGGTAGCCGGCGCATAAGCGGACATCAGCAGGAGCATCAGGACGGGGAGGAAAAAAAGTTTTTTCATGTTGTATTCGTTTGATTGAAAACGGTGAAAGAGATGATGTTCTGTTTGTTCTACTTGATTAAGAACGCCACAAAGATAAGTGTATATAAATCAAATGTTACAACACTTAAATGTTAACTAGATGAAAATGATTCGTTCCGGTAGGATCGGGGCAGGTTGGAGGGTTTGATAGTTTGATGGTTGGAGGGTTTGGCAGATTCGCATTCAGGCTGCTGAACTAATTTTTATGAAAATATCCAAACATTATTTGTTTTTTTCCACCGGATCGAATTACCTTTGCGCCTCTAAATTTTGACGATACAAAATACTCATAGAATGAAAGAGTTGGAAGCCATACAGTTTGTACACAGCCAATTGCTGCAAAAGACCAATTTACCGGATTTTAAAACGGGTGACACCGTTATTGTTACTTACAAAATTGTCGAAGGTGACAAAACCCGTGAGCAGGACTACCGCGGAGACGTTATCCAGATCAAAGGACATGGCCAGACCAAATCCTTTACCGTGCGCAAAATATCGCATGGAGTGGGTGTAGAGCGTATTTTCTCCATCACAAACCCGAATATCGCCGGTATTCAGGTTATCAAACGTGGTAAAGTGCGGCGCGCACGCTTGTACTACCTGCGTGGATTGGTGGGCAAAAAAGCGCGTATCAAGGAGCTCAAAGTATTTACAACCAGCAAGTAATAAGTAGTTATCCGTTATTAGTTATTGGTTATTAGTGCTGATAATGAAGCATTTGCAATCAATTTAATCTAAACTAATATTGGTGAAGTACTTATTCTTTTTTATATGGCAGAAGCCGCCCGGTATCACACCGCGCGGCTTCTTGCGTTTATGTTATTTGATGCCGGGGCCATTACCCAACCTGCTGTTACCGCCACCGACAATACCTGGTACACACCCACCGTCCAGACATACCACTGGCCCACACGAGCCGTTGCCCCAAACCAGTCGCCTTCCATTGTCCAGATCATGTACAAACCCGCAGCCGACTTGAGCATCTCAAAATAGACCGCCTGTGGGTTGCGGTCCATTAGTTCCGTATAGGCAAAAACGCCCGCGAAAACGAATGCGCCGTAATAGAACACGCCAGGCGCGCCTATTTGGCCCAGAAACGCGAAAAAGTAGACTAATAAAAAGTAGTTGAAGCTCAGTTGTATCCAGGCCCATGTTTTGAATGCCGTAGAAGCGGGCGTATCGTATTTCTCAAAATGGTAGACATCTTCAATTTTTAGAACAGGATATTTTTCCTCCACATCTGCCGGTCTCCAACCTGTCGGCATAAACCAAATCCGCAGTTTGTCGTACCAACTCCGGGTTCTCCAGGCATCCTGCAGCATGAGCCAGGCGTGTTGGAAGTTGATTTTGATCGGATTCCAGGTGCGTACCGGGCGGGAAACGCCGTACACCGGCTTCACATCGGGCAACTCTTCCTGAAAAGTGCCAAACAACCTGTCCCAGAGGATAAACACCTGCCCGTAATTTTTGTCCATGTATTCCGCGTTGATGGCGTGGTGGACGCGGTGCTGCGAAGGCGTGACAATGATATACTCCAGCACGCCCATTTTACCGATCAGTTGGGTATGATACCAGTATTGCAGGAATAAATGGATCGGCCCGATGATGGCGATCACCTGAACAGGCACGCCCAAGAGCGCCGCCGGAAGCAGTAAAATCGTAAAATAGTTAATAAATGCGGAGACGGATTGCCGCAGGGCGCAGGACAGATTGAACTCTTCGCTGCTGTGGTGGATAATGTGCCGGTTCCACAAAAAATTGATTTCATGCGACCAGCGATGCACCCAATACCCCTGAAAATCAACGGCAATAAACGCGCTCAGGTAAACAGCCCAGGTCGCTTTTACCTGTACAATGGCTAAGTGCTCCACCAGCCAGTAATAACTGAGCACGCTCACACTCATGCCCAACACATCTTTCACAACATTTGTAATGCCGGAACTGAAACTCGACACGCTGTCCAACGAGCGTATCACGTTTTTGCCCAGATACCATTCAAAGGCTTTTTCAATGAAAAACAGCAGAAAAAAAATGGGGACTACAATATTAAGTATAGCGCCGTAAGCTTCCATAAAACAAACAGATTTTGGATGCAAACTTAATACGAAGCGCTTGTTTTATCACAAATGTTTTATGTATTTTAGTGTTTTGGTGTTTTCGGGGTGCTTCGCCTGTACTACTCACAGTTGCCAAAGGCAGGCACTCTAAAACACCAAAACACTAAAACACCAAAACACCTCTACTCGCAGCTTTCCTTCAACGCCCGCAGTTCTTCACGGCTGTTCACCGTTACCAAAGTATTGTCCTCCGTCATTTGTACGGTCAGCGGGAAAGTAATTTGCGGGCGACCGGGTGCGCCCGGATTTTCGTGGTGCCACCTGCGGGTCATCTGATGCAGCGACTGGCGGTCTGTTGCAGTGGCGGTGGTGCCATCCGGGAACAATACTGTCAGCGGGAAAACAATGTCAAAACAGGAAAGACCGTGATTGCCGTGTCCGGCCGGGCCGTGATTGCCAAAAGTACCGGCACATGCTGCGCGGAGGGCGCGGAGATTCGTGTCAGCATCCACTACAATCACTTCACCATCCTGTGAAACGACAGAAATCGGGAAAACAAAAGACAGGTGCGGACGGCGATGCGGGTGACCTGTTCCGTTGGCTTCAAAATAGGCGCGCAAGGCCGCCTTCATTTCATCATAAGAATTTACTTCTACAATAGAACTGTCCGGCAACACGATGGAAACCGGGAAAACCAGTTCGTAACAGCCGCGACGGCCCAGACCGCCGCGCTCTTGGGCGGAGTACAGCGCCTGATCTATGGCTTCATCGGTGGTGGCAAGTAAGTCGTCGGCTTTATTGCAGGCCATGACAATAGCAATGAGCGCCAATACCGGCAGCAGAAACACTTTTAAGGATTTGATCATGATGTTTAGTTTTGAAAATTTGTACGTGAATGATTTGATTTGACTGGTTAGGTCGCGTTTTGCGACAGGGGTTGCATAGCAGCAGAAAAAAAAATTTGAACCCACATTTTTTTCCATCCTATGCAACCCCTGGTATTTTGAGGTAACCTACCTTGTGTAATATTTATCCAACACAGAATAGTCGTGAAAGAAAAGATCATTATAACAGCCTGAAAGCGAAGCCTCTAAGGAACGGTGTCAAACTTCTCAAAACATTCAAACCAGATTATTCCTGTCACCCGCATGAACGAACCGAACCTGCAAGCCTGTCTTCGCGGCGACCGCCTCGCTCAAAAGCAGTTCTTCGACCGTTTTAAAGGCAAAATGTTTGCTTTGTGCCTCCGCTACGCCCATAGCCGCGAGGATGCGGAAGACATGCTACAGGAAGGATTTGTGAAGGTGTTTCGCGACCTGTATCAGTACACTGGCGAAGGGAATTTTGAGGGATGGGTGCGCAAGGTTTTTGTCAATACAGCCCTGCAACATCTGCAAAAACAGAAAAAAGCCCTGATTACCCTGGAACTCGATGGACAGGATATTGCAGAAGAAAGTACGGAGCCTTTTTTTGCTGACGAGCCGCCGGCTAAAAACATGATCCGCATTTTACAACAACTGCCCGCCGGTTTCCGAACAATTTTCAACCTGCATGTACTGGAAGGATATTCACACCCCGAAATAGCAGACATACTCGGCATTTCGGTCGGCACCTCCAAATCACAATTGATGCGTGCCAAAGCCTACTTCAGAAAACTACTTGAAAGCAGTCTAACATCCTGATTATCATGGAGAAAAACATACAAGACGACCACCTCGACGATTATGTCCGCAAATCATTCGAGGATTATGAAGAAACCCCCGCTTCCGATATGTGGGGGCGTATCGAAGAGGAACTGCCTCCTGTCGTGCCGGACTCCGGTGCCGGCCCGGGCAGGCCCCCTGTCCGGCGGTATCTCTGGCAAATGACGGCAGCAGCAGCCATTTTGCTCCTGATCTCCAGCTTAGTCTGCGGACGGTTGTATTATGAAAACAAGATCCGGGAGATTTCAGCGATTCAGGGTACAGAACAAAGCGGCGATGCCCAAAAATCCGCGCAGGCACCCTCCCCTGCCGCTTCAGATGTAATGCCAACGGAACAAAAAAACACCTCGACCGGCCATACAGATTTGTCTTCCAATAATGCTGCTCTTCCAAAGCGTCCGGGCAGTCCAAATCTGACAACTAACGCTGCACGTCCGCCAGAAACCGGGTCTGTCAAACCTTCCGTTACCAATGTTACCTCCGCCATTACGCTCCCTGTATCCTCCTCCCCGCGCCCATCAAGCATATCGGAAAAAGCGGTCGCCAATGCCCTGCCAACTGACCATATACCCGCAACAAACGCTGTAACGCCAACACCGGAAAAGCCGGAAAAGCAGGCGCCTCTTGCTGAAAACAATGCACTTGCTTCTGCTGCAAACAGTACAGCGCACAGGATGGATTCACTTGCACAAATCAATGATTTTCAATTACTTGAAAATAAAAATATTCCTTTTGTACACTATGCGTTCACCGGTTTTCAAACGCCCGTAATCCCCGTCAGGCCGCTTCATACGCCGTCTGGCTGGTATCTGGGATTACAGT
>Ga0163153_10008392_pt1 | contig 10768 bp, 9 predicted proteins | sample OliLakLV19MP6IB1_FD_148629 | JGI IMG/M metagenome (GOLD analysis project Ga0163153, IMG submission 148629) | Freshwater microbial mat bacterial communities from Lake Vanda, McMurdo Dry Valleys, Antarctica - Oligotrophic Lake LV.19.MP6.IB-1 | ecosystem: Environmental > Aquatic > Freshwater > Lake...
GCTTCGGGCGGACAACCGACCGACGCCGCCATCAAATCGCGAAGATATCCGAGCAGTTGGTCGAGTAGTTGTCCGACGTCGACCCCTTGCCGAACGGCGGCGTCCAGTTCCTTCAAGGCCCCGGCGGCGTTGCGGCCGACCATGTGTTCGACCACCGCGATGAGCCGCGTATCGGCGGCGATGCCCAGCAGTCGCTGCACGTCGTCGATCGTGATCCGGCGGCCGCCGGAGGCCATAATCTGCTCCAATAGCGACTGGCTGTCGCGCATCGAGCCGGCCGCACGCCGGGCCAACAGGTCGATCGCCTCCCTCTCGACCTCGACTCCTTCCGTGTCGACGATCTGTTTCAGCCGGGCCGCGATGGTCGCGGCCTCGATCCCGGCGAAGTCGAATCGCTGGCAGCGCGACAGGATCGTGATCGGAATTTTTTCCGGCTCGGTCGTGCAGAAGATGAATTTGACGTGTTCCGGCGGCTCTTCCAGCGTCTTGAGCAACGCGTTGAACGCGTCGCGCGAGAGCATGTGGACTTCATCGATGATGTAGATCTTGAACCGCGCCCGGCTCGGCCGAACATTGACGTTCTGCCGGAGCTGCCGGATATCGTCGATGCCGCGATTGCTGGCGCCGTCGATTTCGATCACGTCGACGTCGTCGCCGGCGGTGATGCTGCGGCAAATGTCGCATTCGTTACACGGCCGGTCGGTCGGACCTTCGATGCAGTCGAGCGCCTTGGCGAAAATGCGGGCCGTGGAGGTCTTGCCGACGCCGCGCGCCCCGGTAAACAGGTAGGCGTGGCCGACGCGATGCGAGTGGATGGCCCCGGCCAGGGCCTCGGCAACGTGCTGCTGGCCGACCAGCTCGGAAAAGGCTTGCGGCCGATAACGGCGGGCGACGACCACATACTCGCCAGGTACGTGATTACCTGCTGCGTGATCAGTGCGGGCGGCGTCATCGCCCCCTTCCGCAGCGGCAAGCAAGGCCGTATCGACTGGCTGGGGTACCGTTGGTTCGTCAGGCATTAAAACGTCCGCCGACGGCTATTCCGTTACGCCGGACGGCCCCTGATGAGAGACCCACCGCACAAAGGGCTGACTGCTTATGGCTGCTGGATTTCTCCCCTGACCAGGTTCACAGGTCCCCATTGCGGGGGCCTCTCATCGGAGGCCGTCACGCAGCGTTGATCACACCGTTTTACCCTTCGGAGGGTGCCACGTCAAAAGGCCCTCCGCGCCGCCATAAAGCCGCGCTGCGGTGGTCGCGCTCCGGGCGGCGCAATCGCCGCCTCTTTGACGAAGGGCGGTAACTCCGCCCCCTTTCAAGCATCTAACTCCGAACCTCTAACTTTAGTACGCCCCGCGTTTGACGCCGGCCCGCCGGTGGCAAGAATCTCACTACCTCGTCGTCCCATTTCCCGCCGGTGAACCATGTCGACCAAAGAGCGGCTCAAGAAACAGCTCGAAGCGGCTCGCCAGTATAGTCTTGCGCTGTTGGCCGATTTTCACACGCCTGAAGAATGGGTGCACCAGGTGCATGCCAACGCGAACCACGCCCTTTGGTTCGCCGGCCACATGGCCGTGAGCGACAACTTCTTCATTTCCAATATCGCTCCGGAACTCGTGATGCAGAAGCCCGAGTTCGAGCGGGCGTTCGGCACCGGCTCGCAGCCGACGAACTCGCCCGCCGATTACCCGACGCCGGCCATGGTGCTCGACGTGATGAAGGAGCGACGGCAAACGCTGTTGGAAATGCTCGACCGGATGGACGAAAGCGACTTCAGCAAGCCGACGCCCAAGGGAACGCCCGATTTTCTGCCGGATCTCTCCTCGATTTTCGAAACGGCCGTCTGGCACGAAGGGCTGCACAGCGGCCAGCTTTCGGTCTGCCGCCGCGCGATGGGCCACAAGCCGATCATGCCGCAGCCGCGCTCCGCCGCGAGCCAATAGCCGATCCGTCCTTCCTCGATGCCAGGCGGAACATTTCGGTCGGCCGCATAGGCGTCAATTGTCGTTCGGAACCGGTGGCCGAGGCGTACCCGCAAACTTTTTCAGTTCCGTCAGGCGGTAGCGAACCGCCGAGCCGCTATGCAGTGTGGGTGGAACTAGTCCTCCGGTACGGACTAACAGCAAATCTCCTTCCAGCGACTCTCGGACGCGAGGGTGCGGATAGTAGTCGACATCCGTAAGGAATAAGCGGAACTTGAAATCGCCGTCGGAGTTCGTCAAAGCGGCAAGCCGCGGCGCGTGAAGCGGCGAGTTCACGTAGATGGCGATGTTTTCCTTGTCGGCTCCGGCAACATGGGAGATCACGCGTCCGCTAACGACGATCGCGCGCGGCGTGCTCGTGCTTTCCTCGAATTTGGTTTTTTCTAAGTCGATCGACTGGAAAACACCATCGTGGGCGCCTGCTTTGACTTCACTCGCCGCCGCCTCAAACCTGACGGTCGAAACGACTTCGACCATCTCAGGTTTTGGAGGGCCTTCCGACCGTGTCGATACAACGCCGAACGGAACTCCGGCGAGCATCGAAAAAAAGATTGCCGAACGTACAAGCTGATGCATGATCATCATCGGTACCTCGGGTACTGGCCGCGGTAGCAACCGCGGAAACACCTAAATCCCGTTCTGTTTATCTCAGAGTGGCCAAATTCCAAACAAATCTCAAAAACCAAAATTCCAAAACGCAAAGAGCGCGGCGCTTTCCGCGTTTTGAGATTTTTGCTTGCTTTTCGTCTGCTTTATTTGGGATTTGGAGTTTGGAATTTGGAGTTTTCGCCGCTCGCGGCGTCACGCCGGCCCCACCAGCAGCTTCGTCGCCGCGTCGCGCCCCAGCGTCGTCGAATGGCCTTCGATCGAAACGGTGATCGCGCCCGACTCCGGGCGATTGGCCGTCACCACGCCCGAGCGACCGAGCGTCAGGTTCGATTCGCTCAGGAATCGCAGGAACTCCGGCGTCTGATCGAGGACCCGGACGAAGCGGAATTTCTCGCCGGCCGAGCAATCCGCCAGCTTCCGATTCGATGGCTCGTCGACCGAGCCGTCGGCCCGCGGAATCGGATCGCCGTGCGGGTCGGTCGCCGGGTGACCCAAAAAGGCGTCGATCCGGTCGATCAATAAGTCGCTGACGGCGTGCTCGAGGTGCTCCGCTTCCTCGTGCACCTCGTCCCAATTCATCTTGAGCGTCGTCGCTAAGAACAACTCCACCAGCCGATGTCGCCTGAGCACGCGCAAGGCCAGCGTCGAGCCGTGCGGCGTTAGTCGCACGCCTTCGTAGGGCGTATAAGTCGCCAGGCCGCTTTCGCCCAGCGTTTTCAGCATGCTGGTCACGGTCCCTGGCGAAACGCTCAAGGCTTCCGCCAGCGCACCGGTCGACGCCACGCCGGCTTCGGCGCGTCCGGAGATCTGGTAGATCGCCTTCAGATAGTTTTCGACCGTAAGACTGGCCATACGGGGGCGGTTCAGGGTTCAGGGTTCAGGGTTGGGGTCTAATCGCCGCGAAATCTCTGCGCAGAAGAATGATGCGGCCCCGCGCGCTCGGCTCGGCCCCGCCCGTTCGTCATTCGGTCATTCATGCTTCGTCATTCATTCGTCATTAGGCATTAGGCATTCGTCATTTCCTACTACCCGGCCGATTCTACTTCGCGGGCGACTTGGGCGAGAAGCGGCTCGAGCGCCGTTTTGTAAAAGAAGTGCCCTCCCGGGAAAAATTGCATCGTGAAGCCGGCCGAGGTCTGTCGGCTCCAACCTGTGAGTCGCTCGGGCGGCACTTCCGCATCGTCGATTCCGCCGTACACGGCAATCGGCACGGCCAGCGGGGCCTCGTCGCGGCAAACGTAGGTCTCAAGCATCGCGAAATCACCTCGCAGCATCGGAAGCAAAAAGCTCAGCAACTCCGGGTTGCGCAGTACGGCTTCGGGCGTTCCTTCGAATTTACGCAGTTCGTCCAGGAATTCGGCGTCGCTCCGGAGGTGAATGGGGGGCGTACCGGCGTGGTCGCACTGCGGGGCCGACGCGGCCGCGATAAACAGCCGCCGCGGCGGCGGCAGGCCCTTGGCGCGCAGCAGCCGAGCCGTTTCAAACGCGACCAATCCCCCCAAGCTGTAGCCGAAGAAGCTGAACGGACGTTCCAGCAGTCCGTTGAGCGACTCGACAATCTCGTTCGCCACCAGGGGGATCGATCGCAGGGGAGTTTCACGATGGCGATTTTCTCGGCCCGGCAGTTGCAAAGTCCGGACTTCCAGATCGCTCGGCAGGTGCTTGCTCCAGTTAAAAAACGCACCTGCGGAGCCCCCGGCGAACGGGAAGCAGAACAGCCGATGTCGCGGCCGGTCGGCCCCCGTCCGGACCCACCACAAGTTTTCCGAGTTCTCCGCCATAAGAAATCCTGAAGCTATGAATCGATTCACTGGTCGCACGGCGTCCAACTTGGCGTCAGCGTCACCGGCTGGCGCTCCGCCAGAGTCGGCGCGGTGCGAAAGAACTCATGGTATCGCCCGTCGGCGGCCGAAGAAACGCGAGAAAAACGTCTCCCGGCAGCCGAATACCGAGGTTCCCGCGGTCCGGTCGATTACCGAGGGGCCAAAGTTTTCCGATTACGCAAAGTCTTCGGTTACCAAGTGAAAACTGATTTGCGGCAAGTTATTTTACAACCATAAAAACCCGGTAAATTACTTAGTACTAAGCGGCAAGGATGCTGCTCAATGGTGCGAAAGAATCGACATCATGTCGGAACACGAGTGGACATTGCGACCTCCGCCGGCGACGTCGAAAGACGGTTCTGCGGCGTTCGTGCGCGAAGTGCGTGCCTCGATCAGCGACTTGATCGAGCCGGATCAGCGCATCTACTGGTTCGACTTTCTCTTGACGATGGCCGTCGGCGAAATCGGCTTCCTCTTCGCTTCGATGGCGCCGGCCTGGTCGGCATATCAACTCGTCGGATTCGTCGTGGCCGTGCTGGGGTTCTACCGGGCCACCGTATTCACGCATGAGATCGCCCACGCGCGCATCGGCACGCTGCGGTCGTTCACGGTCCTTTGGAATCTTCTTTGCGGCATCCCGTTCATGATGCCGTCGTTCATGTACGGCGACCACAAGGCGCATCACGTCAACCACTCGTACGGCACGGCGCATGATGCGGAGTATTTGCCGCTGGGGCTCGGCACGCGGTTGGGGCTCGTCGCCTACTTCGGCCAGGTGTTCCTCGTGCCGATTCTCTTGATGATCCGCTTCATGGTATTGCCTCCGCTCACGTGGCTCATTCCGCCGCTGGGCCCCATCGTTTGGGAGCGGATGTCGAACATCGGCACGATCAATTGGGATTACCGCCGCGAGCCGCTCAAAAATCCGGCCGAACGCCGCGCCGCTCGCTGGCAGGAGATCGGCTGTTTCGTCTACGGCGCATCCTTCGTTACGCTGGTGATCGTCGGCATCGTCCCCTGGTTCACTTGGCTGATGTTTTACCTGGTGTTCCTCTGCGTCACGGCGATCAACTACGTTCGCACGCTCGGCGCACACCGGTACCTAAGCGACGGTCGGGAAGTGACCTATCTCGAACAGTTGCTCGATTCGAACACGGTCCCGGGGCACCCGATCTTGACCGAACTGTGGGCCCCATTGGGAATGCGATACCACGCGTTGCATCACGTCGTGCCGTCGCTTCCTTATCACAATATGGGAATCGCCCATCGCAGGCTGATGAGTACGCTGCCCGCCGATTCGCCGTACCGGCGAACCATTCGCACCGGCTTGGTCGACGCCGTCCGAAACGTGCTGGACAGCATCCGCCGAGAGGACGCCCACCTCTCGTCGAATTAGTCGACGAGCTTGAGCGAGTCGAGAAACGGCTTCTGTTCGGCCGCGTCGACCCACTTCGTTTCGCCGAGTACGAAGAGCTGCACCAAACGCCCCTTGGCGGCGTACATGCGGCCGCGGCCGGACCCTTCCATGCCGCCCGGATTGGCGGAAATTCGGAATTCTCGGGCCGGATACTTGCCGGCGAACGTGAACTTCTTGCTTTCGAGCACCTTGCCGGCGACCGAATCGGCAAACTTTTGGACCCCTCCTTCCAGCCGCTTTTGCAGCTCGTCGGCTGTTTCGGCGGCCGCTTCAGGCGGCAGATCCATGATGGTTACCATGCAGACGCCGACGGCAGTCTGGTGGATTTGGAACGTCATCTTGTTCCCTTGGACGGTTTCGGAACTCTCCTTCGGCTCGGCGGGCATCGTGAAGCTGAACAGGCCGTCCGGCGATTGGTAGGTCTCATCGCCTCGCGCCGACGCCGTGAGCAGCGAAAGCGCGACCGCGATCCCGAGAAAACTCGTACGATGGAACATGGAAATACTCCCGAGGAATAAAATAAGTTCGCTTTCGTCGCTCCGTGCGCAACGGCAAGAGTTCAGCCCGTCGTATTCCGCGCTCTCGCCCGGTATCGCGGACCGGCGGCAATTGTAGCCGCGCGCCCCCGGCGGTGACGGCGAGCCGTCGCCGCTGAAACGCTTTCTACGAGACATTACAAGGGAAACCGTCGCTTGTGACGCGCGGGTGCGCCCTTTTTTCGTGCGGCGAATCGACGAGCGCCGGCCGTGCGCCCCGTAGGGCGGTCGGGCGCGGGAGCTGGAATCGGGGCAAACTTGTCTAGATTGCCCGTCGCGGCCGAATCATAATCGTCGCTGACGGTTCGGAAGATGACGGTCGAAGGGCCCCTTTGCGGGGACCTGTCGGTCGAAGGCCGAGCAGGGAATGCGGCCGTGATGGGGCCGCCCCATGATCGGCTGTGAGGAAAATGACGCCATCGGCGTCGGGGCAAGCCGTAGCGGGAGGGCGAAAAAACATTCGCCGTCGCGCGCGAGCTAACAGGAAAGTGGGGAGCACGCGCATGGTCGAAGTACGTCAGCTTGGGAATTCAGATCCGCGCCGGCCGGCGCGACGCCGGTATTCCTTGCGGCGCGGCGTCACGCTCCGCGACACGATCATCGGCTTCACCGCCGTGCTGATCCTGGGGGCCCTCATCTTTCCGCTGTTCCTCAAGCTCCGCGAGCGAGCCCGGCGGATGGAGTGCCAGGCGAATATGCGCAACATCGGCGCCGCCATCGGCAAATATCAAACGCTGTCGACGCGCCGGGCCTATCCCGTCGGCGCGGCCTATTCAGCCGCCAGTGCTTCGGCCGGCGGCTCCTGGTGGTTGGACATCCTGCCGTACGCCGACACCGAATCTCCGGTCAAGAAATGGAATCGCGAAATCGCCGACAACGGCGACTTCACGCTGCCGACCGCCAACAACAACCTTCAGATCGCCGACGGCTTGCAGCTTTCGATTTTTTACTGTCCCTCGAGCGAACTCCCGCTGTTCGCCGATCCGGCTCGATACATGTCGGAAGCGAATCGTCGAGCCCTGAGCGGCCGCGAGCTCAAAGGGGTGCCGATTCCCATGTACGTGGCCATCGCCGGGTCGGCGCCCGACGGCATGGGGTACGACCAGCAAGCGAAAAAAGACTTTCCTTCGGGGCGCAATACCCGCGACAGTAAATACGGAATCCTTTCCGCTTCGGGCGTGTTCCCGCCGAACTCGCAGTTGGAGCAGGCGGCGCTAGTCGACCAGAAGTCGCGGATCATTATGGTCGCCGAACAATCCGACTATGTCCGCTATACGGAGCTCGATCCCGCGGAACTCTACGACGTTCGCAGTGCTTGGCCGCGTGGCGCGTTCATGGGCACCCGCGGCAACTACACGGTTCCGAAGCCCGCGGCCGGCGACGTCAACGGCACGGGGACCGAGCGCTGCTGGAACATCACTTCGGTTCGCTATCCGCTCAATTTCCGCGACATCAAGGGGAAGCCCGGCATCGTCACCGACCCGCCGCCGCCGCGACCGGCCAAGGAAGGAGATGAGCCGCCGCCGCTGCCGCCGTACGATCACGCCAAATTCGGCCCAGGACACAACAACCCGCTCTTGTCGGGGCATCCCGAAGGGGTGCAGGTGCTGATGGCCGACGAGTCGGTGCACTTCCTCAACGAAAAGCTCGACCTCGGCATCTTGATCAAGATGTGCACTCGCGACGATAAGGTCGACGTAAATCTGCCGTAAGCGTCGGCTCCATGCTGGGCCGCTGAAAACCTCGGAGGCGATTTTCTCCCAGATTTTGTTACGCGTCGCGGCGCGAGCTCTTCGACCCGGAGGGAGCAACAGAGGCCGCTGGTCTGGAGCCCCGCAGGGGCGCCACTGCAATTGCCAGGGGTGGTCGTACTCGACCCAACCCCTGGAAACAAAACAATTAAACCCTCTCTGGAGCCCCGCAGGGGCGCCACTCAAATTGCCAGTGGGAGCAACGGAGGCCGCCGAGCGATAGCGAGGAGGAAGGCCGAAGGCGGTAGTCCTTCCTTCTGGGCCGAAGGCCACCGTACTCGACCCAACCCCTGGAAAAAAACAATAAATCCCTCTCCGGAGCCCCGGCAGGGGCGCCACTCCGGATACTCACGCTCCAAATCGCTACAAAACTTCAACAGCGGGGCGTGCGTGCTAACCTAAAACCAAGCATTCCAGAAAGGTCGTTCCATGTTGCGCATCGCTTTCGCTCTTTTCGCCGCCGCCGCGGCGACCATGGTCGCACTGCCGAACCCCGTCTCGCCCGACCCGAACGGACCCCGTCCGATCGATGCCGTCGACTCGGTGTTCATCGAAGACCTTACCTGGATGGAGATTCGCGATCGCATGCAGGGCGGGGTCGACACGGTGCTCATCGCCACCGGCGGCATCGAGCAAAACGGCCCCTACATCGTCACCGGCAAGCACAACGTCATCTTGCGCGGAGCCACCGAGCGTATCGCCCGCAAGTTGGGCAATACGCTCGTCGCGCCGATCGTTCCGTTCGTGCCCGAAGGGGATATCTCCCCGCCGTCACTCCACATGAAGTACCCCGGCACCATCAGCCTGAGCGAAGAAACCTACGCGGCGCTCCTCACCGACATTTGCGCAAGCTTCAAAACGCACGGCTTCAAGCGGATCATTCTGTTGGGCGACAGCGGCGGCAACCAGGCGGGTATGAAGGCCGTCGCCGAGAAGCTCAATTCCGCCTGGGGCGAGGCGACGCGCGTCGTTTTTGTGCCGGAGTTCTACGACTACGGCGGGTTGGCCAAATGGGTCCAGTCGCAAGGAATCAAGCAAGAGCCCGAAGGGCTGCACGACGACTTCGTCATCAGCACCCAAATCCTTGCGGTCGATCCGACGGCGCTTCGCATGGAGCAGCGGATCAAGGCCGGTAACTTCCGGATCAACGGCGTCGATCTGGCGCCGCTGGAGAAATCGGCCGAGTGGGGGCGGAAGATCCTCGACTATCGGGCCGAACAGACGGTCGCCCTGATCCGCGCGCGTCAGAAGTGATGAGTCGAAAGAACATCTACTACTGGAAATGCGATCGCCCCGCGGCATTTCACGGCACGCAAAATCGCGGGGAAGCGGATCAAGAAATCGCCGGTCAACGCGTCGCGGGTCAACTCGGCGACGCGTTGCGCCGATTTTTCGCGACGCCGGCGGTGGCTTTACGTCCCGGTGTCGGGCAGGGGACGCATCTCACCTGGACGGCGGAAGTCGACGGCCGCGAGATGTTCCTCCGCGTAGAAAACGGCCCCGAGAAAGACGGCCACCTCGCCGTGGAATCGGCCCTCTTGGATCAGGTGCGAGCCGTGGGAGTCCGCACGCCGCAGGTTTACGGCTGCGACGCCTCACGAAGTCAGGTTCCGTTCGCCTGGCAAGCCTTGGAAAGAATTCCGGCACCCGATCTGAACCAATGGTTTAAATCGGGAACGTTGGTCGTGGATCGGATCGCCCAGGAGATCGGCGCGGCGGTGGCCAAGTGGCAGGCGATCAAGCCGCTCGGCTTCGGCGTGTTGGACGAATCCTTTGAAGGCTATCACCCGACGTACGCCGATTATTTCCACCTGCGACTGGAGGAGCACCTCGCTTTTCTCGTCGAGCGGGGTTTTTTCTCCGCGGCCCGGGGCGAGGAAACCGCCCGCGAGATCGCCCGTGAGATCGAACGGCATCGCAGCCTGCTCGATCTACCCCAGGGTTGTCTCGTCCACAAAGACCTCGCGCTCTGGAACATCCTCGGTACGCCGGACGAAATCGCCGCTTTTATCGACTTCGACGACACCATCAGCGGCGACCCGCTGGACGATCTTTCGCTGCTGGCCTGTTTTCACGACGCGGCGTTTCTCGAGCGGGCCTTCGCCGGCTACCAAAGCGTCGGCTCGTTGCCCGCCGACTATCGTCGCCGCTTCTGGCTGCATTTGTTGCGGAACATGATCGTCAAGTCGGTGATCCGCGTCGGCGCAGGCTACTTCGAGCGCACCGACGGGTTCTTCCTGATCGGCTCGGGCCGTAGCGGCGCCGACCTCAAACAATTCACGCTCGATCGTTTGAGTCTGGCGTTAAGCGGCCTGCGATCCGACGCAGAGATTTCGATTCTCTGAACATGCGCCGGGAACGCCGATCGCCAGTTATGAATCAGGCCTGTCTTATTTAATCGCCCCCAACTCTAGCTTCTAACTCTAACGTCTACTCCCAGTCCGTCCCGGACCGACCGTCCGGATACGCCAACGGCGTAAAGGCAGATAGCCTAGCGGTTGGCGGTACTCCGCCTACCCTAGGCCTTAAACAAGCGTATGCCGCGTGTCGAAAGTCGCCACGGACCGCCTGAATCGTGCGGGCGTAGTGCGAGCGGTCCGTCGCGTTGCGGGTGACTTGAGGCCTCGGTCTGTCGTTCGGTCATGCTGCG
>Ga0163153_10008394_pt1 | contig 10766 bp, 7 predicted proteins | sample OliLakLV19MP6IB1_FD_148629 | JGI IMG/M metagenome (GOLD analysis project Ga0163153, IMG submission 148629) | Freshwater microbial mat bacterial communities from Lake Vanda, McMurdo Dry Valleys, Antarctica - Oligotrophic Lake LV.19.MP6.IB-1 | ecosystem: Environmental > Aquatic > Freshwater > Lake...
CCGATTGAGGCGAGCGGACCCCCGACGATCGACACCCAAAACACCGATACCCCGGCTCGATCGACGAGCGACGCGGCGCTGTGAGCCGCGTGATGCGATTCCGCAGGCAAGAACCAGAAGGCATCTGATTCCGTGTATTGGCTGGCCGAAATCTGCGTCCGACGCCCCGTCTTCGCCATGATGATCATCTTGGCGCTGGTGGTGGCCGGCGCGGCGGCGTTCCTGCAGTTGGGCATCGACCGCTTTCCCAACATGGACCTGCCCACGGTCCGCGTTCGCACGCTCTATCCGGGCGCCGCGGCCGAGGAGGTGGAGTCGGAGGTGTCGCAGATCATCGAAGACGCGGTGGCCACCGTGGCCGGGATCGACGAGTTGCGGTCGATCTCCAGCGACGGCCAGTCGATGGTGATGGTCACGTTCAACCTGAACCGCAACATCGACGTCGCCGCGCAAGACGTGCGCGACGCGGTGGCCGGCGTGATGAACCGACTTCCGCCGGCCATCGATCCGCCGGTGGTCGGCAAAGAGGACACCGACTCGTCGCCGATCATGACGCTGGCCCTTTCCGGCCCGCGCTCTTCGACCGAGTTGTACCTGCTGGCCGACCGCTTCGTGAAGAACGTCATCGAGAGCGCGCCCGGCGTGGGGCAAGTGGTCATCGCGGGCGCGGCCGACCGGGCGGTGCAAGTGGATATCGACGCGCGGCGGCTGGCCGCCTACCAACTGTCGATTCTGGACGTTCGGGACGCCCTGGTGCGGCAGAACGCCGAAGTGCCCGGCGGCCGCGTGGACGAAGGGGTCCGCGAGCGCACGCTGCGAACGCTGGGCCGCGTGCCGCACGCGCGCGACTTTCCGGACCTGGTGATCAAGACCGTCAATGGAATTCCGGTGCGTTTGGCAGACGTGGGCGAGTCTCGCGACGCCACCAAGGAGGTTCGCACGCTGGCCCGGCTGAACGGCAAACCGGCGGTGGTGCTGCAAGTGCAACGGCAATCGGGCGAGAACACCGTTCGCGTGATCGAGGCGGTCAAGGAGCGCCTGCCGCGGGCCCGGACGCTGCTGCCCCAGGACGTGGAAGTGACCGTCATCCAGGACCAGTCGCGGTATATTCTGGCCGCCCTGCACGAAATTGAGGGGCACCTGATCAGCGGCAGCCTGCTGGCCTGCGTGACGGTGCTGGTGTTCATGAGGTCGTGGCGGTCGACGTTGATTGCGGCGGTGGCCATTCCGACGTCGATCGTGGCGACTTTCGCCTTCATGCGGATGTTCGACTTCACGCTGAACAACGTGACGATGCTGGCCCTGGCGCTGATGGTGGGCGTGGTCATCGACGACGCCATCGTGGTGTTGGAGAACGTATTCCACGTTATCGAGGAAAAGGGATTGGACCCGTTCGAGGGGTCGATTGAAGGGACGCGCGAAATCGGCCTGGCCGTGCTGGCGACCACTTTGTCGTTGGTGATCGTGTTTTTGCCGGTGTCGTTCCTGTCGAGCGTGACGGGCCGCATGCTGTACGAGTTCGGCTTGACGGCCACCTTCGCCATTTTGGTGTCGATGCTGGTCAGCTTCACGCTGACGCCGATGATGTGCGCGCGGCTGCTAAAGCCGGCGAAAGCCAAACGCGAGGGGACTACGGAAACGACCCAAGCGAATAAGGAAGCCGCCTCGCGCAAGGGTTTTTATCGTTGGATCGACGCCGGATACATGTGGAGCCTGCGGCTGGCGATGCGGCATCGTTGGATCGTGCTGGTTTTGGTGGCGCTGGTGATCGCCTCGAACGGGCCGCTGTACCAATTGGTTCGCCAGGACTACATTCCGACGAACGTGGACGAGTCGGAGTTCGAGATCCGGCTGGAAGCGCGCGAGGGGGCCAGCCTGAAATCGACCGACGCGATGATGCACGCCGCCGAGGCCATGGTGAAAGGCGCGCCGGGCGTCGAGATCGTACTGGCGACCGTGGGCACACGGGGATTCGGCGGCGTGAGCCGGGGGGAGATTTACGTGCGGCTGATCGACAGCACGCAGCGCACGTTCTCATTGGGCCGGTTGTGGCGAGGCTTGAGGAAGCTGGATCCGGCGGAAGCCTGGCGGGGCAACTATTCGCAGCAGGACGTGATGGCCGTCGTGCGCCGGCAGTTGAACACCCTGTCGGACGTGAACGTCTCGGTCCGCAACCTGACTTCGCTGCGGCAAGGCGCGCCGGTGGACATTGACTTTTCCATTACCGGGCCCGACATTCCGGCGTTGGTGGCTTTTAGCGACAAGCTGGTGAAGAAGTCCGCCGAGATACCCGGCATCGTCGACGTCCAGACCACGCTTCGCCTGGACAAGCCTGAATTGCTGGTGAACATCGACCGCGAGCGATCGGCCGCCGTGGGGGCCGACATTCAGGAAATAGCCGATACGCTGCGCGTGGCCGTGGGAGGCGACGACCGGGTCTCGCGCTATCGCGACGCGACGGTCGACGACGCCTACGACGTGGAACTGCGGCTGGTGGGCCTCGATCGGCGCGACGCGGCGTCGATTTCGCAACTGTACGTTCGGGCGCGGCCCAGCCCCGTGCTGGGAAGGCGGGGCACGGCCGTTGAAACGACCACACCGGCCACCGTTCCCATTCGCATCGACAACGTGGTCGGGTTCGAGTTCGGCCAGGCCGCCGCCCGCATCGACCGCTTGGACCGGCAGCGGATGGTGGCCGTGCGGGCCAACGTGGCGGCCGGGTATGCGCTGGGCGACCGCCTCGAAGCGTTGCGCGCGGCGGCCCAGGAGTTGGGCATCCCGGCCGGCTTCGAAACCCGCGTGCTCGGCCGCGGCCGGGAGTTGGAGCGCACGCTGACCGATTTCCTGTGGATGATCGTGCTGTCATTCGTGTTCATGTACATCGTGCTGGCGGCGCAGTTCGAGCACCTGGTCCACCCGTTCACGATCCTGCTGTCGCTGCCCATGGCCGTTCCGTTCGGGCTCTTGAGTTTGTATTGGGGGGGCGAATCGCTGAACCTGTACTCGGCGATGGGCATCCTGGTGCTGTTCGGCGTCATCAAGAAGAACGCCATTCTGCAAGTCGATCACACGAATGCCCTGCGAGCCCGCGGCATGGAACGGGGCGAGGCCATTCTGCAGGCCAATCAGGATCGGCTCCGCCCGATTCTGATGACCACCATCTCGTTCGTCGCGGGTCTGGTGCCGCTGTTGATCGCCACGGGACCGGGCGCCGAGGAACGCCGCTCGATCGCCGTGCTGGCCGTCGGCGGGCAGACGTTGTCGCTGTTGCTGACCCTGTTGGCGATTCCCGTGATTTACTCGTTCCTGGACGACCTGGGACGGATCGTGTCACGTGGTTTCGGGCGGCGGAGCAAGCCGGCCGACGGAAGCGCCCGCAATGCCCCGGGTGACGCCGAGCCCGCGACCGACGTTACCGTCGTGGCGGCGGATGGCTTGGGTGCGGGACGACCCGCCGAGAAAGCGCAAGTATGACGCCCCCGGCCGGCATGATTAGGATGGGGCGCATATCCGGCTCCTTGGTCATCCCGCCGTCGAATGTTCCGAGGCGCGAACGGCAGACCGGCCGTTGAATTGCCGGCTCGCATTTCCTGCGGGCGACCCGGTCACCGGAAGCGATCCTGGTGTCGGACTGCGTCGATCCTGCGCGCCTGCCGACAGGCCTGCCGACAGGATGGTTTAGACATCAGAGAGTTTAGTTTCATTTCGCCTGTTTCGCCGGCGCCTTCACGAGCCAGTTCGGCGACGGGACATGCGCCGCCGTCATGAACGCGCGCATCTGCCGCACCACTTCAGGCTGTTGTGCCGCAAGGTTGACCGCTTCCATCGGATCCGCCTTCAGATCGTAAAGCTCGAACGATTCTCGGGCGGCGAAGTAATGCCCCTTCCAACCGCCCCAGCGAACGGACTGCTGGAATCCGCCGCCGTATTGCTCCCAATACATCATGCGGGTGTTCAATTCGCTTTGGGTTCGGCCCAGAATCGTCGGCAGCACGCTGAGGCCGTCCACTTTGCTCGTGACATTCGTACGGCCGATCTCGCAGAGTGTCGGCAGCACGTCGGCGAAATACCACGGAGCTTCGCTGACCTTGCCCGCAGCGACTTCGCCCGGCCAACGAACGATCATGGGCACGCGCAGGCCGCCTTCCGTTTGCGCGCCCTTCTGGCCGCGAAACGGTCCGACGCTGTCGAGCACGCCCTCGCGACGCTCCACGCCGCCGTTGTCCGAGCAGAAGAACACGACGGTTTTTTCGTCGAGGCCGAGTTCCTTCAACAAGGCCATCAAGCGCCCTAGGTCGCGGTCCAGGCGGGTGACCATCGCGGCGTGGACCTTATAATCGTGCGGCCAGTCCTTATCATGTGTTTCTGACCGTAACAACCGGCGTCTCCCCAGCCCATGTCGTCGACCATGAGATAGATGATATTCGGCGGCGCGGCGACCGCCGCGGCCCGCACCGCGACGTCCGACGGGATGAACTCAAAACTCAAACTTACTACCAGCAGCCAATAACCGATCGCCCGCCCTTGCACCGCATGTCGGTGGAGGGGAGCGACCACTGAGTTCCGTATTTCGCGGGTCATTTGTCGCTTTCCTTTTGAGATTCGGCTTTGCCTGCGGCCGGTGAAGCCGAGCGAATTGCCGTGCTTCTCGTGTGACATCTTACTTCGGCTGGAAGGAACGGCCATCCCAGGCACCCTATTTCAACGCAGTGGATGCTCTACCGAAACGAGGGCCTCGGCGGTGCCGCGAAATGCCGGTGAGATCGGCGCCGAACTCATCGCCCACGGGCTCTCGGCGCGCCCCGAGCCGGCCGAGCAACGTCAGTTTGTCGCCGCGGCCGTGTCGCGATTGCGCGGCGAACGATGTGGCCGTGCTCATGCCGAGCGTGCCGGCGGGCGCCCGCTACGGCGGCTTCGGCGCGGGCAACCGCACGGCTGCCGGCATCGCCGAAGCGCGGGTCGACCAGGTCGGGACGCGCCGCCTGGCGGCGATGGACCAGGTGGCTCGCGAGATTGTCGAGGCCGCTGGGGAGATTTGACCGTAGCCGGCAGGGCGACTATAGTGCCGAAGAGTACTTCGACTTAGTGTTGCGACGGGTGGCCTCATGCTCCAATTCAAAGAAGCTCCCGCTTCCGAGCATGACCTCTACCTCCTGCTCTTCATCACCAACGGCGGCGGCTGGTAGCTCCGGCCCTTCTCCTCTCCGCCTCGGCTTTCGGTCCGCGCGTCTCTTGCGCGGCTAACACCCGGTGTTGATTTCGTCGCTCGGCTGCGCCGCTTCGTCGCGCACCGTCTACTTGAGGAGTTCATCATGGCCGACCGGCCCACGCCTGGATACGCCGGCTTCGCCCGACTGTATTGGATGTTTCTGGGACCCATGCTGTTGCTGTTGGTGGCCATAGCCGTCGTCAACGATAGCGGCGGCTGGGTCACACCAAAGAGTCTCGTGTTTCTCGGGATGCTCGCCCTCCTACTGGTCTGCCGCTGGGCGGAATTCCACGCGGGGGATGCGCGAACGGCCGAAGGGGAGCCGGCGACGCAGGCCCATCTCCGCCGATACCTGCTCGTCGCGGGGTTGATCGGTGGGACGGCGTGGCTCGCGGCCAATCTCGTAGGCGTCTTTCGAGCCGGCAACTGACGGCTTGCACCGACCCGATCACGGGGAAAGCGATCGATGCAGCACCTCACCCTATTCAGCGCAAGACATGAAACCGGAAGAATTGCGGGCCATTGAAGAAGAAATTGCTGCGCTGCGACGCCGGTCCGACCAACTGGCGGCGCGCCTGGCCGAGCCGCGAGAAAAAGACGTTGTCCCCGGGAAGTCAACGGATAGCCAAGACAGTCCGAGCTTGCCGACCAATTCAGAGCTCGACGGAGAGCCAGAGTGAGAAAACCGGCGAGCGGGGACGCCGGATGACTGACCCTTCATTCCGAGATAAAGGGGTAGGTTCGGGCCCAAAAGGGCGGATGCGCGGGTCCCGTTGGGCTGCCTGGTTCGCAGACAACGCAACGCGCATCACGCGAGGGCCGCGGCCGGTGGTTCGTCGGCGGTCCGGTCGGCTAGAATGTCCGCCGTCCGTTACTGGTTCGAACTTCACCGGGTAACACAATGATGATTCGATCGATCACTACGTTCGTGGCGGCGGTTCTCGCCGGCCTGCTCTCCAGCCAAGCCCGGGCCGCCGAGACGGAGTGGCCGCAGTTCCTCGGCCCTACCCGCAACGGCATCTCGAGCGAAACGGGGCTCGTCGACGCCTTTCCCGCGAGCGGCCCCAAGGAAGTGTGGCGCGTGCCGGCCGGCGTCGGCATGTCGGGACTGGCCGTCAGCGGCGGCAACGTACTCACCGCCTGGCATGCCGACGGCAAGCAATGCGTGGTGGCGCTCGACGCGGCCACGGGCAAGCAGAAGTGGCGCACGCCGGTCGCTCCCGAATACAAGAACCCGCAGGGCAACGGCACGCGCGCCACCCCCACGATCGCCGGCGACCGCGTGTTCTTGCTGACCGGAGAAGCGATTCTCGTCGCCCTGAACCTGGCCGACGGCGCGATTCTCTGGTCGACCAACCTTGCTGAACAAACCGGCGCCCAGACGGCCGAGTACGGCGTGGCCTGTTCGCCGCTGGTGGTCGACGGCCGGGTGATCGTCACGGTAGGCGCTCCGCAAGCGACCGTGGTCGCCGTCGATGCCGCCTCCGGAAAAATCGCTTGGAAAGCGGGCGACGATCCGTCGGGCTATTCTTCGCCCGTACTGCTCGAGCTGGGGGGCCGCCAACAACTGGTCGCCCTCAGCGGCGCCTCGGTGCTCGGACTGGCGACCGACACGGGAGCCGTTTTGTGGCGGCATCCCTACGTGACCGACTACAACTGCAACACGGCCAGCCCGGTTGCCGCCGACGGTGGCGTTTATGTTTCGGCGGGCGAGAACCACGGCGGGGCATTATTGAAGCTCACGGCGAGCGGCGACCGCTTCGACGTGGCCGAGGCCTGGGCCTCGCAGGGGACGCGGAGCACGCTGCGAACCGAGTGGCAAACGGCGATCTCGCTAGACGGCCATCTTTACGGCTTCGACAACGTCGGAGCGGCCGGCCCGGTGACCCACCTGACGTGCATCAACGGGGCCACGGGAGAGCGCGTCTGGCAGCAGCTACGGTTCGGCAAGGGGAACGCCATCGCGGCCGACGGCAAGCTCTGGATATCGACGCAGGCCGGCGAGCTGGTGGTCGTCCGGACTACGCCGAAAGGCTACGAGGAGTTGGCCCGCGCCGACGTCGGCATTCGCACACGGCAAGCCCCGGCGCTGGCCGGCGGTTTGCTGTATTTGCGGGACGACGAAGGGGTTTTGTGCGTTGACGTTCGCAAGTGACTTGCGACGCTACGGCGCGTCGTACCAGTCGTTGCGCTGCAGCGGATAGTGGCTTACGCCTTCATTGTCCGCCTTTACGAGCACCGTGTGGTGCAGGTTGTAGACGTTGTCTTCGTAGCCGGCGACGGCGCCGGCCAGATAGAGCTTGTGAACGCGGATCGTCGCTTCGTCGGTCATGGCTAAGGCCTCGTCGTGGTGATCGTCGAGTTGCCGCAGCCAATGCTTGATGGTCAGCGGGTAGTGCTCGCGGAGACTTTCGACGTCGCGAACCTCGAGCCCCGCCTTTTCGGCTTCGCGGAGGGTCGTGCTGATCGGAACCAACTCGCCGTCGGGGAACACGTAGCGGTCGCTGAAACGGCGGTGCAGGGGGGTCCAATAGTCGCGAGAGAGGGTGATCTGTTGGATCATCGCGGAGCCGCCGGGCCGCAGCAGGCGGTGGACCTTCTGCATGTAGGTGGTGATACCCTTCTCGCCCAGGTGCTCGAGCACGCAGACGGTCACCACCTTATCGAACAGCTTGTCTTCCGGAACGTCGCGGTAATCGAGATGCTCGACCCGGCAGCGGCCTTGCAGGCCTGCCTGGCGAATCTTCTCTTGGGCGTACAGGGCTTGCTGCTTGCTCAACGTCGCGCCGAAGGCCTCGACGCCGTAGTTCTTGGCGGCGAACATCACGAAGCCGCCCCAACCGCAACCGATGTCGAGCAGTCGCTGGCCCGGCTTGAGCCGCAACTTGCGACAGAGGTAGTGAAGTTTGCGATTTTGGGCCGTCTCGACATCCTCGTCGACGTCGGCGAAGGCGCCGCAGGTATATTGCATCTGCGAATCGAGGAACAGCTCGAAGAACTCGTTCGAGGCGTCGTAGTGGTAGCTGATGGCCGCGGCGTCGCGCTCCTTGGAGTGGACTTTGCCCGTGAGCTTGGCGGGCTTTCGGCCCTCGGCGCGTTGCTTGGTGGCCGCCGGAAGGTTCCAGAATCGCCAGGCAATCTTGGCTTGCTCGCCGACGCTGCGCTTCGTCGTGCCCATCTTGCGGAAAATGCGAATGAAGGCCGGCATGTCCCCCACGACGTTGAAGTCGTCGTTGACGTAGGCCTCGGTCACGACCATCTCATCGGGCGGCCAGAACATTTTCCGCATGGCGCCGACATGATTGAGCACGAGCGTGAACGGCGAGGCATCCGGCCCCTGGGGCTCGATGGTCGATCCGTCCCAAAACCGAACGGCGAACGGAATGGGGCCGCAGGGGCGAAACAGGAACTGCAAAAGTTCGAACTGCCGCTGGACCTGAACATCCGAGGACATTGCCGTAGTGGCCACAACCGATCTCCGCAACGACGGGGCAAGAAAAGTGACCTCAATAGGATAGGATCGAGCCGTTCGGCTCACAACGCGGTTTCAGGGTCGAATCGCAATTCCCGCGGGCTTTTGCGGAGTTTTTGGGTGCCGCATTCCAGGGATTGAAATCCCTGGCAAAACACGTCGGCCCTGCGGGTCGCAGATCACGCGCAATCGCCTAGGGCTCGAAACAACCAGACTACCGCCTTTGGCCTTCATCCTCGCTATCGCTCGACGGCCTGCAGTTGCTCGTGCCACCCTGCGTCTGCCTTCGCGCAGCAAAATCGAGATGAAATCGCCGACCGCGTTTTCACCAGGCCAGCCTAGAGATCACTTCGCGATCCGGCCGAAGGGAGAGCGCGACTACCAAAGCGGCCCTTATTAAGCATTTTACGGGGAGAGGTCCCGGGTGTGTCTCAGCGGGCTTCGATGGAGTTAATGTCGATCGGGCCTTCGGCGAGCGGCAGGAATAGTCGCAGCTGGACGACTTGGCCCCTCGCGCCGAGTTCGACGGTCGTTTCTCGCCAGTCGGTGCCTGAGGGTAGCTCGAACTTCTTTGAATGGTCGACTGCAAACGTTTCTTCGTCGGCGAGTCGCCAGTGGATCTCGGCCGGCCCGCCGCTTGCAGAGCGCGTGCGAAGTTTCACCGAGCCCGGGCCGCGAAAATGGTGCTTTGCCGTGCCGACGAACGACTTTCCCTTAGCGGTTGCGATCGCCCGCACGCCCCCTTCTACGGGCTCAAGCCGTAGGCCGCGAAGTTTCCAGCCGGCCAGCGGGCCGGTGCCGTCGTCGGGTCCGGCGGGCCGAAGGGGCTTTGCGGCCTTGGCGGTCGCGGGCGCGTAGGCCGGATTCGGCCGAGGATAGAGCGCGCCGGTCTCCGCCAGAAAGCCGTCGATGAGGCGGTCGAGCTCGGCAACGCGAGCCGGCTCGGCGGAGGCCCGGTTGTTCTGCTCGCCGATGTCTTGGCGGAGGTCGTACAAGTCATACCGGGCCGGATCGTCGACCGCGAAGCCGAACCAGCGCAAGAGCTTCCAGTCGCCCAAGCGAACGGCGACACCGCCCGCCCTGCCGTTTCCGGCATGCGGGTGATAGAGGAACAACGGCCGCGGCGCAAGTTCGGCTTCGGAAAGGAGCAGGGGGGCGTAACTGCGGCCGTCGAACGTTTGCTCGGGACGCCGCGACAGGCCCAGCAGTTCGAGCAAGGTCGGATAGACGTCGACGTGTCCGACGACCGTGTCGTTAACGGCGCCGGCGCGAATTCTTCCGGGCCACGACCACATGAGCGGTACGCGCGTCCCGCCTTCGTAGAGCGTCCCTTTGCCGTCGCGGAGCGGGGCGTTATTGGTCGGCGGTTCGTCGCCGGCCCAACGTCGCCAGTCGGCCAAAAACTCGGCCTTGGCGGCCTGGGCCGCGGCTATTTTCCTGTCTCCCGGCATGTTGCTATGCGTGTTGCCGCCGTTGTCGGAGTAGAAGATGACGATGGTATTTTCGCGCAGGCCGTGAGCATCGAGGGCCGCCAGGACGCGGCCGAAGCACTCGTCGACGCTACGGAGCATCGAAGCCATGATCGGGTTTCGTTGCCGGCCCCGCGAATCGGTCTTGTTCTGGAACGCCTTCGTGTATTGGGGCTTATGCCCCCAGGGGCCGTGCACACCGTAGCACCAGAGGTTTAAGTAAAACGGACGCGCGCGGTTTTCGGCGATGAAGGTTTCCGCCTCGGCTGCCTGTCGATCGACGATATATTCTCCCTTGGGTCCGTCGGTGATGGTGCCGACGCGATACTGAGCGCCGGCCCCGCCCTCGGCCGAGACGCCGTAGGGAGAAAAGTACTCGCCCGGCGGACCCGGATCGGGGTGGCAGTGAAAGGCCGTGTCGAACCCCTGCGCCTCCGGCCAGTGGGGGGACGTCGTGCCGAGGTGCCACTTGCCGATGTGCCCCGTGCGGTAGCCCGCATCGTGCAACGCTTCGGCCAGCGTGTAGTAGGACGGCTCGAGGTAGTTTTTGCTGACCGGGAGCAGCATCGGTTGATCGGCCGAGGCCGTTTTCGGCAAGAACTGGAAATCGGCGCGG
>Ga0163153_10008398_pt1 | contig 10764 bp, 7 predicted proteins | sample OliLakLV19MP6IB1_FD_148629 | JGI IMG/M metagenome (GOLD analysis project Ga0163153, IMG submission 148629) | Freshwater microbial mat bacterial communities from Lake Vanda, McMurdo Dry Valleys, Antarctica - Oligotrophic Lake LV.19.MP6.IB-1 | ecosystem: Environmental > Aquatic > Freshwater > Lake...
TTGCCGATCTCAACGCTCGTTTGCAACTGCGGTTTGGCAATGTGGTTGCGCAACCTAATGCGCAGCGCGTCCAATCGAATGAGCTGTGGCTGACCGAGTGCTTGCCGCTTTTGGCCAAGTGTTATCAATATTTGGTCGCGCCGTTAGTGGCCAAGATCCCCGCTGCGTCCGTCGCCAGCATCGTTATTGCGCCCTGTGATCCGCTCTTTCTCCTACCCTTTGCCGCCTTTTGGGATGGCCGGCAATTTTGGGGGGAACAGCATCAGATTGAGATGATTCCCAGCGGTGCGCTGCTGGGTCGCGCAGCGTCTGGAGCATCTGTCCTTTCACCACCGCTCATCATTGCCGCTTCCGCCGGGAGCATGACGGCAGTGCGCACAGAGGCCAACTGTATAGCCGAAACATTGCCGGCCAGCGTTGTCTTTATTGATACACCGGCCCTTGCCTACCTGCGCGCATTACAAGCCCCACCCCAAATTCTGCACATCGCGGCCCACAGCTTGCTGCGCGCAGATGCGCCATTGTTCACCGGCTTGCAATTGAGTGGCGAAGTCTTAACCGTTGAACAGAGTTATGAATTGCCGCTGCGTGGTATCGAACTCGTAACCCTGTCCGGTTGCACTACCGCGAGCGGCCAGGAGAGTGAAAGCGCCTTGTTGGCCTTTCAAGCCGCCTTTCTGCTGGCCGGGGCGCAACGCGTGCTCACCACCCTGTGGCCGATTGCCGATGACGCCGCCACGCGCTGGATGGCCCACTTCTACCGCTATCTCGCGACAGGTCTTGCCGTTCCCCAGGCACTACAGCGCACGCAACAAAGCTGTTTGGCCGACCCTGCTCTGCGTCACCCAGCACTTTGGGCGCCTTTCACTTCGACACGCGGCTAAATTCAACATTTTCCATGCCGAAATTTTCTAGCGGCTGTATTTCTATAGCATAGCGCCTCTATTTTACAAAGCGGCGGCCCTTTGCGTTTACTCCGTTGCCGTATAGGTTTACTGCAGAGAAGCGTGGTTTTTCACCAACTATCCAGTAGACAACTAAGAAGGAGGAAACATGTTCCATCGTTCTCTACGCCCTATCGCCCTTGCCTTGGCCTCTTTTGCCTTTCTAACAATCAGTGGCATGGCACTGTTCGGAACATTCGCAGAACTAGTTTTTGTCACACAACTTCATGCTGCGGAAGTTGTCGAGGGGAATTCAGAATTAGTTGATCCCTTACCGCCTGGGTGCATCAATGGCACACCCGCCGGCGAAGAAGCTCCAGTTTGCTGTATCAGTGGATTGGTCTATGTTAATGGTCAACCAGTTCGTGGGGCTAATGTTACCATTCAGCACCACAATGGAAAACAAGTTGTTGTGCAGACTGACCTCCAACTAGATACGGAACGGCGTCCCTACTATCGACAAAATCTCAGCAGGCTCGCGGTCGTTCCTGGCGACAAGATTACGTTGACGGCAAACTTCAGTGGCTATACACGTACAGTGACACATACTGTACAAGCAAACGGTCAGCAAGTAGACATCGCCCTTGCCCCGGATGGGTTAAGTTTTGTGGGTGAAACCCAAGGTGAGGCCGAGGATGGCAAGTTTAACAACGTGGTTGATGTCGCCACGGACAGCCAGGGGCGGATCTATGGGACGGATCTCAAAAATTTCCGTGTGTTGGTTTTTAACCCGGATGGCACCTGGGTTAACAAGTGGGGCGGTGCGTTGGGCAACCTACCAATCCAATTCGGCCGGCCTATGGGCATCGCGATTGACAAACGGACTGATATTGTCTATGTAGTTGATCGAGACAATCATCGTATCTTAAAGTATAGCGCGGCCGGTGATCTGATCGAAGTTTGGGATAACGCCGATTTGCCTTCCAATCAGCCCTGGCTAGGTGCGCCTAAGGATGTAACGGTAGATGGTGCCGGCAATGTCTATATTCTATCGCGCAGTGGCATTACCAAGTTTGACGAAACGGGCAAGTTCCTTGATCACTGGGGCGCTTATAGCGATGGCAGCACTGATCGGGCTGACCTAGATCACCTGGCCGCTTCGCCCACGGGGGACGTATACGTCCCTGATCCACTCAAACACATCATCCATAAATTTGACAGCAACGGCAGTCCAAGCCTGTTTTCTATTCAAACTACGACTGGCACGCTTACACTTAACCGCCCTGTGGGCATCGCCGTCGATGACAAAAACCTTATCTATATATACGAGCAGGGCAGATCGCGTCTCCTGGTCGTAAACGCTAACGGTGACCAAGTGAAGAGTTTGCCGGAAGCTACAAGCAATCCTGGCGACCACTTTCCCCAAGATGTCAGGGGCATCAGCGTGTATGATGACAAAATTTACCTTGCGGGCTTTAACGAAAGCCGCATTGTTCAACTCAGCTTCAGCAGCGGCAATTTTATCACCCCCTCGATTGGCGGCGCGGATAATAATGCTAAACAGATTGAACGACCCCGCGGTCTCGCCATTGGAGCGCATAATAACCTTTTTGTCACCGAACCAGATCTGCGTAGCCTATCCTTGATCATTTCTGATGTTGTTACGCAAAGCTGGACGGCAAGCGATCTGGGCTTACCGCCGTGGAGTCCCGTTGATGTTGCGTTTGCAAACCAGCAGGAACTCTGGGTGGCGGATTATGATCATGGGCTGCGTCGTTTGGTTGTCAATGGACAGCAATTGACGAAAAATGGTGCATGGGATGGCATCCAGCCAGGGATTGATTTTTGCCATCCTACCGCGCTTGATATTGATCCAAACGGCAACATCTTTGTGGTGGATGGCGGCTGCAACCCAACGGTTTACGCTGTCTTCCTCAACAACGGTGTTTTACAGTTACGCGCGGCCTTTACCAGTAGCGTAGAGAGTGGACCGTTAAATATTCCTCTAGGCATCGCCCTCGATGACGCTACGGCGATGGTCTACGTAGCAGATAGTAATAACCATCGGATCGTTCAGCTCCATTTTACCGGTAGCGCCTTTGCATTCGTGCGCACCTGGGGTGAACCCGGTAGCGGGCCGGGTCAGTTTAATCAACCGTGGAACATCTTGGTGGGGCAAGATGGCTTTCTGTATGTTAGCGATCGGGGCAACCATCGCATACAAAAGTTTGACAAAACCGGTACGTGGTTGGCGAGCTATGGTGCAATCGGCATTGGACCAGGTGACTGGTTAAATCCTACCGGTCTCGTGATCGATGACCAGGGAATTCTACATGTGGCCGATGAAGGTCTGGGGCGCATTCAAAGGTTGGCCCCAGTCTCAAATACAGTGCCTATCGCGACGATTATTAAATTATCAGCCACCGATCTCAAGCCTACCGCTGTGCTTACCGCTACCGGTCAAGGTCAGGATAGTGACGCCACCAATCTCATCCGCCAATACAAATGGTCATCAAACCGCCAAGGCGTGCTACAAAGTGGAAACAATCCGATGTTGGTCATTGCCGCTACACAGTTAATCAGTGGGCCTCACCTGCTTAGCCTGCGTGTACAAGATGATGAGGATGTGTGGTCGATTCCGGTTCGTGTGCGCATCCATGTGATCCCCACCTTGCGCCCGACTGCCTGTCAGGCTGAGACATGGACCCTGTTGCTCTACCTCGTCGGCGATTATCAAGATGATGGTCAGTTGCAGGAAATTTATGACCACACAATTGCGAATCTGAAAGGGCTGACGAACCCCTGTGTGAAGATTGGGGTTCAGATGGATGGCTCCACCAGTATCGGCTCTAGCGGGAGCGATACGCGGCGGTGGATCATCCAACCCGGCGCAGATGCCATTGAGTATGCTTTGAGCGAGCAGGAGATGGATGATCCGGCCACCTTAACCACGTTTATTAGCGATACCCAAAAATTGTTACCGGCGCAGCGTTACTATCTCGCCATCGCCAATCATGGGCAAGGCATTTTAGGCATTGGCTGGGATCATACAACAGATTATCGGCGCAACCCGCCGCTCATTGAAAACGACACCTATCTGACGGCCAAGGAGATTGCGACCGCCCTGGCCGATCCGCGCCTGGCCCCCATCGACATTTTACACTTGGACGCGTGCAGCATGGGTTTGTTAGATGTGGCGTACGAACTGCGTAACAGTACCCGTTACCTGATTGCCGCGCAATATCTGGGCTGGAGCATTTTTGCCTACGATGCTTATGCTGCGTTGGTCCCACAGACGACAACCCTCGCGCCTGCCGATTTGGCCGCAGCCATCGTCGACCACTATGCAGGCGTGGCCGCTGCCTATCAATTGCCCTACACGCTCAGCGCGCTTGATTTGGGCCAGACAGAACGGATCAAAGCTGGCGTAGACGTCCTTGCTGTCTTATTGCGTAGCTGGACTGATGTTGATCTAACGCCAACCCAGGAACGTACACGCCTGCTGCTTGCCCTGCGCGATGGCAGCCAGATCTTCAACAGCGATGCTGACTTGATCAATACAACCGCCGACCGCTATGTTGATCTGCTCGACTGGGTGACACGCATCCAGGCCGCGCCGCAGATCGAAAATCCGGCCATTAAGACCGTAGCCGCGCAGTTGATCGCACTCCTTCAGGTGACGACAACCAACCGGTTCGTCGTCGCCAATCGGGTGGGCAGCGATGTGCTCTATATCAACAACCAATTTGTCGATCTGAGCCGCGCCGGTGGCGTCTCGCTCTACCTGCCACCGGGCGAACAACTTCAGTACGGTCAAGACTATGCCGCCTATCTCCAAAACCGGCTCTACGGCCTCACCGTGGCCTCGCGCTGGGATAGCTTCTTGCAGACAGTACTGGGTGCGCCGGGTGCGGATGATCCACTGGCTGCCCTGCCACTGCCGTTGGCTCCGCTGGCGTTGCCGCCCCTAACGCCGCCGAAAATCTTCCTGCCATTGATCCAGCGCTAAAAATCTTCTACGTTTTACCCTTATGTTTTACCCTTATTCTCCAAAGGCTGTATCTCGCAAGAGGTGCAGCTTTTTTTTATGTACTTGCCTTGTTGTTTTCTGAATTTGTTATGCTTTTCAGGAAAACTGCGCGCCGATATTTTTGTACTACTGCATTTCTATCAGTAGAAGGCCGGTGCAGCACCAGATAAACTGAGCAAGTGTCTGACTAGCCTGACGATCAATAGTTGTTCATCCATTCCAATCTTTTTACACAGAAAGGACAAAACCTATGTTATCGCAAACTTTGCGCTCTCCTACCCCCCGTATGATTCTGAGTTTGGTTGTGTTGTGCCTGGGTGTGCTTATTGGCACTCAGTTTACTGGTCTCGCTGAGGCTGCGCCCTTACCCAATAAGACCGCAACAGTTGAGCAAGGCAATGTCCCTCTCAGCAGTGATGATGCAATGGGCATCCAACGCTTTATCTGCCGCATCAGTGAGGTAGATGAGTGGGTTGATGGCGTCAGTTCAATTCTAATTGGTTGTTTCCCTGGTGATGGAGATATTGCATTTTTTGCCGAACCGACCTCCGATCCGAAACGTGCAGCACGCATACTGGGTATTGCTCTGACGGCACAGGCGGTGGGTAAACCTGTTTTCATTGACTATGATCCTGCTAATACGAATGTGGTCGGCTGCTCATCTGGGAATTGCCGCAATATCTTCCGAATTGGCATGTATAACTAATCGCGCAATAGTGGTTTCTACGAATCGTTTTTAGTTTTGCCTTCGGTAACTCCACTGGAAAACCGGCGATTTCGCGAGAGGTAAACGCTGGTTTTCCAAGGGCAGGAAGTTTAGCAATAGTCGAAAAGAGGGGTCATGAACAGAATTAGATGGTCTGTTTTAACTGCGATTTACTTGATACTCGGTGTAACACCGCTAGGAGAAAGTAGACAGGTTTGGGCGAATGCACCACAGCAATCAGCGCTTACATCAGCACAGGTGCAGGCAGTGAATGCAGCTGTCAGTATCTTCCTGAATGAAGTTGATCCGCAAACTGACAATGGCTTCCGCCCCAATCCACATGGCTATAGCTTTCCGAATTATGGCGGTGTGAAGATTACGGATCTAACAATGGATGATTGGCGTACGATCTTTGGTGACGATGCCGTATGTGCAGTCAAGTTGTTGGGAAGATGCTTATATGATCCGGTCGCCGTAGAGTTTCGCGACCGATGGATTCAGGTGATGGATGGCGGGCATTGTTATGGCATGGCCGTGACCAGTTCTCGTTTCTTTGCCAGGCTGGATCAACCGGCCACTTTGCAGGCAAATGCGGCTAATACCTATGATCTACAGCTTGCCACTGCGCGTCGTAACATTGCTTCCTATTTTGTCCGCCAGGGCTTCAATCCGGTTGCATCCTATACACATAATTCATTACGAAAAACACCGTCAAAGATTTTGGAACAAATCCGTAACTCTTTTGACCGTTCCGTCGATGCACTTACTATTGCCATCTTTGGCAATGATGCTGCTGGTAATCCTGCTGGTCATGCAGTCACACCCTACAAAGTTGATGATCGCGGCAACGATATCTTCCGAGTGATGGTCTATGATAACAACCACCCTGATGATGCTAATCGTTACATAGAAATTAATACTACGAACAACACCTGGAGCTATAACCTGGGATCAGTAACCTGGGATGGAAACGCAACAACCCATAGCATCGGTGTAGTTCCCTTCACCTTGAACAGCGGTATCATGGCCTGCCCCTGGTGTGGCAGCAGTCGTAGCAGGCAGGCAACTAGTGTATTTAGTCAGATTTGGGCCATAGGCGATGCCAAATTACTTGTTACGAACGAAGCTGGACAAAAATTTGGTTATGTCGGCAACAATTTCGTCGAAGAGATTGCCACTGCATTCCGCACCGTGCTGATGACAGGGCTGCTAAAGCCAGGTCCCGCAATCTACAACATTCCTGTCAGTGGTACGAATACCTTGTTGTTGAGTAGTGAAGCCATCACCCAGCCAACAGATATGACTGTCTCACAATTTGGTCCTGACTATGTAGTTACTGTTGATGGCATCACATTAAATCCAGCGCAGCAGGATCAGATCCAGATTACAGAGGACGGCAAACAGGTTGCTTACCAGGCTAGCGAACAGAAAACCATCACTATGACAATTGCACTGGCAAACTTGCCAAGCCCCAATGCAGCCAACCAGGATGGCGCAAGTGATGCAACTGAAAGTTACGCGTTTGCGATCAGTGGCGCTGACGTTGGGCCAAATCAAGTCGTGGTTGCGGCTGTAGATAGTGCGAACGGCACACTAATCTTCAGTAATACCAAGGATCAAGGCGGTGACTACAATCTTGCCATTGAACACACTGATGATTTGGGGCAACGCATTTTCAGTTACAATAACATTGGAGTTGGTGCAGGTGATACACATGTGATCAACTACGGTCTCTGGGGCAACACAACCAATGGCCTAGCACCGGTTACGATCCAGGTTGATCAGGGCAGTGATGGAACGATTGATCACACAATCCCATTGCAGAATCAGACTAGTAAGCTTTACCTTCCGCTCATCACACGCTGAACTTGAAGAAATAGTCAGGTTCTATAATTCCCCTACATCCTATAAGTGGTCTTCTTGAGGCAGAGACGCATCTAGGTACATGCGTCTCTGCCGTTACATCGCTGAGCATACGCTTATTTTCAAATTATTGAGGTACTCAGATGAATCAAAGAATTCAAAAGATCCACATTGTAGTCCTCGCCCTTGCTGTCCTATGTGTCGTAGCCGTACAAGTGCAGCTTCAACAACCCAATGTCCCTGCAATCCTTGGTCCTGTTCTAGCATTTTTGACATCGTTCGGTTTTTATCAAATCTTGACATCAGCATTGTTATCTCTAATCAATCATAATGAAACATTCTTAAAAATTTTCTGGGGCAAAAGCTACCTGAAAGGATACTGGTCTTACACCTATTTGTTGGATGGAAAAAGTTACAAAGGGATTTGGAGTATTGAGCAAGACATTTATGGGACAAGAATATTTGGTACAGGGCTCGACAATAAACTGGGAATGCGTTCTATGTCTTACTCAGTTACCGACATCATTGTAAACAACGGTATATTTGATGTTGTGATGATTCGGCTAGATGGTCAAAGTGGAATCGAAAACTATACCAGAACAATCATGCTACCACAATGCCTCAAAAGCAAGGGGTTGACTCCATCCGTTCCCCATCGATTAAGAGCCTTAACGCACAATTTTGGAGGTACTGCGGGTGGCAAAGCGTACTCTAATGTAGTCATGATCAAACATGAAGATGCCAAAAGCGAGGATGATATTATTGAGTTTTTTCGTAGCCAAGCCCATAAACAAGACAAGAGTCCAATAGACAGCGGTGATACCGTCAACGTCAACAATTAGTTGGTGCTCAACTGCTAGGCGGCGACCATGGGGTGGGTTTTGCGGATCCCTTGCCGCAGAAGCCAGCCCCACGCCGGGTGGAATATACTCTATCAATCCAGATCCAACTCATCCTTGAGCAACTGATCCAACGAAACGTTGAATAACCGCGAAATCTTCAAAGCCACTTCCACCGAAGGTTTATTACGCCCACTCTCCAAATCACCCACTGAGCCATGTGAGGTAAACTCCAGTGCATCCGCTAACTCTTTCATGGTCATATCATGCTGCCGGCGCAGCTTACGCAGTTTTTCGCCAAACCGTTGCATGCCCACACCTTATTAAAAATATCATTAATTCGGCATCCTCTAATTACCACACCAAATTTACGTAAATAACGTAAATTGGAGATATGTCTATTTGACATCTTCTAATAATCGCGCTACAATTTACGCTTGTAAACGTAAATTATTCTCAACTTATACGGAAATACAGAAAGGGCAAAACTTATGGCAACGGAACCTCCCCATACTCTATGGAAATTATGGAAACAAGATCAGATTAGCGCCGAGATAGCCATCGGCTACCTGATCCAAAACCAGGTCAACCAGGAGCAGGCTATACAGAGCGCCAATCTGGCGCGCACCACCTTCCACCACGAATTGTCTGGCTGCGCGGCGCAGTTGAAAACGCACCAAAAACTGCTGGAAACGCTCCAACAGGCCATGGCCAACCTGCAACGGGTGGTTGAGGGGCCGGCGCGCCCATCCAAACCGCGCTCGCGCAAAGATACCCCAAACACAGATACACAACCCTAACCGGCTTGCCGGAGGAACCAGACCCTTCAACCTGAAAAGCTGCCCAGTAGGTGAGACCGGGCAGCTTTTTCTATCATAAGCGAAGGCCGCAAATTAAGCAAAGTTCCTAGAACTTACTCAACCGTAGGCTCAATCCCACCGGCGGTGGGACTGAGCGCATCGCACAGATAAAGTGGAGCAACCAAGCCAGAGAGACTATTATGTGGCAGGTTCCAGTTGAATCACAAACTCACGTCCATCTTCAAGGTAAATATCATCAACGAAAAATTCAAAACGCAAACTTCGGTAATTGACAGGCCAGGAACACTACGCTAAACTTAGCGGGCAATTTGTGTTTAATCGCTAACTAGCAAGGAAGGTGGTGTCTATGCAGACGGTACAGCAGATTGTACCAATTAGCGATTTTCGCATCAATCAAGATGATGTCTTGGAAATGATGGACAAAGAACCGGTGATCTTGGCTCAACGCAGCCGGCCGCGCGCCGTCCTAGTATCCGTTGCCGACTGGAACACAATGGTCAAGCAACTGCAAGAACGCCGTTTCACCCAAGCCGAAGTTGAGGCCATACTTGAAGGGTATCAGCGTTCCATTGAAAACAGGCAAAGAGTTTCCAGCAAGGAACTAAAGGCCAACCTTGCGGAGCGCGAATGTGTTGAGCATAGAGTATGATAGAGAGGTATCCCATAAACCACCATTTCCGGTGTAAACAGATAGAGATTACCCTCCTGTTCCACCAGCACTTGCAAGCCAGGGGCGGGATTACATTCAATCCCGGTGATAATCTACAAAATGCGCATTCTAACCGACAATCTTTCGGATCACCGCCTAGACCTAGGATTAGTTACAGATAAAACCGGCATCGATCGTGCTATTGACACTACCCGCAGTAAAAAGAATCGACGAAGAGAGACTACGTTCGATGCTGGCGTCGCTGTCGATGGCATCGTTATCTCCTACAGTAGCCGGCGCATTAATACAGCCGGCGGTTCCAAATTCAACAAAATAGGTGGCCGGCGTTAGGGCGCAAAAGGCGTAAGAGCCGGCGCTATTTGTCACCGTTTCGCCCACCAAGCGGTCGGGTCGGCCATCCAAATTATCATCCCGCAGCAGATAGACCGGCATGGCGGCGAGGCCAGGTTCACCTTGCTCTTGCTGACCATCAGCGTCGATGTCGCGCCAGACCCAATCGCCAATACAATTTGCCCCCAGACTCGGCGTTGCAGTTGGTGTAGTAGTCACTGTCGGCGTCACTGTAGACGTGGGTGTTGTTGTGGAGGAGGTTTGGGTAAGGGTGAAGGTAATGATTTTGACATCACAGACCAACCCCGCCGCATTATCTTGGCTATAGGCAACGATACGCACCGTATAAAAGCCCGGTACAGGTCGCCACGGGTTGATATCGCCGCCCGGATAGCGATAGGGCGCAAAGTTTTCAACGCTCATTTCCCGGTTTACGGTACTGTTTACTTCATGATTTACTTCAAAGATGACACTTTCCAGTTGTCCATTCGCGCCTACCTCAAGATTGAAATTAGCCGGTAAATTTGCCAGATCAATGGTTGCGCCATCAAGCGACGCATTGTTGCCGGCAACCGGCTGACCGGTCGCCAGATTCAAAAAGTAAAGGACAGTGATTCTGCC
>Ga0163153_10008399_pt1 | contig 10761 bp, 8 predicted proteins | sample OliLakLV19MP6IB1_FD_148629 | JGI IMG/M metagenome (GOLD analysis project Ga0163153, IMG submission 148629) | Freshwater microbial mat bacterial communities from Lake Vanda, McMurdo Dry Valleys, Antarctica - Oligotrophic Lake LV.19.MP6.IB-1 | ecosystem: Environmental > Aquatic > Freshwater > Lake...
GAATATAATAATTAACAATACGTAGCCCTACTTCAAAGACAGCGAAACGTTAGTCCCATGGTTCTTGGGTGGGGGTGAGGGTGTGGAAGGATTTTCAATAATGGCCAATCTTGTACCATTCATTCCAATAAAACTGGCTTTCGGGAAGTTTTCTTTGTCTTTATCTCGTCTCCAACAATCCCAGTGCACTTCATGATTTATAAACAATGCGGCAACTGCCGCAATAACCCTTTGCTGGCAACGGAGGGAGAAGACGCTAAAAATTACTCTAGAAACCCCACTGAAACCGACCAATGTTTTATTGCCTTCCGAGGCTTGGCAAATTGTTCTTGGTTCGTCTTTTAGCTTTATCACCATCTCATCATCTGGTAGTGAGGAGAATCTGGGGATCAGCTCAGTTAATCACTTGATCATAGGTTGATTGTGCATATATAAGTAGGGACTGTCCTTAAAACGGGGAATTTTCAAACCAGCTCAAATGGCCAGATTGCGGACAGTGATATCTACTAGGATTGTTGAGACGGGATTCTCGCTTGTAAGAGAATCTCGTGTCTACCTTTTCCAGCACAGATCACACTTTGGACTCCCCGCCCTCCAGACACTGACTTCTGACCTACTCCCTCGTATCTTCGACGACTTTGCCTTCGCGCAAACGCACGCGTATGACCTTAATCCCCAGATCTTCAGAGTAACGTCTCACCAGTCGCGTCTCCGCCTCCGTCAGTAATGAAACTGCCACTCCTTTGGCCCCTGCGCGCCCAGTTCTGCCAACCCTGTGCAGATAGTCCTTGCTCACCGACGGGGCATCGACATTGAAAATGTGTGTGACTCCCGGGATATCCAGTCCGCGGGCGGCAATATCAGAAGCAATCAACACCTGAACACGCCCTGCGCGGAAATCATCCATGGCCTTCTTTCGATCCATTTTTTCATAGGCCCCATGTAAGTCCGCGACAGGCACATGATGAAAGTCCAGCTTGGAGGCGATGGTCTCCGCTGTTTCGTTCCGGTGTACAAAAACAATGGCCTTTTCAGGATTCATGGCGTGAATGAGTTTACGCAGGATATCCGGTTTGTCGCGTTCCTCGCAAACGAGATAAAGGTGTTCGATATTTTCGTTCACTGGTTGCGCCCCAGTTTGTAACATGACGAGATTCGGCGCGAGCTTTTCAATCTCCACACCGCTCCTTGACTGTTCTGTGGCCGAGACAAAGATCAACTGACGATCGCGCGGGGCTGCGAGAATGATATCGTGGATAAACTCCGCACTCTCATCGCCGAGCAGACGATCAGCCTCGTCCACGACAATGGTTTTAATCGTTTGGCCCTTGAGTTTTCCCATAGCTATCAATTCGCGGATACGGCCCGGTGACCCGACCGCGATGTGGGGTTTCTTTTTCAACTTCTCGATCTGGCGCGCCATCGATGTGCCGCCGATCAATAGCAATGTTCGGACTGGCATACCCGAATGTTGTGCTAGGTCCGCACACTGGCGTTGAATCTGGATGGCCAGTTCGTGTGTGGGCGCGACAATGATGACCTGCGTGATGGGTTGCTTCATATCCATCCGGCAGAAGAGGGGCAGGAGGTAGGCGAGCGTTTTTCCGGTCCCTGTTTCGGAATGGATGTAGGCATCCTTCCCCGCCTGTAAGACAGGCACGGCCGCGGCCTGAATCGCCATCGGTTCCGTTATTTTCTGCTTTGCCAGCGCCGCTACAAGAGAGTCCGGCAAACCCAATTCACTGAAAGTCATGCTTCGTTCCTTTCCCCGGGACATCACTCCATATCATGCGTTTTGTGCCAGTGGTCATCAAAATTCCAGTCTTCCACCTTTTCTCGTGCCCAGGGATTTTTCCGTAAAAAGGTGAGACTTGATTTGATCGTCGGACTCTAGACCAAATAGCGGATAGGGATCCGCTTGGCTGACATTATTTGGAAGTGTCTTTTGGCTTTATCTTCTTCGGCTTCTTGACTTCTTTTCTCTTGCTGTTGTTACCTTTGCCCATAATGAACCCCCGGTTAATGTTTCCATCAGTTATGCCCTAAAGCTGACACATTGCAACAGCAGAACCTCGAAATAATGCGAACACCCTCTCGACACGGTTACCACGGAGCAGATATGCCAATACTGCATCCATCTGCAGACCGTCAAGAATGTCGCCCTCTCCTTCTCCACACGCGCCCCCTGACCGAGAAAGAGGTGTTAAATCAATTCTTCGGTTCGCCAAAACCGACTTAATTTTTGAAAAAAATTGCCTTCTTGCCAACGGGGCCCTCTTCAATCCGGACGACTACATCGTCAGAGCGGACAGTAATCCTCCACAGAAAAACCAAACCAAACGAGCTCGTCCCTGCATGAAAAAATGGAACCGGACAAAAACGATTTATTACGACGAGGTGATGAAATCTCTGGAGTGGATTGACAGCTGCAAGCCGGGAATTATAAGGGAAATCGAAACTCAAATCGTGCGCCTCCCATTCATGAAGGAGGGGGAAGAAAATAAAATGCTGACTGCGATCCGGCAGTTTTTAGAAAAAGATGTAATTATTAAGTACACGAAAAAGTTACTGAATCGCTTTAAAAATAAATAACGCCACATCAACTAGTTTACTAAAGTTGTTTGTTGATATTCTTTTCAGTAGACTGAATCTTCTCCCCCAATGTGGTGTGGGGGAGGGAATTATTTCCAGTTGTTATTTTTCTTCATTGCTCATGGGTTGTTTTTCAGGCCATTCACTTCCTCAAATCTTTCACAACCCGATTAATCTACCCTGACTCAGGACTGAGTGAGGGCGGAATATATCCCTTTTAACGTGGTCCTATCTGTCCGTGACATAAATACAGCAGGTTTTAAAATAATAGAGGTTCTCCTTTGAGAAGACGTTTCATGTATTCTGTAAAACGCATTTCAGGAATTCCGTAGTACGACACCCTAAAAAAACCGTGCTTCCCTAAATATTGGGCGAATGAGAACGGATACAAAAAATGGGATTTAATGCCCTGAGGTGTCCAAAATATATTGATTCCTTGTGTCTATGATAGAGTCGAAAAGATGGGGTTAAGAATCGATTTTATGAAGATAAATGAGCTGAAATTCTATTATACATTGGACAGGGGGTGAAATAAGTAGAAGTTGGAAGTGCACTGAAATGAATGACTTCTGTTATGTGTCCAAAATACAATGATTCGATTGGATTGATTTGTCTAAGGTTGGATGACTTGAAGTGTCCAAAAAAGCGTAGTTCCCTACACTACAACCTACAACCCTACAAAAACACCTGAAATCATTAAGTGGAAAAATAATGGTCGGGCCGGTGAGATTCGAACTCACGACCTTTTGAACCCCATTCAAACGCGCTACCAAGCTGCGCTACGGCCCGAACCTAAATACATTTTGCCACATTGAATAATGCGGCAAAAAGATGAATGATTACTTTAAGAGGCTTCCGTCCGATTTGTAAATAGCTGATTTTCGGAAGAATTGCATGATTAAGCCCCGTAAACCAATAGTTCCTCGTTGGTGACGGAATCGGTGATTTTAAAATGTTCGATAGGCATTCCGGCGTCAGAACGGAAAGAGAGTTTACCCGCATACTTTCTTTCGAGATCCACAAGTAAATCCTCATCTTCCTTACGGAGGCGGTTAAGGATTTCAGGGTTAACAAAAATACGGTATTCACGACCGGGTTCATTTTGGCGCATGATCTGGGCTACACGGCGTTGGAGCTCGACACTGATACTCTCGGGGGATTTAACCACACCGCGACCTTTACAGCTAGGGCACTCGACATAAACAGCGCGTTGGATGCTTTCGGCATGGCGTTGACGGGTCATTTCCATGAGTCCGAGCTGGGAGATCGGTAGGATATGGGTTTTTGCCTTGTCCTTGCGAAGATTATCACGCATACGGTTAAAGACGGACTGTTGGTCACGGCGACCTTTCATATCGATAAAGTCGAGGACAATGAGTCCTCCGATATTACGCAGTCGTAACTGGCGGCAGATTTCATCAACAGCCTCAAGATTAGTATTCAAGAGGGCGTTTTCATCCTGTTGTCCGCCGACTTTATGTTTGCCCGTATTTACGTCAATAGCAACCAAGGCTTCTGTTTCATCAATAATGATATAACCGCCGCTCTTAAGGGAAACTTGCCGGTTAAAGGCGTTGCTGATTTGTTTTTCAATATTGAATTTTTCAAAAATCGGTTGAGGATCCGCATAATGGCGTACACGGTTGACGGAACGTTTGGAAATACGTCCCATAATGTCCTTGATACGTTCACTTTCAGTCGCGCTATCAATGACAATGCGATCGACCTCCTCGGTAAGGAAATCACGGACCGTCCGCTCGATGAGGTCGGGTTCGCGGAAAAGGCAGTTCGGCGAGGAGAGGTTTTTCATTTTACGCTCAATATCACTCCATGTCTCGACGAGCATGGCTAGATCGCGGACAAAGAACCTTTCCTTTTGTCCGACTCCCGCAGTGCGCATGATAAGTCCCATGTCACTGGGGATTTCCATATTTTCCAAAATTTTGCGGAGGCGTTTACGTTCCTTGGGATCCTCGACTTTACGCGAAATACCACATGCATCGGAGAAGGGCATGAGTACAAGAAAACGTCCGGGCATGCTGATATTTGTGGTGACGCGGGGACCTTTGTTTCCGATAGGTCCTTTGGTGACTTGGATCATGACGTCCGAACCGGGAGGGTAAAGGTTAGGAATATCTTTTACTTCAATTCTTTTCCTGCTTTTCTTCCGTCCGTTACGATCGATTTGTTCCATTTCTTCGTCCAAAGCAGCCGGGATCATGTCCCAGTGGTGCAGGAAGGCATTCTTTTCAAAACCGATATCCACAAAAGCGGCCTTGAGTCCGATCTCATGGTTTTTGATCTTTCCTTTAAAAATACTCCCGACGATACGTTGCTCTGTGGTGCGTTCAATGGAAAACTCCTCGAGTTTGCCTTTTTCCAAGAGTGCCACCCGGTACTCGAGTTTTTCGACGTTAATAATGATTTCCCGATCGGTTTTAACGCGTCCGAAAGAAAGGATTTTTTTGACAGTTTCTTTTACTGATTCTTTTACTGATTCGATGCTCATAATTTTCATTTTCTTGAAGGGTTATAATAGCCTGCTGCATTGGCAGGAGGCTGATAAGATTTACGGTGTATCCATACGCTCTGGACAATACCCAGCGCGGATAGGGTGATAATCAGGAATGAACCGCCATGACTGATAAATGGCAGGGGGATTCCTGTGATAGGCATGACCCCGACGGTCATTCCTATGTTTTGAAAAAAGTGGGTGAAAATAATCATAGCGACCCCGATACAAAGAATACGACCGGATAACTCAGTGGTCCGGGTGGCTATCCGGATAATGATACCCATCATGATAGTGAATAGAAAAAGAATGGAGCAGCTCCCGACGAACCCGATTTCTTCAGCGACAACCGCAAAAATAGCATCAGTGTGCGCAACATTGCGGGGAAGATATCCGAGCTTATTCTGGGTGCTGTTCCCATAACCTTTTCCCCACGTGCCTCCAGTTCCAATCGCGGTTTTCATTTGCAAGATCATAAATCCGGATCCACGGGCATCAGCTTCCGGATCGAGGAATGAGGTTAGGCGTTTTTTCTGGTATTCCTTGAGTTTGAATCCGGGAACAAAATCATTATAGACAGCCACGCAGAATACGCAACCGGCAAGGATCAGAGATATAAGGTAACGTTTCGGAATACCCACAATAAACATGATGATAAATGTCACCGGGAGCATGACCATGGCTGAACCCAGATCGGGTTGTTTTAATACCAGCAAAAGAGGAACGCCCAAGATGGCGAGGGAAATGATTAAGTAGATAATTTTGCGGTGATCCTGTTTCGGGAAACTCAAGACATAAGCCAGTAACAGGATGAGTGATACCTTTGCAACTTCTGAGGGCTGGATATGAAAGGAGCCAAAAAAAAGCCAGCTTTTGGAATTGTTAATTTCTTTGCTCCATGGGGTCGGCAGTAATACGAGAATCAGCAAAACCAAGGATACACAATAAAAGTGGGGTGCTAATATAATGATTTTCCTAAAATCAAACATCATCACGAAAAAATAAGCCAGAAATCCCAGACCCATCCAGTGTAATTGGGATTCCCATGCGGTATTCAGGGACACGATCTCGGTTCCGGACTGGGCACTCTTGATAAAAAGAATGCCGATGGCACATAAGGCCATTGCGCAAAAAAACAAGGTCCAGCTTTGGTTGAATATTTTTTTCGGGTTGAAGTCCATAATCATTACATTCTTAACCCCCGTGCACCGCGGATTTTTGACTTGGGATCACCACTTTTTTCCTGTTTTTTTGGAGGTTCGGAGATTTCTTCAGGAATAGTATCGATAGGGAGAGCCTCCGTTCCTGCAGGATTAAGTGCAGATTCTGGTGTCGTAGCCTGTTCGGGAGCCAACTGTGCTTGTACCCCTGTTGTCTGTGTGAAGAACTCGGGGGAGAGTGGCTCGGGTGCTTCTCCGAGTTTCACCTCCGGAAGGCTGAAAATCTGATTCCATATTTGACCCGCCACAGGAGCAGAGGTAGCACCACCCGAGACACCGCCTTCCACCATGACGACCAGTGCATATTTGGGTTTATCAAATGGGGCAAAACTAATAAACCAAGTCTTATTGTCTTTGACGGTGGCTCCAGAGGGCAGACGCCGCCAAGCTTGGGCCGTTCCGGTCTTTCCGGCGATTTTAATCCCCGGCACGCCCCCTTTACCACCTGTTCCATTTTCCACGACTTGGAGCATACCTTCACGGATTACTTTTAAATTTTCCATTTTAAATCCGGTCTCGTTTTTAATGACAGGTTTGCTTTGCACGACGACCTGACCATTAACATCGACGATTTTAGAGACGAGATTTGGTTTGTAGAGGGTGCCCCCATTGGCAATTGTGGAGGTCATCATGGCCATTTGGAGTGGGGTGACCAAGACAAATCCCTGTCCGATGGATGTATTGGCAGTATAACCCGCCCCCCAGAAATCTTTTGGGTACATTTTTTTCAACCATCCGGGGCCGGGCATCACTCCAGCCATTTCATTAGCGATCTCGAGGCCGGTGGATTCACCAAATCCAAGTTTTTTGCCTGTTTGATAAATAGCCTCCGGTCCCGCCCTGAGTCCGATCACATAGAAATAAACGTTTGCAGACATGGCGATGGCCCTGCGCATATTCATCGGGCCCAAATACTGTTTACCAAAGGACCAACATTTGAAAAAGTGGTTACCTATCTGCATGCCCTGTGTGCAATCAATGACGGTATCACCTTTAGCCTTGCCGGTTTCAAGGGCTGCCAAGGCGATGACTGGTTTAAAAATCGATCCTGGAGGGTATGCGCTGACGGAGCGATCAAAAAGTGGAGTATTCGAGTCATTATTTAATCGTGCCCAATCATTCCTCGAAATAGCAGGAACAAAAGCATTTGGGTCAAAGGAAGGGATCGATGCCATGGCTAGGATTTCCCCCGTATAAACATCGACCAATACAGCAGCGCCACGCCCCACGCTTTTCAGGGCGTTCTCGACAATTTGCTGCATTCGTCCGTCAATTGTCAGGTACACATCACCGCCAGGCAAGGCGGGGTGCTCCGAGACTTTTTCCTCGATAAATCCTTTTGTATTTACCCGGATCATACGTCCGCCTTCTTCACCTTGGAGATATTGATCGAAATATTTCTCGATTCCCTGTTTTCCGATGAATTCCGGGGCGAAATCAAAATTGTTATTTTCATTTTTTTCTGGGGGACGCTCGAATTTGCCGACATATCCCAAGATATGGGATGCGAGGTCGTTTTGGGGGTAAAACCGGCTGGCGACGACTGTAATATCAGCTCCTGAAATAATGGGGCTGTTTTCATAGAATTTTGCCAGCCGTTCCTGGTCGAGATTAAAATTCACCCGGTAAGGTTCGAAAGGTTGTTGGTCGTAATGCCTCTCGACACTGCGGACAGTGGCAGCGGATTCCGGGATATCAAGTTTTTCGATCAAACGAGGAATACGGGACTGCACGATAATTCCTACGTCCTCGACTTTATGACCGCCTTTATTGATTTTATACGGGATGGGGACTCCTTTGGGAAAGCTACGGATCATCTCCTTGAGGTAAAGTTCGACAAAAAAAGTCGGTTTATTGTCCGCAAGAATCACCCCGTAACGATCACGGATCAGGCCCCGGGCACTGGGAAGGTGTTGGGAGCGCAGGGATTGATTCTCCATTTGTGAAATGTAATAGTCGCCCTTAATAATCTGGGTTTTCATCAGGAATACAACAAGGATGGTGATGCCAAAAATCATCCCGAAATAGACGAATGCTAACCGTGACTCCACTGACATGAGGAAACTGAATGTTTTTTTCCGTTCCATAGTTTATTGGGCCATTTTCCTGCGATTTTTCTTTGGCAACTTTATTTTCCTGAAAATATTTATCATCCAGAAAACAACCGGGGTAAGGAAAAGATTCACAATACTGGTATAGAGGATGATTTCGCTGATAGAAATCGACCAGTAGAATCCTCCTCTTTGGAGAATGCTCACGAGCAAGTATGAGATGGTACATACCCAGAAAGTGGCGACAGCTCCTGTGAGCATGATAGGGATGAGTCCTTTGTGGTAGAGGATATGCCGTTGGGTATGGATCATCATCCCGATGGATACATAAGCAAATGCGCTGATTCCCATCAGGTTATTGGAAAGGGCATCCTGGATAATACCAGCGAGAAAGGAAAATATGATGATAGTCGTCAGGCTGCAGCTCATCCCGGCATAGGCGATCAGACAGGAGATAATCTCCGGTCTAACCCCATGAAATAATCCGGATGGCCCCATTGATGTCTTGAACAACAAGGCGATAAACAATCCGATTAAAAGTGCGATAATGGTCATGTGTTTGTCTTTCCCGGTCAGGGGGGAAGATTCTTGTTTTTATTTTGATTACCGGCGGCGGGCTTTTTTATCAACATCGACCAAAATGAAAGCGTATTCAAGATTGGCGAGGTTGACCGATGGGCGGATAATGGCTTCCTTATAAAGCCCTAGTGTTCCACTCGTTTTGACTTCCCGTACCTCAGTAATTGTTCCGATTTTTATTCCGGGAGGGAATACCCCCCCCAGACCGCTGGTGATTACTTGCATGCCGGGCCTGACATCGGCTTTGCGGGCGATGTATGACATGCGTAAAACAGGATTTAGCTCGGTGGACTCACGGGTGCCGGCGACGATTCCGTGTTCGCCATTCTCAGAAATGACGGCGGCTACTTTGCAGTTTTCATCGATGAGCATGATCATCCGGCAGGAGTTTTTAAATACGGTAGTGACTTTACCTGCCAAACCATCCGGTGTGATGATGGCTGTATTGCTTTCAAGATAGGGGATTTCAGCGAATCCTTTATCCAACATCAGGCCTTGCCACCAAATGGAGGCATCACGGGCGATAATCCTTGCTGCTGCCAGCTCAAAGGGGGAGTTTTTAACGAAGCCGATCATATCCCGGAGATTATCATTTTCTTTAACCATTTCCCTGAAGCGGTCATTTTCTATTTTTAGGAGTTGATTTTGTTGAGTGAGGTGTGTGTTCTCAGCTTGAATCACATCCAAGGATTTGAGGTTCTGACCCACATGCTGGAATTCTGATTTGGTTTTCGAGATTGTCCCGAAAAATGGCGCGTAAAAATCACTGATGATTTGGGGGATGCGTGCGATGGAGAAACCTTGTGGGTTTTGACCGTTTATATTCTTCGAGGGACGACCAAAGACCAGCAGCAGTACCACTGCAACCAGTACCAAGATCGATACACCAATCAGAATGACTTTTTTCATCGGTTCTCTTTATTTTAAAAACGGGAATTAACCGCCGGTTGCACTAACCGTGATAAGTTTTCGCCTCATCGATGGATATTTCACGGAGAAGCTGAGGATAACTTAAAACTTTCCCGATTCCTTCGGCCACGGCACTCAATGGATCTTCAGCCACATGCACAGGAAGACCCGTCTCATCCGCGAGTAATTTATCGAAACCTTTCAGCAGAGCTCCTCCCCCTGCCAAGACCATCCCGCGGTCGACAAGGTCAGCACTGAGCTCGGGAGGGCAACGGTCAAGTGTCACGCGGACGGCATCCACGATAATCTTGATCGGGGCGGCCAAAGCTTCCCGGACTTCCTGTGAGGAAAGGCTGAGAGTCTTCGGTAGGCCTAGGATTAGGTCGCGGCCTTTGATTTCCATGCTCATTTCGTGTTCAAGAGGGGTCGCTGAACCAATTTTAATTTTGATTTCTTCGGCAGTGCTTTCGCCAATGAGCAGGTTATACGCACGCTTGAGGTATGTCACGATTGCTTCGTTGAACTGGTCACCTGCGACACGCACGCTGCGGCTGTAAACGATTCCGCAAAGCGATATAATCGCTATTTCCGTAGTCCCACCGCCGATATCCACAATCATATTTCCCGCTGGTTCTTGTACAGGCAAACCAACCCCGATTGCAGCTGCAAGAGGCTCTGGAATCAATGAGGCGGAACGGGCCCCGGCATTGAGGGCGGCTTCACGCACAGCCCTTTTTTCGACTTCCGTAATGCCTGAAGGAACCGCGATGACGACAATGGGGCGGATGAACTTGCGGTTGTTATTTACCTTATTGATAAAATGTTTGAGCATTTCTTCGGTGATTTCAAAGTCGGCAATGACACCTTCTCTCAAGGGCCTGACAGCAATAATATTAGC
>Ga0163153_10008401_pt1 | contig 10759 bp, 8 predicted proteins | sample OliLakLV19MP6IB1_FD_148629 | JGI IMG/M metagenome (GOLD analysis project Ga0163153, IMG submission 148629) | Freshwater microbial mat bacterial communities from Lake Vanda, McMurdo Dry Valleys, Antarctica - Oligotrophic Lake LV.19.MP6.IB-1 | ecosystem: Environmental > Aquatic > Freshwater > Lake...
CTCTCCCGCACCACCCCCAGTCCCACCGGGTTTGAGGATCAGGCCCAGGTCGCCCAGGGTGAGCAGTTCGAGCCCGCCAGAAAACGGCGCCTTGGGACGGCGCGAGCCCTTCGCCAAGGCGCGGACGAGCCCGTGCTCGCGGGTGAGCGCGGCGAGCGTCTGGCTGGTCTCCGACCACTCCCAGATCCGCAGGCACAGGGCATGGTCGTGTACGGGCGGCACGCAAGGCGAGGGTAGGGAACGCTCGGGTATACTCGCGCGATGCCCGAGGGACGAGCCATCGCCAGCACGCCGGCCGGAATGCTGTCTCGCCCGGTCGTCATTATTGACGCGAGCGTGACCACGACGTGCCCGAGCCCCCCCACGAGCGCCATGCCCAACACCTCGATTCCGTCCGCCGCCGAGGCCCCGCCCGCGAGCCTGACCCGTCCCCTGGGGACGCTCGAGGCGTACTTCGCCCGATGCATCGACGCGTCGGGGATGCCGCAGACGCTGGCCGACGCGGTGCGGTACTCGTTTCTGGCCCCGGGCAAGCGGCTCCGGCCGCTGCTGGCGTGGCACGCGTGCGCCGCGGTCGGGCCCCTGGGGAATTTGGACGCCGCGGGCGAACCGGCCCTCCCGGCGGCGGGCGCGGTCGAGCTCGTCCACTGCTTCAGCCTTGTCCACGACGATCTGCCGGGGCTTGACAACGACGACCTGCGGCGTGGGCGGCCCACGCTCCACAAGGCGACCAACGAGGCGATGGCGATCCTCGCCGGCGACGCGATGCTCACGCTGGCGTTCAGCGTGCTCACGCGCTCGATCACCGCGCCGGGCCTGGCGTCGGCGCTGGTGAATGAGCTCTCGGCGGCGACCGGGGCGATGATCGCCGGGCAGGTACACGACACGCTGGGGGGATTCCCCGCGGGGATGGACGACACCGCCAAGCTGCGCCTGATCCACACGAACAAGACCGGGGCGCTGATCCGGGCGTCGATCCGGATGGGGGCGCTGTGTGCGCACCCGCTGCCCTCGGCGTTGAGTTCGCTCTCGCGGTATTCCGACGCCGTGGGCCTGATGTTCCAGATCGTCGACGACCTGCTCGACGTGACCCAGACGACCGAGCACCTGGGGAAGAAGGCGGGCAAGGACATCGACGCCGGCAAGCTGACCTACCCCGGGGTGCTGGGCGTGGAACGGTCGCGGGCGGAGGTCACGCGCCTTCGCGGCGAAGCGATCGGGGCTCTGGCGCCGCTTGGCCCGCAGGCGGGGGCGCTGCGGGACCTGGCGGATTATCTGGCGGTGCGGTCTCGCTGATGCGCTCGGCCGGTCGATGCGCCGTTGTACAATTTCCCACGTGGACCATCGCTACCACGATCAGGTGAGCCTTGAGCTAGCGTCGATCGTTGCCGCGGGACTTGCTGCGCATCCGGAATGGCTGGCGCTCGCCCGCAACAACCTGCGTCGCTGGAGCGAACGCAACGCCGACGCTCCGAGTCTGCTGCGCTGCTACGCGGAGTGGGACAAGATCCTCGACCGCCCGCTCGATCAGATCGTCGCGACGCTGCTGGACCCGTCGGACAATGGCCAGCGACTGCGAACAAACTCGCCGTTTGCCGGGGTGATCGCATTCGAGGAAGTGCTGGACATCAAGCAGCGAATTCGCAATGAAATGAAAGCGGCTGAGCGAATAGTGGATGGCCCCGAAATTCCACCCGCTTGACCGTATCGGACGGCATTTCATCCTCCGAAGAACGAACCCGCCGGCGTCGGAACCACTATGCTTGCCGAAGGCCCCGCGGCGTCAACCCAGCGACCGCGACCCCCCGAATCACCCACGGCGAGCGGCACGCCCGCGTCCCGCCGCGAAAGGTCTCCCGCGAATGGCCCTGCTCGACAAGATCCACTCCCCGGCCGACCTGCGAAACCTCAGCGTCGAGCAGCTCCCCGAGCTCGCGACCGATATCCGCCGGGCCATCGTCGAGCAGGTCCGGCGCAGCGGCGGCCACCTTGCGCCCAACCTGGGCGTGGTCGAGCTGACGATCGCGCTGCACTACGTGTTCGACTTCGCGCAGGACCGCCTGCTGTTTGACGTGGGCCACCAGTGCTACCCCCACAAGCTGCTCACCGGGCGCCAGCCGCTGCTGGGCAACCTCCGCACCCGCAAGGGCATGGCCGGGTTCCCCGAGCCGCTCGAGTCGCCGTACGACCTCTTCCGCGTCGGGCACGCGGGCACCGGCATCTCCACCGGCGTCGGCATGGCCCGGGGCGATTCGCTCAACGCCGAAGGTTTCGACCCCAAGACCCGCCCCGACGGGCGTCGCGTGGCGGTCGTCATCGGCGACGCCTCGGTCGTCAACGGCGTCGCGATGGAAGGGCTCAACGGCGCGGGCGTCCTCAAGCGCCAGTTCCTCGTCGTCCTCAACGACAACGGGATGAGCATCTCCAAGCCCCAGGGCGCCGTCTCGCAATACTTCGACCGCCTGCGTCTCAGCCACCTCTACGGCGATTTCAAGAAGCAGGCCCGGGAAGTCCTCAAACGCGTTCCCGGCGGCTCCGCCCTGCAGGAGGCCTACCACCGCCTCGGCGAAGCCACCAAGGCCATGGTCACCGAGAGCGACGGCGGCGGCTGGTTCGAGCACTTCGGGCTGCTCACCGTGGGCCCGATCGACGGGCACAACCTGCCGCAGCTCATCGAGTTCCTCGCCGAGGCGCGTGACTTCGACCGCCCGATGGTGCTGCACGTCAAGACCGTCAAGGGCAAGGGCTACGAGTTCGCCGAGCGCGACGCGAGCACGTTCCACTCGCCCCCGGCGTTCGACGTCGACGGCGAGCTGGCGAGCGAGGGCTGCCGCGTCGAGCTCAAGCGCGAAGGCCGCAGCTTCACGGCCGCCGTGGGCGACATCATGCTCGACGTGATGGCCCGCGACCCCAAGGTGCTCGCGTGTACCGCGGCCATGCCCGACGGTACCGGCGTCAACAAGCTGCTCGGTGCGTACCCCGACCGTTCCTTCGACACCGGCATCTGCGAGAGCCACGCCCTCGACATGATGGCCGGACTCGCCAAGACGGGCTGGAAGCCGTTCTTTGCGGTTTACGCGACGTTCCTGCAGCGGGCCTTCGACCAGGCGTTCCAGGAGGCCAGCCTGCAGGGGCTCCCCGTGCGACTGCTGCTCGACCGCGCCGGGCTCGTCGGCGGCGACGGGGCCGTACACCACGGCTTCTGCGACACCGCCCTGCTCCGGGTGCTCCCCGGCGCGGCCGTCATGGCGGCGATCGACGAGCCCAGCCTCAAGGCCGCGATCGAATTCATGCGGACGTACGACGAGGGACTGTCGAGCGTGCGCTACCCGCGCGACAACGTTTCGGCGCGGCTCATCGAGCGTGACTGCCCGGCGTTCAAGCTCGGCAAGGCCCGCGCCATCGGCGGCACCGGCGAACCCGCCGACTGCGACGTCGCGGTGCTCGCCTTCGGCACCTCGGCGATCGACTCGCTCACGGCGGCCGACTCGCTCGCCGGCGAGTACCGCGTCGCCGTCTACGACGCCCGCTTTGCCAAGCCCGTGGACGTCGCGCTGATCCGCACGCTGCTCGAACGCGCCACGCCGATCGTCACCGTCGAGGACCACAGCATCATCGGCGGCTTCGGCTCGGCGGTGCTCGAAGCGGCCCAAGCGATGAACCTCGACTCGTCGCGCATCGTGCGCCTGGGCCTGCCGGATTCGTGGATCCTGCAGGACGGCCGCAATGCGCAGCTCGCCGAAGCGGGCATCGACGCCGCGGGGATCGCGCGGGGGATTCGCCAGGCGGCGGCGCTTGCGGGCAAGCCTCCTGGCGAGTCGCACCGCGAGGTCGCGGTGAAACGTCCCGCACCGGCACGAGCGTAAGTCGGATCTTTCCCGATTCTCGTCGGTAGACTGACTCTGCCATGCCCCGCCGCGTCCTGCTCCTCATCAACCGCGCCAAGCCCGACGCCGTCGCCGCGGCCGCGCGCGTCGCTGCGCTCATCGACGCCCACGGGCGCGTCGTCGCCGAGCACGGGATCGATGACGATCTCCCCGCCGATCTGCGCACCAGGGCCGACCTCGTCGTCGTGCTCGGCGGCGACGGGTCGCTCCTGGGCGCGGCACGCCGGTGCGTCGCTCTCGATATCCCGCTGGTGGGCGTCAACCTCGGCAAAGTCGGGTTCATGGCCGAGTTCGACCTTCCCGCCCTCGAGGAGCAGGCCGGGGCCCTCTTCGGAGACGCGGCCCTGGAGCTGCAGAAACGCCCGCTCCTGCGGGCCGACGTCTTCGGGGCCGCCGAGGCCGCGCCCGGGGGCGTCCCGGGCACACCGCGGTTCACGGCCCTGGGGCTCAACGACTGCGTGGTCACCGCCGGGCCGCCGTTCCGTCTCATCGAGCTCCGCGTCAGCATCGACGCCGGGCCCGGGCCGGTGGTCGCCGGCGACGGGGTGATCGTCGCGACGCCGATCGGCTCGACCGCGTACAACCTCGCCGCCGGCGGAGCGATCGTCTCCCCCGATGTTCAGGCGTTCACGATCACCCCCATCGCGGCCCACTCGCTGAGCTTCCGGCCCGTGATCGTCAGTTCGTTCTCGACGATCGAGCTCGAGGTGCTCCGCGCCAACGACGACGCCGTGCCGATCCTCGGGGGCTCCGGCGGCGGGGGAACGACCCTCGTCGTCGACGGGCAGCTGCACCACCGCCTGCACCGCGGCGACCGCGTGCTCATCCGCCAGCACGAGATGCCGGTGCGCTTCGTCCGCAACCCGCGGGTGAGCTACTGGGACACGCTCATGCGCAAGCTCCACTGGGCGTCGCAGCCGCGGGCGTGACGCCATATCTCCGTGGTGAACTTTCTTCCTCGGCGTTCTCGCGCGCCTGCGGTGAACCTTGCGCGCGTCCCCCATACGGGGACCCGGCGGACAGAGCTCCGCCGGGGCACCCGCGCCGATGCTGCGACGAGGCAAAAAGCGCAACGCCCGGCTTGTCGCCGGGCGTTGCAGGAGAGAGGGGCCGTGGGCCGCCCTGAAGACACAAGGGCGGACGAATCGTCGGGCTGGCTTATCCGAGGCACTCAATCGGAGCGGCGAGCCAATCGTTGATGAAGTTGGAGACGTCGGTGGAGTTCACCACGCCGTTGTCGTCCCAGTCGGTGACCAGCGTGCCGTCGACCTGGTCCTGGAACCAGTCGTTGATGAAGTTAGAGACGTCGGTCGAATTGACGATGCCGTTGCCGTCCCAGTCGGCGACGCACACGGGGCCGCCGGTGGTGCCGGTGACGCTCACGTCGTCGATGAACCAGTTGTCGCTGGTGTTGTTGCAGACGGAGCGCCAGCGGATGCGCAGCCCGTCGTAGAGGAAGCTGGGCGAGTTGAGCACGTGCGTGAACTGGGTGAACACCGATTGATCCACGCCGTTGGAGATGAGCGTGTTCAGCGCGTTCCACACGCCCGCGTTGTCGCGGGCCTCAACGACGAGGCTCTCGCCGTTCTCGACGCCCCGGCGCTCGACGAAGTAGCTGACCGTCACGTCGTCGAGCCCCGCCGCGAGCACCGGCTTGGTCCACATCTGCTCGCCGGGGGGCGAGCTGCCGTCAAGCTCCGCGGCGTTGGGGGTGCTGGGCTCGGCCAGGGCCGCCGAGTTGATCTCGCCCTGGAACACCGACCACACCGTCGGGTCGAAGATGATGCTCGGGAACTGGTCGACCAGCGGCAGGGGCACCGCGGCCTCGATGGGCTCGCCGACGTAGAGGTCGTCGATGAACCACTCGTCATCGGCCTGCGAGCCATCGACACGCAAGCGGATCCGCAGCTCGTTGTGGTCCGCGTCGCCGGGAAGCGTGTACGCCTGAAGGGTGTACCCGGTCGACGTCACGCCGTCGCTCGTGATCGTCCCCAGCACGTTCCACCGCAGGTTGTTCGCCCAGTATTCCGCCGTGAGTGTCTTGCCCGCCTCGACGTTCCGCCGGGCGTACTGGAACGACAACTGAAGCGCCGGCTGGCTTGCCGCGAGGATGAAGTTCGTCCGGATCTCGTCGTCGCCGAACTCGCCGCTGCCCGACGAGTTCAGCCGCAGCACCCGCGGGGCGCTGGGCGGGCCCGCGATCGGGCTATCAAGATGGCTGGCGCCGAAGCTGTAGGACCACTTCGCCGGGTCGACGCCGATGGTCGTGAAGTTGTCCAGGAACGGCACCGCGACCGCGTCGAGCAGGTCGCTCAGGCAGCCGCGGCTGTTGCGGAAGTTCACGATCGAGGTCACGCTCGTGCCGAAGCTCCCGCAGTCGCCGCTGCACCCGCCCAGCCCCGAGCACATGATGTTGCAGTTGGGGTTGCCGTCGCAGTGCCCGGCGCTCCAGTTGTGCCCGAGCTCGTGGGCGCTCAGACACGCGCGGGTGACGCCGTTGAGGCTCCAGCGCGACTGCACGAGGCCGTAGGCGTTGCTGATATTGCAGATGACGCTGAGCTGCGCGATGCCGATGACCGGGTCATTCAGGTTGGTCCCGGTGAACATGTGGGCGACGTCGCGCCGGATCCCGCTGAAGTTCGAGTTCCAGTAGGCCTGGAACTGGTTGAGGATCCCCGAGGCCACGGTGCCCGAGTACGGGTCGGCCGCGTCGGTCCAGATGTGGATCGTGGTGATCTCGTACGTGATGTCCGTGTCGTTCTCGTAGATCGTCTCGACGTTGTTCATGGTCGCTTCGACGTCGTTGAGGACCGCCTGCACGTTGCTGCCCAGCAGCACGTAGTACGGGTTGTCGACCTCGATCGCCAAGTCGGCGATCTTCAGCCCCGTGCCGCGCACGCCGCCCTCGCCCTCACCCTCGTGGGGCGCTTCACCGGCGTCGTTCACCGGGCAGCGCTTGTTCGTCGGATAGATATCGGAGGACTGGTACACGACGTGCCGCGAGATCGGAGCCTCGACGACGATGTCGCTCATGGGGTAGATGCCCCACTTGGTCCCGTTCGAGAGCGCAATCGTGCCCTCGACGCGCCCGTCAAGGATGCTCAGTCGCACCGCGGCGTCGCGGTCCTGGATCGACGTCCCGCGGAACGTGATCGGCTCGTCCGCCGCCACTTCCCGCAGCTGGCCGTCGGCGCCGGTGGTCAGAAGCCGGAAGTCGCGCGACCGCATCGAGAACCGCGTCACCACCAGGTCGTGGTCCACGCCTCCCAGCCGCACGCGAAGGACCGCCTCGTCGGGCGTCCCGAACTGCGGAACGGCCAAGTCCACGGTCGTGAAGTCGCTCACCCGCAGCGCGCCGCGCACGAGCTGAGTGTTCTTGTCATCCTGCCCGACCGGCGCCGCCGCGACGCCCTTGGGAGCCGCCGGGGGCGGCGCGCCCTTGCCCGCCTGTTGTCCAAACGCAGCGCCCGTGACGCCCAGCGCCGCGATGATCCATCCAGTAGCCATCCGCCGGAGGCGGAACGGAGTCTTCATACCTGATCTCCCGATGATGAGCAAAGGCAACCGTTTTGAAGTGACCGTGTAACAGGGATGGCCATCGGCCTGCGCCGGGCGGCTCTCCACGCAACCAAGATGAAACCCGTCAGACGAAGCGGACTGCCCCGCCGTGTGCAGAACCGGCCCGATGGTCGAGCGACACGGCATGTGCGCCGTGGAACTCCGGTCGGTTCCGGTCCGGGCGGTGTGGACGCCTCAAATATACCTCCCCGGACGATCCGAGCCACGTCCGCAACCCGATCCGTCCGAGAACCACCTCGGCGGGGATTGCCCCTCTTCCCCTACTTCGCCGGCGTGCTCGGGGCGACCAGCTCCGCGGCCCTCCGCAGCAGCTGCGTCACCCGGGCTCCCCGATACGCCTCGTCGCCCAGGATGCCCGAATCAGCGACAGGGTCCGCCACCGCCTCACCGGCGCGAGCGCTCGGATCTTCGGGCCACTGGACCGCGACACGATCGGCCGGCGACGGAATCGATGGCTGCGGCGCCCCCGGATCGCCGGACACCGACAGCGTTTGGACTTTGCTTGTGGGAGCCGTCATGTCGGCGACGACCACGGCCCGCATGTCCACCGCCGTCGAAACGGCGGTTCCGGCGTCCCCGCCGCGGGCCCCGCTCGGGCGTTGCTCGGGCAGGCCCCCGATGTAAAACACCGTTCCCGCCGGGATCGCCGCCAGCGGCCCGTCGGGGGTGTTCAGGTACGTGGACTGATCGAAGACGGCTGTGGTGGCCCCGGACATGCGGGCAAACGCGGCCCGGCCCGTCGGCGAGCGCGATGCGGGCACCTGGTACACCCCCGCGAACCCCACCGGCTGACGCAGGTCGACCGAGAGTTGCCGAAAGCTCAATCCCAGGGGATCGACGTCGCCGACCCCGCCTTCCACGCGCCGAAGCGGCGCCGGCTTGGCCTTGGCGCCGTCGGGCTGCCCGGCCACTTGCGCCGCGGCAACTCCGCGGCCGGAAACTGACGCAGCCATCGCGATCACCACCAGGATCCAAGGGGACATCATGTCAACTGTATCGGCCGAACCCAACGGGGTTCGACCCCCGAACCGCACCCGCGCCGTTTCGGCCGCGTCTCACTACCATGCCCCCCGGTAGGGGGGCGGGGGAGCCCGTGGGGAGACGGTTCATGCCGGCAGCGACACGACTGGTGCTCGCGACGACGTTCGCGTTCGCGGCTCACGACGGTGTCGTGGCGGCGGCTTCTCAACAGGGCGCCGCCGCCGCGCCCCCGCAATCCGCCTCCGCCGAGCCGACCGCGCCCCCCATCACCGTCGGCTCCAAGGCGCCCCCGATCACGGCCGCCGCGTGGATCAAGGGCGACCCGCTCCCCGCGGCGGACGCCGGGAAAGTGTGGGTCGTGGAGTTTTTTGCGACCTGGTGCGTCCCGTGCCGCAGGAGTATGCCCAAGCTCTCGGCCCTGGCGACGAAATTCGGCTCGCAGGGGCTGTGGGTGGTGGGGGTCGCCAGCGTCGAGCCCCGCGGCGAGCCGGACGTGCGAGAGTTCGCCCGCGCCAACGCCGAGCGCATCGCTTATTCGATCGCCTGGGACGCCGACGGACGGACGAGGGAATTCTGGATGATCGCGAGCGGGAACACGGCGATCCCAACGGCGTTCATCGTCGACCGCACCGGCACGATCGTGTGGCTGGGCAACCCGCTCTACCCGGTGGGCGAGTTCGAACAGGCCGTCGAGCAGGTGATGGCGGGCACGTACGACCTCGAGGCTGCGAAGGTCGTCGCCGCGAAACGGGCCACCGACCGGCGCGCCGCCGACGAGGTGCTCGCGAAGGTCGACGAGGCCTGGCAGATGGGCAAGCAGCGCGAAGCGATGGAGTTCGTCGACCGGGCGATGGCGCTGGACCCGATCCGGTTGGCGCCGATGGGGATCGACAAGTTCATCACGCTCGCGATCCGCCTCAACGACGTCGACGCCGCGTACGCCTACGCCCGCACGCTCGTCGACAAGACTTACAAGGACGACCCCGCGCTGCTCGCGGCCCTGGCGAGCAAGATTCTCGAGCACCCGGGCCTGGCGCGCCACGACGTCGACCTGGCCCTCGCCGCCGCGACCCGGGCCCAGGAATTGAGCAAGACCGACGACGCGGGGGTGCTCGACGCCTTGGCGCGGGCCACCTTCGACAAGGGCGACGCCGCTACGGCCGCGGAGCTCCAGCAGCGGGCGATCGCGGCCGCGGAGGACGAGCTGACACGCCAGCTGCTGCGCAAGCGGCTCGAGCGGTACACGGGCGGGAAGTAGGCGATCGGGGGGGCATGCTCAAGCCGCTCTGGGCTTGAGCATGTCCGGCTCGAAGTTCGGCCAATCACTCGAGACATGCTCAAGCCCAGAGCGGTTTGAGCATACCACCCATCTCAAAACCCCGCCTTCCCCAGCCACTCGCTCGGCGTGCGCCCCAGCGCCGCCGACACCACGAGCAGGCTCTCCAGGCTCGGCAGGTGGTTGCCGCGCTCGATCGACGAAAGCTGGCTCACGCTCACCCCGCTCGCCTCCGAGAGGTCCTTGAGAGTCCAGTCCCGCTCCGCGCGCGCCAGGCGGATCTGCCTGCCCAGCTCCATCCGCAGCCGGTCCTGCGGGCGCATCCCCAGCCTCAGCGCCGTCGCGGCCTGCGCCAGCGTCGCCCGCAGCTCCCCCACCGAGAACGGCTTGGCGAGGTAGTCGAACACATCCTGCTTGAACGTCTGACGCATCGTGTCGAGCGACGGGTAGCCGGTCACCACGATCACGCACAGCTTCTCCCACCGCCGGCGGACCTCCGCGAGCACCTGCTCGCCGCTCGCCGGGCCCATCTTGATGTCCAGCAGCAGCACGTCGGGCATGCGCTGTTCGATCGCTTCGTAAAGCTCCGCGGGCGTCGCCACCACCCGCGCCTCGTGCCCCTCGTCCCGCAGCACCGCCGTGATGTACTGCCGGAAGTCCTCGTCGTCATCAAGAGCGACGACGTCGAGCGCAGGCGGAGGGGACACCCCGGCCGTGTGCGCATCGGCGTCCTGGCGCGGCGCGCGACGGTCGGTCGGGGGGGGTGCGGCCGTCGGTGGGGGGGCCGCCTTGTTGGGATCGCTCGTCACTCGCCGCTCCTTGAACGCCCAGCGTACCCGATCGGCGACGCTTCAAACCCTCCGGGCCTCCCAGAGTCCGACGCCCGCTCGGGGAGCAGCACCTCGAACACCGCCCCCCCTCGCGCACCGACCACTCCGCGTCGACCTCCACGTGCCCCGGCGCGGGCGTGTCGGCCCTTGGCGAACCGGCGGCCTCCGCCGCGTTCCGGAGGAGGTTCACGAGCACCTGCGTGACG
>Ga0163153_10008405_pt1 | contig 10756 bp, 7 predicted proteins | sample OliLakLV19MP6IB1_FD_148629 | JGI IMG/M metagenome (GOLD analysis project Ga0163153, IMG submission 148629) | Freshwater microbial mat bacterial communities from Lake Vanda, McMurdo Dry Valleys, Antarctica - Oligotrophic Lake LV.19.MP6.IB-1 | ecosystem: Environmental > Aquatic > Freshwater > Lake...
GATATTATTTTATTTTTTCTCAAAATATGCCTTTTGACACCGTTCGTTGACACAACAGCGAGGCAGGGTGCCAGCCTCAGGGGCAAAAAAAAACCCGGTGCTCGTTTGCACCGGGTCGGTTTCCCGTATATAATCTCATGAAAAGTTTCAAAATCTGTGGGTCTATCAAGACCGCTTATTTCCTTCGCACCGCCGTCATTCGTTATTGATGATACAAAAGTGCAGGCAAGTCTACCAGTGGCAAAGAACAAAAAATTAAATTTGTTGAGTGTACTCTTGGAGTTAATGTTCTTCAAAAATATGCTTTTGAGCATTTTTTGAGACAAAAAACTTTCTTTTTAAAGCATTTTGACAAAGACTATAACGCCGACCAATCTGGTTTTGTTGATTTTTTTGCCTTAAAAAATTGTTATTTTTTTTTATGTCTGTTTACCACATATGGCACATTTGTTAAAAGGTAATCAAAACAGGCTATGTGATCTATGTTTTTTTCTATGTATCTATATGGTAAGCAGATACATTTTTTTGATTTTTTAAATCGTTGACACAACCCGCGATTCAGTGTGCGCAGATGTCAGGATTCCTGTATTTTTCCGCCAAATACAGATACGATATGAAATTACGCTTACTGTTCTGGGCCTTATTATTGCAGGCCGCTCTTTACGGACAAGAAAAAAACGACCTGAAGTATTACCTGCCCGATATTCCGTACAATCCGGCCATACCCACACCCAGCCAATACCTCGGGTACGAAGTAGGGGACTGGCATGTGAGCCACGATTTGCTGGTAGGCTACATGCGTGAACTGGCGCGCAGCAGCGACCGGATACAGTTGCGCGAGTATGGCCGCTCGCACGAAATGCGCCCCATGCTTTGCCTGACCATTACTGCGCCGGCCAACCATGCCCGCCTGGATGACATACGCACGGAACGCCGGAAACTGGCCGATCCGGCTCAAAGTGGCAAAGCAGGCATCAAATCAATGCCTGCCGTCAACTACATGGGTTATTCCATCCACGGCAATGAAGCCAGCGGGAGCAATGCATCCTTGCTGGTTGCCTATTACCTCGCTGCCGGTCAATCGGCTGACATAGAACAACTCCTGCAAAACACGGTCGTGCTGCTCGATCCCTGTTTCAACCCCGATGGCATGCAGCGTTTTTCCGCCTGGGTAAACAGCCGGAAAAGCACCCGTCTTGTTCCAGACCCGGCGGGCGACGAATTCAACGAACCCTGGCCGAGGGGGCGTTACAACCATTACTGGTTTGACCTGAACCGGGATTGGCTGGTGACCCGGCAACCGGAGAGCATCGGGCGGGTGGCTATTTTTCAGGAATGGCGCCCCAATGTGCTGACCGACCACCATGAAATGGGCAGCAATTCGACTTTTTTCTTTCAGCCGGGTGTCCCTTCGCGGGTAAATCCCATCACACCTGCCAAAAACCAGGTATTAACCGCCAAAATTGCCACTTATCACGCCGACTTGCTTTCCGGGAAAAATATCCTGTTTTACACGAAGGAAAACTTTGATGACTTCTATTACGGCAAAGGCTCCACTTACCCCGATGCCAACGGCAGCATCGGTATCCTGTTTGAACAGGCCAGCAGCGGGGGCAGCGCACAGGAGACCCAGAACGGGCTGCTCACTTTTCCCTATTCCATTCGCAACCAGGTGCTGGCCTCCCTGTCCACCTTGAAAGCGGTGTCTGAAATGCGGGTGGAACTCAACGAATACCAGCGCGAATTTTTCCAGACGGCAGTCGAAGAAGCCCGGAAAGACGACATTAAAGGTTTTTTATTCAGCGATGCAAGCCGCGACCTGCCTGCGCGGGAATTTCTCAGTTTGCTGTTGAGTCATCAGATAGACGTGCGCAATACTAATCAGGATATCAAAGTCAACGGGCAGTCGTATCTGGCCGGAACGGCCTTTTGGGTGCCTGCCGAACAGGCCAATTACCGCCTCATCAAAGGCATCTTCAACAGACAAACCGTTTTTCAGGACAGCATTTTCTACGATATTTCGGCCTGGACGCTGCCCGATGCTTTCGGGTTGCAATGGTCACCCGTCAAAGCGACCGAATTGCCTCCGGGCTGGAAACCGCAACCGGACATTGCGCTCACTTCGAGGTACGGCGACTCTGCCATTGCCACACCGGCGTATGCATACGCGATAGATGCTGTTGGATACGAACTGCCGCAGGTGCTCGGTGAGTTGCTGGAAGAAGGCATCCGGGTAAAAGTAGCTGCCAAACCTTTCGAGGCAGACGGCCATTCATATTCCGCAGGTAGCCTCGTCATCCCGACGGATCGCCAGCCCCTGTCACCGACGGAGTTGCTGAACAGGATCAATCGAATAAAATCTGAATTGCCTGTTTACATCATTAACAATGGTCTTACCAGTGCCGGACCTGATTTGGGAAGTGGAAATTTCCCGGTCATTCGCCCGCCGAAAATACTGTTGCTCACCGGGCGCGGCGTATCGCCCGAGTCAGCCGGGGAAATCTGGCATTTGCTCGACACGCGCTACCACATACCCGTAACGATGGTTGAAATGAACCGGCTGGACGATGTGAAAATGTTGAATTACAATGTCATTATACTGGCAGAAGGCAATTACAGTAGTTTGTCGGCAGATAAAATACGCCAGTTTGTGCTAAACGGCGGCACGGTCATTGGCATCGGCAATGCACTTAAGTGGCTCGATAAAGCAAGCCTGCTGCCCCTTGAATTTAAAACAACTGCCCCGGACAAAATATCCCGGCGGCCTTATGACGGTGCGGATGAAGATTTATCGGCAAGGCGGCTACCCGGTTCTATTTTTGAAGCCGGCTTGGACCTCACACACCCCATTTGTTTTGGGTATGAACGCAACCGTTTACCTGTGTTTCTGGGAGATTCTATCTTGCTGGAACTACCCAAAAACCCTTATGCCGCACCGCTTGCATTCACCGAAAAGCCCTTGTTAGCGGGTTATTTGCACCCCAAATTTCAGCCCCTGGTAAAAAATGCAGCGGCGGTCGTTGTAGGGGGAGTCGGAAGCGGGCGCATTATCGGGTTTGCCGGCAACCCCAATTTCAGGGCGTTCTGGTATGGTACCAACCGCTTATTTGCCAATGCCATCTTTTTTGGCAACCTGATTAGCCGGGATGCCATTATCCGAAATGAATGAACAAAAAACACCATTACATGGAAAAAGATGCTCAAAATCAATAAGTTATAAAAAAAATTGCCCTTGCTGATTTTGCCCGCTTTGATTATCATTTATCACTTATTTGAATTTTCAAATAGTTTTGAAAACAAAATACGTGTTTATAGTATTTAATGTGCTGGAAACCAACTTAAAAGGTCTCATCCGACATTATGGACATCAAAGAAGGCAAACAAAAATTCATCGAATCCTGGGGAAAAATGGCGAGTGACTGGGGCATCAACCGAACGATGGCTCAGGTACATGCACTCCTGCTTATTGCTCCCGAACCGATGACAGCAGATCAGGTCATGAGCGAACTGGATATTTCGCGTGGCAATTCCAATATGAACATCCGCGCCCTCATGGATTGGGGGCTGGTGCATAAACAACTCCGAAACGGAGAACGCAAAGAATATTTTTATGCTGAAAAAGATATGTGGGTGGTGGTCCGCCAGATCATTGTGAATCGAAAAAAACGCGAACTGGAACCGATGCTCAAAGTGCTGGACGAAATAGCCGGTGTGGAAAACGACTGCCCCGAATCAGAAAGTTTCTGTGCGGTAGTACGCGACATCCGCAAGTTTTCCAACAAAGCCAACCAAACCCTGGATGCTTTGGTCAAAGCCGATGCCACCTGGTTTGGAAGCCCGCTTTTCAGCCTGCTCCGATAACAGTTTTTCTTTCCAGCAATAAAAAATAATGATCGGCTGCCGGCGCTAACCAAGCGGCAGCCGATTTGTTTTCCAGCCATTGCAAGGCCTTCAACCAACGCGGTCGATAGCGGAAAAACGGATCCAGGTAAGATGGAGGCAGCCAAAACCCTACCGGGTAACACTTATGTAGCCGGAAACCTGGTAACAATTCCGACAACTCTTTAGGCGAATAATACCAGGTTGGAATGGTTGTTTGCGCATCGAGCCGGGCTTCTACGGCGCCTCGATTGTGGCGCCGAAAGGCCGTGCGTGGTTTTCCTTTCAGGAGAAAATAGAGTGTTTCCCACCACGAAAAACGACTCATCACTACCAGCGCTAACATCGCATCCGGAGCCATTACATCCCTCAAATTCGTGTTAAGTTGCCGTATTTCATCGGGTGAAAGGCAGTTCAGTCCGCCAAAATCGGAAAGCATCAAATCGAAAGGAGCTGAACGGGCAATAACCGGGTTCGTGCCGATGTCCTGCATGGAACAAACTACCGCTTCAATCCGGTCTTTTAGTCCCGCCTGCTGCGTTTTTGCCTGTGTGATGTCCACCATTTGAGGTGCAACATCCGTGGCCAGCACCTGGCAGCCTTGCCGGGCTAGCCAAAGCGCATCGGTTCCGGTTCCGGCATTGCATTCGAGTACTTTGTGGATATGGCGATCAGATACTACTTTCGACAGGAAATGCCACACCTGGTCCCGCTGGGCGCGGCCCAGCGCAGTATCCGTAAAACTGGCATCGTATTCGGCGGCGATGGTGTCAAAAGCGGCGCTTTTTTGTGCTTCAGGCGGCATGAGGAGTAGTCGGCTTTGATTCAAGTCTGCTTAAACGCCAGCGGTCGAGTACGGCAGCCGGCGCGTAATAGAAGGTGCGGAAAGCGCGGCGCAGGTTGGTTTTTTTTCCCTGCATCAGGCGTTGAAGTTCGGTTCTGCCTTGTTGCAGCCGGAATTGTTTGTGTATCAGCCGGTGGAGGCGGCGATAATATGCCGGGGAATAGGTAGCGGGATACATCATGGCCAGGTCGTCCGAAACTTCCCAGTTCTGTTTTTCGCCGAGCATTGATTTTACTTTTTCGTAAAATTTTGTGCCGGGTAAAGGATAGGAAACGGAGATGCCGATATCATGCGGTTTCAGTTCTTCCAGCATACGCAGGGTGGCGGCGATATCTTCTTTCGTTTCGCCTAAATAGCCGAATTGCAGGAAAAAACAGACTTCTATCCCTTTCTTTTTCAGCAATTTGGTAGCGGCTGCGATCTCTTCCACCCTGGTTCCTTTGTCCATTGCGTCTAAGATTTTCTGGCTACCGCTTTCCGCGCCTACCCACACCTGCCGCAGTCCCGAGGCAGCCAGGGCGTCGATGGTATCTTCTTTCAGCAACAAGTCTGCACGACTCTGGATTTTATATTGAAAAACTAATTTTTTGACCTGTACCAGATACAGGAACCGCTGCGCCCATCCGGGTTTCAGCCCAAAAATATCGTCGGCCATCCAAAAATGCCGCACGCCGTATCGAGCGATCAGATGTTCTATTTCAGCCGCGACACGCTCCGGGCTGCGGGAGTTATAGCGATTGCCATAGATGGGTTTTGCGCACCAGTTGCATTTGTAGGGGCAGCCGCGGGTAGTAGCCAGATTGAGCGAAAAAAAGCCGTGTGCCTGCATCCAGACCTGCCGGTAAGCCTCTATGTCTACGAGGTCCCAGGCCGGATCCGGCAGGCTGTCTAAATCGTTCAGCACGGGGCGTGGTGCAGTTCGGATCATGTCGGCTGCGTCCTGTTGCCTGTAAGCCAGTCCGGCGATTTCTGAAAAATTTTGCGATCCTGCTTCCAGGGCCGACACTAATTCGCGGAGGGTTTGTTCGCCTTCGCCGAGTATCACAAAATCCGCCCCTTCGGCTAAGTATTGCGCGGCGTGGTCGGTGCTGTCACTGCTGTTGACTATTACCTGGCACCCGTGTTTTTTACCCATTTTGGCCATTTCAAAAGCCGCCTCGCGCATACGGGTGAGGCACATTTTGGTCAGGTAATTGAACCCGTCGTCGTAAATAACCAAGTAGCGGGGGCGTTCGTGCTGTATGACGGTCTCTAATTCCGCAGGAGAATCCCGCAGCGCCGTATCAAACAAGCCTACTTCAAAACCGCAGGAACGCATCAGTGCTGCGGCATACAACGTACCGTAAGGGGGGTAAGGCTGTTGCGTTTCCCATTGTTTGCGGTCAAATTTATAAAAATAGGAATGGGTAAAAAGTATATCGGACATGGAAAGTCTTTGTGTTTGACCTGATAAAAGTATAAACGATGTGCCTAAGGAACGATGAAATAACAATTTCCCGATTTGATGCCATTCTTTTGCCGCTATCCATCCTATATTTTTCGTTCAATAACGCTGCTATTCGCCTCAAAAGATAGTTGGCTACCACCAAAATAATTGGCCTGCAATCGTGAACTTGTTATTTCATCGTTACTAAGTTTGCCGGTAAAGTTTTCACGGGTGCTTTTCAAATTCCCGATTGATTAGACGCGGCACTAGTGCCGCGTCTAATCAATGGCGTATCAATTGGGGAGGCTAATTTTGTCTTCATCAAGGCGCGAGGAGGGCGAAATACGGGATATTTTAACCGACGAGCAACGAAGAGGAAGGGAAAATTAGGCCGCCATATTGGTATGCTATTGATTAGACGCGGCACTAGTATTCTGAAATGGAAACCAATTTTAGTTTTACTATTGGCGCTCAAACTTCACAAAAGTTTAAAATTTTCGGGAAGTTGCGGAGTACTCACAACTCACGATTCACAACTCACAACTCACAACTATGCCAAATCAAATCGACCGCCGTTCTTTTCTTCAAAAAACCGCCCTGGCAGGTGCCGCTTTGGCCGCACCAGGCATCCTGTCATCTGAAAACACCGGTAAACAAACCGTGAATATGCCCGGAATGTTGTCGGAAAAACCCAAAACAAAACTCAATATCGGTTTTATCGGCACCGGATTGCGCGGGCAAAACCACGTGGAACTGGCCTTGTTGCGCGACGACTGCGAAATTATAGCCATCGCCGATCCCGATCCGCGCATGGTGGCGGATACCCTGAAAATGATTGCCGAAAAAGGCCGCAAAAAGCCGGACGTGTACGGCAATGGCGACCGCGACTACCTCAAACTGCTGGAAGATAAAAACATAGATGCGGTAGTGATTGCTTCGCCCTGGGAATGGCATACCGAACAGTGCGTGGCGGCCATGCAGGCCGGCAAATACGTCGGCTCCGAAGTCGGCGGCGGTTTCTCTATCGACGAATGCTGGCAACTCGTCAACACCCACGAAGCCACTGGCTCGCATCTGATGTTTATGGAAAATGTCTGTTACCGCCGCGATGTGATGGCTGTACTGCAAATGGTACGCGAAGGGCTTTTCGGCGAACTCATGCACCTGGAAGGCGGCTACCAGCACGATCTGCGCGGTGTCAAGTTTAACGATGGTCAAACGCCCTATAATTCCGGGGTGGAATTCGGCCCCAACGCTTTTTCCGAAGCCCGCTGGCGCACCAAACACTCCATTCACAGAAATGGCGACTTGTACCCGACGCACGGCATCGGCCCGGCGGCCATGATGGCCAATATCAACCGAGGCAACCGTTTTTTGTACCTGACTTCCACCGCTACCAAAGCCAGGGGGCTGCACAACTACATCGTCGAACACCCGAAAGGCGGCCCCAATCACCCCAATGCCAAAGTGGGTTTTAACCTGGGCGATATCGTCACAACTATCCTCAAAACCTCCAATGGCGAAACCATGCTGCTTTCCCATGATACCGGATTGCCGCGCCCGTATTCGCTTGGATTCAGGGTGCAGGGCACCAAAGGCATCTGGATGGATGTGAACAAAAGCTTGATGCTCGATGGAAAAACACCTGCGCACAAGTGGGAGGAAGCGCAAACCTGGCTGGACCGCTACGACCACCCGCTCTGGAAAAAATACGGCGCCGACGCCAAAACTGCCGGACACGGCGGCATGGATTTTTTTGTGTTTCACCACTTTGTAGAATGCGCCAAACAAAATATCGCGCCGCAAATCGACGTGTACGATGCAGCCACCTGGCTCGCTATCACACCACTTTCGGAAGCCAGTATCGCCATAGGAAGCAGCCCGCAGGCTTTCCCCGATTTTACCCGCGGCCGCTGGACGGAACGCAAACCAGATTTTGCTTTTGACGATCTTTTTTAGAAATCTGCATCCCCTTCTCACCCTCTCACTTCTCACTTCTTTTGTATGGAAAAACAATACACCAACGGCGAAATAACCATTGTCTGGAAACCCGATGCCTGCATCCATTCTACCCTGTGCTGGCGCGGCATGATCGATGTGTTCAATCCCAAAAAACGGCCCTGGATTGATATGGAAGGCGCTGACAGTGAGGCTGTTATAGCGCAAGTAGAAAAATGTCCTTCCGGAGCGCTGAGCTGGTTCCGCAACAGCGAGGCGGAAGGGCAACCCGAAACCACCGATGTGGAAACCATTGTGGAGGTAACACCTAACGGACCCCTGATGGTCTACGGAAATATCAAAGTAAAAGATTCGGAAGGCAGTGAAACGGTCAAGCATAAGGTAACGGCTTTTTGCCGCTGCGGGGCTTCGGGGAACAAGCCGTACTGCGATGGGTCGCACAGGAAGGTTGGGTTTAAGGGGTGATCATTAGATGTCATAATACAATCCCTTCAGCCTGAATATTGTGGTATAAAGGAGTAGACCGATGCTTGCCATTCCAGTCTGATTTTGAATAGACAAACACCGAAATGGGCTGGCCAAATTCCCACTCAAGTTCAAACAGCTTGTGTCGAAAAGATTGTTACACTTTTAAAGTCACAGGACTTTCTGTTAGAATCAGCATATCCCAATCAGAATCTTCATGCGCTTCTCCACGTGCGCGCCAAACAGAATTACCTCCGCTTCCGGATCGATCTCTTTTACCTCTGCCTTTATTTTTTCAGATAGGATATTGGAAGGCTCTTTTTGTAGCACGGACATATTTGCATTTTTTACGAAAGTAAGGAGAATTGAGGAAAATAGTTGCAGTTTTTGCTTGAAGTGTACCGCCCAGTGTGGGCAAGTTAGCATATGCACCAGCGGGATGGTATTTAGTATGCAACGCTCTTTTCCAACATTCCTGATGTTTAGGTCAGGTTTACAGTAAATACTAATCGCAGCGAGTCAACTCTACGCTTAGTGCCCTTTGTGAAACGTCTTTGTGGTGAAAAAAACTCGTGGGGAAAATCCTAAAACAAAAACCCCGGACTTTCCACACCTGAAAAGCCCGGGGTTATCCCATTGAATATCAATTACTTATCCAAACTTACCGGACAAACAGCAGTTCGTGGTATTTCACCAACGGCCAGTACTGATCGTCGACGAGTGTTTCCAGATCGTCTACGGCTTCACGGATTTTATCCATTTGCGGCCGCGCTTTGTGGCAGAGAATATCCGCTTCTTCGCGGATGTTTTCTGCTTCGTGTGTTTTTTCCAGTGCCTTGTGCAGTTTTTCCAGACCTTCCTTGATTTCACTGATATTGCGTACCACCCGTTTCAGGGCATCTTTCTGATAACCGATCGAATCATCCATACCGATGGCCTTCATGGCGGCAATATTGGTCGCCAATGCGGTCTGGTGCTTGATCGCAGCAGGCAGTACCATGGAATTTACAATTTCTTCCAGCGCTTTGGCTTCGATGCTGAGTTTGGTGCAATACGAGTGTAGTTGCACATTGTGATAAGCATCGAGTTCTATTTTGCTCATGACGCCCGATTTGCCGTACAGTTCCAGGCCTTGTTTAGTTGCCAGCACATCCAGCGCTTCCGGTGTGGTTGCGAAATTATTCAGGCCGCGTTTGGCTGCTTCCTCTTTCCACTCGTCGGAGTAGTTGTTGCCTTCAAAACAAATGGCTTTGGATTTGCGGATCAGGCTTTTCAGCACGGTCAGAATGGCTTCATCCTGTTTGATACCTTTAGCGATCAGTTTATCCACTTCGGTTTTAAATTCTACCAACTGGAGACCCATCATGGCATTCATGGCGGCCATTGGTCCTGCACAGTTCTGGCTGCTGCCCACGGCGCGGATTTCAAATTTATTACCGGTGAAGGCAAAAGGAGAAGTCCGGTTGCGGTCGGTGTTGTCGAGTTCCAGATTCGGCAGTTTCGAGATCAGGTCGATGGCGCGTTTGACTTCCTGTCCGTCCGAATTCCGGTCTTTCGCGATTTGATCGAGCAGTTTTGTCATGGCTTCCCCGATAAATACGGAGATGATGGCCGGCGGCGCTTCGTTGGCGCCCAAGCGGTGGTCATTACCGGCATGTGCGATCGTGGAGCGCAGGATGTCGGCATATTTATACACCGCAGCGATGGTATTGACAAAAAACGTCAGGAAACGGAGGTTGGTGCTCGGGTTTTTGCCGGGAGAAAGCAGGTTGACGCCGGTATTAGTACCCATGCTCCAGTTGTTGTGTTTACCGGAGCCGTTGATGCCTGCGAATGGTTTTTCGTGCAGCAATACGCGCAGTTTGTGGCGGCGTGCTACACGATCCATCAGGTCCATCAGCAGCTGATTGTGGTCGACGGCTACGTTGATCTCTTCAAAAACGGGCGCTACCTCATATTGAGCAGGCGCTACTTCGTTGTGGCGGGTACGTACCGGAATACCGAGTTTGTGGCTTTCCGTTTCGAGGTCGCGCATAAAAGCGTACACGCGTTCGGGGATAGAACCGAAATAGTGGTCTTCTAATTGCTGGTGTTTGGCGGCGGGGCGTCCGAGCAAGGTACGTCCGGTCATCACAAGATCGGGGCGGGCACTGAACAAGGCGTCGTCGACGACAAAGTACTCC
>Ga0163153_10008406_pt1 | contig 10754 bp, 10 predicted proteins | sample OliLakLV19MP6IB1_FD_148629 | JGI IMG/M metagenome (GOLD analysis project Ga0163153, IMG submission 148629) | Freshwater microbial mat bacterial communities from Lake Vanda, McMurdo Dry Valleys, Antarctica - Oligotrophic Lake LV.19.MP6.IB-1 | ecosystem: Environmental > Aquatic > Freshwater >...
GCATGGACGCAGGCTATCGTCGCGGGCGGTCTCGTCGCCACGATCGCGGCCGGCTGATCGGCTGGGTGCTTGTCGTCGGCGCGATCGCCGGGCGGCAGATTGACCCCACAACGACCACGGGCCCCTCTCGGGTCCCGCGATCGGCCGTCAGTCGCAAGCGAGCCACTCGCCTAGCGGCTCAGCCTGCACGGACGATAATGCTCCTTCTTGCCGCGGTTGTCCAGTCCCAACATGTAAAGGTCGTCGGGCGGCACCTCGCGCCTGCGAGGTGCCGCCCGACGACACAGGGATCTACAGCGCCGCGAGGTAGCGGTCGAGCTCCCACTGCGAGACCTGCGTGCGGTACTCGTCCCACTCGGTGCGCTTGAGCTCGACGTAGCGCGGGAAGATGTGCTCCCCGAGCGCCTTCTGGAGAAGCTCCGATCCGGCGAACGCCTCGATCGCCTCGCCGAGTGAGCCGGGCAGCGCCTCGACGCCCTGCTCGATCCGCTCCTCCTCGGAGAGCCGGTACAGGTTCGTCGTCATCTCGGGCGGCAGCTCGTACCCCTTCTCGATTCCCTCGAGGCCAGCGTGGAGCAGCGCCGCGAAGGCGAGATACGGGTTGCAGGCCGGGTCGGGGCAGCGGATCTCGGCCCGCGTTCCCTGCTCGGAGCCCGGCTTGTAGAGCGGGATCCGGATCAGAGCCGAGCGATTGCGCTGCGACCAGGCGACATAGACCGGCGCCTCGTAGCCCGGCACGAGCCGTTTGTACGAGTTGACCCACTGGGCTAGCACGGCCGACAGCTCGCGCGCATGCACGAGGAGGCCGGCGATGAACGACTTCGCCGTGTCGGAGAGGTGGTTCGGATCCTTCGCGTCGAAGAACTGGTTCCGGCCGCCCTTGAACAGCGACATGTGCGTGTGCATGCCCGAGCCGTTCTCGCCGAACAACGGCTTCGGCATGAACGTGGCGTAGTAGCCGTGCCAGGCAGCGACTTCCTTCACGACGATCCGGTAGGTCATCGTCTTGTCGGCCATCGAGAGCGCGTTGTCGTACCGCATGTCGATCTCGTGCTGCGACGGGGCGACCTCGTGGTGGTGGTACTCGATCTGGATCCCGACGGACTCGAGCGCGGTAATCGTGTCGTTCCGCACCTCGGTCGCGGCATCCTGCACGGTCATCGCGAAGTAGCCACCCTCGTCGATCGTCTCGGTGCCCTTGTCGTTCTCGAAGAGGAAGTACTCGAGCTCGGGGCCGACGTTGAACGTGTCGAAACCCATCTTTCGCATCCGCTCGAGCGCGAGCTTGAGGATGTAGCGCGGGTCACCCTCGTACGGGGTGCCGTCGGGCTTGACGACGTCGCAGATCATGCGTCCCACCTTCGAGCCCAGCGCGTGCCCGTGATCGTCGACCGGCCGCGGCATGATCTCGAACGTCAACGGGTCGGGAATCGCGACCATGTCCGACTCCTCGATCCGGTTGAACCCCGTGATCGACGAGCCGTCGAAGCCCATCCCGTCGTTGAGCGCATCCGCCATCTCGTTCGGCGTGATCGCGAACGACTTGAGGTGGCCCTCGAGATCGGTGAACCAGAAGAGGACGTGCTCGACGCCCTCGTCCCTGATCCGCTTCAACACCGCGCGGCGCGCGGCAACACTCGATGTCGCTCGATCCTTACTCTTCACCTGCGTCGCCCGCTTCGTTGCGGCGGGGGCTGCTGCGGTTCTGGGTCGTGCCATGAGATGTTCCTCCCTTGAGAACGAAAAAGCCCCAGGCACAAGCAGCGCCTGAGGCCTCGTTGCCTCGAAAATCGACCTCCCGAGACTAGCAGGGTCGGCCGTCCGCGGCAGTCGCTACGCCTTCGAAACCGGCGGGAGCGGCTCGAGCGCCGGCGCCTCTCCGTGATGTCGTGCCGCTCGACGATAGAGCGCGAGCGCGGGCGCCGAGACGCTTGCCCCTTGCGCACCGGGGGCAACTGTCTCTACAGTGTGTTCTCGGAGTCGCCGACGATGGCACTCCGGATGGCGATGACGCCTCAGAGCTCTTCGGGAGCCCTGGGGCTTTTTTGTGCGCATTTTTCGTGTTCGACAGGAGGAGTGTCTGATGGAGAAGTTCAAGCTCGAGTACATCTGGCTCGACGGGTACGAGCCGGTTTCCAACCTGCGCGGCAAGACGAAGGTCGTAGCCTTCGACCGGTTTCCGACGCTCGAGGAGCTCCCGCTCTGGGGCTTCGACGGCAGCTCGACCAAGCAGGCCGACGGCAGCGACTCGGACTGCGTCCTGAAGCCGGTGGCGCTCTACCCCGATCCGGCCCGCCGAAACGGCGCGCTCGTGATGTGCGAGGTCATGCTCGCCGACGGCACGCCGCATCCGAGCAACAGCCGCGCGACGATCCCGGACGATCCGGACACCTGGTTCGGCTTCGAGCAGGAGTACTTCTTCTACAGCGACAACGCTCCGCTCGGCTTCCCCTCAGGCGGCGGCTTCCCGGCACCGCAGGGTGAGTACTACACCGGCGTTGGCCACAAGAACGTGGGCTCGCTCGCACGTCAGATCGTCGAGGAGCATCTCGATCTCTGCCTCGGGGCCGGCATCAACCACGAGGGCATCAACGCCGAGGTGGCGAAGGGCCAATGGGAGTTCCAGATCTTCGGGAAGGGCTCGAAGCGAGCTGCCGACGAGATGTGGATCGCCCGCTACCTCCTTCTCCGCCTCTGTGAGCGGTACGGCGTCGACGTCAACTGGCACTGCAAGCCCCTCGGCGCAGACGTCGACTGGAACGGCTCCGGCATGCACGCGAACTTCTCCAACCTGGCGATGCGCGAGGTTGGCGGCAAGGAGTACTTCCTGGCCTTGATGGACGCGTTCGAGCAGGTCATGCACGATCACATCGAGGTCTACGGGCCTGACAACCACCTGCGCCTGACAGGCCTCCACGAGACGCAGTCGATCGACACGTTCAGCTGGGGCATCGCCGACCGCGGCGCCTCGATCCGCGTGCCGCACAGCTTCGTCGAGAAGGGTTGGCGCGGATACCTCGAGGATCGCCGACCGAACTCGCAGGGCGACCCGTATCGTATCGCCGGTCGCATCATCGAGACGATCGGCATGGTCGACCAGGCGGCGCTCGAGGAGACTCGACCACTCGCCCTGGCCGAGACCGGCTAGTGGGGTGTCCCGCAACGGTAGACCCGAAAAATGATCGTTGCGGGACACCCCACTCCATGTTGATTACGGTAGTGCGGCGTCTCACAACAATGCTGTTTCCTGTCAAACGTTGTGAGACGCCGCACTAGACGAGCTCGAAGACAGGACCGCCCGCCAGCGCCGTTTCGGCCCGGCGGGCGAGGAACGAGGACGCCACGTCCTCGTGGGGCCGACGAAGGCTCCACCCGGGAGGCAATGACGCCTCAGCTGCTCCCCCTGGGTGGGGATAACCGTTGGACCAACGAGGAGGACGAAGATGATGAAAGTTGAGGCGGTCGTCGTTCGCGACCGCGTCGAGACGGTGATGGACGCTGTCGAGTCCGAGACCGGGCACGTGGGCGTCACCGTGGTCGAGGCGGTGGGGCACGGCAAGCAGCGTGGCATCACTCACGAGTACCGAGGTCGCGTCTTCCAGTCGCGCTTCCTCCCGAAGGCGCACTTGACCTTCGTCGTCGCCGACGAGCTCGCCGAGAAGGTCCTCGTCACTGTCGCGGATGCCGCCCGCACCGGTCATGTCAGCGGCGACGGCATCTGCTGGATGTCTCCCGTCACGAACGTGACCCACAACCGCACCGGAGCAAAGCTCGAGGAGGTCGAGGCGCTATGAGTCTCAAGGAAGTTGGCTTTGCAGCCAGCACGATCTGGGTGATCCTCGCTGCGATCCTCGTCATCTTCATGCAGGCTGGGTTTGCGTTCCTCGAGGCGGGCCTGACACGAATGAAGAACGTCGGCCACATCGCCGCGAAGAACGTGCTCATCCTTGCAATTGCCTCGATCGTCTACTACTGCGTGGGCTTCGGGATCGCGTTCGGCGACGGCGGCAACGGCCTCGTCGGAGGCTCGGGCTTCTTCCCGACCGTGGACGAGCTCCTCACGATCGGCGAGGCCCCGTTCTCGTGGTTCGGTGCGATCCCGGCCGCGGCGGGGTACCTGTTCGAGGTCGCCTTCGCGGCGGTCTCGCTCGCGATCGTCTGGGGAGCGATGGCGGAGCGGACGCGGCTCTGGGTGTACTTCGCCTTCGGCGCTGTCTTCATTCTCATCTACTCGGTGGTCTCGCACTGGATCTGGAGCCCGGACGGCTGGCTCTTCTCGCGCGGGATGCAAGACTTCGCAGGCTCGACCGTCGTCCACTATCAGGGCGCCCTCGCGGGCCTCGCCGGCGCGATCCTGCTCGGACCGAGGCTTGGAAAGTACGGATCCGACGGCAAGCCCAACGCGATCCCCGGTCACAACATGGCGTTCACGACGCTCGGCGTGATCATCCTCTGGATCGGCTGGTTCGGCTTCAACCCCGGCTCGACGTTGTCGGTCGACTTCGGCGGTGTCGGCTTCTTCGCGTACGTCGCGCTGACGACGAACCTCGCCGCAGCAGCAGGAGTCCTCGGCGCCATCATGACGTCGTGGATCGTCGTCAAGAAACCCGACCTCTCGATGATGTTGAACGGCGCCATCGCGGCACTCGTCGCAATCACCGCCGCGTGCGCCTTCGTCGCGCCCTGGGCGGCGATCGTGATCGGTTTCGTGTCGGGCATCATCGTCGTGCTCGGATCACTGCTTGTCGAGAAGGTCGGAATCGATGACCCGGTCGGCGCGATGGCTGCCCACGGAATGTCCGGCGTCTGGGGGACGCTCTCGCTCGGCCTCTTCGCCGTTCCGGCTCTCGCGGAGAACCTGGAAACGGGACGGGGTGGCCTTTTTTACGGTGGCGGCCTCCACCAGATGGGCACGCAGGTGATCGGTCTCGCAGCAGTCGGCGCGTTCACGTTCACGCTCTCGTTCCTCGTGCTGTACCTGTTCAAGGTGACGATCGGGATCCGCACTCACTCCGAGGACGAGCAGATGGGCCTCGACGTGTCCGAGCACGGCATGTGGGGCTATCCCGAGTTCTACATCCCGGTGCCGGGCGGCTATGGCTCGGAGCACAACATCAAGGTCGGGCAGCAGTACGTGAACAACGAGGTCATCGTCGCCGAGGGCGCCACGGGCGACAGCATGTTCGTCGTCCAGACCGGAAAGGTGGCCGTTGTCCAGACGGACCGAGACGGAGCCGAGCACCAGCTGGCGACCCTCAAGGAGGGCGAGTTCTTCGGGGAGATGGCGATCTTCGAGGACGAGACGCGGTCGGCCACGGTGCGCGCAGTCGGCGACGCCCGCGTTCTCGAGGTCGACAAGAAGAGCGTGGAGCGACGCCTGAAGGACAACCCTCACCTCGCCGTGAACATGTTGAAGACGATGTCGTCTCGCCTGCGGGCGGCGGACGCGAGAGGCAAGAACGGGGGCAACTCGCCCGGGGAGTGAGCGACGCCCGTCGTCGTACCTGTCCAAACGAACACAGGCTGTCCCGGTGACCAGTTGGCGTCACCGGGACAGCTTTTTGCGAAGACGCTCTAGACGAGAGCGAACGTGACCGAAATCGTCGCGGTCGTCTCCCGCGTGCCCGCCTCGATCGGAGCTCCGGCGTCGGAGACTGCGGACTTCTCGGTCAGCGGCGTCGGGAACGAGCCCCCACCCTCGACGATCGCCGTGACCTTGCCGAGAGAACGGCCAGCCGCTCGAGCGAGCACCTGTGCGGACTCGCGGGCATCGGCGACGGCCGCCTCGAGCGCCTGGCGGTAGAGCTTCTCCACGTCTGCAACGCCGAGCGACGGGCCGTTGACCTGGTTGGCGCCTGCCTCGACGGCCGCGTCGATCAGGCCGCCGACGCGATCGAGCCCCGCCGTCGCGGTGACGACGTTCGAGGCTGCGAAGCCGTTCGGTGCACCGTCCGGTCCGAAGGCCTGCGAGAGGTTGACGGACTGGGTGGTGACGTTCTTGCCGCCGGCCTCCTTGACCGCAGCGATCACCAGTCGCATCTCCCGTGAGTTCGCGGCCAGGGAAGCCTTGGCCGTCGCGGCCCGGGAATCGACGCCGAAGGAGAAGACGGCAGTCGTCGGAACGGCCGACACGGAGCCGTTCCCCGAGACGGTGATCGAGTCACCCGTCTGCGATTGGCCCTCGACGGCTCGCGCGCCTTCGGGACGTGCGACGCCGGCTACCGCGGCTGCCGCGACGAGCAGGAGTGCTGCAAGGGCTAGGCGTTTCATTCTTCTCCTCCAGATGTTGTGGTGACAGCGGTATCGACACAGTCGGGCGTATCAGGAGCGCAGACGCCGAGCGACGGAGAGATCGGGGTGGTTCCCGTGCCGGTGTCTTCGGGCTTCGTGGGTGTCGCTGCGTAGACGCCGAGCACGGCCGCGATCGCGATGGCGATCACGAGAATCGCTCCGAGGGCTGCGCGTTTCATCGATCTCCTCCGGGCGTCAGGGTGCTCATACCCCTTCTACGCCGCTGACCTCGTCGCTCGTCACATCGCTCGACCGGGCACGCTGGACGCAGCCAGCCGAACGAAGGGATCTCTCGCGCGCCTAGGTTCTCTCGAACCGGGCTCTCGCCTGAGTGAGGGCCTCACGCACACCGCCAGGGCCGGGAGCTCCGCGGGCCGCAACGCTGTCGGCGGCTGTGCCGGTGGGGACGAAGGAGCCGTCCCGCACGCTCGCCGCGACGCGCTCGTGCGCCTCGCGGAACGGAACCCCTTCGAGGACCAGGGCCTCGGCCGCATCCGTCGCGAGCACGAGCGGGTCGGAGGCCGCTCGAGCCATGCGCTCGCGATCGACGCCGAGGCCCGCGACGAGCGCGGCGAGGGCCTGCAACCCGAGCCGCGTGTCGAGGCGGGCTGCGAAGACGGGAGCCTTGTCCTCCTGCAGATCGCGGTCGTAGGCGAGAGGGAGCCCCTTCACCGTTGCGAGCAGGCCCGTCAGGCGACCGATCGCGGTGCCCGCCTTGCCGCGCGCGAGCTCGGCGACGTCCGGGTTGAGCTTCTGCGGCATCATCGACGACCCGGTGGCCGCGTTCTCCGGCAGCTTCACGAATCCGAACTCACCCGAGCACCAGAGCACGATCTCCTCTCCGATCCGGGAGAGATGCGTGTAGAGGACCGCGACTGCGTAGAGATAGTCGAGCGCGAAGTCGCGATCGGCGACGGCGTCGATCGAGTTGCGCATCTGCCCAGGAGTCCCCGGGAGAGCGAGCGTCGAGCCGGCGAGCGCGCCTGCACCGAGCGGGCTCTCGAGGGCAGCAGCGCCAGCCGCAGCGAAGCGCGTGCGATCGCGGTCGAGCATCTCGATCCACGCGAGGAGGTGATGCCCGAGCGTCACGGGCTGGCCGCGCTGCAGGTGCGTGTACCCGGGCATCAGCGTGTCGGCTTCGGCCTCCGCGAGCGACAGCACCACGAGCGCGAGCGCGGCGATCTGATCACGCGCCTCCCCGCACGCGTCGAGGACGTAGAGCCTGAACGCTGCTGCGACCTGGTCGTTGCGCGAGCGCCCCGCGTGGATCTTGCGGCCGAGTTCGCCGAGCTGGCGCTCGATCGCGCTGTGCACATCCTCGTCCTCGGCGAGATACCCCGCGGGATCCTGCGCGATCTCTGCCAACCTGGATTCTGCCTCGGCAAGCTCGGCATCCGAGAGCAGGCCAGCAGCATGGAGCCTCTGGGCGTGCTGATAGCTCGCCTCGCAGTCGTAGCGAAGCAGGGGCGCATCGTCGGCGTGGAGGAACGCCCACACGGCGGGGTCGAGTGAGCCACCCACACGGCCGGACCAGAGCGTCATCCCGCGACTCCGTCCGCAAGATAGGCGGACAGCTCGGCCTCCAGCTCGTGCGCCGTCGTCCCGTCCTTTGCCGCAACGAAGATCGTGTTGTCGCCTGCGAGCGTCCCGGCGATCGAGGGATGGCTCCCCTCGTCGATTGCCTGGGCGAGGGCGCTTGCGTAGCCGGAGGGAGTTGTCACGACGACGAGCCCGCTGTTCGCGGCCTGAACGCCGATGGCGTAGCGGCGCATCGCCGCACCGATCGCGCGCAGGCGGTCAGCGTCGCCCGTTCCGGGCGGGGCGTAGATCAGCCTGCCGCTCGGGGCGCGCACCTTGACGAGCCCGAGCTCGGCGACGTCGCGGGAGACGGTCGTCTGGACGACGTCGTGCCCCTCGTCCTGGAGCGACTGAACCAGCTCGGCCTGTGTCGAGAGCGCCCTGTCCTGGACGAGCCGGAGGATCGCTGCCTGCCGTTCGCGCCGGTTCATGGTGCAAGTACTCCTTCCAGGATCGCGAGCGCCTCGGCGACCTGAGCCGCATCGACAACGAGTGGTGGCGTCAACCGGAGAACGTCCGGCCCGGCCGAGAGAACGAGGAGGCCCTGCTCCCGGCAGGCGTCGACAACGGGGCCGACAAGGCGATCGAGCTCGGCCCCGATCAGGAGGCCGCGGCCTCGCACGGAGCGCACCGCCGGGAGGGCTGAGAGCCCGACTTCGAGCTGGGCGCCGCGATCGCGAACGTTCTCGAGCAGTTCATCGTCGATCGCCTCCACGACAGCGCAGGCCGCAGCGGCAACGACAGGGTTGCCCCCGAAGGTCGAGCCGTGGTCGCCTGGCACGAATCCGGGCGCGGCACGCTCGCCCGCGAGCAGCGCTCCCATGGGTAGCCCGTTCGCGAGGCCCTTGGCCAGCGTGACGAGGTCGGGGCGGATCCCGAGCTGCTCGTAGGCGAAGAACGTACCTGTTCGCCCCATCCCGGCCTGAACTTCGTCGACGCAGAGAAGCGCGCCCACCTCGAGTGCGAGCTCGGCTGCAGCCTGCGCGAACGCCCGCTCGAGCGGGATCACGCCGCCTTCGCCCAGAATGGGCTCGAGCAGGATCAACGCCGTCTCGCCGGCGGGCGCGAGCGCTGCCTCGAGCGACTCGACGTCGTTCGGACGGGCGAAGGAGACACCGGGGACGAGTGGCCCGAAGCCCTCCCACTTCCCCGGCTGGCCCGTCGCAGAGAGCGCCCCGAACGTCCTCCCGTGGAACCCGCCCTCGAGGGCGACGATCCGGGATCGTCCCGTTGCCTTCCGGGCGATCTTCAGGGCAGCCTCGTTCGCCTCGGCGCCCGAGTTGCAGAAGAAGGTGCTGCTGCCCTCAAACCGCTCTGCGAGGAGAGTCGCGAGTCGGAGCATCGGCTCCGTCCAGTAGAGATTCGACGCATGCCAGAGCTGGTCGAGTTGGGCCTTCGCAGCCTCGAGCGGGCCTGGTGCACAATGGCCAAGACCAATAACGGCGATTCCGGCGACGAAGTCGAGGTAGGCGCGCCCTGCGTCGTCCCAGACGGTGCATCCCTCACCGCGCACGATCGTGATGTCTGCCCGGGCGTAGGTGGGGAGGACGGAGCTGCGCGCCTCGACGAGCGAGGTCATGCCACGACCTCCGTGGCGCCGATCACGGCGTGCACTCCACCGCGCGTCGCGAGCACCGCTGCCTCGAGCTTGGGCACGATCCCGCCCTGGAACGTCCCGTCACCGAGCATCCGGTCGGCTGTCTCGACGTCGATCTGCCCCATCACTGCGCCGTCCATGAGCACGCCGGGCACGTCGCTGACGAAGACGATCCGCTCGGCACCGAGACCCACTGCAAGCGCGGCCGCTGCCTCGTCGGCGTTGACGTTGAGCGGCCCCTCGGCAAGCGGCGCGACGACGGGGATCTGCCCTGCGGCCAGCGCGTCCTCGATCGCGGCCGGCGACGTGGGAGTGGGGTGACCGACGAGCCCGAGAGCGTCGACCTGTTCTGCGCAGAGCCCGATCTGGTCGCCGAATAGCGAGACCGCATCCGGGCCGATGGCGGCGCAGACCTCGCGGTTGACGTCGGCGAGCGACGCACGGACGACCTCGAGCACCTCGGCCGTCGTGACGCGCCGGCCGTCGACGAAGGTCGGCACGATCCCTCGCCGCTCCATCTCGGCCGTGATCTGCGGCCCTGCACCGTGGACGATGACGACGTCGTGCCCGGCCGCACGCAAGGCGAACGCCTCCGCGGCAGCCACGGCTGCAACCCGCCCACCGAGCTTGAGAACGACCCTGCTCATGTCGTGTACTCCGCGTTGATCCGGACGTAGTCGAAGGTGAGGTCGGAGGCGAGGTAACCGGCAGCACCGTCGCCGAGGCCAAGGTCGAGGTCGATCCGGCAGACCGCGCCCGAGACGTCCGGCTCCGCTCCGGTCGGCACGTCGTTCGCGAACACGGCCGTCCCGTTGAACGAGACCGTCAGCGATGCGGTGTCGAGCTGAGCGAATCCGTCCCCGTGCGGCGCCGACCCTGCCGCAGCGAGCACCCGCCCCCAGTTGGGGTCGTGGCCGAATGCGGCGGTCTTGACGAGCGGCGACGTTGCGATCCTGCGCGCGATCGCCTCCGCCTCGGGCTCGGTCGCCGCTCCGGTGACGCCGATCTCGAGCACGACGGTTGCCCCTTCGCCGTCGGCGACGACCTGCCTCGAGAGATCCGCACACACCTCGTGAAGCGCAGCTGCGAATGCCTCGTCGTCGCGCTCGGCGCCGCTCGCGCCGTTCGCGAGGAGGATCACGGCGTCGTTCGTGGAGCAGTCGCCGTCGACCGAGATGCGATTGAAGGTCGCCTCGACGGCAGGAAGGAGGAAGGTCTCCGGCTCGCCGGCGGAGAGCGGGTAGTCGGTCGTGATCACGACGAGCATCGTCGCGAGACGGGGGTGAAT
>Ga0163153_10008408_pt1 | contig 10753 bp, 5 predicted proteins | sample OliLakLV19MP6IB1_FD_148629 | JGI IMG/M metagenome (GOLD analysis project Ga0163153, IMG submission 148629) | Freshwater microbial mat bacterial communities from Lake Vanda, McMurdo Dry Valleys, Antarctica - Oligotrophic Lake LV.19.MP6.IB-1 | ecosystem: Environmental > Aquatic > Freshwater > Lake...
GCTCTCTTGTTCCGCAGCCAGATGCGTCACGATGACAAAAGCCATCCCGCTGGCCGCGGGCATCGCCGCAAAAAATTGCTGCAAGGCCTGTAGCCCACCGGCGGAAGCGCCAATGCCGACGACAGCAAATGGATCATTGCTGGTCTTGCTCAAAGTTATCTCCTGGATGGAACGCAACGTAAAAAACTGACTCCGTGGCAGTGGTAATTTTGCCGTGGGTATCGGGTATACGTTCATTATTGCACGGTTTACTCCAAAGGACAACTGCGTGTGGCTTACGGTATTGCAAGCAGGGTTAAAACCCGCCGCTGACAGGGAGAAGTCGCCTCAGCGACTGAGAGCCAGTCGCTGAGGCGACTTCTCCCTGTCAGTTGCCAGTTTCAACTGCGCTGCGGCAAGTCATTTTTCCGCATCTTTTACTCCATCTGGCTATCGCCAACGTCGTATAAACCCAAAGGCAAGGGATCGCCCACCTGCCACCTATTTTCCACCTGAACCCGCTGGCCGGCGGCGCGTGTACGATCCAAAACGGCGGCTCCCAAGGCTAGTTGACGCGGCTCCCAAGCGCGTAGCGCGTCTGCAACATTGCCATTGGTGGCTTGTAACGCCAAACTGAGTTGCCAGCCATCTTCCACCGCTTTGGCTGTACCCGCCGCGGCATGGGGGCGCGTCACAAAGGCCGCATCCCCAATCAGGCAGACACGACCAAAGGCCATCTGGGGCACGGCGCAATCCATCACGGCTTGTAAGAAAGGCTGATCAGTCTGGTTGATCAAGTTGACGAGCAGGAGCGGCAACGCATCAGCCGCCTCTAGGCGCAATTGAGCGGCATTTTCGGCGCGCACCGCACCGGGTGGGAGCGAAACATCGCGCACCGTGCCGGTTCGGTCGGTCATTACTTGTTCCAACGCCGATCCTGCCGCGACATTGCGATACCAAAGCCAGTTGAGCAAGGGAGGCGCACCCTGCGCGTTGCTTTCGTTGGCCGGGATAGGGTAAGTCAACAGATGACTGTGGGGCATGAGATAATAGGTAATGGCGTCGGTCAGCCCTTCTGTAACGGCCGGCGGTAGATCATGCGTGCGCACCAAGCCGCGCCAGGCCACATAGCCGGCATAGGCCGGCTCTACAGTGGGCAACAGTTGGCGGCGCGCCGTGGAACGGATCCCATCGGCGCAGACCAATAGATCACAGCGCAGCTTGGCTCCCCCTTGGCAGTACACCGTTACGCTTTCTTCGTCTTGGGTAAAGCTAGCAACGGCTGTGCGTAAATGATAGGTCTCCGTGCCAAAGGCCTGAAGCAAGGCGCGATAGAGGGTGTTGTAGGCGCTAAAACGATAGGCATAGGGTGCTTCTGCTAGCGTTGCCCCGTGCTGATCCAGATAACGCAGCCACTGTGAGGCGACACTAATGGTCGGCAAGGCAGGGAAACCTTGTTGGGTGAAGTAGCGAACCGTAGCCGGGTTTAAGACAATGCCGGCCCCCAACCCACTAAGCGGAACCGGCGATCGTTCGAGGATCGTGACCGAGCAGCCGATGGCGCGCAGAAAAAGTCCAGCGCTCAGCCCGCCCAACGAGCCGCCCATGATAATAACCGTAGGAAAGCCAGCCTTTGTGCTCATCAATCTGCTCATCACTGTTTTGATTGAATAGGACTTAGGCCATTCCGTAGAAATAAATGCTCCAGTTGGTTGGGTGCGAGCATTCCGGGAATAGGCCAGTCTCATTCGTGTACTATGGAGTTTACTTGGCCTATTCCCGGAATGCGGGTGGCGTACTTATATTTTCGGAATGGCCTTACGCAACACGCAGAAGTTCAATTTCTCTGGTCGCTAAGCCGAACTTGTGTAAGCCCTAATTAAGGTTCAACCGGATCTCAGGGGGTTGACAAGCAACATGGAATCGTAGGTGCGGTTTGTAACCGCACTGTTCCCTGGAGCACGTGCGGTTACAAACCGCACCTACGGTGTCAACCCCTTGAATTCCTGTTGAGCCCTAATTATATCATGTCACGGGTAATTTGTTCAATCTGTAGTAACCTTTCTATCACAACTCGGCTCTATTATAGGAGGAGATAATCAACTGAGCTTCAACTGACAATAGAGTGCAAGACGCCCTGTACTAAAGAACAGCTTCTAGTCCCTTCTTTTGATCGTAGTCGTTTGTCACAACTATCAGTATAATTTCGACTATCCTGCGCTTCTCATTTTGTATTAATCTATGATATAATTTCTACAGAACAATCGTTCTTTTTTAGCCAAAGGAGTATTGCTTGACTGTCTCAACCTATTCTGTCAATGGCGTCAATGGCGCGTCCTCCAAGCGCGAGTTCAGTGTTGTCGGTGAATATCAATACAACCGGAATGGCCCCTTCCGGTGGGTAATCTCCCACCTGTTGCGGTATAAGGGGCTGCTGGTGCTCTTTCTCTTTGCCGCTTCTGTCACCAATATCCTCTTTTCAGCCATTCCCCGTTTGACGGGTCTGGCCTTTGATGAGGTGCTGCAACCGGCCCCAAGCGCACAACGGCTGCTGTGGATTGGGTTGGGTGTGTTGGGTATTGTGTTGGCGCGCGGTGTGATCGATTTGACCAACTCCACCACGATCGAAACCTTGGGCCAGCGGCTGGAACGCGATGCACGCGAGGAATTGTACATTAGCCTGCTGGGCAAGAGCCAGACGTTCCACAACCGCCAACGCGTGGGTGACATTATGGCGCGCGCCAGCAATGATGTGCGCCAACTCAACCCGATGATGAACCCCGGTGTCTCACTCATCACGGAGTCGGTGATGGGGCTGATCTCGCCGCTGGTCTTTATTGCGTTCATTGACCCGCGCCTGTTGGTGGCACCACTGATCTTTGTAGTGTTCTTTATCTTTGCCTTGCGCCGCTATACAAATCAACTAAACCCGGTGGCTGGGATGCAACGCGCCCAGTTTGGCGAGCTGAATGCTGGGTTAAATGAGACAATCAGCGGCATTGAAGTGGTAAAGGCGATGGCACAGGAAGCCCAGGAGCAGCGCAAATTTGTCAACAACGCCAGCCTTTATCGCGATTACTTTGTTTTAGAAGGCGATATTCAGGCGCGCTATTTGCCGCTGCTCCTGCTCGGTTTTGCTTTTACGGGTGCCTTTGCACATGGTCTTTATCTGCTTTCGTTGAATCAGATCACGGTTGGTCAGTTGGTCGCCTATATGGGGTTGATGGGCATTCTGCGCTTTCCAGCCTTTATCTCGATCTTCACCTTTTCCCTGGTGCAGATGGGTATAGCCGGCGCCGAACGCATCCTGGCCTTGATGCATGAGGAGACTGAGTTGGACGAAAATCGCGCCGGGTACACCGCGACCATGCGTGGGGAAATCCGCTTTGACCATGTCACTTTTTATCTGGAAAATACACCAGAGGGTACGCCGGTGCTGAACGATATTTCTTTCACCGCCGCGCCTGGTGAAACCGTAGCGATTGTCGGCCAGACCGGTTCGGGCAAGAGCACGCTAACCAAGTTAGTCAACCGCATCTATGATGTGGACGAGGGACGCATCCTCATTGATGGGGTCGATGTGCGTGAATGGAATTTGGAGTCGCTGCGTTCGCAGATCTCTACGATTGAGCAGGATATCTTCCTTTTTTCGCGCACCATTGCCGAGAACATTGCCTTTGGCATGGCGCAAAAGTCCGATGAGACGGCCATTGAAGCGGCGGCCCGATCCGCCCAGGCGCATGAATTTATCAGCAGCTTCCGCGATGGCTACCAGACGGAAATTGGGGAACGGGGTGTCACTCTTTCCGGTGGTCAGCGCCAGCGGATTGCCATTGCCCGCGCCCTTCTCACCGACCCGCGCATCCTCATGATCGACGACTCTACCAGCGCCATCGACAGCGCCACCGAAGACCATATTCAGCGCGCCATCAACAAAGTCATGGAAGGTCGCACCACCCTGCTGATCACCCACCGCCTCTCCCAAATTCGCCGCGCCGACAAAATTCTCGTGCTGCACCAGGGCACCATCATCGACCAAGGCACCCACGAAGCGTTGCTACAAAGATGTAATTTGTATCAACGCATCTTTGCCCGATATGAGTGACCAACTCACTCCCTCATTCCGCAATCCGCATTCCCGCATTCCACACTCAGGAGGTTTCCTATGGGTTTTCTTATGGATGGCATCGACGCCGAGGCGTATGATCGTTCCTATACTGACCGTGAGTTACTAAATCGCATTCGCGGCTATTTCTGGCCCCATCGGCGCAAGATGGGGTTGGTGGCCGGCATGATCGTGCTCAATTCGCTGACCGAAGCAGCCCTGCCGCTCTTGATCGCATGGGGGCTGAACATGGTCACCACCACCCCTAATTTGCGCGCAGAACTCTGGCAACGCAGTTGGTGGCTCATTCTGGCGATCTTGCTCTTTGGGGCGCTGGCGTGGACCTTTAACTTTGTCCGCCAGCGCTACACGGCGCGCACCGTGGGCGCGGTCGTGCTTGATCTGCGCACCGATGCTTTTGATGCGGTGATGGCGCGCGATATGTCCTTTTATGACGAATTTTCTTCGGGGAAGATCGTCAGTCGCGTCACGTCGGATACACAAGACTTTTCCAACGTGGTCACGTTAACGCTTAATCTGCTGAGCCAAGTGCTGTTGGTGACGCTGGTGGTAACGTTGCTCTTCTTTATCAATGTGCGCTTGGCGTTGATTGCGCTGACCATTGCCCCAGTGATTATCTTCACCGCGCTCATGTTTCGACGCATTGCGCGCCATACTACTAAGCAAGCGCGTCGCGTCATTGCCCAGGTCAATGCCAACGTGCAAGAGTCGATCGCCGGCATCGCGATTGCCAAGAACTTTCGCCAGGAACAGACCATCTACCAGGAGTTTGCCAAGGTCAACGAACAATCCTATCGACTCAGTTGGCGCCAAGGCATTGTCTTTAGCGCGATCTTTCCGATTCTGGGAACCATCGCCGGCATTGGCACAGCGCTTGTCCTCTATTTTGGCGGGCAAAGTGTGTTGGCCGGCGCTGTATCAGCGGGGGCGTGGTTTCTCTTTCTGGAAAGCATCAACCTCTTCTGGTTTCCGCTCACCAGCATCGCTTCCTTCTGGAGCCAATTTCAGTTGGGCATGTCGGCCAGTGAACGGGTCTTTGCCCTCATTGATGCTGAACCGCGCGTGGTGCAGACCGACAATCAGCCGGTTACCTCGATCCGAGGTCGCATCGAATTTCGCGATGTGGACTTTAGTTATAACGATAAAGAGCGTGTGTTACTCGGTTTCAACCTACTCATCCCCGCCGGTCAGACCATTGCGCTCGTGGGTCATACGGGGGCAGGGAAGTCGAGCCTGGGTAAACTGGTGGCGCGCTTCTATGAATTTCAGGGCGGGCAATTGCTGATCGATGACCGCGACATCCGCACTGTTAATCTCCAGGATTACCGCCATTGCCTGGGGATTGTGCCTCAGACGCCCTTTCTCTTTTCTGGCACTGTGGCGGAAAATATTCGCTATGGCGTCCCCACCGCCACCGATGCGGAGGTGGAAGCGGTGGCGCGCCAAGTCGGCGGCGGCGACTGGCTGCAAGCCCTGCCCAATGGTCTGGCGACCGATATCAGCGAACAGGGTCGCGGCATCTCGATGGGTCAGCGGCAGTTGGTGGCGTTGGCGCGCGTCCTGCTGCAAAGCCCGGCGATTGTGATTCTGGACGAAGCGACCGCCAGTGTCGATCCACTGACCGAAGCCCAGATCCAAGAGGGGTTGGATATAGTTCTACAAGAGCGCACCGCGATTGTCATCGCCCATCGCCTCTCGACCATCAAAGCGGCGGATCGCATCATCGTGCTGGGCAACGGCGAGATCATCGAAGAGGGCGACCATGATGAACTCATGCAACAGGGCGGCCATTATGCCGAGTTGTATAATACTTACTTCCGCCACCAGTCGCCGGAGTACAATCCCGATGAGTTGGTGACTGCTTGAGTTTGGGGCTTAGTCTATCCCTTAGTCGCTGGAGTTCATAAATGCACGAAACAGGAAGCTCGCGCTTAGTTACATTGAAATATTTAAACTTAATAATTCTAGGGCATTGGTGACTATATACATAGCTAGAGCACGCACGTTGACTTAACCAAATAAGTTGAAAGAACCGATGAGAAGAACTTGCAAGTGCCAATAAGCAGGTTCTTTTTTGTTTTCCAAATTTGCTTGATCGGAACACTCACTTGCGCGTGCTAGGAACGCTTGCAAACTCGTCACTTTTTAGGACACACCCGACAGACCGCGACCGTTTGACAAAAGTGGGCATGGTGTGTAAAATGCATGAGATGTGCAAATTACGCAACAATGAAGGGGATCTATGAGTACGAAACGTGGACAGCAATTGGTGCAGTCATTAGAGCGGGGGCTGACTGCCTTGGAAATGGCAATTGAGGGAGGGGTGCGTTCATCGGAGGTAGCTCAAGTGCTGGAGACGGATCGCAGTACCGCCTACCGGTTACTCTATACGTTGATGGCCAAAGGATATCTTCGACAAAATCCGACAACGCGTGAATTTACCCCCAATCCTACCAAATTCTTTCAACTACACAGTAAAGTAGCGACACTGTTGGACTGGACGGAAGTTGCCGCCAGTTTTTTAAGTGTGTTGCGCGATCAGAGTGGCGAGACCGCTAATTTAGGTGTGCGCCAGGAAAATAGTGTGATTTACATCGCCCATAAACCTGGCCAAGCTGCATTAAGTGTAAACTTTGCTTTAGGTACGAGCCGTCCCCTCCACTGTTCGGCCCTGGGCAAGGTGCTGCTGTCCCAGCAATCGGCAACGGAAATTGATCAACTGGTGAACCAAATTCACCTTGCAGCCCATACCGCCAAAACCATCACAGAACCGCATGTCTTAAAGCAGCATCTGGCAACTGTGCAAAGTTATGGCTACGCGATTGATGATGAAGAAACCGTTGAAGGCGTGCGTTGCATCGCTGCCCCCATTTACGATCATCGCAAACAGGTAATTGCCGCCATTGGCATCTCAGGGCCGTCCACGCGCGTCAACATCGAACGGTTACCCAAGTTGACCTATCTGGTGATGAACATTGCCGACCAAATCTCGACCGCGCTGGGTGCGCCCAGCTTTGACGCCAATGGTAATGGTGCTGTTTCCGTGCAAACCACAACTCAACCACAGCCTGAAAACTTAACAACAACCTAAATACGGAAGGGGAGAACCATAGTGAACAGCCGCCGCCAGTTGTCCAATCGACTCTTTCCCCCCAATTTGCTTCATGCCCGTTGGCACACCTTTCACGCCGCAGGCTATACGCATCCCGTCACTGGTGTGATCTACCGAGGGGAACCGCGCCCCACCTGTGGCATACCGCTGGGTGGTCTCGACACCGGTTGTATTGACATTGAAGCCAATGGGCTGTGGGGCTATAGCACCATTTTCAACTACCTGGTGCAACCGCGCGCTTTGCTGAATCTGCCCATCCTTGGTCTCTCCTGCGAGGAAGAGACTGGCGCACACAAAACCTGGGTGCTAGTCTCTAATGCCTTGGGCAAGGCTGATAGACCGCAACACAGCCAGAGCATTGTCACCTTCCCACCCACCGACTACACGCCCCATTTTGCCACAATTGGCCTCACCGGCGTTGCACTGGCCGATTCCATCGACTACTGGGGCCATTATCCTATTGTTGATCTGGAATTTAACAGTGCCGCCCCGGTCGCCGTGGGCATGCGCGCTTGGTCGCCTTTTATTCCTGGTGACTCAATTGCCTCAATGACGCCTGGCGCAATCTTTGAAATTCGGGTGCATAATCCCGATCATGTGCAGCACGCAGGAACTGTTGCCTTTAATTTTCCCGGCTTCACACCGCCGGGGACAACCCTGCCCGACGGTGTGACCTTGACGCGCCGGCCACTGACCGGGATGCTGAATGGCGTGTTAGTACAGAGCGATCAGCAAGGCGATGGCTGGGAGATGGCTTATGTGCTGGCCGCTCTAGACAAGGTGGCGGTGCAGCACGGCGGTCCCCTCAATGCCGATGGTGACACTTGGGTCAAGAGCGCTGACCACTTGCCGGCGCCTACACCCCAAGCAAGTGGCGCGGCTTTAACCTTTCCCTTTGACCTAGCGCCTGGCACTAGTCAGACAGTGCGGATAGTGCTAGCTTGGCATGCGCCTCATTGGCGGGCAGGCGGTTCACCGACGCACACCAACACCAATCTCTTCACCCACATGGCGGCCAAACACTATCCCAACGCCTTACACACGGCCAACTTTTTGGCGCGTGAACATGAAGCGCTCTTACAGCGGATCATTGCTTGGCAGGAAGCGATCTACAGTGCGCCGGAATTGCCTGGCTGGTTGGCCGACGCCCTGATTAACAACCTACATCTGATCCCTGAGTGCAGCATTTGGGGGCAGGCGCAAGCGCCGATTGGCGACTGGTGTCAACCAGAGGATGGTCTCTTTGGGCTAAACGAATGTCCGCGCGGCTGTCCCCAAATTGAGTGCATCCCATGCAGCTTTTATGGGAATATTCCCCTTGTTTACTTTTTCCCAGAGGCCGCGCTCTCAACCTTGCGTGGCTACAAGGCGTATCAATTTCCCGATGGGCGGCCCCCCTGGATCTTTGGCGGCTGCACGGCCACGGTCGAGCAGAATCGTCCGCCTTATGAGTTGAGTGCGCCCGATGTGGGCTACCAGACTGTGCTAAATGGTGCCTGTTATGTGGTCATGGTTGACCGCTACTGGCGATCGGTGGGCAATGAGGCGGTGCTGGCCGAGTTCTGGGAGTCGCTCAAACGTTGCAATGACTTTTCCATGAATCTGCGACCAGCCTACGGTCTCTCCCAGGTGATGGCGATGCCAACGCCTGGGACAGATGGTCATGGGTTAGGTGACACGGAATGGTTCGAGGCGCCGGAGCCGGGCTGGAAGGGCTATGTCACTCATGCCGGCGGGGTCCGTATGGCCCAGGTGCAGATCATGCGCCGCATGGCCGAGACGATGGGTGACGCCGACTACCGCGCCCAGTGTGACGCTTGGTTGACGGCCGGCGCCCAGGCGTTGGAAGAGCATCTTTGGGCCGGCGATTATTATCTAAATTTCAACGAGCCGGAGACCGGACAAAAATCGGATCTGATCTTTGGCTACCAACTAGATGGCCAATGGGTGACGGATTGGCATGGGGTGGAGGCAGCCTTTCCTCAGGAGCGGGTCGCGCAGACGCTAGCGACACTCCGCACGATTAACTGTGCGCTCAGCCAGTCCGGTGCGGTCAACTATGCCAACCCCGATGGTGCCCCCGCTAAGGTTGGCGGCTATGGCACCTTTAGCTATTTCCCGCCGGAGCTCTTCATGCTGGCCATGACCTTTATGTACAGCGGACAGCGCGACTTTGGCCTTGACTTGTTATATCGTTGTCTGGAGAACATTGTCTGCCGCTGGGGCTACACCTGGGACATGCCCAACACCGTGCGTGGTGACGCCGACACTGGCCAACGGGCCTTTGGCGCCGACTATTACCAGAATATGATGTTATGGGCTGTACCGGCGGCGCTGCTGGACCAAGACTTGACCGGCCCAACGCAGGCCGGTGGATTGGTAGCGAGAATCCTTCAGGCAGGACAAATGCTAACCCCATCCTAACCTGGAGAGGCAACTATGATCGCGTCATGGTGCTGTTCGTGATTCCTCCCCTATGCAGCTTAGCTTTACCCACATCTTCCATGACCAGAGGGGACGTTCGGTAAAATCTTCCGGGAAGCTGGGAGCTTCCCGGAAGATGCCCGTGTGAGCGTATATTTTGCCACACTTGTGGGTAAAGCTAAGTATGCAGGGGGAGGTTAGGTGGGGGTAGAGTTACGCAGGCAGGGCAATAACGTATGCAGATCATTCAACCGAAAGCACTGACAGCCTTATTGGTAGAAATTTTTACCGCCGCCGGCACACCCCAAGTGATTGCCAACGTTGTTGCCGCATCGTTGGTTGATAGCAACCTCAAAGGTGTGGACTCGCACGGCGTCTTGCGCGTGCCGCAGTACTTGGACCAGATCGAGAGCGGCTGGATTCAGCCGGCTGCTCGGCCAAACATCAGACAGGCAACGGCAACGACGGCCATTGTCGATGGCAAGCAGAGCTTTGGCATCTACAGCTTGAGCTATGCGCTGGATCTGGCCATTGAAAAAGCCAAAGCCTGTCAAATTGCGGCAGTCGGGCTGGTGGATAGCACCCATACCGGGCGCATGGGCTGGTTTGCTGAACGGGCCGCCGGCCAAGGGGTGATCACGATCATTAGCGGTGGGGGTGCGCATGGCAAAGCGGCGCATATGTCGGTGGCGCCCCACGGCGGCGCGGCGCGTGTCATGGCTACCAACCCGCTTACACTGGGCTTCCCGGCAGGAGATCACGCCCCCGTCGTGGTCGATATGTCCACCAGCGCTACAGCGGAAGGCAAGCTGCGCTTTTATCGCGACACGGGGCGCTCCCTGCCGCCAGGTTGGATTCTGGATAACGCCGGCCAACCCAGCACCAACGCCCACGACTTTTATGCCGGTGGCATGATTTTACCGGTGGCCGGTCACAAAGGTTACGGTCTGGCTGTCGCTGCCGAATTTTTGACGGGCATTCTGCTCGGTGAGGCGCATGAACTCAACTGGTTGATCCTGGCGCTCGATGCAAGCGCCTTTCGGTCGGAAGCTGAATTTGTCGCAGACGCCGCCTCCTTCATCCACGGGCTGCAAACGACGCCACCGGCGTCA
>Ga0163153_10008410_pt1 | contig 10751 bp, 9 predicted proteins | sample OliLakLV19MP6IB1_FD_148629 | JGI IMG/M metagenome (GOLD analysis project Ga0163153, IMG submission 148629) | Freshwater microbial mat bacterial communities from Lake Vanda, McMurdo Dry Valleys, Antarctica - Oligotrophic Lake LV.19.MP6.IB-1 | ecosystem: Environmental > Aquatic > Freshwater > Lake...
CCCTTGACATTGTGCCGGAAATTTGGCAGACCATGCAGCAGGATAAAAAAAACAAAGCGGGCACGGTACGAATGACGGTGCCGGAAAATATGCAACTCGACATGCAGGTGCTGGAACCTGAAATGGAAGAAATTCGGGATAGTTTGGTGTTTTACAATAGTTTAGGATAAATATTACAAAAAGCAGGCACCATGCGCATGACGGCACCTGCAAGGGGGGGCAGGGCAAACGCATCAAAATCGCTTCTAAAAAGCAGCCTTTCAACACAAAATTTAATATTTTCTGTATATTCATTCCAATTTCTCCCACTACAGCCAAGAATGCGTGGTCTGCATGACACACACACTTGGCTTCTTTGCAAATACAGGCAAAAATTCCATCATTTTTGATGCGGTTGCCCTGGGGGGGATTTGAGGTGCGGATACTTGAACCCACACCGAAAGTAGCACCGAACCCTGTTCGGCGTTACTCCAGTCCCTTCGGTTTTTTCACGGTAAATACCCGCGACACATTGAATCCGAAGCGGATGCCGCTCAACATCCGGCCCTCGTCGTTTTTGAAAAACCAGTCTTCCGGTGTTTCGGTGATGAAACCTTTATAACTCATTGCATTGGTGTTGGTGAAGTGCAGTTGGAACACGTGTCCGCCCGTTTCTATATCGAAACCGATGGACAGTGAATTGGCGTAGTCCGTGCTGATCTGGCCTTCCGGCACATAGTAATATTCGAGGTTGATAGACACCCTTTTAGTCAGTTTGGCCCGTCCGCCGATACCCATAGCCAGCACGTCGTTGTTTTCGTCGCGGGTCGGCACTAAGTTGCGGTGTACCAGCGTGGGCATCAGTTGCAGGGTCAGGGCTTTGCTGAATTTGCGGGCCAGCAGCAGCTGGTGAGTGTAATACAGCCGGGAGGTAAATTTATTGTCGCGTTCCGCATCCGAAAATTTCAGTGTTTTGATTTGGCCGTCGATCAGGTACGACAAACTGATGGGCATATTTCGTTTGCCGCTGCTTTGACGCAGCAGGCGGTATTTGGCAAAACCGTCGATGATTTTTTCGTTGCCGTTGCGGCCTATGCCGATCATCAGGCGGTTGGTGATGCCATAGTCAAAACCGATGCGGATGGTAGCGGCGTCAAGTCCGAACATATCGTACACGCCTTGCCGAACGGGGCCGAAGCGGTGCGAAATTTTGAAATCGAGTACACCGGCAGCCGTATTTTCAATGGAGTGTCCGTTGATAATGCGGTTGGTTTTGAAACTGGCCGTGGCAAAATCCGTTGTTTTTTCTTCGCCCAGCATAGAAAGCAGGTCTTCTTCCTGGGCGACCATTCCTTGCCTGCAGAGCAGCATTACAAATAATAAGAGGAGAGTTCTTTTCATTGATGTTGATTTGTTTCTGGTTATTCGTTATTCGTTATTCGTGTGGTAAGCCTTGGCTTAATCAAATACTAAAGCCAAAAATTACCACACGAATAACCAATAACTAATAACCAATAATCCATTTAAGATTTCAACGGTTGCAGCACAGCGCTCACCGTTACTTTGATTTCTTTAGCGATATTGTCCCGTACCAGCGAAGGAATCGTGATTTTATACTCTTCGGGTTTCACAACGAAATTGGACAGGATTTCGACGCTGCCTTTCGATACCTTCACGGTGCCTTCCACATTCACGTCGCGTTCCACCCCGTGGATGGTCAGTTTGCCGCTTGCTTTGGCGTTGTATTTGCCATCCTGCGAGAAATTGATCTCGCTGAGGTTGCTGATCTGGCCTTTGAATTGCGCATTGGGGAAAGTGGACGATTCCATATAATTCTCGTTAAAGTGCTCCTGCATGAGGGCTTTTTCAAAAAGAAAACCTTTGATTAATACTTTCCACTCCATTTTACCGGTCGCGGCGTCCAGCACACAGGTGCCACTTTTATTGAGGCCCTCGATCTTTTCCATTGGGGTATCGGAGCCAAATTTTATTTTGGCATCGCGGGTGAAGAGTTTTTGCGAAAAAGCCGAACTGCTCATCAGGAACAAAGCGGCGAAAACAAAAATGAATTTTTGCATAATGAAATGTTTAAACGGTTGTGAGTGATTGTTTTAAAGGGTTTGATTGTTTGAGGGGGTTTGATGGAGTTTGAGGGGGTTTGATGGTTTGAGGTGGTAACTTTAAGCCAAGAGTTACCACCCCAAACCTTCCAACCATCAAGCCCCCTCAAACCATCAAACTCCATCATTTCTTCGCTTCCACGCATTCTACAAATATGACATCCAGGTTCAGTCCGGTACATTTACCTTTAAAAGTGACCTGTTCGCCTGCCTGAAAATCGGTGCGGCTGTGGCTGGCAAAAGGGCTGAGTTCGCAGGCCACCACGCCCATATCGCTACCGGCTTCGAGGCTCACTTTTACGGCGCCGTCGCTGTCTTTGGCGGCTTCTTTTACCTTGCCGGTGATTGCCACCACCTTATCTAAGTATTTGGCATTTGCGGTATTTTCATCGGTGTTGTATTCGTTGTACAGCGCTATGGCGTCGATCGCAATATCTACTTTGGCAGCGCCAATATCCTGGTGTGGTTTGTTCCAGAGTGCGTATCCTACGGCTCCTCCAATGACGGCGGCGGCCAGCAGGAAGTAGAGAATTTTTTTGCTTTTCATCTTGTTTTGTTTTATTCGTTAAGTACCTCGTCAATATTAGGTTAGGTTAAATTGATTGCAAATGCTTGATTATCAGCACTAATAACCAATAACTAATAACCAATAACTAATAACGGATAACTACTTTCTATACTGAAAGTTAGTTATTCGGCGCACCCGCCCTGATCCAGGCCTGTATTTTCTGGCGGTCGCAGTCGGGCAATAAACCACCTTCGCTTAAAGGAGGCATGGGATTCGCAACATTGTTGGTGCGGTCGCTGATTTTACCGGAAGTGGCATAGGCTTTTGCGGCGTCATAACCTTCCAATACGTACCCGGAAAACAGCGGTTCTGACGGCTTGTGGCATTTGTAGCAGTGGTTTTGCAGCAAGGGCAAAATAAATCCGTTGTAACCCACACTGGTGGTATCGCAAGGTTGTCCGGCACCATAGAGGTCTTCTTCGTTGTCGTAATAGCAGCCGGATGGGATGGCCAATAGTATAGCGGCGGATAGCAGAGCAAAATAAAAAATGGTTCTTTTCATGTGCTGAATGATCGTATGTAACTTGAGTGAAAGGCATGCTTGCCCAATCAAAGGTAGTAGCAGTAGAAACACTTTATAGGCTCATTGTTGTTGAAGAGACCCGTAATGGCAAAAAAATCGTCCTTTTTCAGATATTTGTCTCTTGCCCTTTGTTTCCTTGTCCTTTAATTATTCAGCGCGCCCGCATCTATCCAGGCTTTCAGTTTGGATGTTGTGCAATCGTCTAATTTTTGCCCGCCCTTTGGCATCCAGTTGGCAGCACGCGTCACGACCGTGAGCAGTTGACCATTATTGGCTATCGTTTTTATATCCGTGTAGTTTTCCAGCCGTAAAGCCCCCTGCGGGCTGCTTCCGCTGTGGCAGCCCTGGCACCTGCTTTGAATCAGGGGCTGAACAAAACTGCTGAATTTTGCATTTGCAGTGTCGCATTGGCCTGCATTTTCATTACAAGCGTTATTTTTGGCGCCCTGTTGCACCCAGCGGGCGATCAGGTCGATCTGCGCTTGCGGAAGCGGCGGTTTGCCATAAGGCATTCGTTTATCGAGGTCATCTTCGATCAACACTTTAAGTAAATCATTTTCGTCCCAATTATTAAGGGTAGCATTTTTTACTGTGGAAACCAGTTTTTGATAGGAAGTCAGGATAATACCTTCTTCGCGATCCTGATCATTATGACATCCCGACTGTGTACAGTTGGAAATCAAAATCGGCAGTATTTGATTGCTGAAATAAACGCTGTCGGGGTTGCAAACCACACCATTGCCGCCGGTTCCGCCACCGCCATTACCACCGGTGCCCGTAGTATCTGTCGGGTCGGGTTCAACATTAAACATCGAATCGTGTTTGCATGAAGGAAACAACGCTGCCACCAAAAAAACGCAGCACAAAACCGGAAAAAGAAATACTCGCATGGGCATTTTGATTTATACACTAAGAACGCACAAAGATTGCTTACCTATCTGTTTTGCTTCAAAACAACTGACTGAACCCGTAAAATAAGTATCTGAAATGGAAAATAAGGGTTGGAGAACCTGGCTTCGCCGTATCGGTGTGTGGGGCTTTTTATTTTTTTTGGCCAAAGGACTTGTCTGGCTGGCTATTTTTTTTGGACTGTTTAAAACCTGCGCGTAGATACGAACCCTGTTCCGATTCAACTATTTATCCGAACAGGGTTCGGATCAGACTTTCACCGATAGGCGAAAATAGGCTGGTTGAGTTCCGATTCAACTATTTATCCGAACAGGGTTCGGATATACCATTCCAAAACAAAAAGTTTTTATTAATTTCGCGCCTTCAAACGAATTGCATGGCAAAGGCAAAAAATAAAAGCACGGCAGACCAAACGCAGCATGTCGCCAACAACGGATCGGACAACGGCAACGGCCTGTTAGCCGGTATGGCGGAATACGACCTGGTGGATCCTGCGTATATCAGTATCAAAGGCGCCCGCACCAACAACCTGCGCAATGTCGACCTGCTGATTCCGAAAAATAAATTAGTGGTCGTGACGGGTGTTTCCGGCTCGGGCAAGTCGAGCATCACCATGGATACGCTGTATGCCGAGGGGCAACGCCGGTATGTGGAAAGTCTTTCCAGTTATGCCCGGCAGTTTCTGGGGCGCATGAAAAAACCCGACGTGGATTATATCCGGGGTATCTGCCCGGCTATTGCCATCGAGCAGCGCGTCACTACCGGCAACACGCGTTCCACGGTGGGCAGCATGACGGAGGTGTATGACTTTATGCGCCTGCTGTACGCGCGCATCGGCAAGTTTTACTCGCCCGTTTCCGGTGAAATCGTGAAAAAACACGAAGTGTCGGATGTGATTGATTTTATCAAAAAACAACCGGAAGGCACGCGTGGGCTGATATTGGTTCCTTTCAATAAAAAATACAAGGAGCGCAGCCTCGAACAGGAATTGAATCTGCTGCTGCAAAAAGGTTATACCAGGCTGCAATACGGGACAGAAACCTTGCGCATTGAAGAGGTTCTGGAACAACCCGATGCCCGCTTCGATATAAAACAGCCCGCATACCAGTTCAATGAACAAAACCTCAGTATCCTGATCGACCGTTTTGTGAAGGCTGCCGATCTGGAGGAAAGCGAGTGGATGCGGCTGGCCGACTCGATCAATACCGCATTTTACGAAAGTGAAGGCGAATGCGGCGTCCAGATAGCCGATGGTGGCACGCAGGTTGTGCATTTCAACAACCGCTTTGAACTGGATGGCATGGAATTTCCGGAACCCACGCCGCAACTCTTTAACTACAACAACCCCTACGGCGCCTGTCCAACCTGCGAAGGTTATGGCCGCGTATTGGGCATCGACCGCGATAAAGTGGTTCCCGATAAAACCAAATCGGTCTACGACGGCGCTATTGCCGCCTGGAAAGGAGAGAAATACGGCGAGTGGCTGACGCCGCTGATTCAGCAGGCCCACAAGTTTGATTTCCCTGTACATACGCCCTTTGAATCGCTGACGAAGGAACAAATCAAACTCCTTTGGGCAGGCAACGAGTACTTTGGAGGCATCGACGCGTTTTTTAGCGAACTGGAAAGCAAAACCTACAAAATACAGAACCGGGTCACATTGGCCCGTTACCGGGGCCGGACGGTGTGCCCCACCTGCGACGGCGGCAGGCTGCGGCAGGAGGCCCTTTGCGTCAAAATCGGCGGCAAAAACATCTCCGATCTCACCAGTGTACCGCTGGACGAGGTACTGGCTTTTTTTCAACAACTGAACAGCCTGCTCAGCGAACACGATAGTCAGGTGGCCCGCCGCCTGTTGCTGGAAATCAACAACCGCCTGCATTTTACCGTAGCACTCGGCCTCGGGTATCTGACCCTCGACCGCATTTCCAATACCCTGAGCGGCGGCGAAACGCAGCGCATTCACCTCACCCGTACCCTCGGCAGCAACCTCACCGCTTCGATGTACCTGCTCGACGAACCATCTGTGGGGCTGCATCCGCGCGACACGGGCCGGCTGGTGAAAGTACTGAAAGACCTGCGCGACCTCGGCAACACCGTAGTGGTGGTGGAACACGAGGAAGAAGTGATTAAAAATGCTGACTACTTAGTTGACATGGGGCCGGAAGCGGGTGTGCATGGCGGCCATGTGGTTTTTGCAGGCAATTATTCCGATATTGGAAAAGCGGCGCCGGAAAGCCTGACCGCTAAATATATGTCGGGTGAAATGCAGATACAAACGCCCAAACACCGCCGGAAAGCAAGCGAATTCCTGACCATTAAAAGCGCCCGCCAGCACAACCTGAAAAACGTGGATGTGCATATCCCGCTGCATTGCCTGACCGTAGTGAGCGGGGTGAGCGGCTCGGGTAAAACCACGCTTGTACGCGATATTTTTTACCCGGCCCTGATGCAGCACTTGCCCGAAACGGCAGGTAAACAACCCGGATTATTCGACGGGCTGGAAGGAAACGCCAAAAAAGTGACGCGGGTGGAATTCATCAATCAAAGTCCGATCGGTAAAAGCAGCCGCTCCAATCCGGTTACCTACGTCAAGGCTTATGATTATATCCGCGATCTTTTTGCTCATCAGCAATTGTCCAAAATACGCGGTTTTCAGCCTAAACACTTCAGTTTCAACGTGGAAGGCGGCCGCTGCGAAGCCTGCAAAGGGGAAGGCGAGCAGGTGGTAGAAATGCAATTCCTTGCTGATGTACACCTCGAATGCGAGGAGTGCAAAGGGCGCAGGTTTCGCCAGGAAGTGCTCGACGTGCAGTACAAAGGCAAAAGTATTTTTGACGTGCTGAACATGAGTATTGAGGAAGCGCTCGATTTTTTCAAAGGCAACAAAGAGATTATCGAACGCATCCAGCCGCTCAACGACGTAGGATTGGGTTACGTGCACCTCGGACAGTCATCCAGCACCCTTTCGGGCGGCGAAGCGCAACGCGTCAAATTAGCCTCCTTCCTGATCCGGGAAAACGGACAGGGGCATATCTTTTTTATCTTCGACGAACCCACCACTGGACTCCATTTCCACGATATTCAAAAACTGCTCAACGCTATTCAGGCGCTGGTCGAAAAAGGCCACAGCGTTCTCGTCGTGGAACACAACATGGAAGTCATCAAATCTGCCGACTGGCTCATCGACCTCGGGCCTGAAGGCGGCAAAGACGGCGGCCACTTAGTGTACGAAGGCGTGCCGGAAGGATTAGTGAAAGTGGCGGCGAGTTATACGGGGAGGTATTTGAAGGAGAAACTCCAATAACTCATCCCTCATCCCTGTTATTACACTTTCCTCCCCAGATACTTCGAATAATCCGGCAAAATCACCTCGTATTCTTCTCGCATCAGTGGCGAAGTCATCAGGAAATCCGCCGTTGCGCGGTTGCAGGCGGTCGGGATATTCCAGGCCACAGCGAGCCGCAGCAACGCCTTGATATCGGGGTCGTGGGGGAGGGCTTCCATCGGATCCCAAAAAAACACCACCACGTCAATTTTCCCTTCTGCTATTTTGGCACCGATCTGCTGGTCGCCACCCAGCGGGCCGCTCAGGAACTGGGTGACATGTACATCGAGCGCTTTTTCGAGCAATTTCCCGGTAGTACCTGTTGCGAACAATTGGTGCTTCTGGAGCTGCTCTTTATTGTGTATCGCCCACTCGATGAGGTCTTTTTTCTTGTGATCGTGGGCAATCAGGGCAATCCGTTTGCGGGCGCCCAATTCCCGGGTATAATAGGAGTTCGATTCTTCCATGATTTTTGTTTTTTACCAACACTCACCGTAACATTCCATTTAACACATACCTCCCGGCCTTTATTGTTTGTAAAGTAACCGTCTTGTCACCATAACGCACCGTGCAGGTATTACCTAATTTGGACAAAACAACGACCTGTTTCAATATTCCATTTTCCCAGTCCAGGTCGATTTCAAACCCGCCGCGGGCGCAAATGCCGTGTATGTAGCCAGTATTCCAGGTGGTTGGCAAAGCTGGTAAAAGTTCAATTTCTTCGGCATGGCTTTGCAGCAGCATATCGGTCATCCCTGCTGTGGCGCCTAAGTTGCCGTCGATCTGAAACGGCGGATGGTTGTCGAACAGATTGGGCAAGGTCGATTTGCGCAGCAGCGCCAGCAGGTTTTGATAAGCCGACTCACCATCGTACAGGCGGGCAAAAAAATTGATGATCCAGGCGCGGCTCCAGCCTGTGTGGCCTCCGCCGTGTGCCAGGCGGTAATCGATGGTTTTGCGTGCCGCCTCCATCAGTTCCGGGTTTTTCCGGCGGGTAATTTCGTTGCCGGGATGCAACCCGAACAGCTGTGAAATATGCCGGTGTCCGGGTTCCGGCTCTTCAAATTCCTCCGTCCATTCCATGATGCGCCCGTCACTGCCCTCCTGCGTCGGAGCCAGCCGCGCCAGCATATCGCGCAGTTTTTTCCTGAAATCGGCGTCCACTTTTAATACTTCGGATGCGGCGATGGCATTTTCCAGCAAATTGCGGATAATCATGTGGTCCATTGCAGGCCCCATCACCATGGTCGACACCTCGCCGGAAGCCGTTTTAAACGTATTTTCAGGTGAGATGGACGGCCCGGATACCAATTGCTTCGTGGCCGGATTTTCCGTCAGCCAATCTGCGCAAAACACCGCCGCGTCTTTCATAGCCGGATAAGCCAGGTTTTCCAGATAAGTGCGGTCTTCCGTAAACAGGTAATGTTCCCAAAAATGTTGCGCGCCCCAGGCCATACCCATCGGCCACATGGCCCATTGCGTCTGGCCGTAAGGTTCCGTAAAATGCCAGGCGTCGGTGGTAAAATGCGCCACCGTTCCCTTCATGCCGTACATATCCCGGGCTGTTTTGTGACCGTCCGGGCGCATCGCATCCAGAAATTGAAGAAAAGGCAGGTGCATCTCCGACAAATTACAAATTTCCGAAGGCCAGTAATTCATCTGAATATTAATATTGATGTGGTAATCGGCGTCCCAGGGCGGGTTGAGACCATCCGCCCAGATACCCTGCAAATTGGCCGGTAAACCGCCCGGGTGCGAACTGCTGATGAGCAGATAGCGCCCGAACTGGTAGTACAAAGCCTGTTGCGGGTCCGTACTGCCTTTTTGCATGGCTGCAATGCGTTGATTGGTTGGGAAAAACACAGCGTCCGTACTCCCTAAATTCAGGTCGACGCGTTTGAAATACTGTTGATAATCAGCAATATGCGCTGCTTTTAAGTCGGCATAAGATTTCTCCGCAACCTGGTACAACTGCGTTTGCGATAGAACAGCCGGCGCATCTGCCCGGTAATCGGTGGCAGCCGTCAGGAACAACGTGATGTGATCGGCTTTTTCCACCCGGATCAGACCTTCCTGCACACACAGGTTGCCGCCTTCCTGCAACACTTTCAGGCGGGTAACGAGCCGTATGCCGTTTCCGTTATCGACATGTTCGCTCAGGCTTATTTCATTTCCCTGAATACTTATGTTGGCAAGATTGCCCGGCCTGCTCAACCGGAAAGCGGCGCTTACCGCACCCGGTTTATCAGCGCTCAGGCGCACGACCAATACTTGATCAGGCGCGCTGGAAAAAATTTCGCGGGTAAATACCACCCCGCCGGACCGGTAGCGAACGCTCGCTATGGCCGTTTAAATGTCTAAAATTCGTTGATAATCAGATGTTTGTGCAGCGTGTGCTGAGTCAAATGCAATGAATAAGTCGCCTAAAGTCTGGTAACTGCTCGGCACTTTTTTATCGCCCATCATTGTTGCCTGGGCGAGTTTTTGGGCATAGGCATATTTTCCGGCAAAAAGCAATGTTCGCACACGTAGCAGGGCCTCTTTTGCTGCCGGATTTACAAAATCGACATCCCTGCCTGTCCATACGGATGATTCGTTGAGTTTCCTTCCGGCGAGTACGCGCCCAACCCGGCGCTGCCGTTTTCCATCGAATTTGTATCGCCGCGCACCGTCCGGGTCCGGGCGCAGACGAGACCACAGTACGCTACCGGCGAGCCGTCGCTGATGCTGGTCAAAGCGCCCGGTCGAGACGCTTCCTGGCAATACGCCAAAATAGCGGGTGGCCACCGCTACACGAGCCGTTTTGGCAGCGTGACCATTCTGGAATCCCCCTGGAAATTAGAGTTTCGCGACGCCGAAGGCCGTCTGCTGACCTCCACCCGCAACACAACGGATGTGAGGAAATCTTTTTATCCGACCCTGCCTTTTTCCTTTGTGCGCCGTTCGACGGATTATTCGCGCAGCGTGGCGGCGGTATTTTCGTTGTCCCCCGATGAAAAAATCTTCGGCTGCGGCGAGTCTTTTACCAAACTGAATAAATACGGGCAAAAAGCGGTGTTGTGGACGGATGACGCCAACGGTGTGGAAAACACCGAAATATACAAACCCATTCCATTCTTTATGAGCAGCCGGGGTTACGGCATGTTTATGCACACTTCCACGCCGATTACCAGCGATTTCGGGGCCACGTTCGGCACCAGCAACGCCCTGATGATCGGCGATGATGCGCTGGATTAGCGGCGCTGCATGCGTTTACGATGTTTAACCGTATTTCAATTTCTGACATCCTCACCCCAGCCCAATTTCTGCCGGATGGTATTGAGA
>Ga0163153_10008411_pt1 | contig 10748 bp, 6 predicted proteins | sample OliLakLV19MP6IB1_FD_148629 | JGI IMG/M metagenome (GOLD analysis project Ga0163153, IMG submission 148629) | Freshwater microbial mat bacterial communities from Lake Vanda, McMurdo Dry Valleys, Antarctica - Oligotrophic Lake LV.19.MP6.IB-1 | ecosystem: Environmental > Aquatic > Freshwater > Lake...
GGCCCGGATACCGGAGCACGCCAGGGCCGGAGGGTCGAGTCCGGGGTCCTGCCAGCCCTCCCATCGACCCCGCTCCGATCGTGCACACAGCGGAAGCCCGCGCATGAACGTCCGCCACCTGGACGATCCGGGCGGGGTCGCGAGCCCGGGCCGTCGCGTCCCGGAAGCCTGCGCATGAACGTCCGCCACGTGGACGATCGGAGCGGGGTCGCGGGCCCGGGTCGTCGCGTCCCGGAAGCCTGCGCATGAACGTCCGCCACCTGGACGATCGGAGCGGGGTCGCGGGCCCGGGCCGTCGCGTCCCGGAAGCCTGCGCATGAACGTCCGCCACCTGGACGATCCGGGCGGGGTCGCGGGCCCGGGCCGTCGCGTCCCGGAAGCCTGCGCATGAACGTCCGCCACGTGGACGATCGGAGCGGGGTCGCGGGCCCGGGTCGTCGCGTCCCGGAAGCCCGCGCATGAACGTCCGCCACCTGGACGATCCGGGCGGGGTCGCGGGCCCGGGCCGTCGCGTCCCGGAAGCCTGCGCATGAACGTCCGCCACGTGGACGATCGGAGCGGGGTCGCGGGCCCGGGCCGTCGCGTCCCGGGCCGACGCCTCTTGCGGCGAGCGCGCGCCGACGCCGCTTGCGGCGGGCCCGGGCCGACGCCGCTTGCGGCGCCACATCGTGGCTCTGTACCATCCAGTGGTTCCGCAACGGACCCAAAGGCGACCCACGGAGGAGACCGGCGTGACAACGGGTGATCCGACACGGCGCGGCCGCGCGGCGCGGCAGGCGGCGCGACTTGCCCAGGCGATGGAGCATCTCCCCTACCTGACCCGGACGCTCGCTCCGGTCGAGGTCATCTCCAGCGAGGGCCTGGAGCAGATCGAACACAACGCCGACACCCTGCTCGAACAGGTCGGCATCGAGATCGTCAACTACCCTGAGGCGACGGAGATCTTCCGATCCGCCGGCGCCGATGTCGTGGACCAGCGAGTGCGCTTCCCGCGCGGCCTGTGTCGAGCGCTCATCCAGGCGAGCGCTCCGCGCGTGTTCACGCAACGTGCCCGCAACCCCGAGCGAAGCGTCGTCATCGGCGACCCGCACATGGTCCTCGTCCCGACGTACGGCTCGCCGTTCATCCACAACCTCGACGATGGCCGGCGCTACGCGACGATCGAGGACTTCCGCAACTTCGTAAAGCTCACGTATGCGTCCACGGTCCTCCACCACGGTGGCGGCACGCTCTGCGAGCCGGTCGATCTGCCGGTCAACAAACGCCACTTCGAGATGGTCTACAGCCACATCCGCTACAGCGACAAGGCGTTCATGGGCTCGGTCACGCACCCCGACCGGGCGGCCGACTCGGTCGAGATGGCACGCATCGTGTTCGGCGCCGACACGCTCGAGCGCGAGCACGTGATCATGGGCCTGGCCAACGCGAACTCGCCGATGTCGTGGGACTTCAACATGCTCGGCTCGGCCAAGGCCTACGCCGAGGCCAACCAGATCATGCTCATCACACCGTTCATCCTGGGCGGCGCGATGGCCCCCGTGACGGTCGCGGCCCAGGCCACCCAGACGCTCGCCGAGGCGCTCGCCGGGATGGCCTTCTGCCAGATCGTCCGGCCCGGCGCGCCGGTCATCTTCGGTTCGTTCGCGTCGTCGATGTCGATGCAGACCGGGGCGCCCACGTTCGGAACGCCGGAGCCGCAGCTCGTCCTGTTCGTCCTGGCCGCCCTCGCCCGGCGGCTCGGTGTGCCGTTCCGCAGCGGCGGCAACTTCACGGCCTCCAAGGTCCCGGACTACCAGGCGGCCTACGAGAGTGCCGTCAGCTTCATGGCCACGATGCAGGCCGGTGTGAACTTCAACCTGCACACGGCCGGCTGGCTGGAAGGCGGCCTGGCCGTCGGCTACGAGAAGTTCATGCTCGATGAGGACCAGGCGAGCATGGCCGGCGCCTACCTCAAGGGCGTGGACGTCACCGACAACGGGTATGCGCTGGAGGCGATGCTGGAGGGCGGCCCAGGCCAGCACTTCCTGGGATCGCCCCACACGCTGGCCAACTTCGAGACGGCATTCTGGCGATCGGAGCTCTCGAACAACGACAGCTTCGAGCAGTGGCAGCTCGACGGCGGCCTGGATGCGGCCCAACGAGCCAATGTGCGCTGGAAGGCACGCCTGGCCGCCTACGAGCCGCCGCCCATCGACGAGGGCGTTCACGAGGCGCTCCGCGCCTGGATCGATCAGCGTCGGGCGAGCTTCCCCGACTCCGACGTCTGAGGCGGCGCCTGTGGTCATCATCCAGTCCCTTGAGCGCGCCTTCGCGATCCTGCGTGCCCTCGCGGTCAAGCCGGCCCGCATCAGCGAGTTGGCGGGCATCGTCAGCCTGCCCAAGTCGACGGTGGCCCGGATGCTGGCGACGCTTGAACTCGTCGGGGCGGTCGTCCGCGACGACACCAACCAGACCTATCGGATCGGTGAAGGCCTGGCCCAGCTGGCCGCCCCGATGGACTTCACGACCTCGCTCGTCGTGTCCATCAAGCCGCACCTGGCCCAGCTGGCCTCGAGCATCGGCGAGGCGGCGGGCTTCTCCGTCCCGGAGGGCTACGCCATGCACTACCTCGTGCAGGTGGACAGCGCCCGGCCGATCCAGGTCCGCGACTACTCAGGCACGTCCGCGCCGATGCACGTCTCGCCGGCGGGCCTGTGCCTCATGGCCCAGTGGCCGGAAGCCGAGCTGACCCGCTACCTGTCACGGCCGCTGGAGCGCAACACCCCGGCCAGCGTCACGGATCCGGCCGCCATCCGCCAGCGACTCGTGCGCATCCGGCTCGATGGCTATGCGTGGATCCACGAGGAGTTCGCCGAGGGGCTGAGCTCCGTGGCCGCGCCGGTCACCAACGGGCAACGGCGACTGGTGGGCGCGCTGACCGTGCACGGGCCGACGTATCGCTTTCCGCCGCCTGGTGAGGCGGACCGGATCGGGACCTCGGTGCGCCTGGCGGCCAGCCGCTTCTCGGCGACGCGCCTCGGCTGAGCGGACGGCCCGTGCGCTCAGCCGGCGCCAGGAGCCAGGCGCTAGGCAGAGGCCCTAGGCGGAGGGCGATGCCGGGCGCGAAGGATCCTCCCCAACGCCTCCGACGATGGAGGTCAGCACGGCGCCCTCTGCGGCGTCCCGGGCCTGCAGCTGGCGCAGCTCCTCGAGCGGGATGTGGCACTTCATCATGTGCCCGGGCTCGACCTCGATGAGGGGCGGCTCGGTGACCTCGCACAGGTTCTCGATGAACCGATGACAGCGGGTGTGGAAGACGCACCCCGAGGGCGGGTTGGCCGGACTCGGGATGTCGCCCTCCAGGCGGATCCGGACGCGCTCCTCGCCATCGACGCTCGGCACCGCGGACAACAGCGCCTCCGTGTACGGATGGTTGGGCCCCGCGAACACGGTCTCCGACTCCCCGACCTCCATGATCCGGCCGAGGTACATGACTGCGATCCGATCGGCCAGGTAGCGGATGACGCCCATGTCGTGGCTGATGAGCAGGTAGCTCGTCTTGCTCTCGCTCTGCAGGTCGGACAGCACGTTGAGGATGGCGGCCTGCACGGACACGTCGAGCGCGCTCGTCGGCTCGTCGGCCACGACGATGCGGGGGTCGCCGGCGAAGGCCCGGGCGATCGCCACGCGCTGCTTGAGGCCGCCTGACAGCTGCCGCGGCTTGAGGTCCAGGTGACGCTGGGTGAGGCGCAAGTCATTGGCCAGGCGGTCGACCCGATCGTCGGCGGCCGTGCCTTTGAGCCCGGTCAGCTTGCGCACCGATCGGCCCAGGATCTGGCGCACGCTCCAGCCCCGGTTGAGTGCCGAATCCGGGTTCTGGAAGACCATCTGGATGGAGCGCTTGTCCTCCGACGGTCGGTCGGCCGACAAGGCACCCAGCTGGTGCTGGTCCAGGGTGATGCTGCCGCCGACATCGGGCCCCTCGATACCCAGGATCGTCTTGGCCAACGTCGACTTGCCCGAGCCCGACTCGCCGACCAGGCCGAGCGTCTCGCCGTCGTGCAGGTCGAGCTCGATGCCGACCAGCGCCGGCACCGCGTGGCCGCCCTGGCGGAACGTCTTGGACACCTTGGTCAGGGTCAGGTTGGTCGCCCCGGTCACGCTCTCCGTGCCGTCGTCGTGGATGGCCGCCAGCAGTTCAGGGATGCGCTCACGATGGTGGCAGCGCGTCCACTGCCCGTCGGGCAGCTGGACGACCGGCGGCTCCTCCGTCCGGCACAACTCGGTGGCCAGCGGACAGCGGTCGACGAACACGCACGTCGGCAGGTACGTCCCGATCTGGGGCAGGGTCCCGGGGATCGTCGCGAGCGCCCGATCCGACTTGCGCACGCCGCGCCGCGGCAGCGACTGGAGCAGGCCGACCGTATACGGGTGCTGCGGCGCGTCAAAGACTCGCCGGGCCTCACCCTCCTCGACGATCTTGCCCGCGTACATGACCCCGACCCGGTCGCACATCGTGCGCACCACGCCGAGGTTGTGGGCGATGAGCAGGACGGCCGCATTCATCTCGGCCTGGAGCTGGCGGACGAGGTCCAGGATGGTCGCCTCGACCGTGGCGTCCAGGCCGGTCGTGGGCTCGTCAAGGACGAGCAACTGGGGATCCGACGCCAGAGCCATGGCGATGACCACGCGCTGCTGCATGCCGCCCGACAACTGATACGGATAGCGGTCGAAGACGCGCGCCGGGTCGGCGATCTGGACGCGCTTGAAGGAGGCCAGCGCGCTCTCGTGGGCCTCTTCCTTGCCCTGACCCAGGATGGTGAACGCTTCCACGACCTGCGGCCCGACCTTGGTCGTCGGGTTGAGCGCGCCGCCCGGATCCTGATAGACCATCGACGCGTGGTGCATCCGGAACTTGCGAACCTGGTCCGCGCTCATCGCGGTGATGTCCTCGCCGGCCACCAGGATCCGCCCACCCGTGATCCGGGCGTTGCGCGGCAGGTAGCGCACCGCGGCGTAGGCCGTCGTGGACTTGCCACAGCCCGACTCGCCGACGAGCCCGTAGGACTCGCCGGGTTTGATCTCGAACGACACGCCGCGCAGGACCGGCCGCGGGATCCCGCGCACGAGGTAGGCCAGCGACAGATCCTCGACCCGCAGGGCGGCAGGCGCCGCCGGGGGTGGTGTCACGGGAGCGGGATCGAGCGTCGTGGTCATTCGGACGTCGCCGCGGCCAGCGCATCCGCGATGAGGTTGATGGCGATGACCGTGGTCGCGATGGCAAGCGCCGGGAAGAGGGTCGGCCACCACACGCCACCGATCATGTTGCTGTACTCCTCACTGACCTGCAGGCCCCAGTCTGGCGAAGGCGGCTGGATGCCCACGCCCAGGAACGACAGCGTCGCCACGGTGAAGATGGCATAGCCGAACCGCACCGTCATCTCCACGATGATCGGCGGCAGGATGTTGGGGAAGATCTCGCGGACCATGATGAACGGACCCGATTCACCGCGCAGGCGGGCCGCAGTGACGTAGTCGAGTTGGCGCTCGGCCAGGACGGCGGAGCGGACGGTTCGGGCCACGATGGGCGTGAACAGGATGCCTACGACCAGGATGACGACCAGCGTGGACGAGCCCAGCACGACCAGGGTCAGGAGCGCGACGAGGATCACCGGCAGTGAAAGGAACGCCTCCACGATGCGGCTGATGATGTCGTCGACCAGCCCACGATAGAAGCCCATGATCAGCCCCAGGAGGGTCCCGGCGACGACCCCGAAGATGGCCGCCAGGGGCGCCACGATGAACACCTCCCGGGCGCCGACGATGATGCGCGACAGGACGTCGCGGCCCAGTCGGTCCGTGCCGAACAGGTGCTCGGGCGACGGCGGCAGATGGCCCAGGTCGAAGTCGTTGAAGGCGTCATATGGCGCCAGCTGGAAGATGGCGCAGAACACCCAGAACCCGATGACGACGTTACCGATGATGAAACCGGGGCGGCGCACCAGGAGGCGCAGGACTTCCCGTCGGGCCTGCTTGCGCTCCGCGGCCTGGCCCGGCGCGGCAGCTCCGGCGGGCGGTACGCCGGCTGTCGTCGTGGCGCTCATCAGTCACCCATCTCGGAGCGGATGCGGGGGTTCATCCAGGCGATGATCAGGTCGGCGACGAGCGTCGCGATCATGTACACGATGCCGATGATCACGGCCCCCGCCTGGAGCACGGGGATGTCCTTGCGCTGGGCCGCGAACAGCATCAGCTGGCCCATCCCGTTGTAGTTGAAGATCTTCTCCACGCCGATGATGCCCCCGAACAGGTAGCCGATCTGCACGCCGATGACGGCGACGGTCGGGATCAGGGCGTTGCGGAGCACGTGGTGGCGCATCACCTGGCCGGTCTTGAGGCCCTTCATCGTGGCCGTCCGCACGAAATCGGATTCAAGCGCCTCGATGGCGCCGGCTCGGGTCATGCGCGCGATGTACCCGAAGTAGACGACGGCCATGGCCAGGGCCGGCATGAGCAGAAAGCGCAGAGTGGTGATGGTCCCAGCGCCGGGCGGTGGCGTCGCCAGCACGGGCAGCCACCCGAGTTGCACCCCGACGACGACCACCAGGAAGGTCGCCACCACGAACTCGGGGATGGATGACAGGGTGACCCCGAGCAGGACGATGGCCCGATCGGAGCGTTTGTCGCGGCGGCGGGCAGCGAACAGGCCCGCCGCGATGGCGATGGGGATGGTCAGGATCAAGGCCAGGGCAGCCAGCTGCGCCGAGCGGCCGATGGCGGCCAGGAGCAACGGGCCGACCGGCTGACCCGACTGGAACGAGTTGCCGAAGTTCAACGTGACCAGGTTGGTCATCGCCCGCACGTACTGCTCGAGGATGGGGTCGTTGGTCCCCAACTGCTCGTTCAGGGCGTCCACGCTCTCCTGGGGCGCGAACGGCCCGAGGATCGTCCGGCCCACGTCGGAGGGCAGCACGTTGGCGATCACGAACACGATCGTGGCCAGCAGCCACAACGTGATCAGCGACAGGAACACGCGGCGCAGGAAGAACCGTCTCACGGGTTCGAGCCCCTCATCGAGTGAGCGACGATGCCTTCAGAGCCACGCCCGGGGCGTGGCTCTGAAGATGAACCGTACGGAGCGGGTGGGTCAGCCGACCTTGGAGGCGCTCGAGACGAACATCTGGCCGAGCGCGCTGGAGTACACGCCAGTGAAGGTCTTGGCGTTGCCCGACAGGAACGAGTAGGTGTACGGGATCGCGATCGGGACCTCGTCGTTGAGGTTGGCCTGGATCTTGGCGCAGGCTGCGGTCTGGGCTTCCACGCCGACAGCCGCCTGGAACTCGGCGAAGGCCGCATCGAAGTCCGTCGAGCCGTACTGCGACGAGTTCCACACACCGTTGGTCTTGAGCGCCGAGTTGAGGAACACGTCCGGCGTGGAGCGGTGGCCGTAGTCGACGATGCCGAGTTCGGCCGCGCCGGAGCACGGCGGGTCGGCGGGCTCGCCCGGGCACCACTGCGCGCCGTAGAAAGTGTCCAGGCTTTCCACGGCAGGAGTCAAGGTGATCCCCGCCTCGGCGGCCTGGCTCTGGATGAGGACTGCGAGGTCCGGGATCTCCTGCAGCTCGGCGACGTGCAGGACGGCTTCCAGGCCGGTGGCCCCGGCCGCCTCCAGGAGTGCCTTGGCCTCTTCGACGTTCCGGGTTCGCTGGGGAGTGCCCTCGTCGAAGTACGGGAAGAGCGAGAAGATGACGTGGTCGTTGGCGACCTGGCCCTTGCCCTTGAACAGCTGCTGGACCATGGCCTCGCGGTCGAGCGAGAGAGCCAGCGCCTGGCGGACCCGCTTGTCCACGAACTGGCCGGTGTCCACGCGCATCCAGATCTGGCGATGGTTGGTGGTCGCGGCCTCGTTGACCGTGAAGTTGGCGTCGTTGAAGAGCGCCGTGCCGGAGAAGACGTCGAACTGGACGATGGCGTCGATCTGGCCGCCCTGGTAGGCGGTGACCATCGGGCCGGTCTCGGCGAAGAAGGTGTACTCGACCGCGTCGAGCGGGGTCGGCCCGCCCCACCACGCGTCGTTGCGCACGAAGCGCGCTCCCGACGCGTTGTCGTAGCTCTCCAGCTTCCAGGCGCCCGTGCCGTTGGGCATGGCGTCCAGGGTCGTGCCGGTCGCGTAGCTCGCCGGGGTGATGACCGACTGGGCGTTGAACACCGACACCAGGTACGGGAAGTTGCCGTTCGCGCTGACGAGCGTGAACTCGACCGTCTCCGCGTCGACGACCTTGCCCGACGCCTCGTCGATGACGCCCTTGAGGCCGGCGTTGCCGGCGACGACGAGGCGCTTCATCGACTCGACGACGTCCTCACCGGTGAACGGGCTGCCGTCCTGCCAGGTCACGCCCGGGCGAAGCTTGAACGTCCACACCGTGTTGTCGTCATTCGGCGTCCACGACACGGCGAGGCCCGGGCCGATGTCGCCGGTCGCCTGATCGAGGGCCGCAAGGAACTCGAAGGACTGGGCGATCATGCCGTAGGCGCCGAGGTCCTGCATGGCGACCGGGTCAAGCGACGCCGCCGGACGCTGGGTGGCGACGCGGATGGTGCCACCGGCCGCGGCCGGGGTGGCCGATGCGCCCGGGGCCGTGGTGACCGCCGGACCGCTCGCGGCAGGTGAACTCGGAGCATCGGAACAGGCCGCGACGATGGCCGTGATGGTCGGCAGCGACAGGCCGATGATGGTGGCTCGCTTCATGAATGAACGGCGGGAGATCCGGCCCTGCGCGAAGGACTCGACAAGATCGAGCTCCTGCGCCGACGCACGGCGGCGGATCGGATCCAAGCGGGAATAATCCATCGTTCTGTGGTCCTTTCGAACGGGTGCGCGACTTGATCGCCGAGTGGCGTCGAGCCGGCCCTCCTCCTCGGTCCGGCAGCGTCGAGCCCATGGCTAGCCCGTGGACTGATGGCGAACGGTACCCGCGGGCACTTTGGAATGTCAACGCCGCACCACATCGTGGCGCGCGTCGCTGCCGCGACGGGGAGGGTGGGCGAGGCCGTCGCGGACCGGTCGTGGCGCGCTGTCAGACGCCCCAGAAGCCTGCCCCGACCCGGCTCCAGCTACCGTGGTGCCGTGCGACGAAGCGGGCGCCCACGCCAGCCGTCGACGCCAGCCGCCGCGCCCGTGGCTGCTGGCCCGAGGGGCCGCGCCGGTCCGCAGGCGCCCGTGGCGTGACCATGGGTCACGGATCTGCGACGACCGTGCGGGGCTGGTCACCGAACCCGACACTGCGTGTCGATCCCTGGAGGCACCCACGAGCAGCCATCAGGAATCCGTGACTGGTGGTCAAGGAAGCCGGAGCGTCCCGCGCAGGGCGTACGGCCCGGCATGGTCGATGTGCACCGCGACCTCCGTGCCGACGGCCGTGGGTCGCCCGTAGAGGTGGACGAGCTTGTTGCCGCGACTCCGACCGGCGAGGGCCACGGCGTCGGGATCGCGCTCCGCCGCACCGGGGGCGGCATTCGCGTCGGCGGCGTGGTCGTGGGAGCGCGGTGGCGTGATGCCCTCGACGAGCACGTCCACTTCGCGTCCGAGCCAGGCACGGTTGCGCTCCAGGCCGATCCCTTCCTGGAGGGCGAGCAGCTCGTTGAGGCGGCGGCGCTTCACGTCCGGCGGTACGTCGTCGGGGAGCTTCGTCGCCGGTGTGCCCGGTCGCGGCGAGTAGGCCGCGGCGAAGACCTGGTCGTAGCTGACTGCCTCAAGCAGGCGCAGCGTGCCCTGGAACTGAGCCTCGGTCTCGCCGCAGAAGCCGACGATGACGTCCGTGCTGACGGTGATGCCCGGCACGGCCTCGCGGATGCGAGCCAGGCGCTCCTCGTAGTGCTCGATCGTGTACTGGCGGCCCATCCGGCGCAGGACCACATCGTCGCCCGACTGGACCGGCAGGTGCAGGTGCTCGCACACGCTCGGACAGTCGGCCAGGGCCGCGATGAGCCGGTCGGACAGATCCCACGGATGCGAGGTCACGAAGCGCAGGCGCGGGATGGCCGGCCGGCCATCGGCCGTGCGCAGGCCATCGATGGCCCGGATGAGCTCCGCCAGGTCCGGTCGCCCATGCAGGTCCAGCTGGCGGCCGGCCCAGCGCTCGGCGTCGACGTGCGCGAAGCGTGGTTCCGGCGCCAAGTCGTGCCCGTATGAGTTGACGTTCTGGCCGAGCAGCGTCACCTCGCGATAGCCGGCGGCCGCGAGCCGGCGGGCTTCGTCCACGATGTCGTCGAAGGGGCGGCTGCGCTCCGGGCCCCGGCTGAACGGCACGATGCAATAGGTGCACGTCTTGTCGCAGCCGTAGATGATCGGCAGCCAGGCACTGATGGCAGAGCCACGGGCCACGCTCCCCTGCCCCACCGCGGCCGCCCTGGTCGCGGGCAGACTGTCGGCGGCACCCACCACAGTCCGGCCGAGCGTCGTGGTCCGGCCGACCGAGCCGGCCGCACCGATCGCACCGATCGCACCCTGTGCCGACGCCAGCCCCAGGCGATCCACGAGTTCGGGTTCCTCATCCGGGCGCAGGAACGCATCCACCGCCGGATAGCGGCGCCGGAGCCCGTCGCGCTCCGCCTCGCGCACGGAACAGCCGGTCAGCACGACCCGCAGCCCGGGATTGGCCGACTTGAGCCTGGCCAGGTGCCCCTGGCGACCGATGACCTTCTGCTCGGCGCCCTCGCGGATGGCGCAGGTGTTGATGACCACGAGGTCGGCCGCCTCCATCGACGAC
>Ga0163153_10008412_pt1 | contig 10748 bp, 11 predicted proteins | sample OliLakLV19MP6IB1_FD_148629 | JGI IMG/M metagenome (GOLD analysis project Ga0163153, IMG submission 148629) | Freshwater microbial mat bacterial communities from Lake Vanda, McMurdo Dry Valleys, Antarctica - Oligotrophic Lake LV.19.MP6.IB-1 | ecosystem: Environmental > Aquatic > Freshwater >...
ACGAGACCCAGATACGTGGCGTGGGTAAGGAGGTCTGCCATGCGTGGCAAGGGGAATAGGGGCGCACCGGCTGCCTGGCGTCCGCGGGGAATTGTACCGGGAGCGCTCGTGGGGGAACATGCGAATACACGGCACTTTCCGCGCCGCGGGGGCGAGAATGACCCGTCGCAAGTTTACCACATTTCGCGCCCCCAGGCCGGGGCGATAATTCGCAGCCAATCTCACGCCGCACGATTGGCCACTTTCGAGACCATCGATTCCCCATGCCGGCCGCCGCCTCGCTCCGCGCGATCCCGGCGGACGGCATCGATTCGTCGGGGCCGGGACAACGCCTGCTTGCCGGCCGCGTCGCAAGCGCGGTCGCTACGATCCAAGACGCCGGGAAAACTCCGTCTACGCTCCGCCGGCGGGAGTTTTGCACGCGAGGAAGGTAATGAGTGTCCACGCGGCCGGGAAGCAGCGTCGGCGGCGGCGGCCGGAAGTGCGGCAATACTCCGGCCAAGCAACGCCGGGGTGCCGATAACGGAGGCCGCGCATCGCGACAGCGCGTCATCCGACCTCTTTTGGGACGACGATTTTTCGGGCTGGACTGTGGCCATTGTAGGAGCCGTCTCCAGACGGCGACCGCGGCTGGAATCGACGGACGCCGGGAGTTGCAATCCCGGGGCTTCTTACTGAATCCCTTCCAGTAGATCGACGATTTGCTCCTCGGTGAACTGGTCCTTGGGCAGGTCCATCCGCAGCCAGACCGTGCCCTTGGCGCCGGTGAACTCGCCGTTGACCGCCCAGAAGTCCGTCCCGCGCTTGCTCCCCTCGCTGAGATCGAACGTGGCCGCCGCGCCGCGGACGGTGGGCGTGATCTGCCGGGTGGTGGCCGGATCGACCGACACCGGCTCCAGCGGATGGCCGGGCGTTCGCTGTGCGCCTTGAGCGCTGAGTTGCATTTCCACCTGCATGCTGAACTCAGCTTTGTTAAACTGTGCGCCGGATGCGCCGCGCTGCGCGATAATCACCTCGGCGCCGGAATCGGCATTATTGTAGCGAACGGCGTCGAACAGTGTTGGTACCTTAAAGGCGAGTACCGGCGTGATCTCCGCCGGAACGTCCACTTGGGCGATTTCACCGGAGCGCACGCGAACTTCGGCCGGATCAACGCTCACCCAGCCTTGTGCCCAGACGAAAAAGTAAATGACGCCGCCGCAGCAGACCAGCGCCAGCACGCCGCCCAGCCCACCGAGGATGAGCAGCAGCTTGGTACCGCCGCTCATGCCTTGCTTGGGGGGCGGGGTTTGCTGCCAGTCTTGAGTGGACATGCGAAGATCCTTGAGTAACGAAGAGGAATGCGGAAAAGCGCGACGAAGCGGCCGCTGCGGGGTTTATTGCTTAGTCCAGGAGTCCGTGCCGGTGATGATTTCGCCGTCCGGGCTCGTCGACGTGTATTCGCCGGACAGGTTGGCGGAAGTTCAACGAAAAGCCGTCCCAGTTAGACTCTTCCACCACGAAGACTTCCCCGTCGTCGTCCACGATCGACGTCAGTTGCGGCGTGCCGTTCTGCACGCTGATGGTGTAAATAGCGTCGAGGTCGGTATCGCGCCATTCGCCGGCCAGGGCGGCCGGGTCCAGGTTCAGATTCAGATTTTGCAGGTTCTGAAACTCCGGCGAGTTTCGGAAGTCTTCAACGGCCACCGAGGCCCGGTGGTAGACGAACCATCCGAGACCGGCGACGCCGCCGCAGCAAAGCAGCAGCAACCCGCCGACGATCGCCAAGACGATGACCACTCCGTTGCCGCCGCCGCCGGACTGCGGAGGAGGAGGGGGCGTTTGAGACCAGCCTGGATTGGTGGACACTGCCGGGTTCCTCGGATAGCGTGAGGTGGAACGGATGCCGCGGCTCGCGCGCCGGGCCTCAGGCCGGCGCCCGTTCGCCCGTTGGCGAGTCGCGGCCCTGGGCAAATATTCGCCACATTCTGTGGCCGGCAACCAAAAACGTCAATCCGGCCGCCGCCAGACTGCCTGAAAGCCGGGTGCCACGGCTGGGTGGACCAATGTTACCGACACAAACTAGCTAGCATTCGCCGGCGAAAGAGTTGCTTGCGAACGTGGTTCACGCCTGAGGCCCAAAGGGCCGGCACATCTACCAGCCCAGGGCAAGCGAAGCGCTGCCCTGGGTTACCCGTCCGAAGAGAAAAATCTACGTCAGCCCCAAAGGGGCGGGACAGAATCGCATCGGTGCCGCACTGTTTGTACGACCCCTTCAGGGCCGAACGATTTCGCCGGAACCGTTTACCCAGGGCATCGCTTCGCTCGCCCTGGGCTGGATTGTTTCGGCTCCATCGGGCCGAGGATGCGAGCTGCTAGGGACGTGAGGAGTCCCTGCAACCCGCGCCATGCATCCCACGGTCACAACCATCGGCGCAGCGACCAGCAAGTCCGATCCCAGCTTCGCGTCAGGCAGGACCGGCCCCGCACGTCGGCCGCCGTTATCCGCCGGCTGCGCTCCGCCTCGTAGCGGCAAATTCGCTCCACCTCCTGGGCCAACGCCCCGGAGCGAATGACGGAGAGAAACTCCAGGTTCGTCCGCAGGCTGCGAGGATCGAGATTGCACGAGCCGATGACGCTCCAGCGGCCGTCGATGGTCATCGTCTTGCTGTGCAGCATCTGGTCCTGCCGCTCGTAGATTTGGATGCCGCGGCGGAGCAATTGGGCGTAGAAGTGCCGCGTGGCGGCCTGCACCGCCGGCACGTCGCTCTCGCCCGGCACGATCACCCGCACGCGGACGCCGCGGCGGCGGGCACGCAGCAGCTCGCGCAGCACCTGTCCCACCGGGATGAAATAGGCCATCGCCACGGTGATCTTCTTCTCGGCCTGGCGCAGCAACGGCGCTAACACCCGCGCCGGGCGTCGCAGCCGCAGCGCCGGCCGGCAGTCGAAGAAATACAGGCCGTCCTGCGGCGTTTCCAGCATCCGCTCCACCGGCCACTTCGGCCAGACTCCAGTCCGCCGCTTGTGCGCCGCCTGCCACATCCGCTGGCAACTGGCCGCCAACTCAGCTTGTTGCGGACCGCACAGCCGCACGTGCAAATCGCGCCAACCGGACGAGACGGGCAGCCGGGCGCGGGCCTGCTCCACCGTGGTCGTTCCGCTTTGGTCGACCACGTTCATGCCGCCGAAATAACCCACCGCGTCGTCGACCACCAGCAGCTTGCGGTGGTTGCGGCGATTGAACATCCGCAGCGATCGCTGCCGCCACAGCACGTCGCGAAGCGTGTGGAAGGCATGCACCTGCACGCCGGCTTCGCGCAGCCCGTTGAACAGCGACTGCGGCGTGGAGAAACTTCCCACGGCGTCGTACATCAGCCGGACGTCGAGGCCGGCCTTCGCCCGCTCGGAGAGCGCCTCGGCGATGGTCTGCCCGGCGGCGTCGTTGGCGAAGGTGTAGCTCTCCTGCCAGACGCGATTCTCCGCCGCCGCGATGTCGTCCCGCATGGCCGCGATCAGCGGGGGCGTGTGGTCGAACAGCGTCAGTTCGTTGCCGGCCACTTCGACCTGCGCAATCCCGCCGTCCGGTTTAACAAGCTGATCGAGGGACATGGGCTGGGTTACGGAAAGAGTAGAGGGCGGGTGTGCCGACCGTCCATTCTACTCCCCGCGGCAAGTGCAACGCGGCTTTTGCGGGCGATATGCGACATCCTTCCAGAGTTGGCGGCTTGTCGCGGCTTGTCGCCTTCACGGCCGACCAGTAAGGTCAGAGCTTTCGCCTGGACATTCCCGTCGCCATGCCAGAGCCGCGCCGCATCGATCTCTCCTGCCCGGATTGCCGCTGGCGGCAGTCGTGCGGTCCGCAGGGCATGGCCGATTGGCTACGGAAGGCCGGCATGTTGAAGCGGAACCACGAGCCATCGGCCGAAGAATTGGCCGAGTTGTTGCTGGCGGCTGCGCCCCGCCTGTCGTGTCCGGAGTGCGCTGGCGGCGGCCTTTTGGCGCGGGACGCGGCGGACGAGTCCGAGGATTGGCCCGATGCCCGCCCCTGCCAGGCGTGTGGCCGGCCGATTCCGGCCGAACGGTTGGAAGCCCTGCCCCAGGCCACGTTGTGCGCCGCCTGCCAACGGGGCGAAGAGCGCGGCGACCCGTCCGCCTCGGAAGAAGCAGACTATTGTCCGCGCTGCGGCTCGCCGATGACGGTGCGGCAGAGCCGGGGCGCCGGCATCACCCGATACGTGGCCGTTTGCAGCGACTTCCCCCGCTGCCGCGGAAAGTGAAGCAAGCCGCCATGCTGATCCTCAACGCCGCCGACGTTGCCCGCGCTCTGCCGATGCCGGCGGCCATCGCCGCCATGAAGCGGGCCTTCGCGGCCTTGAGCGCGGGGGAAGCGGTCGTCCCGCACCGCATCCATTTGCCGATCGAGCGGCATGCGGGCGTCAGCCTGGTCATGCCGTCGTACGTGGCGGGCGATAAAGCGAATGCCGACTCCCTGGCGGTCAAGGTCGTGTCGTTGTTCGACGGCAACCGCCAGCGCGGCTTGCCGCGGATCCAGGCCGCCGTCTTGGTGCTGGATCCGGAGACCGGCCGCCCCGTGGCGCTGTTGGAAGGGGCCACATTGACGGCCATCCGCACCGCGGCCGCCTCGGGCGCGGCCACCGACCTGCTGGCCCGCCGCGACAGCCGCGTCGTGACGCTGTTTGGCGCGGGCGTGCAGGCGGCCCACCACGCGGAGGCGATATGCGCCGTTCGCGAAATCGCGGAAGTGCGGGTTTACAGCCGCACGCAGGAGAGACTGACCGAGTTTTGCTCCGCGCTGGGCTCGCGCCGGGGCGACGTGCGCGTGATCGAGACCTCCTCGCCGGCCGATGCCCTGCGGGGCGCGGACATCGTTTGCGCCGCGTCGACATCCGCGGAACCGGTCTTCGCCGACGCCGAGTTGCCGCCCGGCGCGCACGTCAATGCCGTGGGCTCGTACCGGCCGCACGTCCGGGAGATACCTGGAGAAACGGTGGCCCGCGCGTTGGTGGTGGTGGATAGTCGCGCCGCGGCCTGGGAAGAGGCCGGCGACTTGATCCTGCCGCTGGAGGCCGGCCAGATCGTCCGCGCGCACGTGCATGCCGAGTTGGGCGAGCTGGTCCTGGGCCGGAAGTCCGGCCGCGCGGACGACGCGCAGATCACGCTCTTCAAGTCCGTCGGCATCGCCGCACAAGACGCCGTGGCGGCGCAAGCCGCATTGGACTCCGCCCGGCGGTTGAACCTGGGCACGACCGTGGCCTGGTGAGCCGCGTCGTCCGCGGCAAAGCAGCGGCCCTACACACTGGCGGGCTTGCGGGTTCGCACGCGGCGGCCGGCGCCGACCGTGCCCCACTCTTTGGTCAGCGTCTCGAAGACTTCCGGCGTCTCGTAACGGATGACGTTCTTGCCCTCCGGAATCGGTCCGATCAGGCCGCGGAACACCGGCAAGCCGCGAAGCCCCAGGTCCGTGCTGCAATCGTCCACGCCAATTTGCGAGTGCAGGCGAAAGAGCGTGTCGGGCGTGGGGTAATCGCGAATGCGGAGTTTGCCGTCGGCGCCCCGGGTGACAACGCGAAAGACGTCTTTGGCCATGGCGGAGCCTCGTGCGGTTTGTTCGATGGCGCGCCGAGGCTCGTCCGCGGGACTTGCGTCCTCGCCCGATGCTTCGCCGCGCTGGGTGCCGTACTTCGAGCCGCCATGCCCGACCTGCGCCGTCCTTGATGCCCTAGTGGTATCGACCCCGGCGGGAGACGGGGGGAGAGTTTCGGCCGCGCCCCACACGCCGCGAGAATCCCCACCAAACGGCATAAGACGCGCCTCGCGGCAAGGCGTTACCACCGGCGGGCGAAAGCCGACCGCACGGAATAATCGCTCCCGCCTCACGCGCGGGCACTACGGCTTGGCAGGCGGACTACGCCCCGCCCTGGCCCCAGCGGTTCCAGTAGTGGCAGATCTTGGTCGAGCCGGGGCGCGACGGCTCCAGGCGGTCCACCGTTCGCAAGTCGAGTCGCACGTCCGCCGCGCCGTACCGCGCGAAGCATTGGCGCAAGCCGGCCAGCACGGCGGCCCCGACCGAATCGGCCGCGGCGGCGTCTTGCGGAATGACGTTGACCGTCAGCCGCGCCGCCTCTTCTTGAATCACCTGGTAGTTCTTCAAGCCCGGCAGCCCGCCGACGTATTCGTCGATGTGCTCCGGAATCAGCGAGACGCGCTTGCCCTGTGTGCCGGGCAGCGACAGCGTGTGCTCCACGCGGCCGGCCACGGTGCGAATCCGCGGCAGCCGCGAGCCGCAAGGGCAAGCGTCGTCGCGATACTCCACCTGGTCCGACATTTCATAACGGATCAACGGCAGCGCGCGACTCGAGAGGTTCGTGAGCAACAGCCGCGCCCCCAGCGTGCCGGCCGGCACGGGACGATTGTCCGCGTCGACCGACTCCACGATCGCCGCGTCGGCGTTGACGTGCAGGCCGTCGTGCCGGTCGCATTCCCAAGCGATGTAGGGAACTTCCGTCGAGCAATAGTAATCGTACGGCTGCAACCCAAACGCGCGGACGACGGAGGCCCGATCGCTGGCCGTCAGCACGTCGCCCGAGCTGGTGATACGCGCCGGCGCGATCTTCAGCCGGCCGTCTTTGGCCGCCTCGGACAAGAGCCGCAGCATGTACGGAAACGACGACAGCAGCGTGGGCTGAAACTCGTTCAACTGCGCCACCAGGTCGCCAAAGTCCCCGCGAATGTCGATCAACCGCTTCGGTCCGACCGATTCCGGAATCATCCGCATCAGCATGCCGGCGGCGTCGAACGGCTCGATGAGCATCACCGCCGCGATCCGCTGTTGCGGCGGCGGGCCGGCGGGCGGGCCGCCGGAAGCAATGGCCTCCGGCGCCGGGCCGCGATTGCTTTGACGGAAGCCGGCGGCGATGGCATCGGCCAGAGCCTGGCCGTCCATGACGAAGTAACCCCGCTCGCCGCTGGTGCCGGAACTCATCAGCACCGCGAAAGAATTGAACAGCCAGGGTGAGCCCCCCGGCGGCGCGGCGCAAAACTCCTGCACGCCGGCCAGCGTGATCCGGCGATCGGTGACGACTTCGTCGAAGTGCCGCTGCAACTCCGGCTTGTTGACCGTGGGAAGATCGGTCAAGGCCGCCCGATCGAGGTCGAGCGCACCGTACAGCCGCGCGTAGTAAGGAGAATTCTCGCGTGCGTAGCGCGCCAAGTCGCGCCAGCGGCGGTCTTGCTCGGCGGCCAAGACCGGCGGCGGCAAACGCTCGTTCCGCATCGCCGCGGCGATGGCGGCCGAGACCATGTCGTGGGTCAACATGCGCTATTCGCTCTTCCGCCGGATGATCATCAACGTGAGATCGTCGTCGGGCCGGCCGTTTTGCTCGTATTCGGTGGTCGTGGCCAGCACGTGCTCCAGGATACTCTGCACGGGGCACTTGCTCCGCTCGGCGATCAACTCGCTCAGCCGTGCCAGGCCAAACTGCTGGCCGTCGCGGCGCGTTTCTACCAAACCGTCGGTGCCCAGGATGAGCATGTCGCCGGGCGCCATCGTCACGGCGCGACAGGGTTGCAACGTCTGCGCCACGATGCCCAACGGGCAGCCGCGGGCATCGTCGTCCACCAGCCAGCGGAAGTCCTGCTCGGCCGCCCGATAGTGCAAAGCCACCGGGCCGTGACCGGCATTGGCGAAGCGGAAGGTATGCTCCGCCGGATCGAGCGCTCCGTACATCAGGGTGATAAAGCGGTGCGTGGGCGCCAGGTCTTCGTGCATCGCCTGGCCGAGCTCGGTGACCAGCGTTTCCGGCGGCGGCTCGCGGAGCAAAATGCCGCGCAGCGTCGCTCGCACGGCCGCCATCAACAAACTGGGACCGAGGCCGTGACCGCAAACGTCGGCCACCACCACGCCCAACTGCCCGGAGCGGAGCGGAATGAGATCGTAGTAGTCGCCGCCCGTCGCTTCCGAAGGCCGGCTGGTAGCGGCCATTTCATAACCGGCGACGACGGGCAGCGTGCGGGGGAAAAAGCCCGCCTGAACCTTGCGGGCCACGTCCAACGACACCAGCAGCCGCGTCTTCTCCTCGTAATGGCGGGCGAGAATTGCCCGATCGATGGCGATGGCCGCGTGGGCCGTGAAGGCGTCGAGCAGCTTTTGGTCGTCTTCGGTAAAGGCGCCGTCGCGGCGATTGAGCAATTGCAGCACGCCCAGCAAACGGCCTTCGCCCCAGGAGACCAGCGGCGCACACAGGATGTTCTGCGTCTGGAATTGCGTGCTGCGATCGACGGCCGCGTTGAACAGCGGATGGTGATACGGGTCGTCAACCTGGATCGTGGTCCGCTCGCGGGCACAAAGTCCCACGATGCCTTCGTCCCGCGAGAGGCGAATCTCCTCGATGCCCTCCAGCCGGGTCACTTTCCGCGTGTACAGTTCCTTCCGCTCGTCGTCGTACAAAAACAAACTGGCCCGCTCGCAGTGCAACGTGCGGCAGGCCTGTTGAATGATCAGGTCCAGCAGGCGCTCCAGATCGCGCTCGGCCGCCAGCAGCTTGGTGACTTCCAGCACCGTTTGCAGGCAAACCACGCGGTCTTCGGCGGAGCGGGGCAAGAGCAGCCTGGGCTGGGGCGGCGTGGGGGTGACAGAAGCGATCATGACCAGGCTCCGCGAGATCGGTTAAAGCGCGACCGTGGTTCGACAGCGGGCGGCGCGCCATTGTACGTTACTGCCCTGCCAAGCGTAAAACGGCGACGGCGAGTTACCGGAACGGACAACGTCGAATTTGCCGCCGAGCCGCGGATATACGGCGCAGCCACGGCCGGCAGGGACTGAAGAGAGTCCTTGAATTCGATCACGACGAGGTTCCACGGGGGAAAGGCCCGCTGCCCGACAAGGCGTATATCCTATTTGTCGGTAACAAGCGGACATCGGTTTTCGCTCTAAGAGCATAGAAACGGGATATTTCCCGGTGCCGACTACCCTCCCTCGCAAGGAACGCCATCATGCGCCACCTATTCACCCGCCCGCTTTCCCGCCGCCTGCGTTGGGCTTTGTTTTCCCAGTTGGGGGTGCTGTTGGGGGCCGTCTGCCTGATTGCCTCGGGCTGCGGCAATTCCGGCCCCAATCGCGGGGCCACCCATCGATCCGTCGGCAGAAAGCTGCCCCGGCTGGAACTGCAAGCACTGACGGGCGCCGCCGAAAACGTCGTCCTGGCCGACCTGGAGGGGCAGGTGGCATTGATCAACTTCTGGGGCACCTGGTGCCCTCCCTGCGTCGAGGAGTTCCCCCACATTGCCGCCCTGGAGCTGAAGTTCCGCGAAATCGAGGGCGTACGCGTGCTGGCCATCGCCTCAATGCCGGAAGTCGATCCCAACTTGGATGAGCTGCGGGCCGATATCGAGACCTTCTTGGAGGCCAGGAAGAGCGACATGCCCAACTATGCCGACGTCCAGGACCGCACCCGGTTGGCCGTGGAGCGAACCGCCGGCTGGCAGGGCTATCCCATGACGATCATCGTCGATCGGGAAGGGGTCATCCGGGGCGTTTGGCCCAACTATACCAAGGGCGTCGAGAAAGACATGGAGGCCATGCTCGACGCGTTGGCGGCCGAAGCGGTGGAATAACCGGCCGGCGGCCCGCCTGGCATAACCTATGCTTGACGAGCCGCGAAAGGGTCGTGGCTCGTTGAACGACGCCGAATGCAAGGCATCTCCGACAATCGCGGCTCAAAGACCGCCGGGATAAACCCGGCGGCTGGTTATGCAATCCGCGCAATTCGCTCTGCACGCCGAAATCGAGCAACGTCACTGGTGGTTTGTCGCCCGGCGGCGAATCATGCGGAACCTGGTTCGCCAGGTTCTGCCCCCCGGTCGCGGTGAAACGATCGTCGACGTGGGCTGCGGCACGGGCGCCAACATCGCCGCCCTGGCCGGCGATTATCGGGCGATCGGCATCGACACTTCGGCCGACGCCATCGCCTTTGCCCGGCCGCGATTTCCAAAGGTCGAGTTTTTGCAAGGCTTCGCCCCGGCGGACCTGGGTCCGCTCGCGGCCGAAGCCCGGTTGTTCCTGCTGATGGACGTGCTGGAGCACGTGCCGGACGACTTTCGCCTGCTGTCGGAGTTGCTGGCCGCGGCCTCGCCCGGCACGCACTTCCTGATCACCGTGCCCGCCGACCTCTCGCTGTGGAGTGAGCACGACGTGAGCTTCGGGCACTATCGCCGCTACGACTTGCCGCGGCTGAAGCAAATCTGGCAAGGATTGCCGGTGACGACGCTGCTCGCCTCTGCTTACAACAGCCGGTTGCTGCCGTTGGTGCGAATGTCCCGCTGCCTCAGCCGGCGGCGCGGCCAAGCGGGGGGCAAGGCCGGAACCGACTTCCGGGTTCCGTTGCGGCCCATGAATCGGGCGTTGGAGGAAGTTTTCGCCGGCGAGTCGCGCACGCTGGTCAACCGTCTCAGCGGCCGTTCGCGCCGCACCTATCGGCAGGGCGTGAGCTTGATCGCCCTGCTCCGCCGCGATGCCGGCGAGATCGAGCCGCGAGACAAACCGGCCGGCTTGGCCGACTATCACGATCCGGCCGCGACGCCCGCGGCGGAACTGGTCGGCGCCGTGTAGCCGGCGAAACCCCTCGTCCCGCCGAAATACCCCTAGGACGTTATTATTTCCAAGACGGGGGTGCGAACGAGCGGCGCGGCACGCGATACTGGTACTCTGTCAGGCTTGAAACGAGTGTCACGGTTGGCTTGTCCAACCG
>Ga0163153_10008413_pt1 | contig 10748 bp, 9 predicted proteins | sample OliLakLV19MP6IB1_FD_148629 | JGI IMG/M metagenome (GOLD analysis project Ga0163153, IMG submission 148629) | Freshwater microbial mat bacterial communities from Lake Vanda, McMurdo Dry Valleys, Antarctica - Oligotrophic Lake LV.19.MP6.IB-1 | ecosystem: Environmental > Aquatic > Freshwater > Lake...
CAAACAATAGGAAGTTTCCTGCGATCGTTCGTACGCCCGCCCCGATGAGGATGCAATCGAACCGCTTCTGCTCCAGTTGGTCTCGAACAACTGCCTCAGCAGTTTCGCCAAAATCGGTCAAGCACATTTGCACGTCGTAGCCGCTGTCAGTCAAGCTGTCTTCAGAGGCTTTGAGGCCGGCTAATACCTTCGCCGCGTCCATGCCAGGATAAGCCGCGTAGTCGGGGTCAGAGAAATCGATGAGTGTTGGTTGCAAGCCAATCACCAGGACACTTTTCTTGTCTGTCATATGTTTCTCCAGGTAGTCTGTGCTTGACGGAATGCAAGCAGGGTAATGATTGTGTACGGGCAGCGGGTGTATGAGCGTGGCATTTTTTCAGTTGAACGTAGAGCTAAGCGGCGCTGCGCAGCTTCATCGCGCAGCGTCCGTGTTGAGCGCCGGGTTGGACAACGCCCCCCTCAGGCGATTATCTACGAGCCCGGTACTCTCCGGTTCAATCGTCATGCACCAGAGTGATGATGACATTCCCTTTCTTGCGCCCAGTGTCGACGTAGCGGTGAGCCTCCGCCATCTGCTCGAACGAATAGCGCCGATCAATGACCGGTCTGAATTCTCCCGCCTGAGCCAGTTCAGCGAGGAAGCGCAAATCCTCTGCCCGCTCGGCGGCTGGCCCAGCGATGATCTTCTTGCTGCTCGTTATTGACACCCATGGAATCGGAAGCATGTTTGGCAGTCCAGCCAATACCAGAAGAAGACGTCCTCCTTCCTTGATCGAGTCCTTGCTGCGAGAGAAAGGTGCCGTGCCAACGGTGTCAACAATAAGGTCATAGGTTTCACCATTCCGCGTGAAGTCCTCTCGGGTGTAGTCGATGACATGCGTGGCCCCCAGAGACCTGACCAAATCCATGTTCGCGGCACTGCACACTCCCGTCACTTCCGCCCCGAAATGCTTGGCGAGTTGCACGGCAGCGGTTCCTATACTGCCCGATGCACCGTTGATGAGTACTTTTTCCCCACTCTGAAGCTTTCCTCTTCTGAAGAAATCCAACGCTGTTGTCCCGCCAAACGACATTGCGACGGCTTCATCGTAAGGCAGATGGGGCGGTTTGAGTGCCATCGCCCCATCTTCTGGCATGCATTTGTACTCCGCGTGAGCCCCCATTCCGAAACCGCTCATGGCGAAAACCGGGTCCCCGACCTTGAATTTACTGACGTTTTTGCCGATCGATTCAATTTCGCCAGCGAGTTCTGCTCCAAGAATAGGTTGCCTTGGTTTCGTGATGCCAAAAACCAGACGCGAAATGAGTCCAAATCCGCGAGGAAGATTGAGACTGCGCAATCTGCAATCCGCCGATGTGACCGTTGTTGCATGTATTCTTATCAGGACTTCATTGTCCTTGGGGGTTGGTTTGATGACCTCCTTTGATCGAAGAACATCAGGCGACCCGTATCTTTCATACACAATGGCTTTCATGCGTTGTCACGTTCCAGGGTTGGTTTGATCTGCGGTCTCTCGCGTTGTCCAACTAGTTTTTATACGACAAAAACGCCGTATCGATGATATGGGGACGGAGCCCACTTCTTTTTTTACAGCCATCCTCAGCGGGATGGCGTGGGAATGTGGCCAATTCCTTTTTAAAGTATTTGGGCTCCGTCCCCATATCGTGAAATCTCGATCACACCGTCGGAAAGAAATCGACTCCGGCACCTGTGGTTAAGACCTCCGCAACAACGAAGACGCTCACTTCCACTTGAGATTTAGCTTGCGCCGGGACAAGGCGCAGTCTCTCAAATAGAGATTGATAAGGCTTTGGTACGGAACTCCAACGTCCTCAGAGATTGTCTTGAAATATGTAATGGAATCTTCGTCAAGACGAATCGTGATTTGCTTCTTGAGTTGCGACGCGTATGGATTTTTTCGTGCCTTGGAGAAATCGTATTCTTTGCGCATTTTTGGCACCCGATCAGTAAGATTTTGATTCCTTGGCAATTGTCTTGCGCGCGGAGATGATTCGAATGACATTGCCTTCACTCCGGTAACAGTGGCATACAAGAAGCAATCGAAGGACGCTACTCATTCCAAGTACAACAAAGCGATCTTCGTCTTCGCAGTGATCTGGGTCATCAATCAGTTTGGCCCGTTCATCGAAGAAGACGGACCTGGCTTCGTCGAAGCTAACCCCGTGCTTTTTCAGATTAGCTGTCGCCTTTCGGTCATCCCATTCGAAGCGAAGAGTGCTCGTGCAATAGTGTAACTACACTGTAGTTCACGCGCAAGCGGCAAATAGCTGGGCGAGGAGAAACGAGGTCTAACGTAGAAATCAGCCGCCGCCGGAGGCGGTCGGCTGGATTGCCGGGTTCAAACGGTTCAGATCGTGGCTTCGCACGATCTAACCTTAGTCGTTAGGTTTCATGCGCAGACATCCACTCTTGATACTCCGATTCATGACTGCCGCCATGATTGGACACGCCAGGCTTAGTGAGGCATAGCCGCGACGGTTTCCATGCATGAATGGTTTTCGCGGGCGCTTCGTGCCAGCCAATGTTGAACGCACAAAGGTGAGAAAAGAACTCCATCTCAGAATACGCGGGGACATTGTCGTGAATCCACCAAGCTAGCGCTTTCCAGTTCTCGGCCTTGTTCCTCTCGTAATAGGGCAGGAAGCTTGTGACAACTATGCAAGCCATCGCGCCCTTTTTGCCGGTCTTCTTGTCAGGCTGGTCCCAAATATGGCGAGCGAAATTGGCTTCGTTCTGCGCGCACCTGTACTGGTTGTTGTTCTCTGCCCCCTTCGCATTCACTGCAGCAGCCCGAAAGGCGGAGCGAATGCTGACACGGCCGAAACGATCTTGGATCGGTTCTAGAACTTCAGAACAAAGCTTCTTCCCAACTTCGACCGCTAGGTCGGGGTTGTCTGGAATGTTCGGAATTTTCTCGATTTGTGAAATCTCGGAATAAAGAAAATCCCGCATGAAAAAGTTTGGGGACAGTTGAAGCCTTCCAAAAGTTTCGAGCGTCTCGACGGATTTTGGTGGTCGCACGGAGCTGTCCTTAATGAAACCGACTAGTTTTATACGACAAAAACGCCGTATAACATTCCGCTGCGATGGCTAACATGACCATCATCCCGCAGCGATTCTGCTTTCAATTCAACGCCTTCCACTGTGAGTCCGAGTCATCCAAGGGCAATAACAAAATCATAAACCCGGCGCGGAGCATCACAAGCCATTGATTCACCAGACCTTTTCGCCGCCGTAGTTTTCGTAACCCATTGTTTTTATTGATTTATTTATGCCGTGGCGCGGGTGGTGCGATTCACCCCGCAAGCAGCGTCGCCCCGAACTCTTCCACTCCGCAGATCGCCGTGCGGTGCATCAGCCGCTGCTGCGGCAATGCGTAGTCGCCGACCGCCATGTGCTGCGTCGAGTAGTTGTCCCAGAGGATGATGTCGCCGGCCTGCCAGTGGTGGGTGTAGACGGCGTCGTCGCGGGTGATGTGTTCGTGCAGGCGCTGGAGGATGGGCGCTGAGTCTTCTTCACTCATGCCCTCGAAACCGAAGGTGTAGGTCTTGTTGACGTAGATGCAGCGGCGGCCGGTTTCCGGATGGGTGATCACCGCGTGGTGTGATATGTCGGGCGTTGCCGCCTTTTGTTCTGCGGTGAGGGCGGGGCGGGCGTGATCCTTGGAGCGCTGTTGCTGTTTGCGCGCCTGGGCGCGGTGGTACTGGAAGACGCCGCGCTGCTGGTCGAGCCAGTCGCGTGTTTTGGCGTCGAGCGTGTCGTAGGCGTGCGCGGTGCTGGCGAAGCAGGTGTCGCCGAGCACGCGGCCGTCCTTCATCGGCACTTCGATGGCATGGAGGAAGGTGTAACGCGCCGGCTTGCGCATGAAGCAGAGGTCGGTGTGCCAGTCGTCGCCGGCATAGGCGGAGCCGATCGAACGTGCACCGTCCTTGACGTTGGAGATCAGGTGGATCTGCGGGTAGCCGGGCAGCGCGTATTCCTGGCGCACGTGTTTGTCGGGAATGCCGAAACGCGCGGTGAAGGCGATCTGCTGTTCCGGCGTCAGCGATTGACCGCGGAAATAGATCATGCCGTTGCAGTCGAACAATTGCTTGATCGCTGCGAACGTGGCGTCGTCCAGTTCGCGTGACAGATTGATGCCGCACACTTCCGCGCCTACCGGTTTGCCGCTGTTGCGGATGTCGAGCTTGGCCCCTTGCACTATATCCATGGTCTCCTCCGTGGGTGCAGTATCGGTGAATTGATTAGAGCATAAAACTGCCGGGTGATGCCCGGAGGCCACATGCTGGTCTGCTTGCCATCCCGCCACCGCGCACTTAATCTGCACCTGCAAGACCGAATGCACCGACGGCGGAAGCAGGCAATAACAACAAGCGCCAGCACAGCACCGTAACCGCGGGCAACCGGAACGCACGGAGGAGAGTCACCATGGTGAAGTTGGGCGATGTCCAACATCTGACGGCGGATGTGCTGATCATCGGCGGCGGCGTGGCCGGGATGATGGCTGCAGTCGGAGCGCTGCGTGCGGGTGTCACGCCTGCGCTGCTGACCAAGGGCACTTATGCCTCGGGCAGTTCGTCGATGGCGCGCGGCGGGCATTCGGTGGCGATCGGTCATTCCAGCGCCGATGACAATCCCGATCTCTTTTTTGAGGACACCCTGCGTGGCGGCTTTGGCCTCAATAACCAGCGGCTCGCGCAGCTGATGTGCACCGAGTCGATCGACCGCACGCTCGAACTTGATGACTGGGGACTGGGGCTCGCGAAGCTGCCTGACGGTCGCTATGACCAGAAGATGGGCGCCTTCCCGCACCGCCATGCACGGCTGGTGCATTGCGGGCGGCTGATGGGCAAGCCGCTGATGAACGCGCTGTCAAAAAAAACCAAGGGCGACGGCGTGGCACCGCTGGACCACGTGATGATCGTTGATCTGCTGAAGCACGAAGGCCGCGTGGTCGGCGCCTGGGGTTTCCGTTACCGCGAGGGCACGCCGGTGGTGGTGCATGCGCGCTCGACGGTGCTGACCACGGGCGGTGCACCGCAGCTTCATGCGTTGAACGATTCGCCGCCGACCATTACCGGCGACGGTTACGCCATGGCCTGGCGCGCCGGTGCCGAGCTGATCGACATGGAGTTCATCGATTACCAGATGATCACCGCAGCGCCGGCGAAGATGGCCGGTTATCCGCCGCATTCGAGTGGCTTTCTCAACGAGGGCGGCTACCTGCTCAACAAGGACGGTGAGCGTTTCATGAAGCGTTACGACCCCGAGCTTATGGAGCGCTCGACGCGTTCGCTGCTCAACCGCGCGGTGGCGATGGAAATATTCGCGGGGCGCGGCACGGCCAACAACGCGGTATGCATCGATATCCGCCACGTGTTCGAGGAAGCCAACCACGGCGCTTCCGGCGACATCATCAAGACCTTCATGAACGGCGGCGTCGATATGAGCCGGGAGTTTCTCGAGGTGACGAGCTGCCCGCATACTTATCTCGGTGGCTTGCGCATCGACGAGTGGGGGCGTACCACGGTCAGCGGCCTCTACGCCGGCGGCGAGGCCGCAGGCGGCATTCATGGTGCCAACCGTCTCGGCGGCGCCGCGCTGATCGACAGTTATGTGTTTGGTTATCGCGCTGGCGTGGCGGCGGCGCTGGAGGCCGGTACGCAGGCGGCGGTGACGGCCGATATGGGCGGGTGGCGCGCCGGCGTGGAGGCCCTGGAACAGTGGTCGCAGCGCGGTGACGGTGAGTCGCCCGGGGCCTGGCGCGACGCGGTGCAGCGTCTGGTGGTCGAATCGGTGGGTCAGGTGCGGCGTGCCGACCGTCTGCAGCACGCGATGCATCAGCTCGATCAGCTGGAAGCGCGTTTCTCCGGCATCGGCGTTACTGGCGAAACGCTGCGCGCGCGTTTCGACTGTTTGCGCCTGTCGCTCGAAACGCGCAATCTGATCCAGGTCGCGCGCCAGCTCGCGACGGCGGCGCTGATGCGCGAAGAAAGCCGCGGCGGGCATTTCCGTCTGGATTTTCCGGAACGTGACGATGCAAAGTTTCTTGCGAACATCGTGTTGTGGAACGAGGATGGGCAGGTGCGCGGCGAACTGCGTCCGGTGCCGGGGCTGGAGGCGGCGGAAGCGCCGCCGGGACTGCCGGCCGTTGCGGTTGCGGCTTAGAACCGGTAATGAAATTACCTTTTGGTTTCCCCTCTGCTTCTCCCCAAGTGTTCCCTTGACCCCAACCCTCTCCCCGAAAGTCTTCGGGGAGAGGGAGTTTTCATTTTGTTACGCACTCTTTTCATTAAAAAATATTTATAAAAACAATTGGTTATATCGAATGGTAAAGTGAAATTTCCCTTCTCCCCGCCTGCTGGCGGGGAGAGGGCTGGGGTCAAGGGAACACTTGGGGAGAAGCAGAGGGGCAACAAAGAGTCATTTAGTCAGGCGCTCTCAAAATAAATTCCGGAGGAGATGTGATGCGCACGAGCTTGGGAACGATGTTGGTCGGACTGTTGCTGGTACTACAGCCCCTGTCGGCAACCGCACAGAATTTCCCGACAAAACCGGTGCGCTGGATCGTGCCTTTCCCGCCGGGCGGTGCGGCGGACATTTCGTCGCGGGTGATCGGCCAGAAACTCGCCGAGCGCTGGGGACAGCAAGTGATCATCGACAACCGGGCCGGTGCGGGCGGCAACCTCGGCACCGAGATGGCGGCACGTGCGGCGCCCGACGGCTATACCGTGGTTCTGGTGCCGGCAACTTTCACCACCTATCCCAGCCTCACGCGCAAGCCCTTGTTCGATCCGGTCAAGGACTTCGCGCCGATCACGCTGGTGTCGTCATCGCCATTGATGCTGGTGGTGCATCCCTCGTTGCCGGCGAAAAGCGTGCGCGAACTGGTGGCTCTGGCGAAGGCGCAGCCGGACCAGTTGAACTACGCTTCCTCTGGCATCGGTGCTTCCGCGCACATGGCGGCCGAACTGTTCAAGTCGGCAACCAGGACGCGTATCGTCCACGTTCCCTACAAGGGGCAGCCGCCGGCGATCGTCGACCTGGTCAGCGGGCAGGTGCAGTTGATGTTCCCGAACATTCCTTCGGTGCTGCCGCAGATCAAGGCCAACCGGCTACGGCCGCTGGCAGTGACTACCGCCGGCCGCTCGGTGATGTTTCCCGAAATGCCGACCGTGGCGGAGGCGGGAGTTCCGGGTTTTGAGGTCACGCAGTGGGGCGGGCTGGTGACAGCGGCGGGCGTGCCGGCGGCGATCACCGAGAAGTTCCAGAAAGATTTGTCTGCCGTGCTGAGCCAGCCTGAGGTGAAACAGTCGCTGCTCAGCCACGGATTCGAAGCCGTCGGTAACACGCCGGCACAGTTCACCACATTCATCCGCGATGAAATTGCCAAGTGGGCCAAGATCATCACTGAGGCAGGCATCAAGGCCGAATGATTCCGGCAAAGTGCACTGCGGAAAGAAGAGCCAATGACCAAGACTGAAGACCCGTTGTCCCGGGACAGGGTCGACCCGGCGGCGCCTCTGCCCTTTGCGGCGCCGTTTCATCAATTGCACACCGGTATGCCGCTGAACTGGGTGCGCAAGGGCTGGGCCGATTTCAGGCGCGCGCCGAAACAAAGTCTCAGCTACGGTATCGTCATCGTCATTCTTTCGTGGATAGTCACGGGTATCGGACTCAAGGTCGGCGGTTACTGGGCGGCGTTGGCGTTGCTCTCCGGCTTCGTATTTGTAGCGCCGGTACTGGCACTGGGCCTGTATTCGATCAGCCGTCAGCTCGAACGCGGCGTGACGCCGTCCCTGTTGCGCTGTTTCGGTGAACAGCGCAAGTCGCTGGGCAACATCATGGTGTTTGCGCTCGCGCTGCTGGTGCTGTTCCTGGTGTGGGCGCGCGCGGGGTCGATGGTGCATGTGTTTTTTCCTGCGGACGGCGGCGCGGACTGGCGGCAACTCGCGATGTTTCTGGTCATCGGCTCGGCGGTAGGCTCGATTTTTGCGCTGCTGACGTTCCTGTTCAGTGCGTTCTCGCTGCCGATGATGTGCGACCGTGAAGCCGATGCCGTGACCGCCATCGTCACCAGCGTGAATGCGGTGCTGCGCAACAAGTCCGCGATGGCGGTCTGGGTCCTGCTGATCGTCGGCCTGACCGCCATCGGCTTTGCGACTGCGCTGATCGGGCTCGCGGTGACCATTCCGGTACTGGGCCATGCCACCTGGCACGCCTATCGCGAAACGATAGACGCCAGTGCCTGGCCGGCCAACGGCGTCGCGTAGCCAGTCGTACGGCAATGCCGTGGCCTGGCAAAGCCGCAGAGAGTTTTTTGCAGTGAATCTGTATGCAGTGAATCTGTAATAGGCAAGCGGGGGAAGGACCACAGCCCTTCCGTGATGATTGATGCAGGAACCAGAGGAGAAAGTCATGCCATATGCACGTGCATTCTCGCAATTCGGTATTGCCGCAGTACTGGCCGGAGTCGCCGCAGTTGCCGGCGCACAAACCTGGTCTCCGAGCAAAAACGTCGAAATCGTCGTGCCCAATCCGCCGGGCGGCAGCAACGACAAAACTGCACGCAGTCTTGAGCGCATCATTCTGGCCAACAAGCTGCTGCCGGTGTCGCTGAGCATCAACAACCGGTCAGGCGGTGGTGGCAGCATCGCGTATACCTATGTGCAGCAACGCAACGCCGATCCGCATTACCTGGTGGTCGCCGGACCGGCCATCCTCACCAACCACATTGTCGGTTCCAGCACGCTGCGCCACACCGACCTCACCGCCGTGGCGTCACTGTTCGACGATTACACGGTGTTTGCGGTAAACGCCACTTCCGATATCAAAACCGGCAAGGACCTGATCGACCGCCTGCGCAAGGATCCGAAATCAGTGTCCATTGCCTTTTCGCCGCTGCTCGGCAGCCATAACCATATCGCTGCCGGCGTGCTGATGAAAACCATCGGCGGCAATGCACGCGACCTGAAAGTGGTGGCGTTCAAGGGTTCGGCTGACGCGGTAACCAATCTGCTGGGCGGACATGTCGATCTGGTGACCACGGCTGCCGGCAATGTTGCATCGCATGTCGCTGCGGGCCGGTTGCGCGTGATTGGCATCACTTCGGCGCAGCGTTTCCCCGGTGCGTTTGCCGGCGTGCCGACCTGGAAGGAACAGGGCGCGGATTTCACCTTCGGCGCGTGGCGCTCGATATTTGCGCCCAAGGGCCTGACGCCGCAGCAACTGGCGTACTGGGAAGGCGTGTTGCGCAAAGCCACTGAAGCGCCGGAATGGAAAGAGGAACTGGAGAAGAACATCTGGTCGAACGTGTTTACCGGCAGCGCTCAATTCACCAAGGATCTTGAGCAGGATTATGCTTCGATGAAAGCGGTGCTGGTCGATCTCGGGCTGGCGAAATAACGCCGCCCGGTAACGGTCAGTATTTTCATGATTGCCAGCCAATCAATTCCGTTCGCCCTGAGCCCTTCGACATGCCCGGGACAGGCTTGTCGATGGGCGGCTGGGCTTCGACAGGCCCGGCCCGAACGGGGTCATGCATTCCGTAAAATCAATAATTAACAGGGGCCGTCCGGCCCTTTTTTTATCAGTCCCGTGTCCTGTTATGCTCGGGGCCGCGGCGCGTATCGTGCCTGCGGCTGGCCGGTGTCCACCGGCGGAAAGTTTTCCCTTGACCGAATATCCGCAAATCCATTTTAACGACGGCAGCGAAGATCGCTCGGCGCGCTGGCGCTCTGAAAGCGGCGCCACGCCGCCGAAACGCGTTGTGGTCGCTGACGACACGATGACTGCCGACTCGGCATACCGCCTCGCCGCCGAAGGCACCGGGCTGTTGTGGCGCAGTGACTTCCAGAACGCACGCCAGATGTTGCAGGCACTGATGCGCCGCATCGACCGGCCGCGCAAGTTGCGGCGCAAACAGGCGGAGCCCGACGCGACACCCGGCGCGGCCTTCCACCGCCATCGCCAGACGCAGGCGCAGCGCGCGCATACCCTGTCCATGCTGCTGATCCCGCTGGAGGCGGATTACGGCATTCCGCTGAGCCGCGCGCCCGATGTGCGGCTGGCCTGCAGCGAAGCCTGGGGTGCACCCGGTGGTGCGGCGAGTGTGACCTCGCTGCGTGAGTTGCTGGGCCTGATCGGCGCACACGAGTGGCGCAAAAAAGGCGTGGATGTGCCGGCACTGGGTGCGCATATCCATCCCTACTACGGCGTGTTTGCGCCGATCCGCAGCGAATACGTGAAACTGGTGGCGCAGGCAACCTTGCCCGCGATGACACTGGCTTTCGACATCGGCACCGGCACGGGCGTACTCGCCGCTGTACTGGCGAAGCGTGGTGTTGCCAAAATTATCGCCACCGAAACCGATGCCCGCGCGCTGGCCTGCGCGCGCGAGAACATCTCGCGGCTGGGATTCAATGCGCAGGTGGAGATCGTTGAAAAAGACATGTTCCCCGAAGGCCGCGCGCCGCTGATCGTGTGTAATCCGCCGTGGATTCCGTCGACACCCAGCGCGCCGATTGAGCGCGCGATTTACGATGCCGGCGGCAAAATGCTGCGCGCTTTTCTCGCCGGGCTGGCCGAACACCTGGAGCCGGAAGGCGAGGGCTGGCTGATCCTGTCCGACATCGCCGAGCATCTGGGGCTGCGCACGCGCGAAGAACTGCTGGGGCTGATCGATGCCGCGGGGCTGAAAGTAAAAAGCCGCAGCGAGGCGCGGCGG
>Ga0163153_10008415_pt1 | contig 10746 bp, 4 predicted proteins | sample OliLakLV19MP6IB1_FD_148629 | JGI IMG/M metagenome (GOLD analysis project Ga0163153, IMG submission 148629) | Freshwater microbial mat bacterial communities from Lake Vanda, McMurdo Dry Valleys, Antarctica - Oligotrophic Lake LV.19.MP6.IB-1 | ecosystem: Environmental > Aquatic > Freshwater > Lake...
AGCTGATCGTTCGCAGTGAACCATGCGCCGCACTGGTCCATGTCCGGCGAGCGCGTGATGAGCGTGTAAACCGGCAGCGTCGTCAGCGATTCCGCCGTGAAGTTCTGATAATCGGGCACGCCGTCGTAAACGAAGCAGGCGAAGTTGAGCGACGGATCATCCTCGAACGGAGCGCGCCGTGCAGCACCGAGCGAATCCGTGACCGTGATGCGATAGCGGACCAGCGTGCGATGCGCCTGCGGCAGGAGGGCGACCGTGTAGATGCCGTCACCCGCCGCTTCGTCTCCGCTGAGACCGTCATCGGTCATCGTCACCGTGGTCCAGTTGGTCGCGGCCTCGAACGCCGGGTTGAGCGCGTTCGTCAGCGCGGGATTGGTCGTGAGACTGTCGAGCTGCGTCCGGTTCAGCGGAAGCGTGGCCGGAATGAAGCTTCCCGGAGCGACGAGCTGATAGCTCAGCGTCACGGAGGCGACGCCTTCGGGATCAGTCACCTTCGCGGTGATGACGACGTTGTTGGTAGAACGCGGCTGGTTCGGCGAATGATTCACCTGACGAATGTTTGGCGCGGCGTTCGCGGCGAAGACGGAATTCACCAGGCCCGGCGTGGGCAAGGCCGGACGCCATGAGCTGCCGAGATCGTTGTCGAGCGAAGGATTCACGAGCTGCATCGACGGGCCTTCACCGTTGGGAGCAATCGGCCACGGGAACTCAGAACGGAAACCGACTTCATCCACGACGCTGTCCGACGGATCGCGCAGCGTGACGCGTTCGCCGTCGCTGTTCAGCGCGCCGACCCACGGACCCAGCGCCGCCACGCCGTAGCGCGACAGGATGGTCGAGGGCGTCTGGGCGATGACGAGGAAGCCGCCCGCCGGAATGGAGGTGCCGTTCGGGAAAGTGTAGTCCACACCGCCGCGCAGCTTCCACCCCGAGAGATCGACGGCGGTCCCCGTCGCGTTATGAAGTTCGATGAACTCGTCGAGGATCGGATTCGCCAGACCGTTGCAATGAATCTCGTTGAGAACCACGCCCGACAGCGTTTCGACGACGCGCAACGCAAAGGTCTGTTCCACGGACAGCCCCGCGCTGTCGGTGGTCTTGAGGCGGATGCCAAAGGTCGCGCCCAAGCCGCCGAGATAACCCGGCGCAGTACGAAGCTGACTGCCGCTGATCGCGAAGGAGTCGTTGTTCCCGAAGCCCGGCACGAGCGTGTAAGTGTGCGTCTCCTCCAGGTTCACATCCACTGAGGACAACCCCGCGACGAAGGCGTTCGGCCCCGTGTTCTCGCTGAGGTTCGTCGTGCTCAAAACAATCGCCGAGGGCGCAGCGGCCAGCGGATTCACCCGCACGAGGACGGTCGCTGCCGGAGAATCGTTCGCGCCGTCGTTCACCTTGAACGTGAACGAATCGTTGCCGAAGAAACCGGCGCTCGGCGTGTAAGTGACATTCGGCGCGGTGCCGCTCAGGCCGCCGTGCTGCGGCTGGCTGACGACGGCGTAAGTGAGCGTGCCGCCATTGGGGTCCGACCCGGCGAGCACCAGGCTGCGCGCCGTGTTCACGAGCGTGGTGACGGACTGGCTGTTCGCCGTGGGGATGCCGGGATCGACCTGGATCGTCACGGCTTCAGCGCGGCCACCGATGTTGTTCGTCGCCGTGAGCGTGTAGGTCGTCGTGACGAGCGGAGCGACCGGCACGCTGCTCGTCGCGCCGACGGAGCCGATGCCGTTGTCGATGACGACGGAGGTCGCGTTGGAAACCGCCCACGACAGCGTGGCCGATTGACCGACGTAAATCTGGTTCGTGCTCGCGGTGAAGGAAAAGATGTTCGGCCCGCGCGGCTGGATCGGTGCGCTGGCTCCGGCGAGCGTCGTGGCATTGCCCACCGCCGTGCCGTTGTTGTTGCCGCCGGCGCGGTCTCCCAAATTGCCCTCGAAGTTCCAGTACGCCACCAGTCCGGGTTCGTTGCCATTCAGCTCGCGGCGGAAATCCGCCGTGATGTCGGCGGCGCTGCGGGCGACGTTCCAGATGCGCACCTCGTCCATCAGGCCGTGGAAGAACTCCGCATTGAGACGCGCGCCGATGCGATGGTTCGCCGCGACGACGTTCACGCCCACCGAGGTGCGTGGATTGCCAATGGCAACGCCGTTCCAATGCCAGCGCGTCTGCGTGCCGTTGAAGGTGATGGCGAAATGATGCCAGCCATTCGTGGCCGGACCGGACGTGTCCAGCAGGATGTCGCCGGACAGGTTTTCGTCATGATCGTTGCCCCAGAAAAAATGGCGGACTCCCGCAGTGCCGCGCAGACGGAAGCCATTGGCCTGATTGGCGGCCTCGTTGCCCCAGAAGGTCATCTGCCCGCCATTCTCGCCGCCGGTGGGGATGGAGGCCGGATTGATCCAGGCTTCGATGGTGAAGCTGCCGTTGCCGCTCGGAATGCCGGTGGCGGGAAACGTCACGTAATCGCCGGCGCCGTCGAGCGTCAGGACATCCGCCCGGACGGGAAACAAGGTGCAGACCGTCAGCAGAAATGCGACGACCGGAGAGAAGGAAGGTTTGGAGCGCATGATGCAGTTTGTTTGATGGTTGGAAGTCTTCGAGTCCTCAATGGCCGGCCACGCCGCAACGAAGGCGAACAGGGGTTTCTGAACGCTCCGGGCGCGACGAGGCAATTGGAAACGACATAACTTCTGGACTCGTGCTAGGGATTATCGGAATGCCATTGCTTTACCACAATCCATTCAAGCGAAGCAACCGCGCAGAAGTGGTCTGTGGCCCAAGGTGTCACGAAGCAGTCTTGAACTGCGCCGGCGCTCCGGCGCTTTTTGGAGCGTCTGGATGTTCAAGCGGTTCCGAAAGCGGCGCAGCAGCGCGCGCAGTCCAAGACGCCGACGCGCGTTTATCATCGTCGGAGATATTTCCCAGCGCTGCCGAAAACGAACGCATCACGAAACTTGCCCAACTGCGGACGACATGCTTTCTTGGTGACGCATTCCGAAACAAAACCGAGCTGAGGCCACACCTATGGACGCCAAGTCATCTCCAATTAGAATCTTGCCCTTTCATGCTCTCCCCTTGCTGGCTTGCCTGCTGACTGGTACGCCCTCCCCCTTCGCCGCGCAGGCGGAAGAACCTCCGTTCGCCAACATCGTGCGCGGTCCATACCTTCAGAACCTGACCTCCTCGAACATCGTGGTGCGCTGGCGGACGGACATGCCGGTCGCCAGCGGTGTCCGCTTCATGGCCAGGCCGCACACGGAAATTTGGACCGTCACAGATTCCACGCCCAAGACCGAGCATTCCATCACCTTGACCAACCTCGCGCCCGACACCGGCTATCAGTATCAGGTCGAAAGCGAGACGGACGTTCTCTCGGAAGGTGCCGACCATTTCCTCTTCACCGGTCCGGCGGTGCAACGTCCCACGCGCATCTGGGTCATCGGCGATTCCGGCACGGCATCCGTCGCCGCGAAAGCCGTCTATGACCGTTACCGCGAATTCACCGGCCAGCGTTACACGGACTTCTGGCTGATGCTCGGCGACAACGCGTATTACGAGGGCACGGATCAGGAATATCAGCGGGCGGTCTTCGACATGTATCCCGAACTGCTCCGGCAGACGCCGCTCTGGAGCACGATGGGAAATCACGAAACTTATTCGTACGAGGAAACCGGACGGCACGCTTACTTCGACAACTTCACCTTCCCCACCGCTGGCGAGGCGGGCGGCGAACCTTCCGGCACGGAGCACTACTATTCGTTCGACTACGGCAACATCCACGTCGTGTGCCTGGACTCGGAGGAATCCCTTCGCAATCCCGGCGACCCGATGCTCGTCTGGCTGGAGGAAGACCTCGCCGCGAACTCGAAGGACTGGACCATCGCGATCTGGCACAGCCCGCCGTACACGAAGGGTTCGCATGATTCGGACAACCTCTTCGACAACGGCGGCAACATGACGAAGATGCGGCAGAACATCGTTCCCATCCTCGAAAACTACGGCGTCGATCTCGTGCTGGGCGGCCACAGCCATAACTACGAACGCTCCTTCCTGATGGACGGACACTATGGATTTTCGAGCAGCCTCGCGCCGAACATGGTCAAGGATGCCGGCAGCGGTCAGCCCGCCGACACCGGCGCGTATCGCAAGGAAGGAACCGGCCCCACGCCCAATCAAGGCACCGTCTATGTCGTCGCCGGAAGCTCCGGCTGGGCGACCTTTGCCACGGGATACCATCCCATCATGCACACCGCGATGCTGCGGATGGGCTCGCTCGTCCTCGACATTCAAGACCATCGCTTGGACGCCAAATTCCTGCGCGAGACTGGCGAGATCGACGATCACTTCACCATTCTCAAAGGTGCCCAACCCGCCCCGCTCCGCGTCGTGAAGACCCAGGCGGCGGACGGCCAGGTGGTCATCCACTGGAAGTCGCTCGCCGGCCGGACCTATCGCGTGGAGATGACCAAGAACCTCGAAACGCCGCAGTGGAACTCCATCAGCGAAGACGTCCAGGCCACCGGCGCCACTACCGCCTGGGAGGGCGCCGCGCTCACCGAGAGCGGACAGGCCTTCCTGCGCATCGTGGAAACGGCAAATTGATGGAACGGCCAGATCGACCGCAGCAGCAGGACAGTGCTTCCAGCCTGTCCTGAACGACTGCGGATTCCCCCACAGTTCATTGCTCGAATTCTATGACTGAGCAGTGGTGTGACTTCCCTCGTTCGCCTTCGGGACAGGCTGGAAGCGCTGTCCTGCTGGACCACCACCTTCACCATCACGGCGCGGCCAGCCGGTAAAACATTCCCTTCGCCAACGGCTCGAACGGAATCGTCAATTCGCCCGTGCCCAGCGCGCCGATGGTCATCGTCCCGACCGCTTCCCAAGTCACGAGATCGCTGGACGCTTCGACGCGCATCGGTTGAAGCGGTTCGGACACGCCCTTCACCACGACGTTTCCGTCCCGGATGGAAACGGACTCCAGGCGCGGGGGAATCGTCAGCGCGAACCACGCCACGGCGGCATCGTGATCCGACAAACGCTCCGGGCGGTTGAAGTTGCTGCGGAAGCTCTCCGGGAAATCCGCATTGCTGCGGGCGTAGCCGTGACGGATCACGCGGGCGCGCAGCGGAGCGCTCACCAGCACATGATCGATGGCCTGCATGTTTCCATCAAAGCTGTAGGAGTAACGCTCCAGCGATGGGAGCAGGCCGGTCAGATTCACCAGATCAGGATCCACCAAGTCGGGACTGGCCAGTGTGACTTCGCTGGCAGGAGCCGGAGTTCCCTGAATCGTTCCCATCACGTCCACATAGCCGTCGTTGAACTGAAACGCGTTAAAGTCGCCGATGAGAATCACGTTCTCTGGCGGCGTGAGCGTCTGCCGTTCCTGAGCCAGACGGGCCACATCCTCCGCCTGCGCACGACGCTTGGCGCGAACTCGTCCGCCGTCCGCTGGATCATCGATGCTGCTCATGGAGCGCAGATGATTCAGCACGACGGTGACCGGCAGCGAGTTCGTCGAACCGGGCTTCGCCACGCGCGCCCGCAGCACCAGCGGCGGCCGATCATGCAGCGGGCTCGGCGAGCCGGATTCTGGATTGATGTAAGATGCGTCCTTCCCGATTTGCACCACGTCCACCACCTCCACGCGCGCCGTGTTCACGAGGAAACCCACATCAATTCCGCCGATGTCATTGCCCTCCGCCAGCCACGCAGAATAGCGCGGGCCGGGTTTCCCCTCCACCACCAGATCCGCGTTCACCCGGTTCGCCAGCGTCTGAAGCGCCGTTAAGTTTTCCACCTCCACAACACCGAGAATGTCCGGTCCGCGAAGAATGTTTCGGATGGTCAACGACGCCTTGTTCAAGCGCCCGGCAAACGCCGCCGCCGTCAGCACCACGTCATCGATCTCCGGGTCATCCGTCGCGTCGAAGAACCGCTGGAGATTGAACGACGCCACCATCCACTCATTTGAACCGGCCTCGGTCAACGGTGATGCCGCGACGTTCCCGGAGACGACGTGCGAACTCGTCGCATCGGGCAGCAGCGTCCAAGTGCGCCGTTGAAAATCCAGCACGCCAACCAAGCCGTGAATGATCGAACCCGCGGCAACTTCGATTCGCGGTGCGCCCGGCTGCGCATTGCTGTCCACGCGGAGCCGTTCTGGATTCTCGTCGAAACGCGGCACGTCAGCGGGCGTTCCCGACGGCAACGCGTCGAGCAGCGGAATTCCCGGCTCACGCATCGGACGCGCGATGCCCGTCGGCACCCCGTAGAACACTCCGTCGGAAATCCCGGTGCCAGCCGCCTCCTGAAGGAATCCTTCCGTCGGACTCACTACAGTCATGGACTCCAGGCGGACCCGCATTCCCTCGAAGCGTTCCAGCCGTTCCAGCGAAGGGCTGCCGACGAGATCGTTCATGGTGATCACGAATGCCACCGGAAGCGGCTGGCCCATTGCAATCAATGTGAGCGTTGGATGGATGAGCTGCGTTCGCGTCAGTGATGCTGGATCGGAGGCGCGCTTGAACTCCTCGACGAACGCGGTGACCACCACGGCATTGCCCACCGCCGTGAACGCCGGCAAACCATCGGGCGCCGAGACGAAGACCGCTTCCGAAGAATCCGGAACACCGTCCACCTCGCCGTCGCGCGTTTGAAGAAAGAAACCGTCCGCCGTCAAGGCCGTCACTACGTTGGTGGTCGTCGTCACCGTCTGTCCGGCGAACACCGACACCAGCCCCGTGCCCTGAATCTCATGCACCGCCCGCGCGAGCATCGTGCCTCCGCAGGAAGCCACAGGAGACGTCGTGTTTCGCGGCGCGGGCGCTGAAGCAAAAAAGTCAGCGGCGTTGTCCTGCGCATCCGCACAGCCGTTCCCTGCGCGAATCACCGCCAGCGTGCTGGACGCCGCCGGGGCCGGACCCGCGCCTTCAAAGCACGAGGCCGCGCTTCCGTAGCCAACCAGATCGGCGATTCCGTTCGTTGCAGGACAAATGCCGGTGAGATTCGACAACGACCGGACCAAGGCCACCTTTCCGCCCGACGCGCTGAGGTTCATCGTTCCCGTCGCATCCGGCGTCGGCGGTAACTCTCCATTCGCGCCGCCGGAGGACAGACGCACCAAGTAATGCCGGCCCGGCGCAAGCGCTCCGCTCAAAACCACAGCGTTCCACGAAACGCCGCCGCTCGACGCGTATTGAACCGTCCAGCCGTCGAGATTCACCGCGCCAGCACCCCGGTTGAACAGCTCTACAAAGTCATGGCGAAACCGCGCTCCTGAATTGCCGCCACCGCCGTAAACCTGGCTGATGACCACCTGCGCCACCGTCACCGGAACATCCGCCAGTGCTGCCAGCAGCAAGGTCAGCGAGCAGGCCGGCCGAAAACATCGGCGCAGGCACGGAGTCGGGTTGAACCATCCACAGGACATCGGATGCGACGAGCCTACCACATGAGTTCGCCATGAAGCCCGAATAAATTCCGGGCTCAGCCACTTTCTTACTTTTCAACATCCTCCATCCCGGATATTCATTCGCAGCATGCCAGACGCAGCGCGAACGGGAGAAAGGGTTTTCCGTGGAGTCCCGGTTTCACCGGGAGTCTGCCGGGGGAGAATCCTTGTCCTGGGCAAGCCGCACGGAGATGTCATTTCCCGCACTGAAATCCTCGAGGAGCAAGTTTCCTCCGAGCTCAAATGCTTCGAGCAGGCTCTCGTCGATACGCGCCACCAAGTGCTCGAAGTCCAGCGCCAGTTGACCGAAGGTCTCGGTGCCAATGACGCCGCCATCTTCGACGCCCACCTGCTCGTGCTCGAAGACCCGACCTTGATCGACGAGGTCACGAAGCTCATCCGTCAGGACAAGGTTCCCGCCGGCTACGCCTTCCAGCAGGTCTCCGAGAAATACATCAGGACGCTCAGCTCCATCGGCGACGATTATCTCCGCGAACGCGCCACCGACATGCGCGACGTGGCGGGCCGGATGCTCGACAACCTCGTCGGGCGCGAGACCAATCTCGACCTTCGCAATCTCAAGGAGCCGTGCATCGTCATCAGCTACGATCTCACGCCTTCCCAGACGGCGCAGATGGACAAGAAGATGGTGCTCGGCTTCGCCACGGATGTCGGCAGCCGCACCTCGCACACTGCCATCATGGCGCGCTCAATGCGGATTCCCGCCGTGGTCGGCCTGCGCGACGCGACCCACGAAATCGTCTCCGGCACCTACGCGCTGCTGGATGGCTACAACGGCCAGATCGTCGTCAATCCCACGGACCAGACGCTCTTCGAGTATGGGCAGCTGGTGAAGAAACGCGTCACGCTCGAAGAGAAGCTGCGCGACACGCTCGACAAGCCCGCCATCACGCTCGACGGCGTCCCCATCGTTCTCTCGGCGAACGTCGAGCAGGCCTCGGATACGGAAGCCGTGCTCGCCAGCGGCGCGGAAGGCGTCGGCCTGTTCCGCACAGAATACCTCTTCATCAACCGCGATGTCCTCACCGGCGAAGAGGAGCAATACGAGGCCTACCGTCAGGTCGCCTCGGCGCTGAAGCCATGTCCGGTCATCATCCGGACCCTTGATTTGGGTGGAGACAAATTTCTGTCCCACCTCAACGTCCCGCCTGAAATGAATCCGTTCCTCGGCTGGCGGGCCATTCGTTTCTGCCTCCAGGAACGCGCCATCTTCCGCGTCCAGCTCCGCGCCATTCTCCGGGCCAGCGTCGAAGGGAACATCAAGATGATGTACCCGATGATCTCCGGCTTGGATGAGCTCCTCCAGGCCAACGCCCTGCTCGAAGAGTTCAAGACCGAGCTGCGCGAGGAAGGCATTCCCTTCGACGAACATCTCGAGGTCGGGGCGATGATCGAGATCCCGTCCGCTGCTCTCGCTGCGGAATCGCTCGCGCGTCGCGTGAAGTTCTTCAGCGTCGGCACCAACGATCTCATCCAATACTCGCTCGCCGTGGACCGGTTGAACGAACGGATCGCGCATCTCTACGAGCCGACGCATCCCGCCATCATCCGGCTGATCAAGATGACCACAGAAGCCGGAGCCAAGCACGGCGTCTGGACCGGCGTCTGCGGCGAGATGGCGGGCGATCCGGTGCTGACCCCGCTCCTGCTGGGCCTGGGCATCACCGAACTCAGCGCCGCGCCGGGATCCATCCCGCAGATCAAATACCTCATCCGCCGGCTCAAGATGTCGGAAGCCCGCGAGCTGGCCGAGTTCGCGCTCGGCTGCGAATCCGCAACAGAAATCCTCGCACGCTGCAAGAAGCTCGCGATCCAAGTCGCCCCCAGCCTCTTCGAAAATCTCTCCCCGTAGTGTTCCGACGGACACGCTGTCGTGCAGGCTTTTCAACCCGCAGGCCCAGAAGTCCGCAGCACGGAGACTTGAACTGGACCCGATCCCCTGCTTTGTTGCGACCATGATACAACTTCGCGGGATGCTTTTGGTCATTTGGCTGGGCACGCTTTCTTTGCACGGCATCACGCCCAATGCGGTGGAGATTCAAATCGCCAACCTCGCCATCAATCATCCCGACCAGGCCCGGCCCACGATGGTTTATGATCCGCTCCTCAACCTGGTGGCACGAACCAAGGCGCTCGATCTGGCGCGGCGCGGTTACTTCGCGCATGTCGATCCTGATGGCTACGGACCCAACAAGGCGGTGCAGCTCGCCGGCTACGGTCTGCCAGACTGGTGGGGTGACGATCTCGATTCCAATTACATCGAGTCCATAGGCGGCGGTTACAGCTCGGCCCAGGCCGCGTTCGATGGATGGATGAACTCCGCCGGCCACCGTCGGCATCTGCTGGCGGAATCAGATTTCTACGCAGGCCAGACCCGGTATGGCGTGGGCTACGCCGAACTGTCCGGCTCTCCTTATCGGCGCTACTATGTGTTTCTCAGCGCACCACCCAATGAGAATGGCGCCGCTCCTTTGGAACCCTACATGGAATGGCTGTTCGGTCAGTTCACCTTGAAAGAGACAGCTACGTCAGGCGATTCGAGCGACGGCGATGGTGATGGGATTCCGCGCTTGCTGGAGTTTGTTCTCCAACTGGATCCCAGGAAGAGCCAGGTGATGCCGACTGCCCGGCTCAATGCTGAAACAAGGAGGCTGGAGTGGCGACTGCCCGTTCGCAGCGACCTTGGATCGGTGAGCGTGCTGGTCGAACGATCTCTTGATTTGCGTTCCTGGGCTGCTGACTCAGTGCAAAAATCCGGCGACGTCTTCTCCATCGATGCGCAGGCTCAACGCGGCTTCATGCGGCTGGTGGCCCGAAGAGCGGACAACTGACCACTTCCCCCCTACTTCCCTACGCCCTGGTTTAGGTAAACCTTCACGTTCTTCGTTGCGCGTCCGGCGGCCACGATGTCCAGCTTTCCATCGCCATCCAGATCCGCCAGGCACAGATCCTCGCACGCCATCGTGTTGTCATCGATCAACGACTGCTGCCACTTCGCGCCATCAGCATCCAGCGGCGTGAAGAGCTTGATGCCCACCTTCGCGCCCGGCCGGTTCATCGCGCGCCAGCCCACCACGATTTGATCCCGGCCCAGCCCGGAGAAATCGCCGCACGCCAGCGCGTGTCCATCCACCAGCGACTCATCGAGCACGTTGCGAGTCCAAAGCTTCTTTCCCTCCGCCGCCGTGTAAACGACGAGATTGTTCCCGTGCATCGGCTCCACCGTCGCCACGAACTTCTTCCCAGCACTGAGCCTGCCCGCCCGCACCTCC
>Ga0163153_10008418_pt1 | contig 10740 bp, 19 predicted proteins | sample OliLakLV19MP6IB1_FD_148629 | JGI IMG/M metagenome (GOLD analysis project Ga0163153, IMG submission 148629) | Freshwater microbial mat bacterial communities from Lake Vanda, McMurdo Dry Valleys, Antarctica - Oligotrophic Lake LV.19.MP6.IB-1 | ecosystem: Environmental > Aquatic > Freshwater >...
CAGGGAGGCGTCTGGGGGACCAGAGAGGGGATCAGGAGACGGGACAGGTCGGAGGGGGTGGAGCGGGCTCCCAGCGGTCGCATGGGAGGAGGGTTGATTGGAGTGGGGGAGGAGTGGTTGGGTGTGCGCGGGTCAATCTCCTCCACTCAGTCACTCCCACCAACCCTTCCCACCAGCCTTGCACTCTCCCAGCCGAATTCTTCGGCCTCTGCACCTCTACCAAACCCCGTTCGCTCCTGCTGTGACTGTCCCAAGTCCCCCCGATCCACCCTTCAACCGTCGCTCTGACAAACCTATGAATATTTACGCACCGGCGAGGTGAACCAAAAACAGGGCGACATGATGCTGGATTTGCATGCGCCCGCCGCTAAACTGAACGTGCGGAGGCGACGCCCGGCGGTGATGTTGGGCAATTCGAGACCAAGCTAATTCAGGAAGAGATTCGTATGGCCGAAGGAAAAATCAAGAAGCTGACGGAAAAGGGATTCGGATTCATCGACACCGGGGACGGCAACGACATGTTCTTCCACATGTCGAATGTCGAAGGGGCAAGCTTTGATGACCTGCGCGAGGGGCAGCGGGTGTCATACAGTGAGGGTCGAGGACCGAAGGGACCGCGCGCTGAGAACGTCCGAATCATCTAAGCTTGAATGACGCAACGACGACTGAGAGGCCGACGACCTTCGCCGGCCTCTCTTGCGTTGGGCCGTGGCGATCTGACCCAGTGGGATTCGGGACGCGGCTTGCTTCATTCAATTGACCGACACTCCATATTTGGTCACGCGATCCGTGGTGTTGAAGCTAAAGCCCAGGGCCATGTCGTCCACTGCGAGCACCCCCGGCGGCTCCTTGCCCAGCAGATAGATTTGGTCCCATTGCGGGAAACCAGCACCCTGTCCACCGCCGGTCGGGTCACCGAGCAGATCGATCACCTGCTGGCGTGTCCATCCTGAGAAGTCATAGCGACTCAGGAGGTCTTCGATCATACGACTACGAGTCGTGCGATCGTTGTCGGCCTGCTTCCAGGCGGCCGAATCGAATGCCTCATGGTGGACTTCGTATCTCCAAACAACGTACCCCACCGGCACCAGCACCAGGACCGCAAGCGCCAGCACGGCGCGTCGTGCAAATCTCTTCCGTCGCGATGGGTGTATCGTGTGAGTCATCAACCGGGTGGCCATGCGGAATTCGGCACGCGGGTTGCTATCGGAGATCGCGCTCAACCGACTCCCTCACCTTGCGAATGTGTTCCATCACGTGCGGTGGGGGAACGCCGACAGCACCGTCATTGATCCACTGTCGCAGAGGATCGTCCGGCGACGGAGACGTGGTGATGTGTACTCTGAACGTGACCTCTCCGTCCGCGCTGTAGTGCCACCAGAGTGACGCTGCGGGGAGCAGCACCACCGCAGCCGTCCACACGGCGATGCGTTTCAGGACATGGCGGCGGCGGGTGGTGGTCATAGGCGTCACGCTGAAGAGTACCGAATACGCTCCTCAGTCCAGCCTGAGACCGGCTCACCCGGAATCGGGTGGTGGTACAGTTTGAAAAATCTTTCGCGGAATCGTGGGGTAGTGGGTGCGCACCGGGGTCTGAGAGAGTTCAGGAACTAACCGATGAACAGGTCCCACAGCATCCACGCAACCAGGATCGCGTAACCCGCGAGGCAAACTGCCGTCAATGCGATCAGCAGCCGAACAATCGAATGAGCGACCTTTCGACCCCTCTCCATTGGCGTACGCCTCTAAAGCGGTCCACCGTCGTAAAACAGGGCTATCGTGAGCAACGCCAGCAGCGGTACGAACGCCGCGATCAGTACCAATATCCAGACGGCAATGACGATCACGATCGTCGGGAAGGGGGCTAATTCACACCACTCGCGTACAAGTTTTGTCATGACGGCATTCTACCTCGGCCGTCACGGGAGTCGGAAGGACGGGGCTGGCAGAGTCACAGGAGGTTCGGAGTCGGGCACTATCGTAGCTCAGTGCTGATGTTCAGAGTCCGGCCCCCTTCTCAAGGCACCACAGCAAATAGTTCGCAATCACGTCGCTGCCCGGTCCTCCAGACTCGACGTACCATGCTGCCGGCGACAGCAGAGGATCGGCCATCATCTGACTTAGAATGCCCCGTCCTTGGCACCAAGCGACCAGCCCCGCCGAAGGAAGATAAAGGGGCGGGAGAACTAGAGCCAGCAGCACGGCCCATGCCGTTGCGATCTGAGCAATTGTGCGAGGCTTCTCTGTCATGCGATCCTCACGCTGCCCATCATTGCCGATTCACCCACGACCTTTCCAGCGTCAATTGCAGATGATCTTACCCTGCGAATTGGCACGCGGGTTGCTATTGCCGGTCTAACCTCGCAGCCTGCTTCGCCGCCGTCTCGGCCGCCTCCTCAGCATTGCGGAGCCGGTCGGCGGATTGCCGCACTTCGAGGTTCACGATCCCTTCCGTTCTCCATTTGGCCAATAAATTGCTTGATGGAGATCCAGCCATTGCGTACGACTCCAATGGCTCGTAGATCGTCTTGCACAGTGGGGAAGTGACACTCCAAGACAGCGACCCGTTGCCGATCATCCACCACATCGTGGCATACGAGCCGATGTACCACACCGGCAGCAGCACCACGACCGCCAGCGCGATCACGGCGCGTCTGAAGATTTGGCGGTTGGTGTGCATCGCTTGCCTCAGTCGGTCGGAATTCGCGCCTCAACTGCGCGCGGCCGTCCGTCCTTTACAGCCTCGTCCCCAAATCGCTCTCTCAATCGCACTATGCCATTCTCCGTAATCTTCGTCCCGGTGATATTCAACTCCTGCAACTTGTCGGTACTGGGGTCGTTCTGTGTTGATGACTTAAGCGGCCATCTTCGCCGACTCTCCCAACAATCTCTCCAGAGTCCACGGCTCGGACGCGAGGCCAGCCGCAACCGCCGGTGTTGTCTTGAGCGTCTGATGCTTCCGGCAGTAATTGTACCAGCAGTACCAAAGAGCCAACATCGCTTCGTGGTTCTCCCACTTCTTGCTGTGGGCGTTCGTCAACCGGGTCATCCGGCGGCAGTGCATCCGCGTGGACAAGTTGTGCCGCTCAATGTGCGATGTCGAAATCCGCGACTTCTCCGGGTTGCCGCAGACCGCCTTGTGCTCGACGTCTATTATCGACGCCGGGGAGTAGCGGCGCGGCCCCATCGGATCCGTCATGCCGTACGTCTTGTGGACCTGGGCGTAGTCCACTTCCCAATTCCAGTTGAACTGGATGGCGGGAACGTACGGCTTCCATCCGTCGGTCGTGATCTGCGGACGACCGCTGACGCAATCCTTCAGCCGGTCGATGAACTTCCACGTGTCGTCGCTGGATCGCTTGCCAACGTGGAACGCGATGATGAACTTGGAATCCCGCTCAATCGCCGTGTACACGTAGGCGTCCCCGCAGCCCGGCCCGTAGTGCTTCAGGACGGCGGTCTTTTCCTTGCAGCCGACGAATCCCCATTGCTCGTCAATCTGGATATCGGCGAACGGGTGCTGCTGGATCGTCCCGGCAAGGAACCGCTGACACTGCTCACCCGCTTGTACCATCAGGCGAAGGATTGTCTTCTTCTCCAAGCCCGTCAGACGCATCGTCGCCCGAACCGACATGCCCTCCAGCAGCATGGCGAGTGCCTGCGTCGCCTTTGCGATCGAAGTCCTCTTGCCGGCCAGCGGCTTCGGTTCCGAGAACGTCTTGCCGCACGCCTTGCAGCGGTAGCGCTGCTGGCCGTCACGGGTCTTGCCGAACTTCGCGCCACCCTCTGCACATCTTGGGCAGTTCATCGCAATGCTCTTGATTCTCGCGACGAATCCGCCAGACTGAAGTTGTTCAGGCTGTGGTCAGGCGGAAACGTCTGGTTACAGTTGGCCCCGGTTGGATTGGCGTCCAACCGGGGTTTTGTTCTCTGTCACTATTGTAATGACAAAAGTGTCTCGTGCAAGTGCGAAAGCGACTTGCAATCGGAGATTTTGTCAATACAATACTGGCATGGAGAAAAAGACCGGTCGTCCACCGATCGATCCCTCTGGCCCAATGGGCAAGCTGGTGCAAATCCGGCTCACGGATGCCGAGCGCGCGAAGTATGCCCGGGCCGCAGAAAGAGCGGATATGAAGATGTCTGCATGGATTCGCGATCGACTGTCGCGGGCTGCCCGGCGCGAAGAGAAGGCCGAGTAGCGGAAAGCGGGGGAATCGAACCCTGCCGGTGCAGACCGGCTCCTACTGCGGTGTATAAGACCGCTGCGCCGCCAAGACGCGGACCGCCCTCCGAACTGCCGTGCAGCAGTTCCGTTTCTGGGGGGCGCGCATGATGCAATCAATCCTCATGGGCTGCACGACACCAACAGTTCGCGAAGGTTCAGTCTTCATGGAAATCCCAGTTCCAGACACCAAGTCACTACGCGATCTCTTGGACTGGCGGAGGGACGCCCGGCTGATTATCAGCCCGAAATTCCAGCGACGCGGAGTGTGGAGCGCAAAGCAGAGGTCATATTTCATTGACACGATTCTGCAAGAAATGCCGTCTCCTCCGATCTACCTGCGACGCATATTCGACAACGAAAGGGAGGACATCGTCCACGAAGTGATTGACGGACAGCAACGCCTCAGCGCCGTTCTCGACTTCTACGACGGGAAGTTTGCAATTTCCAGAAACTTGAAGGAGCCGTACAGCGGCAAGAAGTTCGACAAGCTGACGAAAGAAGAGCGTGCGAGGATTATGAGCTACAAGTTTAACGCCGCTGCATTTGAAGGAATCAGCGACACAGAGGTATACGGCATTTTTCGGCGCATGAACACGTATGCCAGCCCGCTCACGAAGCAAGAGTTGAGGCACGGCAACTTTTTTGGGCCGTTTAGCAGGACGGCAGAAGGTCTCGCGGCAGAACATCGCCCATTTTGGGAAGCCAACAAAGTTGTCTCCTATGGTCAGATGACGCGCATGGTGGAGGTTCAGTTGACCGCTGAACTCTTGATTTTGCAGATGGCTGGGCTGCAAGACAAAAAGAAGTCGATTGACGACTTCTACCGTGAATACGACGAGGAACTGCCGGGAGAGGCGAAGCTGGCGCGGGATTTCCGCACGACGATGGAAGCTATCTCCGATTCTATCGGAGAAACGCTCATCGACAGCCAGTTTCGCCGACCAACATTTTTCTACACGCTGTATGGCGTCGTATACCACCGAATCTTTGGCCTTCCAGGTATTGATGACCTGAAGACGCGCAAGAAGCCACTGGCCCCCGACGAGCAAGAGTCTCTGCGAGATGCCGTCACGGAATTGTCGCGCGCGATCACGATTGCCAAGGAGGAGCAGCGCGTGGTGAGAGATCAGCAGCCAGATGATCGGGATAGGGAATCGAGAGTCCCAAGAAAATTCACGAACTTCACCAGAGCCTCAACCAGCCAAACTGACAACAAGCACCCTCGAGAAGCCCGGCTACGCACGCTATACGGGGAGGCGTTTAACTGATGCCTCGCGCAATGGCGGGGCTGGACGCATGGTTCTCCAAGGAGGTTGATACTGCGATTCGACTGGCGAAATCAGCCGAGACGGCCTTGGTGCAGATTCGCAGCGGGGCACGCACGTATCACAGACCGATGCACGTCACCCGCGTCGAATACCTGTACGAACTTGCGTACTTGAGGATGTTCATTAGTTGGGAGGACTTCTTGGAGGCTTCCTTCCTGAGATACTTGTGCGGGCACCAGTCGCCACGATTTGGACGAGCGACAAGAAAAGCAGGAACCGCGTACTGCAAAACCCTGAAGGCCGCAGAAGCAGACATGCTGGCTGTGAAGGGGTGGGCGTACGTGAGGTGGGGAAGTACAGAAATCGCACTGCAACCAGTCAAGGGACTGTTGGTTGGTAGCCGGCACCAGGCGGTCATCTCTGGAGCGAAGTCGCGGCTGAATCAGTTTTGCGATATTCGGAATCGCATCGCACACGGACAGCCGGACGCGATCAAGAAGTTCAATGCCGCCACGATGCAGTTGGCACACCGAACATTCGACGACAGGGCTGGGAGGTTTTTGAGGGACTTCGACACAACCGTCGTTCCGAATGTGCTCTGGATAGAGTCCATCGGTCGGGCGCTGAAGGCGTACGCATCGGCAATCGTGTAAGGCGGTCCATCATCAACACAGAACGACCCCAGTACCAACTTGTCGAATGACAGCAGGACATCGACGCTGGCATCAGTAACAGCCGTGTCAACGAGTGACAGGACCATCACATCTGCCGAGGCGCCCATCGACCGTATTCCGGCGTCTGTGATCGCGGTGTCGTTGATGAATAACACTGAAAGTGCGGGCAGCGATCCAATTCCTCGCATTGCCGCATCGGTTACTTGCGTGTACCCCAAGTCCATTTCAGCGAGAGATTGCAATTCGGTCAGCTCCTCCAGCATGGCGATTGTCACATTGCTTTTGGCCAGCGTCAGGAATTCGAGCTCGCGGAAGCCTTGGCTGCAAAAGTGAACATCATCCGCGAATGTGCACCGGTCCAGCGACAGTGATTCGAGGACTGGTCTCCTGCTCAGCCACTCCACGCATTCGGCTGACACGTATCCAGAACATCCAACCCCAATAAGTTCTGTCAGCGGCTCAAGTGCTGAGGCACCCTGTCCTGTGATCTTCGTGGGAAGACCAAGGTACTGCAGATGCGAGAGTTGTCCCACCCACTTCATGCCTTCGTCAGTAACACCTGTCTCATTCAAATCCAGTTCACGCAATTCCGACAATTGACTGAGTGTCGCAAGTCCTGCATCCGTCACGCGCGATCTTGATAATAATAACCTCTTCAGCGTGTGGACTGCACTTACGTGCTTAAGCCCCTCATCCGTAGTAGACTCCGGAGCTCTTAGGACTTCGAGGTGTTGCAGTCAGACACGTGGACAAGTGCATGGGCATCGACGCCCATGCAACCGCTCAAGTCCAGCTCCGTCAGCATTGGGAGATCAGGCAAATGTGCGATACCGGCTCCGCCAATACCTTCGCAGTCGATGATCGACAGAGATTCGATCGTCGAGTACCTCGGCAAGATGGCCAAATCTTCGTTTGTCAGCGATTCAATCGAGATGAACAGCACTTCAACGACTTCACCTGCTTCATTGGTGTAGACATCTGCCCCAAGTGCTTTCAGCGGAGTCTGGTCAGCCGCATCGGTACTGGCACCATTGAGTCCGGTGCCAAGCAACAACGTGACTGCCACCCACAGAGGGATGCTTTTCAAGAACGAGCGGCGGGTGCGGTATTTGTCCATGCCCGGCATTCTACCACGGGCGCATGAAAAACCCCGCCACTTCGGCGGGGTTCCAGTCCGGCTGATCTCAGCCCATCACGCGGTCGTACAGGTCATCGAACGACCAGAGCGACCCGGTGACGCCCGCCTGCATCGCCGGGGTGAGCCGCTGACGACCGCCTACAGCAAGAAGTGGCAAAACCACGAAGCGATGTTGGCACTCTGGTACTGCTGGTACAATTACTGCCGGAAGCACATGACGCTCAAGACGACGCCGGCAGTTGCCGCTGGCATCGCGTCTGAAGTGTGGACGCTGGAGCGGCTGTTGAGCGAATCGGCAGTGATGGCAGTATGAAATGCCGCAAACTCCCCATGAGCCTCTGACGACCGCAAAGCGCCTGAAGAGAGCGTTCTGCCTGTTCGTCTGCGGCTACCTTGGATTGCTAGTTGGGACAATTGGTGTGACGCATACGTACAACGAGGACGACCTCGCCCCTGCGTATCTTTGCGTCACAACTTGCACCTTTGTCGGTATTGCCGCCGGCCTTGGCCTCGCCAGACTTGAACGTCACGTTCGCGTCTGGGAGATCATCGTCGCGACCATCCTCATTTTAGTGCTCTGCGCACTCTCGTTTCCGACTGGCGGTCGTGTCCACTGAGGCATCAACACAAAGCTAGGACAGTACCCAACTCCGCCTGTGACTCTGAGAGGACACCCTATGGAGTGGTGGGAACTGGCTTGTCAGAGTCACATGGAGGGCTGTACCGGAGTGATATCGCCTGCGGGATTCGGGACGCGGGTTGCTATCGGCCCTAGTAGTCCGGCGATTCTGGTGGAGCAAGTGGCCAGCAGTTGCCAGCGATAAAGTCTCGCGGTCCTCGGTCAGTCGGCAGCACGATTGGCGGGTTGATCGTCCACCACAAGTCGCATAGCGCGTCTGCCCCCAGGTAGTCAGTGTGGCAATACCGCACGATCGGCTCGAAGGCCCAGTGTGCCGTCTCGGCAGTGGGGTACCTGATCCAGTTGTCATGCGCGGCTCGCGACACTGCCAGCCATGCTCCGACGTACCACCCCAGCAGCAACACCACGACCGCGAGCGCCAGCACGGCGCGTCGTGCAAATCTCTTCCGTCGCGATGGGAGAATCGTGTCAGTCATCAACCGGTTGGCCCTGCGGGATTGGCACGCGGGCTGCTATGGGCCACGCCTTGCCCGATTCTTCCTGATGCTTTCGTCCTTGAGTTCCCAATGGCTTTTGTAGTCCCGCTGGCGTCCCATGATAGACGGATTGGAACTATCGTGCTTACGTGACAAAGTCACCGGCGAGCGCATGACGACCACGCCTACAATCCACGCCAGCACGCACGCAGCAACCACCACCACGGCGCGTCTGACGATCCGGCGAATGTGGGATGCTGGCATCACTCGTCGATTGGGGCAAGGTTTTCAGAAACGAACAGATCGTAATACGCATCCGTGCTCCACCGGGAGTATCGCAAATACAGTGAGGAGCCAGGAATTTCAGGATGGGAGCAATAGTATCCCGGCGGAAGCCACACAAATTCGAGTTGATTGAGCGCGACGCCGCGAACCCTCCACGATGCTGGCATGTGAAGGATTGCAGTCCAACACCACGGAGCGACCGCAAAATACCACGCCACCATCATCATGACCGCCGCGACCACCATCAAGACGCGTCTGGCGATCCGACGTTTGCGTGGTTCGGCCATGCCCGCATTCTACCGCGCCCGATAGTGGAGGCGGAAGACGAGGCAGCGGAGAGTCACAGGCGGTCTTCCCGCTCGCCGGAGGCGGTGGGTACAATTCGGGTGGCAGTCCCTATTTTGCTCCAACGTCCCCAATCTATTTTTCGTAGGAGTGGCCGCCGTAGAAACTCGCAGCCTTCTCGGGGGAGTCATCTCATGGGACCAGGCCAACTCTCTCTCGGGAGCAAATTCCTCCTCGTCTGCGGTTCCCTGGTCTTGCTGATCTGCTTTGCCTCCATTATGCAAAGCCTTGCGGTTCGAGGCTTCCACTGTTCGGCGTGCGATCAGCCAATGCATCGAGCACACCGTATCGGCGAGGGCGGTTCCCAGTTCCCAGCATATTTCGTGTGCCCGAGGTGCGGAGAAACTGTGGCCCTTTGATGCACTCCCGCCGTCTGCTCCTGAATCGTGTCTGCCTTTGGGTGGGGGCGGCTGTTGAGCGAGTCGGCAGCGATGGCAGCGTGAGGCGAGAATGGTCAGACGACGGATGTTGATTGCGCTGATCGTCCTCATCGCGTTGGTTGTTTTTGTCTGGCATCCGATCGCGTTCTACTTCATGTGGTGGCCGTTCGAAGTATGGGACGATTAGGCGTCGAATCAGTAGACTGCCATCAACACAAAGCTAGGACAGTACCCGAATTCGGGTGGTGGGATAGTTTGAAAACTTATTTCTCGGAATCGCTCTCTGGGTCGGTTTCGTGCCTTGAGGCTAACGCGCTCACAATTCCTGCCATCAGAGCCATGCCGAGGATCGCGAGCAGCACCCACCATTTCAGAATCACGAGCGCGAGAATGGGTGGAGCAAACCACGCGACGACGGACACAGCGTCCCATTTCGGGCGGATGGTCTCAGGCTGTTCCTCAGATTCGCGCATTAAAAACCCCCGGCTCGTCACCGGGGGTTCATTCTACTCTATGCCATCACGTCATCGTAAAGCCGCTCCATCGTCCACAGTTCGTTCGTGATGCCAGCCTGCATCGCCGGAGTGAGCCGGATGCCTCACCCGACACCGCGTCACGACTCAGACGACCGTCAGCGGGTCCTTTCGATCTAACGTGAGGGTCTCCGATCGGCCCCGGCGTTGACGCCCTTCTGGCTGGCTCTCGATTGACCACTCGTGTGGATCGGCTGTCACACAAATCACAAGAGCCCGTGACACCGCGCATACGACTCTGAGTCTGCCATCGTCCAAAATGTCCGCACCGACTTCGCCGTCGCGCGCTCGAATCTCCCCATCAGCAAGCTGGTAAAAGCAATTGTCGGTGCCATGCTGCCAGCGCGCCAGGCACTCGGGAATGACCCGGACGGACGACAAAGCAATGTCTTGCATCGTACACCTCGAAGAATCAGGGGGTTCGTACGACTGTCAGATTGCGAATGTCGTGCCCGCAGTCTTGAGGCTTGTCGAAAGCGGGTCCCGCCCGATAGACCAGCGCTGTAAAGGCCCGTCCGGCTGCCGCTCCAATTCTGTTTTGACGATACCTGTGTGCGCATTCCGAAATCAGAGGTGTCCCACAAAACAAGCCAATCGGCGACCATCCGGCAGCGCACTTATCGTCCGTTAACGGTAAGACTTCTGAATCATGTGCTAACAGCCCGTTTATCTGAACGGTTTTTCGAGTCACACCGCCAGCGCGAGCGCGCAGCAGGCGAATGCGCGGGGCAGGGTGAGCCGATGCCGCAAACTGCAGTGCAGCGCCCCGCGAT
>Ga0163153_10008419_pt1 | contig 10738 bp, 9 predicted proteins | sample OliLakLV19MP6IB1_FD_148629 | JGI IMG/M metagenome (GOLD analysis project Ga0163153, IMG submission 148629) | Freshwater microbial mat bacterial communities from Lake Vanda, McMurdo Dry Valleys, Antarctica - Oligotrophic Lake LV.19.MP6.IB-1 | ecosystem: Environmental > Aquatic > Freshwater > Lake...
AGGACGTGAGTGAGGGGGAGATCTGGATTGAGCAGGTACGGCTCGAACTGTCCACGCCGTTAGATCGTGCCCAGGCTACGCTACGTCAGGATGCCGTGGGCGAGCTGGTACGCCTCGTTGATTCGATCGCGGGAGACAGCACCGAACTGACGCGTTGGACGCAGGCTGAACTCGGCGACCTGCTCGGCGCCATGCCGCTGGAAGTCGCTGCCGGAGATGTGCCGAGCCTCGACGATGTCGAGGAGTTGAGAAGGCTGCTCATGGATGCCGAAGCAACGGTCCTCGCCCGCTTGGCCGCGTCCGGAGAAGGCACATGAGACTCGCCAGGCTGTTGCTCCAGGCATTCGGACCCTTCACCAATAAGGTGGTGGACTTTTCTACGGGCCCAACCGATCTCCATTTGATTTATGGACCCAATGAAGCAGGAAAGTCGTCGGCGCTACGGGCCATGACGGACCTGCGCTTTGGCATTCCGCTACGCAGCCCGGATGATTTCGTCCATGCGGCGGGTGATCTGCGCATCGCCGGTGTGTTTGTCGACCAGGCAGATCAACGGATCGGCTTCGTCCGGCGCAAAGGCAGAGGGGCGACGCTCTCTCGTCTCAATGTCGACACGGAACAGCCTGATCCGACCCTTACTGTAGAGAGCGCCCATGAGCGCGAATTGACGGGAGGCCTAGAGCGCACTGAGTTCGAAGCCATGTTCGGACTGAATCATGCGCGTCTCCGTGAAGGTGGCAAAGTCCTGCTGAGTGGCGAGGGTGATCTGGGTTCGGCCCTGTTCGAAGCCAGTGCGGGAACACGTGGGATTTCGGCATTGTTGGCCGCATTGGAAGCCGATGAGAAGAAGCTCTACAGCCCGCATGGCCGAGCGCAGAACGCGGTGATCAATGAGGCCCGCCGTCAGCTCGAAGAGCAACGGCAGATCTGGCGTCAGACGCAGACAAAGCCCGCCGATTGGCAAGCGCTGAATCGTGCGCATGAGACTGCTGCTGCTGCCCTTGCCGAGGTGACGAAGACCTTGGAGACTTTGCGTCGGCGTGAGAACGAACTGACTGAACTGCGCACGGTCGAGCCGTTGCTGAGAGAGCATGACCGTGTGGCGACTGAACTTGAGGCGCTCGCGGAGATTCCGGACCTTGCCGAGAGCTCGCGCGAAGAACGGCTGGCGGCAGCACAAGCGTTAGGACATGCGCAGCAGGACTTGAGAGAGGCTGAGATCGAACTCGAGCGTTGCGCCTTCGCGCTCAATGCATTGGTGCTTGAACCGCTGGTGCTCGACCATGCCGATGCGATTGAACGATTGGTTTCTGGGGTTGCAGCAGCGACACCGCACCGCATCGAGGTACAACAGCAGAGTGCCATCATTGAGCGGATCGAAAAGGATCTGGAGCTGCGTGTGACACGGCTCGCGCCAGGCCGCCAACTCAGCGAGATCCTTCAATCCGTCCCTTCCGATGCTGACCGAATCGCGCTGGATGATCATCTCGGCCAGATCAATCGACTTGAGGAACGGCTCCAGGGGCACCGACAGCGCGCCGATGATCTCGATCAGGCCTTGAACTCAGAAACAGAGCAGCTGCCAGCTGTGGCTGATCCGACTGCTCGCCAGGCACTGTCCACCGCGATACGAGAGGCACAATCGCTGGGCGATGTGGCTCGTCAGAGGACAGATCTGGACCGCCAGATTCGCGAACTCGAGAGGCAGCTTCAAATAGCGCTGTTGGATTTAGCAACCGAGTCCGAACAGGCCCTGCGTCATACCCATCCCATTCTCGAAGCCCAAATAACGATGACAAAGCAGGAACTGACAGACGTCGAAGAACAACTCAGGAAAGCGGGTGATGAATACCAGCTAGTGGGACGTGATCTCGATGGACAACGACTGCGGCATCGACAGCTTGCGGCTGAAGGCGAAGTGGTCACGGCCGAGACCCTCCGCCTCGCCCGCGTACGGCGAGATGAAGGCTGGGCACTGATCCGCCGCACGTATATTGAGCGCACCCAGAATGCAGATGACCTTGCTCGCGGCTTTGATGCCGACCGGGCATTACCGGAGGCCTTTGAAACAGCCGAGAGCGAGGCTGATCGGCAGGCTGACTTGCTGCGTGCCGATGCTAAACGAGCCGCCGGTTTCGAGGAATGCTCGGTTCGGATTGAGCAGATGGAGGCGCGCCGGAAAGAGATTGAACGCCAGACGATGGCTCTGTCTACGCGTCGCGGAGATCTACTCTCCTTGTGGGCCCAGCGGCTCAGTCAGGCCGGGCTCCCCAATCTTGACCCGGACACACTACGTGAATGGCAAGGGAAGCGGCATGATGCCCTGCAGCAAGCCGAGAGGTTGGCAGCTTTACGTACCGATCGTGATCGGGTATTGGCAAAAGGCGCAGGAGCCGTATCGAACGTCGCGGGTGCATTGCAAGTTCTTGGTCAACCAGTAGGAGAAATGCACGCGGGAGACGCCAGCGTACTGCCCTCGTTGCTCGATCAAGCCGTCCGATGGGACAAGCTTGCTGCCCAGGCTGAAGCTGAACAGAACGCCCGTGCCAAGACAGCTCGCTTGCAGCGGGTCGAGCGCGAGAAGGTCGAGCGTTTTATTGCCGAGACCGAGACTGAATTACAGCACCATCAAACTGCACTGCAGGAATGGCATGTACGGCTATTCATGCCGTCTGGCAGCGTTCCGGATACCCTCAAGGCCCGTCTCGACGAACTCGATAGTCTGGTGCGACAGGCCTCGGCATTGAGTGATGCGCAAGAACGCACGGCTCATCTTCAGGCCGCACTAGATGATCTTGTGACCCAGTCCAGAGAAGTGGCTGCGTTACTCGGTGAGTCCGCACCTACGGCCTTGGACGATTTTGCGGATCGGTTGCGAAGACGACTGGCTGCATCACGGGTCAATGATCAAGAGCGGAACGCGCTGATTCGTGATCAATCTAGGGTACAAGAGAAAAAACAGCTAGCTGAGCTAGAGCAGATCACGCAGCAGTCTGTGTTGGCGCGATTATGTGCAGCTGCCAATGTTGAAACAATTGATACGCTTCCGGAACTTGAAGAAGCGGCTGCGCGCAAGCGTGAGGCACAGAAATCTCTCTTACAGTTGCGTCAGCAACTAGCCAAGGCGTCCTCGCGTTCAGACGATGAACTCCGTAAGAGCCTCTCCGGACAGGATACGCTCAGTATCGATAGTGCGCGCGATCGTTGCCGTGCTGAGATCAAGATTCGCGAACAAGAACAGGCTTCCGCACGGCAGACCGAAGAGCAAGCGCGACAAGCCCTGGGAGCCATCGATGCGTCCGACCGCGCGGCCATGGCCCGGGAAGCCATGGAGTCAGCGGCCGCGCGTTACCGCGCCGCGATCCGACCGTGGGCACGGCTGAAGCTCGCACGCGCGCTACTGCAGGAGGCCTTGAACCGGTTCCGTGAACGGGCGCAGGCGCCGATGGTCTCGGCTGCTTCTTCGTATTTTGCGCTTATCACAGGCGGAGCCTATGAACGGCTGGTCACGGACGAGACGGAAGAGAAACCGGTCTTATGTGCGGTACGAGCAGGAGGAACTCGAATTGGGGTCGAGGAAATGAGCGAGGGTACGGCGGACCAGCTGTATTTGGCCTTGCGGCTTGCGGCGCTGGAATTACGGCGATCCTCTCATCCCCAGATGCCACTTGTCCTCGATGATGCACTCATCACTTCCGACGACGAACGCGCAGCCAACATCCTGCGAGCGCTGGCCCGATTCGCCGAGGGTGGACAGGTCATGATCTTCACGCACCACCGCCACCTGATCGATGTGGCCCGCTCCGCTCTGGGCGATCAAGCGTTTGTCACGCATTCACTATGAGATTACGTATCCAAACGTTAGTCCATTCAAGGTTGCCAACGACTAACTAAGAAAAGGGGTGAGGTTCTGCAATCATGCCTTCGAGAAATAACGATCGCAGTAGCCAGTAAATAGCCCCGCCCTGCCGGGCGGGGCTTTTGTAAACCAAGAGGGAATTTATCTCCGCTTCGCTACGAACTGCCATTCCTCCCCGCTCTTCCGAGCGGGGCATCCTGGCAGATCTTCGTGAATTGGACCGGTTGCGAGATCAATGGCTTGGATAGTGAGGATGCCCGATCCAACCATAACGGCAGCTGAAGCACTCCCATTCGCCTGCGAAAATGTCGGGAGCGTTCACCGTTGCCGCTTGATCGTTCCGGTCTTCGCTACGAACGGGGATTTTGTTGAGCCGCTGCCATAACGCTGTATAGTACGGCCTTGTCGAGAGGAAGCTCCTATGAATGACCAGCAGAGAGCCATCGCGATTCTGGCTCTTGAAGAATGCGTCGACCAGTACATCGCGGACTGCCGCAGCCGCGTGGACGGCTTTGTAGAACGGCACTTCTCTCTTCAGGACACCATTGCGCTTCAGAAACAATCGCTCGTGAGCGATCTGCTGTGCCACCCGATCAATACCCTCTGGGCGATCCCGTCTCTCTTTGTGAAAAAGCTCATCGAGATCCCGGTGAAAGTCGGCTGGCGCTCCGGAGCCGACTTGCTCGCACGGCTACCCAGGGGTCTCAAAACACGTTATCAAAGTGAAATTGAACGGATGATCGCCACGGAGTTATTGGAATGGCCTGGCACGATGGGTGATCGGCACATCTCCCGGAACGGATTGCTCGACCGCATCAAGCAGCACGAACAGGTAGCTCCCCTACTCGCATCAGGCGCATTGTCTGAGAAAGCTTTGAAGGAGCTGTCTGACATTCCTCCCCTCATTGCCGAACATGCAGCCAGCCGCGCATTAGTCTTCGACACCACGGCGACAGTGCTGACGTTGATGACCGGATGGCTCTTCTTCGGCGATCACTCGCTCGGCATTTCAGGGATCGGCGATCAGATCGCCAGAAGCAGAGCCAAGGACCGGGCGGCCTCCACGTTTCTGTTCGGATCCAGTCTCGGATCGGCCTTCTATTCCGTGTTCCCGCCAAAGCCATCTTTTTGGCAAGTCATGGGCGCCACGATCACCGTAGGGCTCTTCGTGACGGCGATGAGCCTTCTAGTCGGGATGCTGAGCGACCCCTGTCTGAAACGAGTAGGCCTCCAGCATACGCAGCTAACCGCGCTGATCGATGCCATGGAGGACCACTTGCATCGACAATTACGAAAACGTCTCAAGCCCGCCCTCAAATAACTGGCGGCATGATGGGCACAGTCTTGTACTGTGTGATTCGGAGGCAGGAATGACCAGTGACTTATTAGCACCGGTCGACTCACCTGAAACGATAGAGTCCTCGGCAGTCTTTCCCCCAATCAAACCCTCCTCCTCACAGCCTCTATCACGAACAGCTCGACACGGGTAGATGGTGCGTTTGATTAACCTCGCCTGATATCGACAGGACTGCCTCATCACCACCTTCCGCGCTTTGATATCATTCTCAAAACTGTTAGGAACTGTACCCATGAGTGCACGATCGCCTGTTCTGTTATACAGAAAGATCCATGGCTGAATTTATTCAAGTAGGCATTCAACATTTCTTAGAACGACTTTCCCTTATTTATTTAATCAATTGCTAATGAATCGCTACCGGCACACCTGGCATATCGAGATGAGGAGTATCTCCAGATCAAGACTCTGATCGGTTCCTCCCCTCGAACATGAGCAAAACTCACCTGCATGAACTTGTGGTGAGTCGGCTAGTTGGAGAACGTCCAGACTGGAGAGTATGCGATTTACTCGAAATGTTGGGCGATTGCCCTGGCCAGCGGTCCACCGTGGTTGCAGTCAGCTCCCGGCTGAGCCCTGGCATACCGTTATCGGGAAGCCGATGCTCGCCGATGCGATCCTTGACCGGCTCGTGCACCATGCCGATACGATTACCTTGAAGAGAGAATCGATGCGGAAACGGCTGCCGAAGAAACAGGAAATCGGCCACTACTAACTAATATTAAAGCGCGTGCGTCGCTCCGCTTCGAGAGGTGACCGCATTCGCTCGGAATCGGCGGCCGACTTCGTCGGAATACGCAGACGGTCGAACTGATCCATCTGCTCATAGTTACGACTGTGAAATATTTTATCCACAACGCAACGAACCTCACCCGCTCATGGAATCGCGGCGAATGACACCGACCGATCCATGAGGAAACCAAGGATCAACACAGACTCATTCTGCAAACTCTCCCAGCCTATTTCTACGATTTATGGTTGCGCACGCACACCGCATTAAGAGTCAGGTCACATGAGTGGTTCCGCCCATAACGCACTGTGCGAAACGGCAATACGTAGTTTCCACCGGCGTGACGTGTGCAGGGATTGCTATCGCGCCTATGGTTTTTACTTGTGAGAACGGCACCTCCGGTGCACAGGCATCCATACGATAAAGCAGGAGCGGCTCTTGCAGTAACGAATGACAACGATCCTTACGGTGCGTGCACGGTTTCCGCGCAAGAAGAGACGCGGACGGTGGATACAGCCATCTCCACGACGACTGAATTAGCTCCCGAGAGGTCCGCTCATGGAACAATCGGCGTTAACACAAGTGGCCCTTTTGCCGGCACTTGGAGTCGCTATCGCCAACGGCTGCATGAGTCCAGAAGATGAAGCAGAAGGACTCAAGATTCGGGCTGCCGGTCAGGCCAAGGCCCAGGAAACCATCGCAAAAACGCTGACACAGGACTACCTACGCTTCAAGCTCTATGACAGTCCAAACGCCAAAATGGTGTTGTTACCTGAAAAACTGAATGTGCCGATTCTGATCAATCCAGGATTTGATCAATCAAGAACACTGCAGCAGGAAGGAGTCGGTCGTGGCGAGGAGATGTTGCCCGGCCGATAGTAAACCCGAGCAATGAACAGTTCGTCGCGAGGAGCGGGGCCTGTTCGACGAGTCGAACGGAAAACAGGGACCGGATAGTTGGTCATGTGAGTGACCTCGAATAAAATCATTCGATCAGTTTCCAATGAGAGGAAGCCGTCATGGATGGATACGGGAAGCGCGTATTAATTATAGAAGACGAGGAGGATGCGGGGAACTTGCTGATTCGGGTATTGGAAAAAGCTGGATATAACGTCTACGTGGCTCTCGATGGACGCCAAGCATTGGAAGAAATGAAGAAACGCCGGTTCGATATGGTGATCAGCGATCATCACATGCCCAAGATCAATGGGCTGCTCGCCTTGCTGGGTCGGCTCGTCTCGCCGGATACATCGATGATTCAGCTGCCGATGATTCTGTTGTCGGATGACGATACGAGTGTGGCCGAAATGGCCGAACAAGGAGGAGCCTGTAGCTGCCTTCGCAAACCCTACGACGTGGCTGAGTTGCTGATCTTGCTGCGGAATGCAATCCTATCGACTCAAGAATACCAATCACATACGCCGATATCAGGATCGCTGCCTGCTTACCAATAAGATGTGAATAAACGCGCTGCTTCCTGCCGGACATTTCAGTTCCTTATTGTGAGGGTGCTCATCAATGGGTGTTCCGCGCAGCCCCATAATACGAGACGAGAGGAAAATGATTCAGACCACTGCACCGATCAATCCAGGCAACAGCGGAGGACCGGCCGTAGATTCCGATGGACAGGTCGTCGGAATGACAACAGCGATGATTTCAAGAACGCAAAATATTGAATTTTCGGTTCCCATCAATCGAGTAAAAGAGATTTTTGAAAAACTGAGAACAAACGGACACGTCTCTCGTCCGTGGCTGGGGGTGACAGGAAACTTTCCCACGGAATCTGTGATCCGCCTATTTTCATGGCCGATGACGGCTGGGTTACTGCTAGCCAATGTCGAGGAAGGCAGCCCTGCCGCAGAGACAGACCTGCGCGCAGGAGCGCTTCGTGTCACTGTAGAAGACCTTCCATGGATTTTGGGAGGCGATATCCTGACCTCGATCAACGGCAAGCCGCTTCGATCAGCTAGAGAGTTTCTTGAGATTGTAAAACTGTTGAGCGTCGGGAAAATCATCGACATTGAATATGTCCGAGAAGACGAAACCTATCGCATCGCCCTACCCCTGGGGCAACGACCAGTTGCACCGATGAAACAACCCGTACATCCCGGTTCTTAGATACAGGATACGCTGACACCCATTGTGCCATGGCCGACACAGACAAACATCGTCTTGTACTAAGCATCGCGCGGGATTTGAATTAACCGGTGACGAGCAGATACCTGGATCGAAATGATCGCAGCGCCAATCCATCATGAAAGGAGAACCCACCTGAAACCAGGGAAGCATGGCAAGAAAATGACGAACCAGATCGCAAGCAACAAGGAGGGCAACCTGAATGGATCGGGCCGCGATGCCCGCCACCGCATTGCAGAGACGGCCTACGAACTATACGAGCAGCGGGGGCGAACAGAGGGGTATGACTTGGACGATTGGCTCAAGGCGGAAGTACTTCTACCAGGCTAGAAAGAATGCGGCGCTCACAGGAGTGCCCCATTCGTATCTCCGCAGGCTCACCTGTCGTAACGTTGGTCACTGTCTGAGCGCCTTTCTCACGTCCTCGATCGGAATCTCGCGCCAGGCACCGGATGGGAGTTCTTCCAATTTGAACGGTCCGTATTGAATACGCCTGAGCCTGGTCACTTCATGCCCCAGAGCCATGAAGAGTCTTCTGATCTCGCGATTCTTCCCCTGGACCAGGACCACTTCCAGATGAGATTCGCGTCCGGAACTCTTCTGAATCTTCACAGTATGGCACTGGAGGCGGTCACCCCCTTCGAGCACTCCGGCTACGGCCTCTGTAGCTTGGGCCTCAGTGAACTCTCCTCGCACAGAAACCAGGTAGGTCCTCATCACTTTATGGGAGGGATCGGTCAGATAACTCGACAATGTCGAATCGTTGGTGAGCAGAAGTACCCCGCTGGTCGCCTGATCGAGTCTCCCGACAGCATGCATATAGCCCAGGTCAGCCGGTAACACATCGAAGATTGTCTTACGGTCTTTCTCATCGCTATGCGTCGTGATGACCCCTTTGGGTTTATGAAAAACGATCAATCGTTTGGCTGAGTCTTGAATTGGCTGCTCGTCGACCGAGAGTGAATCTTTCGGCCATAGGACCCAGGTCGCCGGATCTCGTATGACTCGACCGTTGACCTGGACTCGTCCTGCACGGACCCATTCCTGGCTCATGCTCCGAGACGCAACACCAAGCTTCGAAAGAAGTCGATCCACCGTGAACCGTTTCGACGATAGAGAGGACTTGTGTGCCATTCTGAACCCTATCCATTTTAAAAAGTGATCGTTGAACACCGAGGGTTGTCGATTATAGCAGCCCGCAACACCAAAGATTGCCTTTGTCGAATGTACGGGATAACAAGACAGGCCCTGGCAAGATAGCAGTGCGAGACCTGGGGACGAGCAGGAGTGGCGAGCCATTTGAAGGAGCGAGCGTGCACGTCTCGCCTGCCCCGCCAGTCATCCCCGTCACGCGCTTGAGAAGCTCGCAGGCTTCATCAGCATTCTGCTATGAACTGGCTTTGAGGCCGATGATTCCAAGAATAATCAATACAAGTGAGGCCAGCCGCGGTAGGGACGTCGACTCGGCAAACAGCACAATCCCCAACAGAGCAGTCCCGACGACTCCGATCCCGGTCCATACGGCATAGCCGGTCCCGACTGGGATGGTCCGTAACCCCAGCGCCAGGAAGTATAAACTGCCGATCATGGCCAGCACAGTCCAGGCGCTAGGCCAGGGACGTGAGAATTCCTCCGTATACTTCAGTCCGATTGCCCAGCCTATTTCCAATAGCCCCGCTACACAGAGATAGAACCAACCCATGACACCCTACTCTCTCTTTCAGTTGCCCACTTATCCAGTTTTCCTTTCAGAATGAGTATTCCGTCATTTTTCAAACTATGGATGCACCGGCACTGCTGTCTCGGCGGCATCCGACACCGTGTCACGGGCCCGAGTCACGACCCGGCCCTCCATCCACCGGTACAGCACCGGCAAGACAATCAACGTCAGTAAAGTGGAGCTGACGAGTCCTCCGATGACGACAATCGCCAAGGGCCGTTGCACCTCAGAACCGATGCCACGGGCAAATGCTAGGGGCAGCAAGCCAAGGAGAGCGACCAGCGCGGTCATGAGGACTGGACGTAGCCTGAGCAGACACCCGACCATCACGGCCTCGTCTAAACTGCGGCCCTCTTCACGTAACGTGTTCATATACGAGACCAGCACAATGCCGTTCAGGACGGCCACACCGAAGAGGTTGATGAAGCCGATGGAGGCAGGTACGCTAAGGTATTCCCCCGTCAGCCACAGCGCTACAACCCCTCCCACCAATGCGAAGGGAAGATTCAGGATGATGAGGGTGGCCTGGCGGAGTGAATCGAACGACGAATACAGCAACAGAAAGATGAGCCCGATGGTCATGGGCACAATGATCTTGAGCCTGGACATCGCTCGTTCCATGTTTTCGAACGACCCTCCCCACGTGATCGTGTACCCGGTCGGGAGAACGACCTGGGTGGAAATTTTCTCCTGGGCGTCGGACACCAGGCTGCCGATGTCACGCCCCTGCGTGTTGAACCCGATGGATACATAGCGCTGCAGGCGTTCTCGGCTGATCCTTCCCGGCCCTTCCTCCACCCGAACAGTTCCCAGATCGCCAAGGGGAACCAGCCTGCCGGATGCGTCGGTCAGCAGAATATTAGCGATGGTCTCGGCACTGTTTCGGTATTGCTCAGGAAAGCGGACGAACAGATCGAATCGTTGCTGGCCCTCATACAC
>Ga0163153_10008421_pt1 | contig 10737 bp, 10 predicted proteins | sample OliLakLV19MP6IB1_FD_148629 | JGI IMG/M metagenome (GOLD analysis project Ga0163153, IMG submission 148629) | Freshwater microbial mat bacterial communities from Lake Vanda, McMurdo Dry Valleys, Antarctica - Oligotrophic Lake LV.19.MP6.IB-1 | ecosystem: Environmental > Aquatic > Freshwater >...
GTTAATCGTTAACCCAGTAATAAACTCGCTAAACGCGTTTTACCCGCAATAACGAATGAATAATTGGGGTTAAAAAGGTTCGGTGTGTTATCATAGCTGTATGGAAAAGTACGTTCTCGACACCAACTTATTGTTCAACATGGAGGCAAATCTAGGCTTTGGTAGTACGACAAAGGCCGTTATGGAAGGGCTTACTAAGTGCATGAAGGCTACGAAGGACGCAAACAAAGCTGAGTTTTTGATGCCCCCGCGCATTGTAGATGAGGTTCTGAGCTTCTTTGAGGACAAAGAAGAGTCATTTATTAAGGCTTTCTTTGAGCAGATTACGATAAAGTCGCCAGACCTAGGCAAAAACCCGGTCGCGCTCCACTTTCTCTATGAGCTCGTTGATGACACTCGTAAAAGAAGCTACCGCGGTTTACAAATCGCGGAGGATGAATTTGAGGCCATTGCGCAGCAAATGATGGGTAAAGAAATGTTGGCCAAGAAGGAGTTTCAGATGACAATCGGAAAGCATATCAAAGGACTACGCGATCGCTACCGTCAGGCGACTCGAGCGGGCTTTCTTGATAGCCTGGCTGATCTTGACCTAATTGTGTTAGCGAAGGAGGAAGCTGGGTATATTGTAACGACTGATGAAGGGGTGAAGCGTTGGGGTCGGCTACTTGGGCTGAAGGAGATGCCGTCGGATATTTTTGCTCAGAAGATCTCTGCGTAACAACCTCCTCGGTGGGAACTAGATGAGAAAACCACTCCACTACTCTATCTGTGAATGTTTTTTGAGGGTGCTCCTGAAATAGGATATGAGAAGAAAGAGCTTCAATTAGAGTTCGTTTTATAGCCTCATTTGGGACCACTAAGTAGAAATGGTGTAGGTATGGTGGGTGTGTGACCAAAACGAGCACATCGTAGCCAAAACGCTCAGTGAAAAAAAAGTAAGAAAGGTCCTCCCAACGAACAGTATTGCTACTGGTCGTCATACCAAACTTTGTCACCTTGTTAGTTACTTCCTCAGGCGGTGTGACCGTAAAAACATAGAAGATAAACAGTAACGCCCAAACCGGAATAAGTATTATTCTGTCGCCAAAGAATATAAGAATAATTGAGACGAGAACGGTCAGCGCAATATAGAAGCGGATTACGATTGAGCTACGCTTAATGTATGGTCGTAGTGGAGCCACCCATGTGAAAATCGTCTGAGGATTATCATTCATACAACCAGTCTACCATAGGATAGACTGGAAATTTCAAATTTCAAATGCCTGCCCGCAATGCTACGCATAGCGTTGCAGGCGGGTCAAACAAAGTTCAAAATTCGAAATCTTAATTGGAGCTTGGTGATTAATCAATGGTTTTGCAAATTCTATCTTATAGTGTTATAATTCTGCCATGAGTGGTTTTAATAAGGTAACGTCATTCGTTCTCGGCCTAATTGTTGTTCTTGTTTTTTTGTTCGTGTTTGGATCACGAGTAGACCTTTCGGACAAACTACTTGCGTTTAAGGACACAAATGTAACTCCTACCCATTCGACAAGCTCAGGGTCTGCGACTCCTACCCCTATCGTCAAGATACAGGAGACGAATTCGACAAAGAAAAAGGGATTTTTTGAGTCATTATTCGGACGTAAAATGCTTACTGCGACTCCTACTCCCACCGCCAAACCACCCTCCTTCGCTGAAGCTCCGAAGGGCAAGCAAGATACAAACAACAAGATACAAGAAACGAATAATAATGAATCAAAAATCACTAAGGTTGTGGAAGATAACACTAAAGGCGCGTTAGCCGGAACCACAAACACAGAGACAACCTTTGCGGCAACTCAACCAAAGACGATCCCGCAAACAGGACCCGCACTACTCTTCCCTATCTTTGTCTCAGCTTTTGGGATAGGAATGTTTCTTCGTAAGAAAAGCTAAACTCTCCAAATAGCTAATAGGTAATATCGAATAAGGAATAACAATAACTTATATGTTATAGCTATGCGCTATTAGTTGTTGCTATTAATTATTAGCTGTTAGTTATTAGCTATAATGAGGGTATGGCAAGATTGTTCAAGCTTCTTTTATGTGTCGTTTTATTTCTCAGCATCGCAATGTCTATTCGTGCGGATGAGTTAGACGACATAACTAAGCAATTAACAGCTTTAAACACAGAGGTTAATAATAAAGAGTCGGACAAGGCAAATGTTATAAAGCAAATAGATGGAATAAGAAGTCGTGTCGTTACAATTGGAAACGAGGTGGTAAAAAAGGAAAAGGAGGTGGCCGAGGGAGAGAAAAATCTAGCTCATCAGAAGAAGCTTCTTGATGAACGAGCTCGATCATATTATAAAAACATAAACAAAGGAGGATCTGCATTTATAGGTCTACTAATAGGAGAGAACTTCTCGGATTCCCTACAAAACTTCTTCTACCAAAAAGTCGTCGTAGATGAGGATAGAAATGTGATTGTGAGGATTGTTCTTTACATAAAAAATCTTGAGGACACAAAGCAGAAATTAGTAGAAGAAAGAAAACAGCTCGCAGAAATCAATAAACAGCTGGACGAACAGACAGCGCTATTGGAGGGAGAGATTACAGGAGCAAGATCAAAAGTTGCCCAATTAACAGCAAGGCAGCAACAGTTAATCTCTTCAAGAATAGCTGGCCTAAATATTTCAAGATCTGCGGGATCCGCAATAGAATGCGTAGATGATCGAAAGCTGGATCCTGGTTTCGGGTCTGGATTTGCCTTCTATACCTATGGAATTCCACATAGAGTTGGAATGAGTCAGTATGGAGCGTATGGAAGAGCATCAAACGGTCAGCAAGATTACAAAACAATTCTAAACGCTTACTATCAGAATATGTCGATTGAGTGCAGAGATTTGCCTTCGGAAATCCAAGTTGATGGGTTTGAAAGAAAATCCTTCGAAGAGTATGTAAAGGGAGTTGTTAACAAAGAAATGGGCGCAGATTACCCAGAGGCATTGAAGGCACAGGCGGTCGCTGTAAGAAGCTTTGCGTTGGCATATACAAACAATGCGTCTAGCTCAATTTGTGCTTCTGAGAGTTGTCAGGTTTATTCTGATGCAAGAAGACAAGCAGCAAGCGATGCGGTCGACGCTACCGGAACAAATACATGTGGTGGCGGTCGTGCGGAGGTAATGGTTTCAGGAGGTTCGCCAATCAAAGCGTGGTTTGCGTCTACATTTGGTGGTTTTGCACGCACATCAGCACAAGTATGGGGAGGAGAAACAGCCTGGACTAAAAACTTTGCAGATACTTCGTCTGGCGTTGGTAGCTTTGGCGATTTAAATACTAATGCATGGGATAAGGAATCAAAGTGTTTCTATACCGCCCAAGGCTCACGTGGAGAATATGGAAAGTCGGCATGGCTAAGGCCATCAGAAGTTGCCGATATTGCAAACACACTACTGCTTGTGAAAAAAGATCCGAGTACAACAGACAATCTATATCAAACAGATAAGCCAAATCCTGCAGGTAAGGAAAATTGGGGCGCTGACACAGTTAGGTCAAAATTAAGCAACCCGTTTAATAACGTTACGAGTATTCGGATAACAGGGGTTGATTTTAATGGAGGAAATACTACTAGTATTGTAATAGCCGAAGGAGGGCATGAGGAATCGTTTAGTGGGGATGAATTTAAAAGCAGATTTAATCTAAGAGCTCCAGCAAATCTTTCAATTGTCGGTCCTTTGTACAATGTTGAAACTAGATAGTTTCTTTAAAATTCAAATGTCAAAATTCAAATATCAAATCAAGTCCGAAAACTAAAATCTTAATTTCGACTTAGGATTTTGTGCTTTGTTTGTAATTTGTTATTTGAGCTTTGAAATTTCAGAAGAACCTTTTGTATTAATACAGAAACGATAACGACGATAATAAACACATAGGGCCAAGGAAGCGTGGTCTTCAAAACAACTCTCATAAATGTAAATACCCAGAAATGTATAAAAAAAATTGAGTAGGAATTAACGCTAAAAAATCTAACAATATTCCATACTTTTTTCTTTAGATCTACGAAACTTAACACAAACCAAAGTCCTGAGATCCAAGCAACTCCATACAGGAGAAAGTAAAGATTTGGTGGATATTTATTATCGATAACCAAAAGAGAGTGATTTTGAACAGATAGATAAAAAGATAGTAACAGTGCTGTGACGGTGCTAGAAACAGTCCAGTATGCCAGCGAAAGACGATTGTGGAATTTGACGAATAACCAAGAAACGAGGATCATGAGAGACCAAGGGAGCCAGAACACCAATTTGTAGTTTTCAGTTTTCAGTTGTAAGAAATAAATACTAGAGAAGGTAGCGAGGAAAACGTAGAAGCAAAATAGAAAGCGGTGTTTTCTTAGTAGAAAAAGAAGGAACGGCATGAGTACTGCCAGAGATAAAAACAGCAAAATAAACCAGTTTAGATCGGGTCCTCCTGTGAAGGTTAGAGACTTAAAAAAATAGTTAAAAGACAGCCGTTGCGGTGATTCGATAATTTCAAGAGGGAGATAAAATGCAAGGAAAACGTAGTAAGGAGCGATTAGGCGAAAAGCTCGTTTTGTAAAGTACCTTAATGAGAATGGAGTCTCTCTTCCCCACTCCTTCAGAAAGAAAAGATAACCCGAACAGAAAATAAATACCTGTACCGCAAACTGTGAAACGTTCCAAAGACCAAACGCTATAGCATCTGCCTTGTGCCAGGCAGTGACATGGATAAGAATCATTGCAACAATGCCAATTCCTCTCAAGATGTCGATTTGGTCGTTGCGATTCTGCATTCCAGATGTTAGTATAGATTATATGAGCGCAAAGGACATAACACAGGCTACATTTAAGCAGGAAGTTCTAGATCAAAAAGGCTTTGTGTTCGTAGATTTTCACGCAGAGTGGTGTGGACCGTGCAAGATGACAGAGCCAGTTATTGAGCAGTTATCTGGAGAGATGAAGGACGTCTCTTTTGTCAAAGTTGATGTCGATCAGAATGCCGAAGTTGCTTCTCAGTATTCGGTTTTCTCAATTCCTACTTTCATCGTTTTCAAAGACGGAAAGGTTGTAAATCAGTTCGTTGGGGCGATGGGTAAAGAAGGATTTCTCAAGGAAATTGAGAAAGCAAAATCTGCGTAAATTTCAAATGTCAAAATCCAAATATCAAACAAAGTTCAAAGATTTAAAATCCAAATTTGAGCTTTAGATTTCAGATTTTGTTTGACCCGCCTGCAACGCTATGCGTAGCATTGCGGGCAGGCATTTGAGCTTTGAAATTTGAGGTTAACCCCTCGCTACTCGTACTACGTGGCCATGTACTTTTTTCAAGGTTAGATGAAGCTGTTTTAGGTGATAAAGTAGAAACTCTGACAACCATCTCCACGATGAATTAATTGGCTGATGCAGGCCTTCCTCAATCTGTTCATCTGTGATTGGAAAGGTGGGACCTGTTGAACCGTGGACGTCATCGGTTGCCTGTACGCCCAAGTTTTTTAGATCTGGGGTAACTTTCATTTTTTCCCGTTGTTCTATATAGCCCAATACTTCTTTATTAATCTCAGGAGCTCGTACCGGTTCAATCATCTCCTGATGGGTAGTTGCCACTGGCTCAGCCTCTTTATTATGAGATGGCGTAATCATTTGCCCTGAGCCTGCCTGCGGTGAGCTTGCCGAATCCGTCGAAGGGTTTTTTAAGGGCGAATGATTGTCATCCATACATTCATCTTAACAAATCTCGACCCCATTTTTTGCCGCTTCTTTTACGTAGTCTTCTTTTGTAAGATTGCATCCAGGACAGACGTTGCCTACGGGCCCTGTTGCGTGAAAGTCGCATTTTGGGCAGATAAAATGTTGAGCTTCGGAGTTAATCCCATTAATTGTTGTGCCTTTGTTGAGGAGTGAATCTATGATATTCGTGAAGCTAAGTGGATTGGTCCAGTTATTTTGAGATACGGGACAGCTACCTGTCGGGACAGCTCTTTTTTGGGTTGAAAAATATTTAATAGCTTCATAATCGATTGGTGGGCTGGTGCGATCCAGACGGTCAGCGTGGGTATGATTTACATGCATATCGTAGGCAATGTTGTAGATGGCTTGGAGTAGTTTTTCGGCGACTTCAACGTCGCCTAGATGAACAGCGTCACTGTATAGATTGACCCACGGATCAAGCTGAGCTCTGACGCGTTCTACAAAATGATGGGACAATTGGATCTGACGTTCATCTATTCCTGCAGCCGCCATTACCGCACTAAGGTCGGTGTTTGGATGAGGGTTTATGGGGCGTTGTAAGAAATCGCTATCAGTTCGAAACCGCGGATCGTCTATGTCGGTTTTTAGCATTTTTTTTCGGATCGATCTACTTACAGATAAATCTCCTCTCTGCTCATCATATCTAAGAATGTGCTCTCTAATCTTAGATGGGTCGTGTGGATTTCTTGTAAAGTAATAGACAAAACCATAGTTATGCGTTTTGGGAGGACTTATCCATGCGACCGACTCAGCGCCATCTGCCAAGGCCTTCTGTACTTTTAGATACCCGACATAGTCGTCGCGTTCTCGTTGTCCATTTTGTGAGGTTGACCTATATGAATCTGTGAGATTAATTCCTGCGTAAGTAAGACTCTCGTCCTTCATGATAAATGAAAGAGGTGGCGTGTAAGGAACCTGTCCAGCAAACTCTTCAAGAAAGCGATATACATTTTCCTTTACGTAGAATTCAGAGATTTCTCTACTTATCTCCTGTCGGTTGATAAACTTTATTTCGTTGGGGACGTTGTAGTATTTGAAAATATCATGGCGATTGCCTCGTGGAGTTTGTTCTTTGTGTCGCTGAAAGCATTCTTTTAAAATTGACATACATATTCCCTGCTCCGGGGACTTCGCTAAAGCTTCGTCCCCCGAAGGGGGCTTTTGCAAAGTGGAAGCTTGTTTGGTACTCGGACTTTAACCGTAGCGGCACTGTCCCCGAATTCCACGGGATTCCCCAAATCAAGCGTTACAATGTTTTAATCTTTGTTTCTTTTCCTTTTGCGTACTTTCTCGCCAATGTAAAAAATAAGTCCGATAATCGATTTAAGTACTGGATAATTATAGCGTCAGATTTTATAAGTACAACCGCTCTTTCTGCCTTCCGAGTCAATACTCTAAGGATGTGAAAAAGAGACGCTTCTTCCGTACCTCCGGGCAGAATAAAACTATTTAGTTTCGGCAGCTCGGACGTGACAACATCTATTTCTCGTTCAAAATCTTTGGCTCGTTGCTCAAGATACGCTATAGGTATAGTTGCGCCAGCTATGACAGACATGATTCGGTAGAGGTCTTTTTGAATTTCGGCAAGAGTCGCAGAGCGTGTATCGTGTAACGCGCTCGCCCCTCGGATCTCCGACTTTGTCGAGAGTGAAGTGGGGAATCGTGTAGCTATGTACCCTACGTAAGTTGTCAATTCGTCCACAGCTCCAGCGGCTTCGATCTGAGCGCTAGCTTTGGATACTCTTTTGCCTCCAAATAAGCCAGTCTCCCCTTTGTCCCCCGATCTTGTGTAGATAGCCATCTGTTCTAAATCTCAAATTTCAAAATCCAAATGTCAAACAAAGTTCAAAATAATAAATGCCCAAATTCAGTCATTTAGATTTTAGATATTTATTTGAAATTTGAGCTTTGACATTTGAAATTATGACGGTTTTTGTTAGCAGGCTGAGAATCCGCATCCGTAGCACTTAGTGCAGCCTTCTTCATGAGCCAATAGGGCTTCTCCACAGCTTGGACAGATATCAAAGCTAGCTGAATGAGAGTCGACCTGTGGTGCTATGGCCATAGCCGTTAGTGTTGGCTGTGTAACCTCGGCTACAAGCTTCGCCTCACTCTCGTTATGAGTACCGTTTCCATTCGTTGCATGGCCGTTACCGTTAGTGTGCCCATTGCCGTTAGCGGGTATTTCTTCGGCAAAAACACCTAGCTTATAATGCATGGCAAGTGCTTTTGCCACGGCATCCGGAAGACTTTTGATACGTTCCTTTCCAAAGCCCATCGCTCTAGCGCCTCCGATGCTTCCAAGTTGATTAACAATCGCTTTGATTCGTTCGTGAGGAGGTAGACTTGATGAGAAGCGCAAAGCTAGAGAGACAATTCTCCCAAGTCCCTCTGCCATCGCATAGACATCTGTGCCAGCCTTACCTACATTTATGAAGACCTCAAGAGGCTCTCCACCACCGTTTGTGTTAATCGTTATGAAGGCCGTTCCAACCGGCGTGTTCATTCGATAGGTTGAGCCATGAACGACCATTGGTCGTGGGTGAACGGTTTGCTGTTGTACTGCTTTAGCCTCTTTTTCCGCTAAAGCCGCGGCTACAGCTGGATCTTCTTTTCTGATCAGCACTCCTTGTCTTGATCCATCTCTCATGTACGCTATACCTTTACAACCAAGATCATAAGCTAAGGTATAGAGCCTTTTAACGTCCTCAACCGTCTGCGCATTAGGTGCGTTTACCGTCTTAGAGATCGAAGCGTCTACATACTTCTGAATTAAAGCCTGAACTCTGACATGGTCTTCTGGTGAAAGATCATTTGCCGATACGAAGTGGTCGGGCTTTTCAATGGTTCCCTTTTTTAGTGCTTCACCGTGCTTCTTAAACCACTGATCGTAAAGATGATGACGAATGGTATCCATACCCAGTCTAGATTTTCTGGTGTATTCATACTCAAAAACCGGCTCAATCCCCGATGTCGTGTTTGCCACAAGAGCGGTCGTGCCTGTTGGAGCCTGCATCAGCAGAACTGAGTTACGAACTCCGTGTTTTTTAATCAATGCCTGTAGGTCCTCGGGCAGTTGCTTTATAAATAACCCTTTGGAAAATGGCACGGGCTCAAACTTAGGAAACGAGCCCTTTTCACGAGATATCTCCATTGACGCGCGATAGGCTTCATCTCTGATTAATTTATAGACCTCCTCAATAAACTCTAGGCTTTCGGGTGACCCATATCTAATATGCATCTTGATTAAGGTGTCGCCTAGTCCCATTGTTCCTAGTCCGATTCTTCGTTCTCCATTGAGCTGTGTCTCACGGATTCCTTCAAAGATATATGGATCCATATCGACCACATTGTCCTGAAAACGGACTGCCTGAACAACGGTTTTCTTTAGCTCTTTGTAGTCAAAGACGCCTTTCTTGTCAATGTCGTTGCCTTTAACAAAGGCAGAAAGATTAATTGAGCCAAGATTGCAAACACCCCATTCTGGAAGTCCTTCCTCACCACATGGATTCACACAGTTGATTCGGTTCCAGTAGTAGTTGTTATGCATCTTGTTGTATCGCTCCATAAACACAACTCCAGGTTCTGCAGACTTCCATGCTGCCTCTGCGATAAGATCCCAGATTTTACGAGCCTTAACAACTTTCTGTACCTTAACTTTTTTACCCAGCTTCTTCCACACCTCAATGTCACCATTCCACTTCTCATCGTACTCTGGATCGGTGACATCTGGGAAAACAAGAGGCCAGTCGGCGTCTTTTTTGACCGCATCCATAAATGAGTCTGAGATACAAAGTGAAAGGTTTGCGCCGTTGATGCGAGTTAGGTCCTGCTTGACCGTAATAAACTCTTCAATATCCGGATGCCAGTCCCAGAGCATCAACATCAATGCTCCCCTACGAGTTCCACCCTGCTGGATAATGTCCTTAGTTGCTAGTGAGAAAAGTTCTGCCCAGTTAATTGGACCGGATGAAAAGCCGTTGACCTTTCTAACGCGAGCACCGTTAGGCCTGAGTGAAGATAGATTAATTCCGACACCGCCACCATGGGCCATAATCTCGACCATCTGTTTTAGCGTGTCAATAATACCACCGCGGGAGTCTTGAGGAGAAGGAATAACAAAACAGTTGTAAAAACTAACATCGTATCCCGTACCAGCGCCTGCTAATATACGTCCACCTGGCACATACTTAAAGTTCTCCATCGCGCTATAAAACTCTTTTTCCCAACGTTTTCTTGCTGGTTTTTTCTCTATTTCTGCGACAGCCTTTGCGATTCTTCGCCACATTTGATCAGGCTTTTTTTCAACGGGGTTACCTTTTTTATCTTTTAATGAATATCGATCAAGAAATGCTTTTTGTGAGATTCCAGTAAGTTTCATATTTCGAAAAACTTTATATGACCTCTTCGAGCCTGAGCCTCAGAGCCGATGGCCTGAGTTAATCGAAGGGTCATAAGGTTGTTACTTTAACAATTTATAATAATGGTTGCAAGCGATCCCTTACCTATCGACTGCATCAAATTCAAATTAACTTTTTAACTTCTTTGTCAAACTCTTCGACGTCCACAAAGCGTCTAAATACCGACGCAAAACGGATGTACGCTACCTTATCGAGCTTCTTTAGGTACTTGGCAACTAAGTTGCCAATTACCTTGCTTTCAATCTCGGTATCATCCTTCTGTCTCATCTCCGACTCTACGTTTGAGACGATCTCGTCAATCTGTCCGGCGGTTACGGTTGTCTTTCCCGTTGCCCTTAATATCCCGCTTCGCAATTTCTCCGGATTAAACCTCTCTCTTTTCCCCTCTCTTTTAATAACTAGCATCGGAATCTCTTCAATCCTCTCATATGTGGTAAAACGCTTCTCACACTTAGGACAGTTTCTCCTTCGGCGAACCACATTCCCTTGTTCGGACACTCTAGTCTCTATAACCTCGGTATCAGCATGCTTGCAAAAAGGACATGTCATACATTTATTATATCACTAAAAAACAATATATATGG